>Ga0070699_100002394_pt1 | contig 16823 bp, 13 predicted proteins | sample KBSK1503metaG_FD_65473 | JGI IMG/M metagenome (GOLD analysis project Ga0070699, IMG submission 65473) | Corn, switchgrass and miscanthus rhizosphere microbial communities from Kellogg Biological Station, Michigan, USA - KBS K1-50-3 metaG | ecosystem: Host-associated > Plants > Roots >... | reverse complement strand
CGGTGCCGTCGCCGTCCTCGCCGCCCTGCTCCACCGCGCCCGCTCCGGGGAGGGGCAGTACATCGACCTCTCTCAATGGGAGTCGTCGATGACGGTGCTGCCCGAGGCCGTCGTCTCCTGGACGATGAACGGTGTCGCACCCCCGCGCGACGGCAACAGGGACGCGCACATGGCACCCCACGGGGTCTTCCGCGCCGCAGGCGACGACCGCTGGATCGCCATCGCGATCGAGGACGACGCGGCGTGGGCGCGATTCGCCCGCTGCCTCGGTCGCGCCGAGCTCGGCGACAACCCGCGCTTCGCCACGCTCGTCGCCCGCAAGCGCCACGAGGACGAGCTCGAAGCGCTGGTGACGGAGTGGACGCGAGCGCGCTCTCCGGAGGAGGCGACGGCCGAGCTCCAGGCGGCCGGGATCGCCGCCTTCACCGCGGCCACCAACCGGGACGTCGCCGAGGACCCGCACCTCGGTGCTCGCGGCTTCTTCGTCGAGCTGCCGCATCCCGAGGTGGGCGTGCGCCGCCACATCGGTGTGCCGTGGCGGATGTCGGCGAGCGACTGCAGGGTCCGCCGGGCGGCTCCTTGTCTCGGCGCCGACACCGACCAGGTGCTGCGCGAGGCGTGCGGCTACTCGGACGCCGAGATCGCCGGGCTACGCGCGCGCCAGGTCCTCGTCTGATCAGCGGGTCTGCCCGCGCAGGCGGAGCCACGGCAGGAGATTGCGCACCCCCGCACGCGCCGTCGGGCTGAAGAAGATGATCCCGGCCGTCAGGAGCAGGTAGAGGATCGCGTGCGCCCAGCGCGCGAGCGGCGAGGTGAGAAAGAGCTGGGGCACGAAGAGCGAGAACAGCACGAGCGCCTCGCCCCGGGTGAAGCGGAAGTTCGAGATGACCACCAGCGCGAAGAGGGACTGCGCGGAGGTGAGCAGTATCTCCTCGCGCTGGCGCCGGTCGAGGACCATGGGCGCCAGCCTGCCCTGCGACAGCGCGAAGGCCGCCGGCAGCGCGCCGACCAGCAGCGTCCACTGGTTCACCGTCGAGGAGATGAGCGTGCCGATGCTGGCCGCCGCGGCGCCGCGGAGCGCGAAGAGCACGGCGACGATGAACTCGGGCGACTCAGAGACCAGCGGCGCGAGCCACTGGACGAGGAGAAACTCCTCGATGTGGAACTGCCGGCCGACGGCGAGCAGGCTCTCGGCGAACGGCTCGGCGCTGGTGTAGATGGCGCCGCCCGCCAGCGCCATGATGCCGAGCGTCGCGGCGCGCCGCCCGACCTTGCCGGCGCGCGCGATCAGCTCCGACGGCCCCTCGAGCGACGGCTCCTCGTGGTGCGCGCGGCCCGCGGCGAGCATGTAGGCGACGAACATGACGAGGAGCACGACCGTGTCGAACACGCTGAGCGTCCCCTTGATCGGGATCAGAAACGAATACGCGGTGGCGAGCGCGAGGTAGTTGACCTCGACCGCCTGCTCGCGCGGCAGCGAGATGCCACGCCGGCCATGGCGGAGCCAGATGGTGAGCACCGACGCCGCCCAGCCGACGCCGATGAGGAGGCGGTTGCCGCCTGTCATGTTGGCCGTCGCATAGGCGGTGTAGGCGGGATCCTGCCCCGCCCGCCATGCGAAGTAGACGTCGACCGCGTACTCGGGCAGGACCGCGATCAGAGCGAGGACGGCGAGCGCGAGCGCGCGCGGGACGTCGAGCTGCGCCACCTCCGCCGCCCACGACAGGAGAAAGCCGGCACCGAAGATGGCGGCGCCCGAGGCGAGGGCCGTCTCGACCGGCCCCTCCGCCGCACCCGTGAAGTGCACCGCGAACCACCCGACCGGCAATGTCAGTGCGCCGGCCAGCCAGAGCGCCGAGCGCATCACGCGAGATCGCGCGCCACGGCCAGCAAGTCGACGCCGGGGTTGCGACGCTTCTGCCAGGTGTCCGCCAGGGGGACCCGAGTCACCTTGCCGCAGACCTCGCCGGCCATCATGCCGCCGCCGTCGAGCAGGATGTCCACCGACGCGGCGCCGAGGCGGCTGGCGAGGATGCGGTCGCGCGCCGTCGGCGTCCCCCCGCGCTGGATGTGGCCGAGCACGCAGACGCGCGGCTCGAGCCCGGTGAGCTCGCGGATCTCGTCGGCGATGCGGAACACCCGCCCCTGCTCCCCGCTTTCCGCCACGACGATGATGCTCGAGCGCTTCCCGCGTTGCCAGCTCTGGCGCAGCTCGTCGCCGAGCGCAATCAGGTCGGTGGGAATCTCCGGGATGAGGACGTCCTCGGCGCCCCCTGCCACACCGACCCCGAGCGCGATGTCGCCGCTCGTGCGTCCCATCACCTCCACGAGGAAGAGCCGCTCGTGCGAGGCGGCGGTGTCGCGGATGCGGTCGATCGCTTCGAGGGCGGTGTTGATCGCGGTGTCGAAGCCGATCGTGAAATCCGTGCCGTAGACGTCGTTGTCGATCGTCCCGGGAACGCCGGCCACGTGTACGCCATGCTCGGCGGCCAGCAGGGTCGCGCCGCGAAACGTGCCGTCGCCGCCGATGACGACCAGCCCTTCGATTCCGGCGCCCTGCAGGACTGCGGACGCGCGGGCCCGTCCCTTCGAGTCCAGGAACTCCTCGCAGCGCGAGGTCCCGAGCACCGTCCCGCCCCGCTGGATGATGTTGGCCACCTCCGCCCGGGTGAGGGCGCGCATCTCGCCGGCGAGCAGCCCCGCGTAACCCCGGCGGATGCCGATCACCTCGAGACCCTTTCCGAGCGCGTGGCGGACGGCGGCGCGGATGCCGGCGTTCATGCCCGGCGCATCCCCGCCGCTTGTCAGGATGGCGATCCGCCGCATCGCCCTATGATAGCAAGCCTCGGCGCCGCGCCCGACTGGGGGCGGTGTGGGGTGGCGGGAAGGGGCGGCGCCCCTTCCCGCCTTGCCGTCGTCGGCTCCGGTCATGCACACCGCCTCCTCCACCCCCGGGACTAGCTCGCTAGCGGCGCGCGGGGGGTGCGCCGAGGGTGCGGGCGAATCGTTCTGCCGTGCGGGCGAGCGCCTGGTCGACGAGTTCCTCGCGCGTGAGCCAGCGACCGCCCCCCTCGACGAAGCGGGGCAGCTGCAGGAGGTTCTCGCTGAGTGCCTGCTGCGCGTACTCGAAGCGATCGACGGCGAGCAGCGCGCCGTCCGGCACGTGGACCAGCGTCGCCTCGTACGCCACCGCCGCCGGCGTCTTCACGGCCCACGCCGTCCCCTCGCGCTCGCGGTAGCGCCACAAGGTGCCGAAGACCGCCTGGTTGGCACCAACCTTGTCGGCGACCCGCACCGCTGCCCGCGCGTCGTACGTCCCGGTGTCGGCGAGCGACCAGACACCGACGACGCGATCCGGATCGACGACCGCCACGCCGGCCGCCGCGAGCCGGGCAGCGAGCATCCGGGCCGCCTGGGAGCCGGCGTCCGCCGGCACCGTCTCGCCGGTACCCACCTCGGTGCCCGGCGCGCTTCCCGTCCGGAACGGGACCACCGCCACGCGAGCCGGCCCGGCGAGCGCCGCGACGGACCGCGGCGGCTCCGGACGTGGGCAAGCGGCCAGTGCGACGAACGCGCTCACCCAGGCCAGCCGTCGGATCATCGCTCCGTTCTACACCCGCCTGCGTTCGGCTGGAAAAGGTCACCGCCGTGCAGTATGCGGGACGGATGGCGAAGAATAGCCTCCCGCCGCGCCACCGGCCATGACGCGCACCCTGACATTGGTCATCGGCCTCGCTGGCGGGACGCTCGTCGGCCTCGGCGGAGGTTTCAGCATGGTCCCGCTGATGGTGTATCTGCTCGGAATGCGGCAGCACGACGCTCAGGGCACGTCGCTGGCCATTCCTCTCCGTGCTCCAGTACTGGCGTGCCGGGCACGTGAAGGTCGCCGCCGCCCTCTGGGCCGCCTTCGGCTTTCTAGTCGGCGGCTGGGTGGGGGGCACGATCGCCCAGTGGATCGCCGACCTCACACTCAGGCGGGTCTTTGCTCTTCTCCTGCTGGCCGTCGCAGCCGATCTGTTTCGCCGCTGATGGCGGTCGGTCGCGTGCGCCCGTGAGCTTCGTCGCCCGGCTACGTCCCGAGCTGATCCACGTCGCACCTCCGTGGCGCACGTTCGACGAGACCGTGGGTGGACTCGTCGAAAGCCTCGTCGCGGCCGGGAGGCTCGACGAGGCGGCGAGGAAACCTGCGGTGCAGGCCGTCGTCGCGCGCGAGGCCGAGGCCTCCACCGCGCTGCTCGACATCGGGGTCGGTGTGCCGCATGCCCGCCTCGACGGTCTCACGCAGGCCGTGGTGGCGCTCGCCGTCTCGCGCACCGGCCTCTACGAGCCGGTTCCGACAGTGACGGTCGCCACCGTCGCGCTCGTGCTCTCTCCGCCGAGCGCCACGGCCGACCATCTGCACATTCTGACCGAGATCGCCACACTCCTCCGCTCGGCCGATCTGCGGACCGCGCTCCTTGCCGCCCCCGACGCCCGAGCCGCGATCGCCGCCCTCGGTGCACATACGCGTTCGGCCCCCAGCCGATAGTGACGCCGTCCGCGGCTTCGCCGCAGACGAGGGTCAGGGGGCATCGGAGCAGCGCGGGCGCGAGCAGCGCACGGACCCCCCGGAGGGCGTTAATCAAACTTCCCAGGCCACGTATTCGTCGAGCGCCTCGCCGCCGATCTCGATGCGGTAGGGCCCGGCCAGGCGGTACTGCTCGCCATTCGCCGGGCCAAGCCCCAGGCGACGGCGGTCCGCCTGGATCGCTGCGCGGATGGACTCGTCGCCAGGCACCGCAGCGCCGCGCGGGACGCGCAGCAAGACGAGCGCCTTGGGTGCCGCCGGGCTCATCATCGGGGGCTCAACTTTGATGGCCATGCGGGGTTTTGCAAGCTCTTCCGTGGCCGCGCCGATTGCCGCGATGCGTCTTCCGGGGTACCATCGCGAGCGCGATGATCGGCAGGGCACTCGGAACCGGCTGGAGCGTGGTCGGGGAATGGCTCGGTGCCGCGTACGGCGGTCTGGTGACGAGAATTCGCACGCACGCCGACCCACTCGCACGTATCCTCGGCCTTGGCGTCGGCCGCCCGGATTCCCCGGCGCCGCGCATCCCGCAGCCCTTCTCGTCCGTGCCCGAGGAGCAAGCGAAGGAAGCGAAGTACTACCTCGGCGTCGAGCCGGTGGCGGCACCCCCACCGCGGCCGACCATCCCCGTGGCGCTCGTCGACCGGGAACCGGGAGACCTGCCGCCCGCCTACGGACGCGACCGCATCGTGCTGCTCGTGCGCGATCCGTGGTGGGTCTTCGCCTACTGGGAGCTCACCCCGACCAGCCGCATCAAGACGTTGCGCGCGCTCGGCGCAGAGGCGGAAGGCGCGGTCGAGATTCTCCGGGTTCACGACGTGACCTTCATCGACTTCACCGGCGAAAACGCCTGGTCCTCCTTCGACATCGAGCCGACACCTGGAACCCAGAGCTGGTACGTCAACGTCTGGAAGCCCGCTGCGTCGTACTGCGCCGAGCTGGGCGTTCGAACCCCTGCCGGACGATTCGTCCCGATCATCCGGTCGAACACGGTGACGACGCCGCGGCCGCAGCCGTCGCCCGATACGACGGTGCGCTGGGTCGTGCTGCGCGCTCATGGGCTCCCCGTCGAGGGTGGGGAGAGCTGGAACGGCGCACGCGTCGAGCACGCCCCTGGCGCCGCCGCCCATTCGCCCGCGCCGCCGGGCTCGAGCGAGCTTCACCTGCCGCGGCCGCCGGCCCGCTGAGCCGGCCCGCGTCGCACTGCATGGCGCGCGGAAGCCTTGCCCTCGTGCTACACGCGCACCTGCCCTTCGTGCGCCATCCAGAGCACGAGGACTTCCTCGAGGAGCGATGGTTTTACGAGGCGGTGACCGAGACCTACGTTCCGCTACTCGAGCTGCTCGAGACGCTCGACCGCGACCGCGTTCCCTGCCGCCTCACCATCTCCATCAGCCCGACGCTCCTCGGCATGATGGCCGACCGGCTGCTGCGCGCGCGCTACCTCCGCCACCTCGACCGGCTCGTCGAGCTGGCCGAGAAGGAAGAGCGCCGGACGCGCGGGGACGGGCAGTTCCACCGCCTCGCGGAGCTGTACCTCGCCCGCTTCTACCGGGTGCGCGCGATCTTCCTCGACGAATGGCAGCAGGACCTCGTCGCCGCCTTCCGGACCTACCAGGACCACGGCCTGATCGACGTCATCACCTGCGCGGCGACGCACGGCCTGCTGCCGATGCTCGCGCTGAACCCGGCCGCCGTCCGCGCCCAGGTGGAGGTGGCCGCCGCCGAGTATCGCCGCTTCTTCGGGCGCTCGGCCGAGGGCTTCTGGCTGCCCGAATGCGCCTACGAGCCGGGCCTCGACGCCGAGCTCGCGCGGGCAGGATTCCGCTACTTCTTCGTCGACACGCACGGCGTCGCGCATGCCACCCCCCGGCCGGTGTACGGCGTGTACGCGCCCGTCGTGTGCGAGTCCGGCGTGGCCGCCTTCGGTCGTGACCCCGACAGCTCCAAGCAAGTGTGGAGCGCCGACGAGGGCTATCCGGGGGACTTCTGGTATCGTGACTTCTACCGCGACATCGGGTTCGACCTCGACTACGATTACGTCCGTCCCTACCTGCCGCCCACCGGGCAACGCATTCACACCGGCCTCAAGTACTACCGCATCACCGGCAAGACGGACCGCAAGGAGCCCTACGACCCCGAGCGGGCGCGGGCGCGGGCCCAGGCTCACGCCGACCATTTCGTCGACACCCGGCTCGGTCAGGTCGACTGGCTGGCCCGCCACATGGAGCGCCCGCCAATCGTCGTCTGCCCGTACGACGCCGAGCTTTTCGGCCACTGGTGGTTCGAGGGGCCGCTGTGGCTCGAGCTGGTCCTGCGGCGCCTCGCCACGACGCCGGACCTCGAGGCGGTGACGCCCGCCGACGACCTCGTCCGCCACCCTACCCTCCAGCGGGCCACGCCCGCTCCGTCCACGTGGGGCTGGAGGGGCTACAACGAGGTGTGGCTCTCCGGGCAGAACGACTGGATCTACCGCCACCTGCACGTGACCGTCGACCGGCTGCACGCGCTCTGCCGGCGCTATCCGAGCGCCGACGAGCGCACGCGGCGCTCACTCAGCCAGGCCCTGCGCGAGTTGCTGCTCGCGCAGGCGAGTGACTGGGCCTTCATGATGTCGCGCGACACGACCGTCGAATACGCCGTGCGCCGGACGAAGGACCATCTGCTGCGCTGCCAGCGCTTGTGCGCAGAGGTCGAGCAGGGCACCATCGACGAGCTTCGGCTCGCCGCTCTCGAGGACACCGACAACCTCTTCCCGGCGCTCGACTACCGCGTCCTGCTCTGAGAATTTGGGAGTTTCGAGCGGGGACGGCTTGTCTCGCCCGCGGCCTTGCCCTACAGTCGAAGGGCCGGATGTCGACCGTCCTCGTCGCGCTGGTGCTGTTGCCGGTGGCCGTCGCGCTCGTCGTCGGTCTGGTCGCGCTGCTCGCGCGTCCGCTCGTCGCGCCGGCCGTCGCGGGTATCGAACGCACGCGCTTCCGGCGCTCTCTCACGCACGCCGCCCGTGGCGACGCCCACTTGAAGGCGCAGCAGCTCCCCGCCGCGCTGAGTGCCTTCGAGGCGGCCTTCTGTCTCTTCACCGTGCGGGCCGACACGCGCCTCCCGGAGCTGATCGCACGCCACCACACGGGGCTCCTCTCGCGCTTGCTGTCGGTGGCCGACGACCTCCCGCAGCACGGCGTGCGTCTCCTCGCTCTCGCCAAGGTCGATCGGCTGCTCGAGCGACGTCGCGAGACGCAGCGTGCGTACCTCCAGCTGCAGACGCGACCGTTGCGGGATGCACGGCGACTGCAGCTCGAGCGCGAGCTTCATCGCAACTCGCGTGCCACGCGCGCCGCCGTCCGCGAGCTGGTGGCCGACTTGCAGCTCCTGTCCGATCGCAAGGTCGCCTATCAGTGACTCTCGAGTGACTTTTTTCTTGTAATTCCATTGCGACTGGTTTAAAGGTCGCGACGGCGTCGGCCGCGGGCCACGGCCGACCGAGAGCACCGAGAACGTCCCGACTCGGCCCGGATAATCTCCTCCGATATGAACGGCGCGCGTGCCCCAGTGGATGCCGCGCGTATCGTGCGTCCGGCGCGCCGGGTCCGCGCTGACATCCGAGATCGTCAGTCGAAAGCAGCGTCATCCCGGGGCGATGCGCGGGTTCTCCACACCTGTGGACGTGACGACCGATGAGACGCACGGAGGGCACGGCGGATCCAGGGACGATGTGGGCGCAGGCACGTGAGACGGTCCGCGCCCGCGTCGGTGAGCGGAACTTCGCGGCGTGGATCGCGCCGCTGCGCTGCACATGGGCCGAAGGCGGGATCGCACTCGAGGCGCCGGACCGGCTGACCCGCGATCTCGTCGCCCGCCATTTCGCGGGGGTGATCGCCGACGCGGTGGCCGCGGTCGCCGGCCACCCGTGTCCGGTTCGAGTGGACCTTCCGGCGCCGCCCCCCCCGCTGCCCATCCGCGCCACGCCCCCGCTCCCCGATCACACGTTCCAGACGTTCATGGTCGGGGAGAGCAACATGCGTGCCTTCGGTGCGGCGCGCGCCCTCGCCCGGCAGGAAGCTTCGGCACCTGTCTTCCTGTACGGGCCGGCCGGTGTCGGGAAGACACACCTCCTCCACGCGACTGCCCACGTGCTCGAAGCCCGACGCCTGGCGGTCGCCTGCTTGCCCGCGGCGCGGCTGATCGAAAGCCTCGTCGCCGCGATTTGCGAGGACCGGGAGGCCACTTTCTGGCGCGAGCTGAGGGTGCTCGACGCGCTCCTGCTCGACGACGTCCATTCGCTGGCCGGTCAGGAGCAGGTCCAGGAGCAGCTGATCGACGGCCTCGTGGCGTGGGCGGCGGACGGGCGCGTCCTGGCACTCACCTCGGACCGGGCTCCCGATGACGTGCCCGAGCTCGCGGCGCGGGTCCGCGAGGGCTTCCGCAACGGGACGATCGCCGGCATCGCACCGCCCGAGCCACGGCTCTGCCTCGAGCTCGTCTACTACAAGGCCCGCTCCCTCGGGCTCGTCCTCGACGCGGGACTCGCGACCAGGCTCGCCGCCACCGTCTCCGGCAACGTGCGGCGGCTCGAGGGTGCCCTCCGGAGTCTCCTGGCGCACGCCCAGCTGCGCGGCCGCGTGGTCGACGCGGCGCTGGCGCTCGAGGTACTCCCCGCGCTCCAGCGGCCGCCCGTCGCATCACCGGCGGTGGAGCGGATCGTCGAGGCGACGGCACGTGCCTTCGGCGTGGCGCCTCGCAGCCTGCGGGGCTTCAGCCGCCGGCAGGAGCTGGCGCTCCCACGGCATGTCGCGATGTACCTGGCGAGGAAGCTCTGCGAGCGGCCGTCGGTCGAGATCGCCGGGGAGTTCCGACGCAATCGTGCAGCGCTCGTGAACGGGTGCCGGTCCGTTGCCGCCAGGCTCGGCGTCGACCGCCAGCTGAGCGCGCTCATCGCCGAGCTCGAGCGCCGGCTGGTCAGCGACCGGCTCTGAAGGGGGAAACGAAGGAGGAATCGAGATGGACGGACGGCTGCTTGGGGTCGTGGTGGCGGGCGGAGGGAGCGGCAGTCTCGATCCTCTCGTCCCGCCCGGCGAGGCGGCTCTCACGCCCTTCGCCGGCAAATACCGCTTCATCGACTTCGCACTCGCCACGCTCGCCAACTCCGGCGTCCGCGACGTGTACGTCTTGGCGCCGGGGCGGGATGCGGCTCTCGGCGCACACGTGGCGCGCGCGGGCGGGACCGCCGGGCCGGCGCACCACGCCCTGCGTTGCCTGCCCGGCATCCGCGCCACCGGCGCCCCCGCCCGGCGCATCGTCGCGGCGCTCCGTGCGTGTTCCGATCTCGTCGGCGCGCACCAGCCAGAAGCGATCGTCGTGCTGTCGGCCGACCACATCCTGCAGCTCGATCTCCGGCCGCTCGCCGCCGCGCAGGGCGAGCTGGGCGCCGACGTGACCCTGGTCGCGCTGCCGTTGGCGGCGAGCGAGGTGACGGGTCGCACCGTGCTGCGGACCGGGGTCGACGGTCAGGTGGGCAAGGCCGGCCGCGCACGCTCCGCGGCCGCGGCGTCGAAGGGGACGGGCTTCTTCGCACTCGGGTGGGCCGGCGACTTCATGGTACGCACCGAGGCGCTCCCCACCATCCTGCACGCGCTCGCGACCGAGGACGTGCGCGACGACGCGCGGCTGCTCGCGACCCTGGCCGCACGGCTCCGGATGATGGCCTACGACCCGCTCGACAACCATCTCCCCGGAGCGTCGCACGGCGCCTATTGGCACGAGCCCACCACGCTCGAGGCCTACTACGCCGCGCAGATGGACCTGTGCACGCCTCGCCCCCTCCTCGACCTCTACAATCCCGCATGGCCCGTACGTGCCGCCGCCTGGGGACTCGCCCCCGCGAAGGTCGTGGCGGATCCCGCCGGCCGCGCCGGGCAGGCGCTCAACTCGCTCGTCTCGGAGGGCTCGGTGATCCGGGGCGGTGTCGTCGTCAACTCGGTCCTCGGCCACGGCGTGGTCGTCGAGAGCGGCGCCGAGGTCGAGGACAGCGTGCTGCTCGACGGCTGCCGGATCGGGCGCGGCGCGCTCGTCCGTCGCGCGCTGGTGGGACCCGGGGCGGTGGTCGCGGACGGTGAGGAGATCGGCTACGGCGCCGCGCCGAGCGCGCCGGGCCGTCTCGCGCCGTCGGGGCTCACGGTCGTGGTCGCATCGCCGGCCGACGCCATCCCGTGACGCGAACCGCGCGGTGGTGCAGCCGAAAAGCGCACCACCTGGGCTCCGAGCCCCTCATCCGTGCGGGCGGCGACGCCCGCTCGTGCTCTCCCGGTCTTCCCCATGCCTGACGGGCGCGTATACTGCGGGGTTCCACGGCGCGCGCCACCACCCACGCCGTGCGCCTCGACCTCCATCATGAGTCCGCCCGCCATCGAGATCCTCGGCGCCCGCGAGCACAACTTGCGGGGCATCGACGTGCGTGTCCCCCTGCGGGCGCTCACCGTGATCACCGGCGTGTCGGGGTCGGGGAAGTCGAGCCTCGCGTTCGACGTCCTCTACGCCGAGGGCCAGCGGCGCTACGTGGAGAGCTTCTCCACCTATGCGCGCCAGTTCCTCGACCGCATGGACAAGCCCCGCGTCGACCGGATCGACGGCATCCTGCCCGCGATCGCCATCGATCAGAGCCGCCCGGTCAAGACGTCGCGCTCGACGGTCGGGACGATGACCGAGCTGCACGACTACCTGAAGCTCCTGTTCGCCAAGGTCGGCGTCCCCCAATGTCGCGGCTGCGGACGGGTGGTCCAGCGCGACTCGGCGGAGAGCGCCGCCGCGGCGCTCGTGAAGGAGCACGACGGGGCTCGAGCGCTCCTCACCTTCTCACTCACCCCGCCGGCGTCACTCCCGTGGCCCGACGTCCGTGCCGGGCTCCTCCAGGCCGGCTTCGTGCGCGCCCTCGGTCCGGCCGGCGTCGTGGCCCTCGAAGAGCTCACGGCGGCGCCGCTCGTCGACGGGGCGCTGACGATCGTGCAGGACCGGCTCCGGTTGCGAGGCGCGGAGCGCGGGCGGCTGGTGGAGTCGCTCGAGCAGGCCTTCGAGCACGGCCGGGGGCGGGCAGCGGCCGTGCTGGTCGACGGCGGGGAGCGCGTGCGTTTCTCGACCGCTCTCGAGTGCGCGGCGTGCGGCTTTTCGGTGCGTGACCCGGTGCCCAACCTGTTCTCCTTCAATAGTCCACTCGGCGCGTGCGAAGCCTGCCGCGGCTTCGGGCGCGTGATCGACCTCGATCTCGAGCTGGTGGTGCCCGACCCGCGCCGCTCGCTCGCCGCCGGCGCGATCAAGCCCTGGTCGACCAAGGCGACCGCCTGGGAGCGTGGCGAGCTCCTCAAGTTCTGCCGGCGTCGCGGCATCCCGACCGACGTGCCGTGGGCGGAGCTCGATCCCCCGCAGCGACAGCTCGTGCTCGAAGGCGACGGCCGCGGGCACTATCCCGGCGTCCGCGGCTGGTTTCGCTGGCTCGAGGGCCGGACGTACCGAATGCACGTGCGGGTGTTCTTGTCGCGCTTCCGGAGCTATCGCCTCTGCCCGGCGTGCGCCGGCGCCCGGGTCAGGCCCGAGGCGCTCGACTTCCGCGTCGGGGGCCGGACGATCGCCGAGGTGAACCGCCTGCCGATCGGCGAGGCATCGGCCTTCTTCGACACGCTCCGGCTACCGTCCGCCCAGGCCGAGGCGGTCGCCGGCCTGATCCTCGGCGAGGTCCGGAGCCGCCTCCGCTATCTGGTCGAGGCGGGGCTCGAGTACCTGACGCTCGACCGGCAGTCACGCACGTTGTCGGGCGGAGAGCTCGAGCGCGTCGACCTGACCACCGCCATCGGGTCGTCTCTCGTGAACACGCTCTACGTGCTCGACGAGCCGTCGATCGGGCTCCACGCCCGCGACACGGAGCGGCTCGTCCGCATCCTGCACCGCCTTCGCGACCAGGGGAACAGTGTAGTCGTCGTCGAGCACGACCCCGCGATCATCCGCGCCGCCGACCACGCGATCGACCTCGGTCCCGGGGCCGGCGAGCGCGGCGGTGAGCTCGTCTTCGCGGGCCCGCCCGCCGAGCTCTCCGCGGCCCGCGCCTCGGTCACCGGCGCCTTCCTCGGCGGGCGGCGCGAGATTCCCGTGCCCCGCAAACGGCGCCGTCCGCTCCCGCACCTGAGCCTTCGTGTGCTCGGCGCCGCGGCCAACAACCTGAAGGACCTCGACGTCGACGTCCCGCTCGCCTGCTTCGTCGCCGTGACCGGCGTCTCGGGCTCGGGCAAGTCGACGCTGGTCGAGGAGGTCCTCTACCGTGGCCTCAAGAAGCGGCGCGGGGAACCGGTCGGCATCCCCGGTGCCTGCCGCGAGATCAGCGGCGCCGAGCGCATCGCCGAGGTCGTCCTGGTCGACCAGGCCCCCATCGGCTCGACGCCGCGGGCGAATCCGGTCACCTACCTGCGCGCCTTCGACCTGATCCGCGCCTGCTTCGCCGCCACCGAGGCGGCACGCCTGCGCGGGTACTCGGCGGCGACCTTCTCCTTCAACGTCCCCGGCGGCCGCTGCGAGACCTGCACCGGCGAGGGCTTCGAGAAGATCGAGATGCAGTTTCTCTCCGACGTGTACGTCCCGTGCGCGGAGTGCGGCGGGGCGCGCTTCGGGCCCGAGGTGCTGGAGGTGCGGAGCCACGGCCGCAACATCCGCGAGGTCCTCGACCTCACGGTCGCCCAGGCCGTGGAGGTGTTCGCCGACGTGCCCGACGTCGCCCGCCGGCTCCGCCCCCTGGTCGACGTCGGGCTCGACTACCTCCGCCTGGGCCAGCCGCTCTCGACGCTCTCGGGCGGCGAGGCGCAGCGGGTGAAGCTCGCCGCGCACCTCGGCCGCGAGGGAAAAGCGCACACCCTCTTCATCTTCGACGAGCCGACGACGGGGCTGCACCTCGCCGACATCGAGCGGTTGCTCGCCTGCTTCGTGCGGCTCGTGGAGCGCGGCCACTCGCTCATCGTGATCGAGCACAACCTCGAGGTGGTGAAGTGCGCCGACTGGGTCATCGACCTCGGGCCCGAGGGCGGCGACGCCGGCGGCCGCGTGGTCTCCGTCGGGCCGCCCGAGACGATCGCCCGGGCACCCGGCTCGCACACCGGCCGATACCTGGCCGACGTCCTCGGCGACGGACGGGCGGAGCGGGCGGCCCTCGCCGGCGAGGTCCACGACGCGCCGGCAGTCGTCGGCGGAAACGGCTGCATCCGCGTCGTCGGCGCCCGCGAGCACAACCTGAAGGACGTGAGCATCGAGCTGCCACGCGACCGCCTGATCGTGATGACGGGCCTCTCCGGCTCGGGGAAGTCCTCCCTCGCCTTCGACGTGCTCTACGCCGAGGGTCAGCGCCGCTACATTGACAGCCTGTCGGCGTACGCCCGCCAGTTCCTCCACGTCATGGCGAAGCCCGACGTCGACCTGCTGCTCGGTCTGCCGCCCACGGTGGCGATCGAGCAGCGTCTCTCGCGCGGCGGCCGGAACTCGACCGTGGCCACCGTCACCGAGGTGGCGCACTACCTCCGGCTCCTGTTCGCCAAGCTCGGCGTGCAGCACTGCCCGGCGTGCGACGCTCCCATCCGGCCGCAGACCCGACGGCAGATCCTGGATCGGCTGCGGGCGGAGTTCGGCGGCGCGCGCCTCACGCTGCTCGCGCCGGTGGTGCGCGGCCGGAAGGGTTACCACAAGGAGGTCCTGCTCGGGGCGCGCAAGCTCCGGCTGAAGGAGGCGCGCATCGACGGGCGGCGGCTCGCGCTCGCCCAGGTGCCGCTCCTCGATCGCTACCGCGAGCACGACATCGACCTCGTGGTGAACACGCTCCCTGCGAACGCCGCCGGGCTCGAGGAGTCGCTCGACCGGGCGTTGCGGCTCGGTGGCGGCAGTGTGGTGGCGCTCGCCGACGGGGCCGAGCGCCTGTACTCGGAACGGCTCTTCTGCCCGGCGTGCGACGTCGGCTTTCCACCCCTCGACCCGCGGCTGTTCTCCTTCAACAGCCGGCAGGGGGCCTGTCCCGCGTGCGAGGGCGCCGGCGTCCGCGAGGAGCTCGACCCGTCCGCGCTGCTCGACGAGCACCGCTCGCTCGAGGGTGGTGCCCTGCTGCCGCTCGAGCTGCCCGGGCTGCGCGCCGAGAAGCGCCGCCTGCTGCGCACGCTCGCCGCCGCGGGTGTCCCACTCGACCGCCGCGTCGCCGAGCTCGCGGCTCGCCACCGCCGGGCCATCCGAGACGGAAACGACCGGGCGCTCGCCCTCCTCCGCGAGCGGCTCGAGGCTGGCGACGGCGGCGACCTCGACGCGTTCACCATCGAGCGCCCGTGCGGCGCGTGCGCCGGCGAGCGGCTGAACCCGCGCGCCCGCGCCGTGCGGCTGAACGGCCGGCGGCTCGCGGAGTTCACCGGGCTCGCGGTCGCCGAAGCGGAGCGCGCGGTGCGCGCGCTCCGCTTCAACGCCCGCGATGCGGCGGTGGCAGAGGGCGCGCTCAAGGAGATCCTCCCGCGCCTCGGCTTCCTCGGCCAGGTCGGGCTCGGCTATCTGACGCTCGACCGGCGCGCCGACACGCTCTCGGGCGGTGAAGCGCAGCGCATCCGCCTGGCGGCGCAGCTCGGCTCGAACCTGCGCGGCGTCTGCTACATCCTGGACGAGCCGACGATCGGCCTCCATCCGCGCGACGGGGCGATGCTGCTCGACACGCTCGAGACGCTGCGCGCGCGCGGCAACACGGTCATCGTCGTCGAGCACGACGAGGCCACGATCCGGCGCGCCGATCTGGTCGTCGACCTCGGTCCCGGGGCGGGCGTGCACGGCGGTCAGGTGGTGGCCGTCGCGCCGCCCGCGACGCTGGCCGCCATGGCGGAGTCGCCGACCGGCCGATATCTGGCGGCGGCGCGGCCCCGCCTGGGGCCCGCCCGCTCGCTCGACGGTCTCGCGCGGCTCACGGTCCACGGAGCCACCCAGCACAACCTGAAGGGCATCGACGTCAGCGTGCCGCTCGGAGCCTGGACCTGCGTGACCGGCGTCTCCGGCTCGGGGAAGTCGACGCTCGTGCGCGACGTCCTCTACATGGGGGTGCGACGGGCGCTCGGGCTCAGTACCGGCAGCGTCGGAAAGCACCGCGCTCTCACCGGGGTCGAGCACCTGGCCCGCGCCGTCGAGGTGGACCAGAGCCCCATCGGCCGGACGCCGCGCTCGACGCCGGCCTCCTACATCGGGTTCTTCGACGACATCCGCCGCCTGTTCGCCATGGTGCCCGAGGCGCGGCTTCGCGGCTACGGCGCGGGCCGGTTCTCGTTCAACGTCGCGGGCGGGCGATGCGATGCCTGTGCCGGCCAGGGTCGCCTCCGCATGGAGATGAGCTTCCTGCCCGACGTGTGGGTGCACTGCGAGGCGTGTGGCGGCCGGCGCTTCACGGAGGAGACGCTCGCCATCCGCTACGGTGGCCGCTCGATCGCCGACGTGCTCGCCATGACGGTCGAGGAGGCGGCGGGCTTCTTCGTCCCTCATCCTGGTGTCGCCCGCAGCCTCAGGCTGCTCTGTGACATCGGCCTCGGCTACCTGACGCTCGGCCAGCCGAGCCACACGCTCTCGGGGGGCGAGGCCCAGCGCGTGAAGCTCGCCTTCGAGCTCGCCAAGGACCCGCGCGGCCGGACGCTCTACGTACTCGACGAACCCACGACCGGGCTCCACTTCGCGGATACCGACCGTCTGATCGCGGTGCTCCACCGCCTGGTCGAGCGCGGGCACACCGTGATCACGATCGAGCACAACCTCGACATCGTGAAGGAGGCCGACTGGATCGTCGACCTCGGACCGGAAGGCGGCGCCGCGGGCGGGTACGTGGTCGCCGCCGGCCCTCCCACCGCGGTGGCACGGGTGACCGCCTCGCACACGGCGCGCTGTCTGCGCCGCTTCCTCGCCTCGTCCGCCGCCTGACAGGAGCGCGACCCAAGACTTCTTGGGTCGCGGATACGGACGCGAGCGTGTGGCGCTCGCGTCACGCGCGACCGCCGTGCCGCGGCTGGCGAAGCCAGCGCGGCACAACGCACACGCGCCGTTCGAGAGGTCTCGCGGCGCTCATGTTGATCTGTTGGCAATTGGGGCTGTCCGCGGCGGCTGCGGAACCGGGCGTGTTCGTCTGCCGCGCTGGCTGCGCCAGCCGCGGCAGGACAGTCGGGCGTGATCCCGACGGAACACCCTCGCGTCCGGTTCGCGACCCAAGATGTCTTGGGTCGCGCTCCTA
>Ga0070699_100002393_pt1 | contig 16825 bp, 28 predicted proteins | sample KBSK1503metaG_FD_65473 | JGI IMG/M metagenome (GOLD analysis project Ga0070699, IMG submission 65473) | Corn, switchgrass and miscanthus rhizosphere microbial communities from Kellogg Biological Station, Michigan, USA - KBS K1-50-3 metaG | ecosystem: Host-associated > Plants > Roots >... | reverse complement strand
GGGCGCCCCGCTGCCTCTGGGGCAAACGCTCTTCCATGGGGCCATGCGGCGCCTGTGGCATGTCTAAGGAGTCTCTATGTGGCTGATCCTGATTATCCTGCTGGTCGTGCTCTGCCTCGGGGGGCTCCCGACCTGGGGGTATCACTCCTACGGGTATGCCCCGTCCGGTATCGGCGTGGTGCTCTTGATTGTCGTGCTGATCGTAGTGTTTGGTATGGGGCGGTGGTAGCCGTATGAGGAGGGAAGGTGGCGGATTTTTCCGGCGATCTACGCCCTGTCCCTGATCCGACGGTCCTGACGACGGCGCAACTGCAACGGGAAATCGCGGCGCTGAAAGAGGTGCTATCCACCCGGCTCGATGGGATGGATCGGGCCATGACCCTCTTTGCCGAGAATATCCACCGCGTCCCCTCCGAGACCGACCGGGCGATTGGGCAGCTCAAGGCGTTGCACGAAACGCTGATTCGGGAGCGTTTTGCCGCCACGGCGCTGCAATTCGCCAGTATCCAGACGCAGTTTGCCGAGCGGGATGTGCGCAACGAGCAGATGGAGCGCAAAAACGATACGGCCTTGACCGCCGCTCTGAACGCCGCCAAAGAGCAGGTGTCGCAGCAAAATACGGCATTTGCTGAGGCAACGGCGAAAGCCGAGACAGGGTTTATCAAGCAGATTGACCAACTCATTACCCTGTTCCAGAACGGCATCAAGTCGTTGGATGAGAAGATTGGTGCCGCTATCAAAACGTCGGATGACAAAATCGCCAACCTGGAGAAGCAGCTCACCATGCTGGTGGGGACCGGCATGGGCCAGACCGTGGCGCAGAGCTCCCAGCAATTGCGGACTACGGGAACGGTTGGCCTGCTCAGCCTGGTCGCTGCTGTGGCGCTGGGGCTGGCCGGGATTATTGTCGCCGTGCTGGTGCGCCATGGGTGAGGCCCTACCGTGGGCAGCCCACGGGCTGCTTTACGCGTGGTAATACTGCTTAAACGTGACCTGTCCGGCCCACATCGCCAGAAACAGCGGCTCCTGCTTACTCTGATAGCGCAGGAACCCCCAGATCGGGATAAGTGGCACCTCCAGCCAGACGGAGCGGAAGGCCAGGAACAGCACAATGGCCAGGCCGATGAGCCCGAGCGCCGCTTCGGTGACCACGCCCATGGTAAGGCGTGGCTGCGTACAGCCGGTGGGAATCGCCACCACAAAATGCTCTGTTTGTTCTTCCACGATTATGTCTCCTTTCATAGCGGGGCGTTGACACCGCTCCCGCCGCCTTCGTCAGGCTGTCCTTATTGTGTGGGCGTTGGGGGGTGAGCAAGCGAAAGGTTTTCCAGAAGACTGAGCGTCACTTCCACCCCTGCCGGTACGGTAATCGTGGGCGCGCGCTGGAGCTCCCGTTGTACAATGGCTTGCCCGGATTGACTGACCGATTGCCCGGCAGCGTCAGTGAGTTGTTGCGGCATGGTCGCCTGAAAGCCCTGGGTGTTGCCAAAGGGCGACCGGATGCCTACGGAGAGGACCGCGCTGACCCCTGCCGCAGCCAACAGGCTGCCTATATGATTCTGCACATGGCCTGCGGTGCCCATGGCGCCTGACCGGTCGGCCAGACCGCCTTTCGCAAAACTGAGTACCGTGCCGTCCGGGAATTCCATTTCTTCCAGGTCTACCTGGATGCGGTTCTGGCCATACACCGCCTTGCCGCTCTGATGGCCGAGCACAATGGCTTGCTGTGGGATCAGCACGTGCCCTTGCCCTAGCTTGTCGGTGACATCGCGAGTGACAAGGATTTTGATTTGTCCAGGGATATCGCTATTGATCGCCCCCAGCAACAGACCCGGAATGGTCTGCGAGCGATACAGCACACGCGTGGGGTCAGCGGGTTTTTCCCAGGTTGCAGGATGAATGAGTTGCGCTATGGCGGCTTTGACTGCGGGACTTTTCGCCATATCATTCACGGCGGCGGCCTGCACGGCAGGATCGGCAAACGCCGAGCGTGGGCCTTCAGCGCTACGGGAAAAGGGCGACGCGCCTACGGCTCCCCCTTCCATATGCGCAAAGAGCCACTTATTGGGCGGGGGTTTCACCGGCGGGGGCGTCTCGCGCTGTGCTCGCGGTGGGGGCGGCAGCGGGCGCGGCGCCGGGGGCGGCAGCGGTGGTTGCGTAAAGGGCATAGGGTCTGGCGCAGGAGGCAGCGGAGGCGGCTTAGGAGTCAGGTCGAGTCCGGCATGGGTGGTGGGGATTTGAAAGAGCTGGGGTTTCGTGCTGGCTGCAATCTGATCGTGCCTGGGCAGCGGCGGCGGGTGAACGGTCTGCTGTGTGGCATGGCGTTGCTGGAGCTTGTAGGTCATGGCGAATGCGAGGGGGATAAGGAGCGTTGCGGCCGCTCCTACAATGGCTCTCTGGCTCAGGCGTGTCGTGGTGGGCGGGGGTTGCCGCACCAGTAAGGGGCCATGCGGTTCGGCTTCGGGTTGTACGGTATCGTGCATCGTTTACTCCCGTAGGCACCCCTAGGCGCCGGCGTGGCCTTCCCCCTCCTGGGGGAGTTTCCCGACAGGGAAAGGAGGAAGTGCACATTGCGTTTTTGGACCATCTTCTGCCTGGGTGTCTCCCTGGGTTTTGCGGTACTGGGCCGCCACGGTGTGGAGCAGGTCTGTGAGGACTGCGACTGGCACGTCGAGCAGGCCGGCAGTTTCCAGCAATTCCCCGGCGGCGAGCAGTTTTTTCCTGCGCTCGGCTTTGTGCAGCACCGCCAGTCGTGTCTGGAGCTGCCTCGCTTCTGCCAGTTTCGCGGTCGCCAATGTCCTGGCACGGGCTTCCTGGGCTGTGAGCCGTCCTAGCGTGGTCGTGGCGCGGGGTGTCATACGCTCTCCTTTACACCAGAGATGACAGCAGGTTGCGGTTGCGGTTTTTGGCGCGGGGATGCTTCGTCTGGTCGGTGACGTGGCACGAGGGGCAATGGCAGCCGAGCGGATGCAACTTATGGTGCAGGGGATAGAGCTGCGCTGGCGCCAGGCACAGGATATTATGGCAGGCCTGGACGATGCGGGTATCGACCGGTGGCCGCCCATAGTGCATCTGGTACATGATCATCGTGGCCGAGAACGCAGCGCGATGCAGATGGAACAGCGGGTACGGCCTGCCTGTGCTATTCCTATGGAGAGGGCCGGTCCAGAGCAAGCAGCCGCCGTCAGGCTGGAGATAGCGGGTGAAGCGTGCCTTATCGTCGTCGTGCAACACCAGGAAGGGGGGACGGGGCGTCGGGGCGAGCCCAATAGCCCGGCGGAGTGTCAGGCGGGTCAGGTCAAGGCGGGCCGCAATAGTGTCGAAGGGCTGCTGGTAGTGCTCGGCCAGTTCGCGCAGCGTCCACTCTTCCACCGCCCAGCGCAGAAAGAGCCGCTGATCCCAGGAGGGGCAGGTGGCGAGTGCCTGGAGGAGACGCCGTGTGGCGATGGCATCGGTGGAGTGGGGCTGCGCCGGGTGCTCCAGGAGCGTCGGGTGATGATAAGGGAGCTGCTCCTCGAAGCGATGCCACGCCTGCTTGCGGGCTTTGAAAAAGAGATGCCGGAGCTTGATATACAACCCGTGCCGAGAGCGCCACAGGGCTTCTGCCAGGATGGCGGCGGTATATTCTTCCCAGTGGCGCTGGGGCACTTTGTGGTAGGCCAGGCACTTCTCGATGCTAAGGGTAAAGGGCACCAGGTTCTCAGGGTCGAAGGTACTGGTGTGGGATTCGTCACATTCGGCTATAGGAGCCGGGTCTTCTCGTGTAGAATAGTACGTAGCCATCGCGTGGCCCTCCTTTCCAGGGTCATCAGGTGGTCAGGGAGTCACAGAGGGCACAACCTCTGTGACTCCCGTTCACCATATCACAGTCCCCCTACCGTGCGCAAGGTACATGTTCCCTCTGCCCGCGCTTGTAGGCCTTCTGCGCTGCTCGCCCTGCGGCGCCACGTTTGGCACGTGGTGGGGGCACGTAGCCGGCAGCCAGGAGCAGGCGCTCCCAGGGCTGGAAGACGGCCCGCACCGTCACTGGGGACGGCAACCCCTGGCTGGTGCAGAGGTCTCGGCTGCCGGGCAAGCGCTGCTCGCGCTCCACAAAGGCGTGCACGGCGCTAATCATACGTTCGCGGGTCCAGTACAAGACAGCGGCCACGGCGCCCCCTCCCTAGGCGTAGGCATCGAGCGCCGGTGCCGGTAACGTAATCGGCTGCCCATCGCCCCGCAGAAACGGTTTCCCCTCCACAATGTGCTCAAACAGCCACCGGGTTTTCATCACATCCGCTGCGCAGTAATTCAGCGCTTCGGCATAGCGTCCCTGCCGCCATAGTGTAGGGGCCTGGGTGCCGTCCATGGCTTTGGCGGGTAGGCCATTCGCCTGGGCGATGGCGTCCAGGCCGTTGAGGCCCCGACCAAACTTATTGTTGGAGTCCACCTGCCAGATTTTGTCGAGAATGTCATAGGAGCGCGTGCACAGAGCGGTGAAATCCTCGTAGAGTCCCGTACTGCCGTTGACGTTTTGCGCGGCGGCAACGGTGCGCATTACGGGGAAATCGAACGTGAGCCCGTTGAAGCTCACCAGAAGATAGTTGGTCATGGTGAGAGAAAATATGGTGTTGTGCACTGTCGTGGTGTCAAACCAGTACGTGGTGCTGTCGCGGTAGTCGTAGTAGCAGCCGATACTCAGCCCCAGGAGGGCATGATCGTCCCACCCGATGGCTTGATAGCCGGGGCAGATACCCGTGCCAGGAGGCGGATGCTGGACCTGGCCGGTGAAACACACCCGGCAGTCACTGGCACTGCGTAGGGTTTCGAGATCGAGGACGGCGATGCGTTTCCCGGCAAGCGGACTGGTCATAGTGACTCTCCTCTATACCAATTTGATACTAATTTGATACTAAAATCTTGCAGATTAGTAGATGTGCGTGACCGCCCATTCTCCAATGTGTGGCCTTCTCAAGAGCCAAAGTGCCTCTTGTATTGTTCGAGGAGATTCTGGGGGAAACCGCTATTGGCCATTTCCAATATCTCTGTCTTCGTATGCCCTTCCATGTCCCCCGTCGCGTCAATGATGAGAAACCGTACATTGCCACACGGAAAAACATGGATACCATCTTTCATCAATCCTCGATTGCAGTCACAGGAACCATTGCCCTCGGTCCACCAAAAAACGGAAGCGTCTATCGTTCCGTCGTACTGTTCTCCTGTCGTCGTATCTAATATTGTTACGCGCGTCATCGTATGCTCCATCCATAGGGCACCACGACATCCCGACACCGTGGGGCTATGCCCTCGCCACCGCCCAATGGGTTGCAGTAGCGGGCGTACTGCGTCTCCCGTGGCGTCCGCCGCCCCCGTCGCGGGAGCATACCTGTTTGCAGCACCGCGTCTGCGGGCAGCTTCATCAGCCAGTCATAGGCTTTGCGGATGCGCTGAAAGGTGAGCGCCCGCTGCCTGCTCTTCCCCCCGTGTGGCTGGCGCCTGCCGGTCAGGATCGCACTGAGATGCGAGCGCGACACGCCATACATCTCCTGCACCACCCGGCGGGGGCACCCCTGTGCCACGAGTCGTTGCATGTGCGCCATGTCGCCCTTAGACCATTTGCCGCGCCAGGCATCGGGATGATAGCGCCGGGCGAGCTGGCGGAATTGGCGCTTCGCGAGGCCCTGCAACGCACCCACCGTAGCACACGTCTGCACGGTCTCTGGGGGCAACTGGAGTGCCCCCAGGTGCTGATACAGGGCCGTACTCGTGACGACGACAGGCGGCGGGTCACCTGGCGGTCGGCTGGGCAGGGGGGAAGGCATAGGCGACTCCTGGCGCTCAAGGCGACGAACGTCCCTCTCGCGCCTCGTCAATCACACTCTCTTGGGCCTCTTCGTCACTTAGCCCGTCCTCCTGCTCCCACCACAGCGGGACGGCGCCGTTCATCCAGTCGAGGTCCGGGGCGCCCCGCTCCACCGTGATGCGGCAGTGGTGGCAGCGATGCCAGTCATCCCTGGCCGTCGTGGTGAACCGGGTATCGCACCGGAGACAGCGCCGTTCTTTCAGCGCCGGCCGTGGGGCAGGTGGCGCCGGGGCCGGTGGTGGCAACAGGGCGGCGCGATAGGCAGCCAGACTGCCAAAGAGGCGGCGGATGACGCCATAAGAGGGTAGCGGCGGCTCTGGCATGGCCCGCAAGTCCTTCAGTTGCGGCAGGCAGCCATGCGCTGCCACCCAGACTTGCCCCTGACACAGGACACGCAGGCGCTCATGGGCGGGATTGGGCGGCGTCGAGTGCATGGATTATCCCTCCTGCGGAGGATAGGGTATGCACGGCTGTGTTCTCGCGACATAGAGGGGATGCCGTGGGTGCCCCTGCTGCGTGACGCCCAGACACCACAACGGTACGCCGTGTAGATGGGACAAGATGAGACGATCACGCCCAAAGGGAACCTGCGCCCCCCAGGCGAGTACCAGGCGGTGAGCGGTTGCGCCTACGAGCGCTTCTACGAGGCCCCGCGCGCCGCCAGTAGGATCAATCTCCGTAGTCCGCAAGACGTGCGGCTCCGTGGCGCGGAGCGGAAACAGGTTCCGCACACTCAGGGTGTCATAGCCCCAGGCGCGGGCAAAACCGATGCAGCGCCGGATCGTCGGATCATCCTGCTCGGCATCCGCCGTGGAGGGGTTGAGCATGAGGAAGCACACCACCCCCCGCCCTCCTAATCCGCTACGGTGCAGCCACCAGCGATAGCGGCCACAGGGGGACAGTTCAGCACTTTTGCGTATCATCGCACTCCCTTTTTTCTCTCCCTACGCCTGGCGTAGGCGTGAAAAAGTCCAGTTGTTGCGTCACGGTCTCGCAGTGCGGGCTACACCACAGCAACTCGCGGGAGCGATTCGCCTTGCCCCGGCCTGCGCCGGTATGTGCCATCCCGCCGTTGGCGGTCCAGGGGACACGTTGCCAAGTCGGGGGGATGGCGGCATCGCCATCGTCGTATCCACACAGCACGATGCGGAGCCGTGGGTTGTTGCCGTTGGCAACCGCCCAGGCACGGACAGCAGCGCTACAGTCGTCGTCGATGCGGTAGAGGCCTGCGTCTCGCTCACTGTGGGCATATGGCGGGTCCAGCAGGATGCCGGTCATATCGCGCCCACTGATGCCGCTGTTCTTCCAGGTAACGCTCGGCCCCAGGATGCGCTGCCAGTCGCCACAGCAAATGCGCATGCGTGCCAGCCGCTGACTGAGCGCGCCCATGTAGGTGACGAGGTCTGTGGCGGTGCGGTGCACGCCCTGCCCGGCATCGCTCAGCTGGAGGCGCCGGCGGGACACCCCTTCTCCCCCGCTCTCCCCCTTGACCAATTTGCCGTCTACGACGTGCCATGCCCCCGCACCACTGCACCAGCCGCCGCCTATCCACAGGCTGATCCCCCACAGCCACCAACCGGCAATTTGCACATCGTAGTACCAGGGGTCGCCCATGAGCCGGGCCGGCAGGTCGTCGCGCTGCGTCAGCAGCCAGGCATGCCGTGCGTGCAGATCGCACTCGTGCGGCAGCCAGGTGGCAGCGTCGGCCACGCCCGCCGGATCGGCACGAATGGCGCGGAAGGCGTTGCAGATGAACGCATCTTTATCATTGACCGTCTCGATGCCTGGGGCGTGGGGCCGCTGCAAGGGCACGGCCAGGGCGCCCGCAAAGGGGTCAACATAATTCGGCACGTCTCCTAGCGCCTGCCAGATCAGGGGAGCCGCCTGGGTTTCCCCGCCGAACCACACAAAAGGGGGTGCTAATGGGGCGCAGGGGGCGGTACCTATCATGGTGTGCTCTCTCCTTGCTCGCCCTGTGGCGCTGCCAGACCGGCCGTGCCCGCCTCGCCCAGCGGGCACACATGCGGCTGCCCCAGACACGGCGTCAGGGGCGGGACGTCCTCGACGAAGTACCCCGGACTGTCGCCGCTAGTCATCACCCAATGGCGTATCTGGATGGAGGCGCCACAGGCACAGCGAGCGAAGCACGGGAGCCAGGCCGGCTCAGGAAGCGGGGACATGGGGCATCCTCCTTTCGCCAGGAAAGTGTTGCAGCCCTTGCGTGGTCCTGAATTCGTCGAGCGTCTGATCGTTCTTGCGCCGGTTACAGGCACGACAACACGGCACGATGTTGCCTTCCTCGTGCGTGCCGCCTCGCACCACCGGCGTCAGATGGTCGAGCTGGCGCTCCTGCAGGGGTGGTACCCGGTCACAGTAGAAACAGTGCTGAGCCGTTTTTCTCCAGAAGACATGGCGCGGCGGGAGTTGGAGGGCGATATAGCCACGACAGTGCCACTTTACGGCGTCTCGTGAGCGCATCGCGCTCCCCCTTTCTGCGCCCGGTAGCGCAAGTTGGTAGCCAGCGCCTGCCCTATCCATGCGGTATAGGCAGGTGGAATTGCCTGGGAGAGTTCCCGCAGGGACATCCAGTCGATGTCCATGGCCTCGGCAGGGCGCACGCCGGGGAAGCAGCCGGTACTGTCCCGGCCGCCGCCCTGGCGATACCGCTGCGCCAGGTTCCGCTGCCCGGGGAGGATGACGGTGGTATGGGGCGGATGGGGAGGGGGGAAAATTAAGATGGTCGACGCAAACCGCCGGTGCCGATAAAGTGGTAGCTCGAACATTTGCCCGCAGAGGGTCAGGCCTTCGAGCGGCGCCGTCACGACATTCTCGACAACCCATACGCGCGCCACACGCCGTAGCACGGCCAGCGTGGCCGGGATCAGGAGCGGATAGCTCCTGTGCCGCATCCACGGCAAATACCGGAACGCGCTATACCCCTGGCACGGCGGGCTGGCATGGATCGCGTCGTACTCGCCGCCATGCGCGGCGAGATAGGCCAGCGCGTCCGCCTGGATAAAGGCATCCCCTACGTAATGTGGCTGCGGCAGGTGATCCACGCCAGTGACGTGAAACCCCGCCTGCTGGTAGCCGCGTGTGGCCCCACCGGCGCCGCAGAAGGCATCAAGAAGTCGTAGTGCCATCTCCCCCTCCCTCCTTTTCGTACGCCGCCAGGTGTTGCTCGGCGCACATGACCGGCCTGTCGAGGACCCAGTGCCCCTGCGGCGTAGCGGGCACGACGGCGTAGGTCACCCGGCGCTGCTGCTGCTCCGCCTCCGTCACGGTGCGGGCGACGACACGCCAGTGGTTATGCGGCGGCATATCGGTGCTGCCGAAGTAGGTCGCCAGCCCGGTGGCGGTGAGGCTGACGTACTGTTGCAGAGCGTACAGGGGGCACTGGGGGGCGGTGTCCGTCATACGGTGTCCTCCTCGGGCAGCGCCTGAATACGCCGCCGGACGTTCTGCGGCGCCTTATCGAGCGCGTGGAGATAGTGTCGTGTCTCTGGATACCCCAGGCGTCGGGCGACGGCAGCAACGAGGGCGAGGGCCTGGTCGGTCGCTCCATCACCCGGGCGCCAATACCCTGCCGTATCCTGCTGAAAAGGGATGCCCGCCTCCAGGCAGGCGGCCATGGCCGGTCAATGCGCGTCCTTGTATCCCCACTGCGCCGGGTGAAAATATGTTGCCCGTTTCATCGCGCGTATCTGGGCGGGACTCAATATGTATGCGGTGTCGGTCATACGGGGTCCTCCTCGCCAATGGACTCCAGGACTCGCAACGCTTCGCGGAGACAGGGGCCGCAGAGTCCCAGCATTATTGACGTATCGCCTACATCACGTTCGAGCAAGCAGACCGTGTCTACTCCCTCGGCCTTACATAGATCACACGTATCATTTTTGGTACGAAACATGGCAAATGGGAGAGCGGCCATACGGTGTTGCCTTTCTTTCTCCACGCTGTGCCCCCCTGACACCCCTATGTAGTGGTCACCTAAAGAGCGTTAGCGGCCCTGCCAATGTATCTCTCCCGAACCGCTGCACGCTATCAAAGAGCAGTTAGGTGCCAGGGGGAGCCTGCCTGTTACGTCATTGCCGGATATTCCGGCGCGAGATAGCCCGTGCTCTGAAGCCATGGCAGCAGCGCGTCGAGGGCGGCGACCAGCTCCCCTGCATCGGGCTTTTGCACGGTCAGCGTCACACTGTAGCCCTGCGGGCTCTGGGCCAGCACCTGCACCGCATAGGGGTAGCCAGGTGCTGGCGCTGGGGGAGCGTGCTTCGCCAAGGCTTCCAGGGCATTGGCGAACTGGTAGCCCTGGTGCTCGTTGGCCTGCGTCGTGGTCTCCACCCAGCGACGCATCGCCAGCATGGTCTCGTCCATCGTCTTCATGAGGCTGGTGTGATACTCGCTCATAAACCCTTGCCAGCGCATGCAGAAGGCGTGCAGTACGGCATCTTCGCGCGCGGAGGTGGGCAGCAGAGGCGCCGCAATCTCAGGCGGCACGGCCGCTGGCGTCGCCGGGCTCTCTAGCGCCTCGGCAGGCACCACCGGCTCGGGAATATCGTCAGGCTCGGGCAGCGCTGGCGTCTCAGTCGGCATAATCGTCCTTTCAGGCACAGCAGCCGTAAAGTGGTGCTGCGTCAGGAAACACAGACAGGTTTTGGCGCGAGTGATCGCGGTGTAGGTCCACTGCGCCAGGTCCGTCTCGCGGTTTTGTTGCCGGGCAAAGGCGGCAAAGCGCACAAGATCGGGTCGCGACACATACACGGTGGGCCATTCCCCGCCTTGCGCGGTGTGCACGGTGAGGGCATAGCCAAAGCGAAAGGGGACGGCCCTGGGATCACAGGCGGGGCCATCGATTTCTTCCAGGTGGACGCGGACCTCCACTGTCTCCCCGAGGGCGTCTTCGACGGTGCAGTGACGGGGATCCGTGGCGGTAAGGGCGACGACACGGTACAGGCCGTTGTTGTAGAACCCGTCGGCCCGGTCTTCCGGGCTGGTGCTGCGACACACCAGGGGTTCGCCGACGGCCAGGCGGTCGGGGGGATAGCCAAGTGCCGCCCGGATGGCGCGCGTACAGTCGAGCCGGGTGACGTTGCGCCACACCAGCAGGGGCGCCTCCAGAAACGCCGCCGGATCGGCGCTCGCTCGCTCCAGAATGTCGCCGGCGCCTAAGTCGGCTGAGAGGTGTTGCAGCGAGGCGTACCAGTCCACGCCCCCCTGGCGGGCCTGATAGGCGAGCTGCACGATAGGCGAATCGGCAGCCTGGCGGTGTATCTCCGTGAGGGTAAAGCCCTCGACGTTGTGCAGGGCAGCCGTGTCTTTGACGGGAGGCAGTTGCCCCGGATCGCCGATCAGGCAGACCTGGGGAAATGCTTCCTGGCAGAGCTGCAGCAGGGCCGTCCCCACCATGGAGGCTTCGTCGAGCAACAGTACCCCGCCATTTTTGCGGGCGCCGAAGCCGTCAAAATAGGCCCGCCCGGCAATGCCGATACTTTCCAGGAGCCGCCTGGCGCTGTACTGGTGGCGTTGCGCGTACAGCGCCTGGGCGCGGTCGAGATCGGGCTGGATAGCCGTATGGACTAGCCAGGGGAGCGTGCCAACGGGGGCGTGCGCGGCATCATCTTCGCGCCAGTGGCACGGGAACTCTGCCCCGAGCCAGGCGCCGGCTCGGGCATAGTCGGCGGTGAAGTAAGGGGCCAGGGCCACGCTGTGCACGGTCTCGGCATCGAGCAAGCCTTTGCGGCGTAAAATCATCGCAGCGCGATGCGTCGGCGCCGCGACGGTGGTAGGAAGGTGTTGGGCGTCGAGTGCGGCCCGCAGGACCGGGATCAGCGTGCTCTTCCCCGTCCCGGCCAGGCCGCGTAACGCGACACAGGGCACGCCGGCGCTGAGCCGCTCGACCAGCCACGTGCAGGCGTCCTGTTGTTGGGCCGTCAAGGTCAGCGCCGGTGGCATGGCCTCTCCTTACCAGCGCGGTTTCGCGGGTTGCCCGGCGGCCGCACCCGCCGGGGGCGTTGTGGTCGTAGGGACGGGGAAGCTCTCATTCGGCCCCTGGACGGAGGCCCCAGGCGTCTGCTGCCCATGAAACGGGTCCGGGCCGGCCCCGCCCAGCGGCGGCGTGTATCTGGCCTCGTACTGCTTGATGGGCGAGTAGCGTTTGTTCTCGTGCGGAACCTCGCCAGCAAAGCGAATCGCCAGGGTGCCTCCCGGCAGCATGCGGCTCTCTGCCACCCGCTGCGCTTCGGCGATCGCGGCGAACAGATTGCTCGGTTTTTGCGCCCAGACGCTGCGCTCTTCGCCTACCGAGTGGGGCCCGGAGACGACGCGGACGTTGACCACCGCGCTCATGATCGGCTGAGTTCTCTCGGCATCCCAATAGTCCAACCGGTTCGTTTCGAAATTCCGTGAGTGCAGTAACTTCGCCGGCTCTAAGACCGTGAGGACAAAAACGCTGCCCACTGGAAGCCCTTTCCACGACAGGGCCGGGGTGCGTTGGGTGCCAAAGGGATCGTCGGGTTCGGATCGGTACGCCACGGGGTAACTCCTTCGCTGTAGTGCGCTGTCATACGCTGTCATACGCTGACTCTACTCAGTACGCCTGAGTAGATGATGTGAGTAAGTATACTCTCTCTACTAGGGAGAGTCAAGTAACTCTACTCATTATATACGGAATAGTATGGAACAGTACGGAACACTTGGAGTAGTTTTTCCATAAGTCCGTATCACGAGAGAATAGAGCTCAAACTTTATGAAAAAGTGTTCCAAACTATTCCAGTGTTCCAAAAGTGTTCCGTCATGGCTCTGGCGCGGGATCGAGTAATCCCAGGCCAAGCCGCCAGATGCCGTTGCTTTTATATCGTGTAAATCCTTGATCTTCCAATTGCTTACCCATAGCTGTAAGTGTAAGGGCCTGCTCTCCCGTCTCTCCGCACCAGCGCTGGTAGCGCTCATAGAGCGTATTGGCCCGCACACGAACCTGCTGATCGATCAGGCAACACTCTTCAAGAAACCGCCCCAGGCTATCCATCTCGCTCCGGTACCCGGCGGTGGCTTGCACGACGGCTTCCGGTTCGGCAAGGCCGCCACAGGCTTGCCACGCCAGGCAGCCTCGCACCGCCCAGGCGAGGATGCCTGGTAATTCGCGCTGGAGTTGCAGGTCCAGGGTTTTGTCACGCTCGGCAGGTGGAATAGGCGCCACGAACGGCACCAGGCGAATCCGCTCCCAGATTGCGCTGTCCGTATCGCGGATGACGGGTTTGTGGTTGGTGCCAAGGTACAACTTGAACTGCGGCTTGTAGCTGAAGTACTCCTGAAACAAAAACCGGGCCTTGATGAGATCGGTTCCGCCGGTGAGTTGTTTCACCAGCGCTTCGGCCAGCCGTCTGCCCTCCTGGGATTCGAGGGCACAGACAAAACGACTGCCGGCCAGATCGGCCAGATCGTTACGCACTTCGGGACGGTCCCTGTGGAGGAAACTGTCCATGTCGGCCTGCTGCCCATAGGCGCCCAGGAGCGCCCGCAGTGTGGCCAGAAACGTACTCTTGCCCGTCTTGGTGGGACCGTGCAAGATAAACAGGCACTGCTCACGGGTCGAGCCGGTGAGCGTGTAGCCGACAATGCGCTGCAAAAACGCAATGAGGCTGCGCGCCTGGATATCGGCGGCATCACGGGCCGCCAGCTCCGCCGTACTCATCTCCGGGGTGTCTGGCCCCTGACTCCCGCCCATAATCCGCCACAGGAAGGCCTCCCAGGTGGGGCACACCGCTTCCGGGTCATAGGGATAAGGCAGACACTTGGTCAGAAAGGCCTCCTGGGCATGTGGCTGTAACACCCCTGTCTGGAGATCGAGCGTGCCGTTGGTGCAGTTGAGTGCCCAGGGATCGGCATCCAGGACGTCAGGCTTGACGGGGATGCCGGGTTCATCCTGGGCGGTGCGCACGAGGGCGTCCAGGCTCGCCTTGCTGAGCGATTTCTTGATGTGGGCCATGAGTGCTTTAGCGCGCTCGTCGTCGAGCAGGTCAAGTTGCCGTGCCAGGCGTTTGACGGTCCGCTTGGCGTACTGCGCCACCAGGCCGGTCTCGTCGCGCTGCCAGTGGGTGCCGCTCCATACCAGCCAGCTCTTCCAGGGGAAGCAGTAACGTACCTGCGCCTGCCAATCGCGGACAAAAGCGAGGGCGTTGGTATAGTCGCTGTAGGGCAACGGCCGCCGGTCGTCCTCATCGGCCTCGGGCGCCGGGGGCGGGGCTCCCGGTGGTCCGGCGCTGCTCAGGTCCGGGATGCGGCCGTTGACGTGGGCCTGGCCGGCTAGCGCATACAGACGGTCCAGCGTGATGCCACCGTCGGGGGTAAAGCTCTGCCAGGCTTTTTCTTGTTTGGCGGGATTGTACTTACTGCTCTGCTGACTCCAGGTCTCCCAGAGCGCCCTGGCCCACGGGGCTTCCGTGCTGTGGAGCGCCATGCCGATGTGCAGCCAGATATCGTACCCCAGGTCGGTATTGGGGAGCCGTGCCAGCGCACGGGTAATGCGGTCGGCATCCGCCGGGGGAGCTGGTCTCGCGTCGTGCGTGGACGGCATCACGATCAAGCGGGCACGTAGCCACGCCGGCGCCGGCGCCAGGGGCAGCTCTGCGGGGCTACAGCCCGGCTCCCAGGTATAGCGGCTGCCACTGGCATGCCGGCTGGGAGGCAAGATCGTCTGCGAGCCGTTGGCCATCAGACGCAACTCGCGATGCTCGCCCGGGCTGGCCTGCGTCGTGGTCCGACACGGCACGTCACGTGGCCAGCCATAGAGCAGGCCACGCCCCTGCGCCGAACTGCGAAACGTCCAGGTGGGGGGCAGATCGCCGGCGCTCCACGCTGCCAGCAAGGCTTCACCCTCGGGGCCGTCCACGTCCACTCGCACCAGCCCGGAGACCTGTCCGAGGACGCAACCGACATTGCCGATGGGGTAGTCATGCCACAGGCGCTGGAGCGTCTCAGGCGTCGGCAGCGTGGTCTGCCAGGCTTTCCAGGCATGGATGGGGACTTTGCCCGGCGTGTCGCACGTGCGGGCATGCTCACGCCCGACGCCCACATGGTGCGGGTCGCAACAGCACAGCACGGCGAGTCCTCGCGGCAGATAGTCCTGGAGGGCGGCCTCAAAGCAGGCCTGCCCGGCAGCGAGGCGGGCCATGTGGTCGGGGGGTGTTGACGACATCGAGGGCACCTTTACCTGAGAGATATACTCATTAGAGTATGGAGAGTATACTCTCTCTCCTTGCGTATTGCAGCTATTTTGAGTACACTCAGTAGAGTGACTTTTTTGAAGGAGGAGCTATGGCCGCCGTGAGTACTCCGAGTACCCCCTATCGGTTGCAGGTCTTTATCCCTGACGAGCTGCGTCAGGCGCTCCGCGAAGCCGCCTATCGGGAACGCGTCAGCCAGCAACAGCTTGTGGTGCGCTGGCTCGCGGAGAAACTCCGCGAGTATCACGACAGTGCCAGCGAGGCAGAGGACACCCCCTAGTCCTCCTCCTCAGCAGCGCTCCACGCCAGCGCGTGGCGCCGCAACAGCTGCGTGTGCGCCGTGACGGCCTCGCGATGGTCGTCCAGCGCCTGCGCCACATGGCACAGCGCAATCGTCAGCCCGGTGCAGGCGGCCAGCCCGAGAGCGGCCATGACGGCGATGATGGGGGTCATAGCGTCTCCTTCCTGGCGCCCTGGAGCAACCGGGCAATCGCGCGCCGGTCAGCCGGGCGCCACAGGTGCGCCTCGACACGCAGGCAGCGTCTCAGCGCCGCGAGCCAGGTCAGTTGCTTCATGGTGGGCTTGCCCCGGGCGCTCTTCAGTTCCGCGAAGACCAGCGGCCGGCCCGGACTCAATGAGCACAGCACCACATCCGGGAAGCCTTCCTCACTTCTGCGGCTATCGTAGGTGTGATACACCAGGTAGCCGTTCTGTCGTGCCAGCTCCCGCACATACGCCAGCAGGACGGCCTCCGGGGTCTCGTCAGGGTCCTGCGGGTCCAGGGCCAGGGGCGCCTGCTGCCGTAGGAGGTACGATTGATACCAGGCTTCGCTCCAGCCCATAATGTGCGCTCCTTACATGAGAGGGCCTTAGAAGGCTCCAGGTGCCACGTCATTGCGTCCAGGGGCCTGGGGGACTCCCCAGAGACAGGACCGGGGGTGCGGATGCCTCCTGGGCGCTGCCAGACGCCTGGACGGGCCGCCAGCACCAGGCCACCCACAAGGCCATGATCTCCTCGCCGCTCAGGGTGAGCTGCTGCGAGCTATCGGTATTCTGGAGCAGGACCGGTTGCTCCCGTACTGTGACCCAGATCGTGTGGGCAGGAGACAAGGGCCGAGTGGTGACGAGAGGAGACAAGGGCAGCGCGGTAACAAAATAGGGCACACGGGCCTCCAGGGTGAGAGGGTCAGTTGGGGTGCACCGGGACAATCCAGCCCGGCACCGGGGGGACATGGGGACACAGATAGGCCAGAGCCGGTGGGCGCGGCTGCGGCCACGCCTCCCGCACTACCGTGAGCACGAGGACAGCCTCGTGCAGGCAGGGCGGGTCCGCCCAGATGCGACCTTCCCCGAGCCAGCGCTCGATGAAATCAGGCATCATGCCCTCCTTATTGTCTCCGCCGCCATCTTGCCTGGAGCGGCTTCGGTAGCCCGGCAGGGCGGGACGCCTCGAACGCCAGCAGGTCCTGGTGCGTAAAGGGTTTTCCCGCCAGGAAATCGCCGTCCACCGCTTGATACCACCCACAAGCACAGACGTAGTACAAATAGCGCTCGACACGGACCCCACTGGCGTCCGTGGTGGGGAGACCGAGGGGGATGTCTGCGAGCAGATGCGGCTGATGCGTGTGCGGGGTCATGCCTCTTCCCCCCACCAGGCCCACCACGCCACCCGGCACGTGGGGCAGGACCACGCCCGCCGTCCCTGCACCGGCGCCCAGGTGAGCGCGGTGGCACACTGCGGACAGGCAGGCAGGCGGTC
>Ga0070699_100002391_pt1 | contig 16832 bp, 11 predicted proteins | sample KBSK1503metaG_FD_65473 | JGI IMG/M metagenome (GOLD analysis project Ga0070699, IMG submission 65473) | Corn, switchgrass and miscanthus rhizosphere microbial communities from Kellogg Biological Station, Michigan, USA - KBS K1-50-3 metaG | ecosystem: Host-associated > Plants > Roots >... | reverse complement strand
CCGGTGCAGATCAGGTCCATGCTCACCCGCCCGCTGCCGCTGTACGTGGTCAGCCCGGGCCGCACCTACCGGCACGACCCGCTCGACGCCACGCACAGCCCGATGTTCCACCAGATCGAGGGGCTCGCGGTCGACGAGGGCCTGACAATGGCCGACCTGCGCGGCGCGATCCAGGCGTTCGTGGACGCGATGTTCGGCGTGGGGTTGCGCACGCGGTTCAGGACCGACTACTTCCCCTTCACCGAGCCGTCAGGCGACGTGTCGATGGAGTGCCACATCTGCCGCGGCGCATCGGCCAAGCCCGGCGGCGACCCGTGCCGGGTGTGCCGGTCGCAGGGCTGGATCGAGATCGCGGGCTGCGGCATGGTCAACCCCCGGGTGCTGGTGGCCTGCGGCATCGACCCGGACCGGTACAGCGGGTTCGCGTTCGGGCTCGGCATCGAGCGCAGCCTGATGATCGGGCACGGGCTGACCGAGATCAGGGACGCGGTAGAGGGCGACGTGCGGTTCAGCCGGGCGTTCGGGATGGAGATCTGAGATGCGAGTGCCGCTTTCCTGGCTGCGCGAATACGTGTCCCTGGCCGAACCCGCGGACACCACCGAGGTGTCCCGGCGCCTGACCGCCGCCGGGCTCGAGGTCGAATCGGTCGAGTCTGTCGGGCACGACATCCGGGGCGTGGTGGTCGCCCAGGTGCTGTCGATCGAGGAGCTGGCGGGACTGAAGAAGCCGATCAGGTACTGCCGGGTCGCTGTTTCCGAGAGCCAGCTGGCCGGTCCGCCGGACGAGGCGTCCGGGGTGATCTGCGGCGCGGTCAACTTCGCCGTGGGCGACCGGGTCGCGCTCGCGCTGCCCGGCGCGGTACTGCCCGGCGGGTTCGAGATCGGCGCGCGCAAGACCTACGGCCGCATCTCAGAGGGGATGATCTGCTCGGTCCGCGAGCTGGGCATCGGCGATGACCACACCGGTATCCTGGTGCTGCCCGCCGACGCGCCGCTGGGCACGGACTTCGTGTCGTACGCGAAGCTGCGCGACGAGGTGTTCGAGATCGCGGTGACGCCCGACCGCGGCTACGCCGTGTCCGTGCGCGGTATCGCGCGCGAGCTTGCCAGCGCGTTCGGCGTGCCATTCACCGATCCCGCTGGGACCGCGCTGCCTGACGCGACCTTGCTCGGCGGCTCGCTCGACTACGTCGGCCCCGACGTCTACCCGGCCCGCATCGCCGACCCGACCGCCTGTGACCGGTTCGTGCTCCGCGAGGTGCGCGGCTTCGACCCGGCCGCGCCCACCCCGCTGTGGATGCGGGTGCGCCTGGCCCGGAGCGGGATGCGCTCCGTGTCGCTCGCCGTGGACGTGACCAACTACCTGATGCTCGAGCTCGGGCAGCCGCTGCACGCGTTCGACCGGTCCAAGCTGACCGGTGAGATCGTGATCCGGCGGGCGCAGCCGGGGGAGAAGCTGGAGACGCTCGACCACGTGGTCCGCACCCTGGACCCGGATGACATCCTGATCACCGACGGGTCCGGGCCGATCTCCATGGCAGGAACCATGGGTGGCCTGTCTACCGAGATCGACGAGACCTCCACTGACCTGGTAATCGAGGCCGCTCATTTCGATGCCAGGGGAACGGCCAAGATGAGCCGCCGGCACAAGCTGCACAGCGAGGCGTCCTACCGGTTCGAGCGCGGCGTGGACCGCGAGCTGCCGCTGCGCGCCAGCGCCAAAGCGGTAGCGATGCTGTCCGGCCTGGGCGGTCAAGGGGCCCGGGTCGTGCCGGGCTGCACCCACGCGTCGGCCGAGGTGGCGCCGGTGCTTATCTCGATGGCCGCGGACTACCCGGACAAGGTGGCTGGGGTGGTCTACGGCCGGGACACCGTGGTCCGGCGGCTGCGCGAGGTGGGTTGCCTGGTGCGGGAGACCCGCCAGGCCACGCCGACCATCGCCCCGTGGCGGGCGGAGGGCGCCCCGGGCGGAGGCGCGCCGCCCGCGCATCTGGTGCCGGTCCTCGAGGTGACCCCGCCGTCCTGGCGTCCCGACCTGACCGACCCAGCCGACCTGGCCGAGGAGGTCATCCGGCTGGAAGGCTACGAGAACATCCCGGTCCGGATGCCGCGCGCGCTGGCCGGGCGCGGCCTTGCGCCGCGCCAGCGGCTGCGCCGGTCGGTCGGCCGGACGCTGGCCGAATCCGGGTACGTGGAGATCCTGTCGTCGCCGTTCGGGCCGCGATCCGACGCGGACCTGCTCGGGCTGCCGCCCGAGGACATGCGCCGCCTGGCGGTCGTGGTGGCGAACCCGCTGAGCGAGGACGAGCCGCTGCTGCGGACCACCCTGCTGCCCGGGCTGTTCCGGGTGCTGGCGCGGAACATCGGGCGGGGCTTCGCCGACATCGCGCTGTTCGAGATCGGCCAGGTCTTCCGCCCCCGGCCCGGGGCGGCGGATTCGGCCCCCATCCTTCCGGTGGACCGCGGGCCCACCGTGGCCGAACTGGCCTCCCTAGAAGCTGCCCTGCCCGACCAGCCGCTGCGCGTGGGCGCGGTGCTGGCCGGAGAGAAGGAGCTCGACGGCTGGTGGGGGAAGGGCCGCGCGGCGTCCTGGGCAGACGCGATCGAGGCGGCCCGGGAGATCGGCCGGATCTGCCGCGTGCGGCTCGACGTCCGCGCCGACAAGCACGCACCCTGGCACCCTGGTCGCTGCGCGGCCATCTACGTCCAGGTCGCGGACTCCGACGGCCCGCGGGAGTGGCTGGCCGGGCACGCCGGCGAGCTGCATCCGCGGGTGATCCAGGCGTTCGGCCTGCCGCCGCGGACCTGCGCCGTGGAACTCGACCTGTCGGTGGTTTTCACCGCGGCCGAGGCCGCCGGGCCGGTGCAGGCCCCGCAGCTGTCCGGCTACCCGCTCGCGACCCAGGACGTGGCGCTGATCGTCGACGCGGCCGTGCCCGCCGCCGAGGTGGAGGCGGCACTGGTGGCGGGCGCGCCGAAGGAACTGCTCGAGGGCGTGCGGCTGTTCGACGTGTACACCGGTGCCCAGGTCGGCGAGGACCGCAAGTCGCTGGCCTACACGCTCAGGTTCCGCGCCCCGGACCGGACGCTCACCGCCGCCGAGGCCACCGCGGCCCGCGACGCGGCCGTGGCCGAGGCCAGCCGCCGGGTCGGCGCGGTCCTGCGCAGCTAGCCGACCGGGCGTCAGCTCACCCGGCGCTTCCGAGCGCACATGCCGTGGCACGCGGACGCGACAGGACGATGCACGGGCCCGACAGGACGATGCACGGGCCCGACAGGACGACGCGCGGCGCACAAGGCGCTTCAGTAACACTGGCACCGCCGGTACCAGCGCCTTTTACGACATGGTTGCCCCAGCCATGTTGCTGGGGCGCGTCGGCGGATAACCCGTCGGCTGGTCCTGCGGGAGGCCCCGGCCGCGATGACATCATCGCGGATCGCTGCACCCCCGATCGGGGGTGCAGCGATCCACGATCCTTGCCGCCGCCGGGCGGGTCACCTCAGCCGTCACGCCAGCCCCGCTGGGACGGGCTGCGGCGGCCGGGCGGGTCATTGAGCCTTTTCATCCTGATTCAGCCGCGCGACGTGGCGGCCGGCCTGAGAGCTGGCCGCGGCCGGGTGCCGTGCGGTCCCCGGCGGCCGCACTAGCCTCACCCCTCACAGGGCGCTGTCCCGCCCAACCACGACGATGTGACATCGTCGTGCACCTGACCACCACGATGTGACATCGTCGTGGTTAGCCCAGGCGGCCGGGACGGGCTGGTGCGGGAATCGTGAGTGCTGCGGGACGCCCGGGGTGTGAGGTGCGGGTCTGTTCCCAGAACATGGAGCCGCGCTCCCGGCGTGCGGTTTCGCCGTGCGGAGCCGGGGCAGGGGCCCGTTCACCCCGCCTCCCTGGAGGCGACGGCGGATGCACCGGATGGTAAGCCTCTTCTTACTTTCCGGGTTGTAAAGCAAGCAACTGTCGGTCAGGATGTGATTACCGAAGACCGCAGCGTTTCGCTGAGCCGGAGGGCGAGATAACTAGACACGCGGTGGCCCGGGGGGGCGCACCCGAGCAGGCCGCGACGACATTCCGTGACGTGTTCGCAGTGGCGGAGTTCCGCGCTCTGTGGGCCGCTCAGCTGTTGTCGGTTATCGGTGATCAACTCGCTCGCGTCGCGCTGACCGTGCTGGTCTATGACCGCACCCGTTCGGCCCTGCTCGCGGCGATCACCTTCGTAGCCAGCATCGTGCCGACATTCATCGGAGGCATCACGCTGGCCTGGCTCGCCGACCGGCATTCGCGCCGCCGCGTGATGATCGCCTGCGACCTCATCCGGTGCGCGCTTGTCCTGGTCATGGCCATCCCCGGCGTGCCCCTGGCCGGGCTGGTCATGCTGCTGTTCCTGGTCACGCTGGTCGGCGCGCCGTTCACTTCGGCGCGCGCGGCCATCTATCCCGACGTACTGGCCGGGGACAGGTACGCGATGGGTGTCGCGGTGACGATTACTACCTACCAGTTCGCGCAGGTCATAGGCTTCGCCGCGGGGGGCGCGATCGTCGGGTTCTTCGGTACTCGCCTGTCCCTGATCATCGACGCGGTCACCTACGCCGTATCGGCACTCATCATCCAGGCCTGGATTCGTTCGCGACCCGCCCCGGCACCCAGCTCGCATGAGTCATCCCGGCTGGCCGGCGTCATCGCCAGCGCCCGGCTTGTCTTCGCTAGCCCCGCCTTGCTGATGCCGATGCTCTTCGGCTGGCTGGCGGCGTTCTATCAGGCTCCCGAGGGGGTGGTTACCCCTCTGGCGCGGGATCTGCACGGCGGCACGGCTGTCGTCGGCATAATTCTGGCCGCCTTGGCTCTCGGGCAAACCGCGGGCGCGATCGTGTTCAGCCGGTTCGTGGCCCCCGCGACGCAGCAGCGGGTGATGGGCCTGCTCGCCATCGCGGCGTGTGGCATTCTCGCCTTGTTTATCCTGCAACCGGGTCTGCCCGGTTCGCTGCTCATCTTGTTCGCGTCGGGTCTGGCCGCCGGCTACCAGATCGCCGCCAATGCCGCTTTTGTCAGCGCGGCGCCGAAGGAAAAGCGCAGCCAAGCCTTTGGCATAGCGCAGGGTGGTATGAGCCTGGGCCAGGGACTCGTCATGATCCTGGCGGGCGCCGCAGCGGACCATCACTCCCCGGCAGGGGTCATTGCGGTATCGGGTTCTGTCGGTGCCGTCGCAGCGCTAACGATTACCGCGAGCAGGGCCCGCGATCGTCGGCAGACGCCGAACGGCTACCTTCAGCGCTAGGGGTCAGCCCCAGTGGCCGTCGCGCATGGCGTGCTCCTTCGGTGGTTGGGGTGGCTGGGGGTCGGGCGGGGGTCAGCCCCAGTGGCCGTCGCGCATGGCGCGCTCCTCTCGTTGAGTAGTCAAGTAGATTCTCTGGGTAATTGAACGAACGTCTGGCCGAGAGCTGTGGTTCAGCTTCCGCCTGTACGCGCTCTCCTCCCGCGCGGGACTTGGAGCAGCGCCTGACCTTGCGGGTACCCATTGTTGCCCGCAATCGAGATGGAGGGGCGCTTTGCGGCTAATGCCGGAAATAATCCAACTCAGCGGTAACCTTATGCAACCGCTCTGATACAGCGGTGGAACTTTGTTACGTACGGAGCCCAACGGGGAGGTATTCTTCTACCGTTGCGTAGCCGAGTTTTCACGTTTTGCGCTCTCCCGGCTTGGTAATGCGGGAGAATGGTCCGACGAGCTTTCTAAGTGGGTGGCGAGGCGACAGCCGTATGAGGATGGCATCGATGCGCGCAGCTCCTCGCTTGTTGCGGCAATCGATTGCTGTCCGCAGCTGGCCGCTCTGGTCGCTGCAGCCCCGCTGGCTCCTGGCCTTCGTTCTCGCCGTCATCGCGGCGGACCTCGCCGCCATCGGCGTCGCGGTGTCGTCCACCACTGTCACCGGGAGCAACCTGGCCCTGTTCGGCCTCCTGGTTGGCTGCACTGCGGCCTCCGTCGAGCTGACCAGGAAATCTGGCGAGCAGGGCGGCATGATCAAAGACGTCGCCGGCGTGTGGGAGCTGCCAGCCGCCATCCTGCTGCCCTCGCTTTACGCGCTGATCGTCCCGATCATCCGGATAGCGCTCCTGCAACTGCGAACCCGGCGTGCTCCGGTCTACCGCCGGGTCTTCAGCGGGGCCATGCTCAGCCTCTCCTACGGAGCCGCGTCGGTGACGTTCCACAGCCTGTCCGGCCTGATACCGCAGGACGCAGGGGGAACGCTCAGCCGTGGCACGGTATGGACCCTGGTGATGGTGGTCAGCGTCCTGGCGAAGGAGATCGTCAACAAGACCATGCTCATGACGGTGGTCAAGGCCACCGACCCGGGTGCGACGTACCGGACCGAGGTCTTCAGCCGTGAGCCGCTGTACAACGATGGCGCCGAGATCTGCACCGGCGTCCTGGTGACGTACGGGGTGGCCGGCAACCCGTGGCTCGCGCTGGCCGCGCTGCCCGTGGTCACCCTGCTACAGCGATCGCTGCGGCACGTCCAGCTGCTCAACGACTCGCGGGCCGATTCGAAGACCGGCCTGCTCAACGCGGCGACCTGGGAGCGTGAGGCGACCACGGAGGTGACCAGGGCGGTTCGGACCAGGACCCCGCTCGCGGTCGCGCTGCTCGATATCGACCGGTTCAAGGTGATCAACGACACCTACGGTCACCTGGCCGGCGATCAGGTGCTCAAGGAGCTAGCTCGCTCGCTGGACAGCCTGCTCCGGGACTATGACCGAGCCGGGCGGTTCGGCGGCGAGGAGTTCTCGCTGCTCCTGCCGCAGACGCGGGCGGTGGACGCGTTCCGGATCGCTGAGCGTGTGCGCGCTAACATCGCCGACCTGTCCATTATCGTCCCCGGCGCGACCGGCGGGGAGCGAGTGCACGTAACGGTGTCGATCGGGGTGGCCGCGCTGGACAGCGGGTGCAAGCGCGAGTACTCCGAACTGATGGCGGCGGCAGACGCCGCCCTGTACCGGGCGAAGTCGGGCGGCCGGGATCAGGTGCAGATGATCAGCACGACCCGGGGCCTGAGCGCCATCAGCGGTGGCGACGACTCGGCTCGCGATGACGGCAGCGCCAAGGACAGCCGTCCGGATGCGCCGAGCGTGTTCCGCCGCGCGCAGATCTCGTTAGCCGGGCCCCCGGCAGGCCCGGTTCCTACGGTGGCTGAAGCCTCAACTGAGCCGCAGCCGACGGTACGCATGGTCCGCGCTTCCGCAGCTGACTGCAGCTGACTGCAGCTGACTGCAGCTGACTGCAGCTGACTGCAGCTGACTGCAGCTGACTGCAGCTGACTGCAGCTGACTGCAGCTGACTGCAGCTGACTGCAGCTGACTGTTGCGGCCTGGCGGACTCATCGGTGTCAGGTCCAGCTGCCGGTGCGCATCATGTCGCTTCTCCTCTCCAGAGCAGGGGCGTAATGAGAGCGGGCGCGTAATGGCCTGCGGACATTTCGGTGTCAGGTCCAGCTACCGGTGCGCATAATGTCGCTCCTCCTCTCCGGAACGGGGCATTGTCAAGTGAGGAGTCAAGCCGGGCAGCATAGTCGATGACGAAGGCCAGAGCTCGCAATTCCGAAATATCGGACAAGCCCCGGCGGGGCGTCAGGCCGCGAGCCGCGCGGCAGCCAACAGAGCGCAGAGTAGTCAGGTGAGCGCGGTGCGCTAAGGAGATAAGGCTACTTATCTCGCTCAGTAGCAGAATTTTGACGTTCAGCAGTCCTCATCGCCGCAATCCGGGACACTAGGAACACGTACCGTTCCGACAGAGGTTCAACGCGCTCGTGGCTGCCAAGGAGACACTGGTGGATGCCGTCCGCTCGATCCGCGGGCGGAACCTGGTGCGCGGTTCGAGCCTGGCGCGCGGACGGCGCCTCCTGCGCGGGCGGATCCCAGGGCCACGGGCCTGGGCGGTCTGGGAACTTCCCCGGTGGGTGGCCTGCTTCGTCATCCTGGTCGTGCTGGCCAACGCGGTCGTGCTGGCGGTCGAGGCCAGCAAGGTCAGCATCGGAGTCCACGACCTCGCGCTGTTCGCCGGACTGCTGATCTGCAGCGCGGCGACCGTCGAGCTGACCAGGCGAGTGGGCGAGAACCTCGGGTTCGTCAAGGACGTGTACGCGGTCTGGGAACTGCCGGTCGCGATGCTGCTGCCGCTCGCCTACGTGCCGCTCCTCCCGGCGATCCGGTTCGCCCTGACCCAGTGGCGGATACTGCGCGCTCCGATGTACCGGCGCGTGTTCAGCGCGTCGGCCATCGGTCTGAGCTACGTCAGCGCCGCCCTCGTCTTCCGGCTTCTCATCCACGTCGTGCCCGGTGCCGCCGCGAACCCGGCTGGCCACGCGCTGGCCTGGATGCCGATCGTGGCCGTCTGCGCGGCCGTGCAGTGGATCGTCAACCAGGCCCTGGTCCTGACCGCGATCAAGGGCTCGAACCCGGACGTCCGGCTGCGCGACGAGCAGTTCGCCAAGGAGCCGATGTACAACGACGTGAGCGAGCTATGCGTGGCGGTTCTGGTCACGTTCTGTGTGGCCTACAGCTGGATTGCCCTCGTCTTCGCGTTCCCCTTCATCACCCTGCTGCAGCGGTCCGTACGGCACGCCCGGCTACTGGAGGACGCGCGGGCCGACTCCAAGACCGGCCTGCTGAATGCGGCCACCTGGGAGCGCGGCGCGACCGCGGAGCTGACCCGGGCGGTGCGGACCAGGACTCAGCTGGCGGTGGCGCTGCTCGACATCGACCGGTTCAAGGTGATCAACGACACCTACGGCCACCTGACCGGCGACGAGGTGCTCAAGGAGATCGCGCACACGCTGAAGACGATGCTGCGCGAGTACGACCTGGCCGGCCGGTTCGGCGGCGAGGAGTTCGCCCTGCTGCTGCCGCAGACCCGGGCGGTCGACGCCTTCCGGATCGCCGAGCGGATCCGCTCCGCCATCTCCGGCCTCTGCATCATCGCCCCCGGCGCGACCGGCGGGGAGCGGGTGCACGTCACGGTGTCGATCGGGGTGGCCGCGCTGGACAGCGGCAGCAAGCGCGAGTACGCCGAACTCATGGCGGCCGCCGATGCCGCCATGTACCGGGCGAAGTCTGGCGGCCGGGACCAGGTGCAGATGATCAGCACGACCAGGGGCCTGCACGCGGTAAGCAGCCTGCCCCGGGCCGTCGGCGGCGAGGACCACCGGCCGAGCCTGTTCCGCCGCGCGGCGAGTTCCTAGGCTGCCGTCTTCGTCGCGCCAGGCACCGGCAGGACGGCCAGGATGGCGTTGCCTCCGCTGTGGCACTGCGACGCGTTCCCCGTCTGCAGCACCTGCGGGGTGTCGAATCCCTGGCACGTCCAGCCGCTCACCACGACCGGAGCGCCGCCGCCGTTCCCCGGCACCTGCCCGTCCCTGATCCTGGCCGCGTACTCGTTCTCGACCCGGATGGCGGCCTTGCAGTCCACCGAGCCCTTGGCCACCTTGATGACGACCGGCACCCCAGCCGCGGTGCGCGTGTTACCGCAGGTCGCTCCCGCGGTCGCCGCCCCGGACGCGCACCCCGCCACCAGGCAGGCTCCGAGACTGCAGAGCGCCACGAGGACCCATCCTGCGTTGCCCGCTCGCACTGCTTGTTGCGCTCGCCTCCGGGGCCCCACCCACCTCCCCATCCCTCTACACACGGCTCCTTCCCTCGTCGCTCGTCCCTCGCTCCTCAGTCCTGTCGCCGCCGCGCCCCTTCGGCTCGGTGGGTCCCACCCTAGTGTCCCGCGCCCGGGATGGCCGGGCGCGACACTTTGCATATTCATGCGTTATAGTGAATACTCTTCCACGATGGCGCGGACGTGAGGGATATATGGGTGCCAGGGTTGCGGTAGCGGGGGCCAGCGGCTACGCGGGCGGCGAACTGCTCCGGCTGCTGACCGGTCATCCCGACCTCGAGATCGGCCCGCTCGCCGCCAACAGCAGCGCCGGGCTGCCGGTGACCGCGATGCACCCGCAGCTGACCGGGTATCCCGGCCTCGACGACGCCATCTTCGCCGGCACGGAGCCGGACGTCCTGGCGGACGCCGACCTGCTCTTCACCGCGCTCCCGCACGGCGAATCCGCGCAGCTTGCCGCGCGCCTGCCGGACCACCTCAGGATCATCGACCTGGGCGCCGACTTCCGGCTCGCCGATCCCGGGGCGTGGGAAAGGTACTACCCGACGCCGTACGCGGGCCAGTGGACCTACGGACTGCCCGAGCTGCCCGGCGCCAGGGACGCGATCAAGGCGGCGTCCAGGGTGGCCGCGCCCGGCTGCTACGCCACCGCGTCGATCCTCGCGCTGGCCCCGCTGCTGGCCGCCGGCCTGGCCGACCCGGCCGACATCGTGATCGTGGCTGCCTCCGGTACGTCCGGCGCGGGCCGCTCGCCGCGGCCCGACTTGCTGGCCACCGAGGTCATGGGGTCGATGTCCGCCTACCAAGTCGGCGGCACGCACCGGCACACCCCGGAAATAGAACAAAACATTGATCCCGAACGGTCTGGGCTTCCCGCCCCGGCGCCGGTATCAGTGTCCTTCACGCCGACGCTCGCCCCGATGGCGCGCGGCATCCTGGCTACCTGCGCCGCCCGGCTAAGGGAGCCGGCCGCCGCGGGCTCCGGTACCACCCAGCTGCGCGGCGCGCTCCGCGCCGCCTACGACGCGGAACCCTTCGTGCACGTGCTGCCCGAGGGCCGGTGGCCGGCCACCGGCGCCACCCTCGGCTCCAACGCCGCCCACCTGCAGGTGGCGGCCGACCCGCACGCCGGCCGCGCCGTCGTCGTCTGCGCCCTGGACAACCTGGTCAAGGGCGCGGCCGGCCAGGCCATCCAGATCGCCAACCTCATGCTCGGCCTGCCGGAAACCGCCGGCCTGACCCCCCATGGAGTAGCCCCGTGAGCGTCACCGCCCCGCTTGGCTTCCGGGCTGCCGGAGTGACGGCCGGGCTGAAGCAGTCCGGCCAGCCCGACGTGGCCGTGGTCCTGAACGACGGGCCGTCGCGGTCCGCCGCCGCCGTCTTCACCGCCAACCGGGTGCAGGCGGCCCCGGTGACCTGGACCCGCCAGGTGGTCAAGGGCGGCCGGGTCCGGGCCGTGGTCCTCAACTCCGGCGGGGCCAACGCCTGCACCGGGCCGCTCGGCTTCCAGGACACCCACGCCACCGCCGAGCACCTGGCCGCCGCCATCGAAGCTCCGTCCGATGAAGTTGGGGCCGGCGAGATCGCGGTCTGCTCGACCGGGCTGATCGGCGAGCGGCTGCCGATGAACAAGCTGCTCCCCGGCATCGACGCCGCCGTTGCCGAAGCCTCCCGGGCCGGCGGCCTGGCCGCCGCCGACGCGATCAGGACCACCGACACCGTGGTGAAGATCGCCTTCCGCCGCGTCGACGGCTATTCCATCGGCGGGATGGCCAAGGGCGCCGGGATGCTCGCGCCCGGCCTGGCCACCATGCTGTGCGTGCTCACCACCGACGCCGACCTGGAGCCCGCCCAGCTGGACGCCGCGCTCCGGGAGGCCACCGCGGTGACCTTCGACCGGCTCGACACCGACGGCTGCATGTCCACCAACGACACCGTGCTGCTGATGGCCAGCGGGGCGGCCGGGGTGACGCCGGACAAGACCGAGTTCACCCTGGCGCTCACCGAGGTGTGCGCCGACCTGGCCCGGCAGCTTCAGCTCGACGCCGAGGGCGCCAACAAGATGATCACCATCGAGGTGATCGGGGCCGCCTCGGAGGCCGACGCGGTGACGGCCGGGCGCGCCGTGGCCCGCAACAACCTGCTCAAGTGCGCCATCGGCGGCGAGGACCCGAACTGGGGCCGGGTGCTCAGCGCGGTCGGCACCACCGGCGCGGTCTTCCAGCCGGACCGGCTCAACGTCGCGATCAACGGGATCTGGGTCTGCCGGCACGGCGCCCCGGGCGATGAGCGCTCGAAGGTCGACCTGAGGCCGAAGGACGTGACGATCACCGTGGACCTGTCCGCGGGTCCGCACTCCGCGATCATCCTGACCACCGACCTGACCGCCGCCTACGTGCACGAGAACAGTGCTTATTCAACATGAGGGCGTACTCGCAGTGACCGTTCCCAATGTCCTTCGGGGGGGTGTGCCAGGGGGGTCCGGGGGGATGGATTCCCCCCCGGGGATAGCAGAGCCGTCCCCCCGGGCCAGCACTGCCAGCAGGATCGAGGACGCGTCGGCCAAGGCGGCCACCCTGATCGAGGCGCTGCCCTGGCTGAACAGGTTCCACGGCCAGACCGTGGTGATCAAGTACGGCGGGCACGCGATGGCCGACGAGGAGCTCCGCCTGGCCTTCGCGCAGGACCTGGTGTTCCTGCGCTACGCCGGGCTGCGCCCGGTCGTGGTGCACGGCGGCGGCCCGCAGATCACCGCCCAGCTCGACCGGCTCGGGGTGAAGTCCTCGTTCACCGCGGGGCTCCGGGTTACCACCCCGGAGGCCATGGAGGTCGTCCGGATGGTCCTGTCCGGCACGGTGAACAAGGACATCGTCGGCCTGATCAACCGGCACGGCCCGTTCGCGGTGGGCCTGTCCGGAGAGGACGCGGGCACGTTCACCGCCGTCCGCAAGATGGCGGTCATGGACGGCGAGCCGGTGGACATCGGCCTGGTCGGCGACATCGTCGCCACCGACCCTGGCGCGATCGGTGCGCTGCTGGCCGACGGCCGGATCCCGGTCGTCTCCAGCGTGGCCGCGGGCCGGGACGGCGAGGTCTACAACGTGAACGCGGACACCGCGGCGGCCGCGCTCGCGGTGGCCCTGGACGCGGCCAAGCTGGTGATGCTCACCGACGTGGCCGGCCTGTACCGGGACTGGCCGTCGTCGTCCGACGTGATCAGCGAGCTCACCGCGGCCGAACTCGAGCGGCTGCTGCCCGGCCTGTCCGCCGGGATGATCCCCAAGATGGAGGCGTGCCTGACCGCCGTGCGCGGCGGCGTCCCGCGGGCGCACGTCCTCGACGGCCGCCTCAGCCACGCCGTGCTGCTCGAGATCTTTACCGACTCCGGCATCGGCACGATGGTCCTCCCGGGAGGCCCCGGAGCGAAGCGAGAAAGGTAGGCAGCGCATGAATGAGACCGGATCGCTCCAGAAGCGGTTCGCGGCAGCCCTCATGCCGAACTACGGCGTGCCCCCGCTGGCCATCCGCCGCGGGCAGGGCTGCCGGGTGTGGGACGCCGACGGGCGCGAGTACCTGGACCTGATCGCCGGCATCGCGGTGAGCTCGCTCGGGCACGCCCATCCGGCCATCGTCGAGGCGGTCAGCCGCCAGGTGGCCGAGGTGGCGCATACCTCCAACCTGTTCCTGCACGAGCGCGAGATCGAGCTGGCCGAGCGCATCCTTTCCCTGCTGGGTGCCGATGGCCGCGTCTTCTTCGCCAACTCAGGCGCCGAGGCCAACGAGGCAGCGGTCAAGCTGGTGCGGCGCATCGCCGGACCGGGACGCCCGGTGATCGTGGCCGCCGAGCGCAGCTTCCACGGCCGGACCATGGGCGCGCTCGCGCTGACCGGCAAGGAGTCCATCCGCGCCCCGTTCGGCCCGTTCGGCCTGACCGTCCGGTTCGTTCCCTACGGGGACGCCGCCGCGCTGCGCGCGGCCGTGGGTCCGGACGTGGCGGCCGTATTCCTCGAGCCCGGCCTGGGCGAGAGCGGCGTGGTCCCGGCCCCCGAGGGCTACCTGCGCGCCGCGCGGGAGGCCTGCGACCAAGCCGGGGCGCTGCTCGTGCTGGACGAGATCCAGAGCGGTATCGGCCGGACCGGAGCGTGGTTCGCGCACCAGGCCGCCGGGGTGCGGCCGGACGTGCTTACCCTGGCCAAGGGCCTGGGCGGCGGGCTGCCGATCGGCATGTGCGTCGGGCTCGGCGCGGCCGGTGCCGGCTTCGCCAGGGGCGACCACGGCTCCACCTTCGGCGGCAACCCGGTCGCCTGCGCCGCGGCCCTGGCTGTCCTCGACACCATCGAGCGTGACGGACTGCTGGCCCAGGTCACCGCCGTCGGCGAGCATCTGGCGGCCGGCCTCGGCCAGATCAGCCACCCGCTGCTGGCGGGGGTGCGCGGCGCCGGGCTGTGGCGGGCGGTCGTGCTGACCGCCGAGCTGGCCCCCGACGTCGAATCGGCCGCCCGGCGGGCCGGGTTCCTGGTCAACGCGGTGCAACCGGACGCCATCAGGCTGGCGCCGCCGTTGATACTATCCGCCGGGCAAGCGGACGAGTTCACCGCCGCCCTACCCGGAATTCTCGCCGAGGTGAGCGTATGACCAGGCACTTCCTGCGTGACGACGACCTGTCGCCAGCCGAGCAGGCCGCCGTCCTTGACCTGGCCGAGCAGATGAAGAAGGACAGGTTCGGATGGCAGCCGCTGGCCGGCCCGCGGGCCGTCGCGGTGCTGTTCGACAAGCCGTCGCTGCGGACCCGGGTGTCGTTCACCGTCGGCGTCGCCGAGCTCGGCGGCCACCCGCTGGTGATCGACACCCAGACGACCCACATCGGGCGGGGCGAGACCATCGAGGACGTCGCCCGGGTGCTGACCCGGCAGGTCGCCGCGATCGCCTGGCGGACCGCCGGGCAGGAGCGCATCGACGCGATGGCCTCCGCCGCGACCGTGCCGGTGATCAACGCGCTCACCGACCAGTTCCACCCCTGCCAGATCCTGGCCGACCTGCAGACCGTCCGGGCGCACTACGGCTCGCTGGCCGGCCGCGTGCTGACCTTCCTCGGTGACGGCTCGAGCAACATGGCGCACTCCTATCTCCTGGGCGGCGCCACCGCCGGGATGCGGGTGCGCATCGGCGCGCCAGCGGCCTACCAGCCCGACCCGGTGGTACTGGCCGCCGCCGCGCGGATCGCCGCCGGGACCGGCGGCGGGGTTGACGTGCTGACCGACGCCAGGGCGGCGTGCGAGGGAGCCGACGTCATCGCCACCGACGTGTGGGCCTCGATGGGCCAGGAAAGCGAGCGGGCGCAGCGGCTCGCGGTCTTTGGCTCGGGCGGCTCCTATCAGCTGGACGGCGCCAAGCTGGCCCTGGGCCGGCCGGGCTGCCTGGTCCTGCATTGCCTGCCCGCGCACCGCGGCGAGGAGATCACCGCCGAGGTGATCGACGGGCCGAACAGCGTGGTCTGGGAACAGGCGGAGAACCGGCTGCACGCGCAGAAGGCCCTCATGACGTGGCTCTGCTCCCCGGGGGGACGACCCTCCCAGACCCCCCCGCTTCTGGGGGGAAGCCTTTCCCCCCAGACCCCCTCGGCCCCCCGAGCCTTCGGCCGCGTGGACCAGCTATGACCACCCCGCTGACCAAGACGGCCAGGCACGCCAGGATCGCCGACATCCTGGCCCGGGAGCAGGTCCGCTCGCAGGAGGAACTGGCCGAGCTGCTGGAGCGGTACGCCGGGGTACACGTGACGCAGGCGACCCTGTCCCGGGACCTGGACGAGCTCGGCATCGTCCGACTGCGCTCGGGCGGCGCACTGGTCTACTCCCTGCCGGAAGAGCCCGGCGGACCGGGCTCGCACCCCGGCGGCCCAGGCTCGCAGCCCGGCGCCAGGGTCGCCGGGTTCTCCGGGGTCTCTGGGTCCGAGTCGCCGCACGACGCGCGCTTGGCCCGCTACCTGGGCGAGCTGATGACGTCGGCCGAAGCGAGCGCCAACCTGGTCGTGCTGCGAACGCCGGCCGGGGCCGCCCAGTTCCTCGCCTCGGTCATCGACCACGCCGCCCTGCCCGCGGTGCTAGGCACCGTGGCCGGCGACGACACGGTGCTGCTGATCGCGAGGGACCCGGCCGGCGGTGACGCCCTGGCTGCCGACTTCCTCCGCCACGCCAACCGCCGCCGATTACCGCCCCGCCGCCCGCGTCACCGGTGGCGGCGTTCCATGTGCGACAAAACTGAGGCGTTCGTGAGGTAGAAAGAAGGACTGTGGGAGCAGCGGGACAGGCGGCAGGGGATCCGGGCGAGTCCGGGCGGGACGAAGGGCCGACGCGGCTGTGGGGCGGCCGGTTCGGCGCCGGGCCTGCCGACGCGCTGGCGCGGCTATCCGTCAGCGTCCAGTTCGACTGGCGGCTGGCGCGGTACGACCTGCGGGCTTCCCGCGTGCACGCCAGGGTTCTGCACCGGGCCGGGCTGCTGACCGACGCCGAGCTCGGCTCGATGCTCAAAGCCCTCGACGACCTGGACCGGGCCTGCGCGAACGGGTCGTTCCGGCCCACTGTCGCCGACGAGGACGTGCACACCGCGCTCGAACGAGGGCTGCTCGAGCGGCTCGGCGCGCTGGGCGGCAAGCTCAGGGCCGGGCGCAGCCGCAACGACCAGGTGGCGACCGACCTGCGGCTCTACCTGCGGGACAACGCCCGGCTGGTCGCGAGCAGGCTGACCGAGCTTGAGACCGCGCTAATCGACCAGGCCGTCGCCTGCGGCGACCTGCCCGCGCCCGGCATGACCCACCTGCAGCACGCGCAGCCGGTGCTGTTCGGCCACCAGCTGCTGGCGCACGTTCAGGCGTTCGCCCGCGACGTCGGCCGCCTGCGCGACTGGGACAAGCGCGCCGCGGTCAGCCCGCTCGGGTCAGGCGCGCTGGCCGGCTCGTCGCTGCCGGTCGACCCGGAGGTGCTCGCGGCCGAGCTCGGCTTCGACGCGCCCGCCCCGAACTCCATGGACGCGGTGGCCGACCGCGACTTCGCAGCCGAGTTCTGCTTCGCCGCGGCGCTGATCGGGGTACACCTGTCCCGGCTCGGCGAGGAGGTCGTGCTCTGGTCCTCGCAGGAGTTCGGCTGGGTGGAGATCGACGACGCCTACGCGACCGGG
>Ga0070699_100002390_pt1 | contig 16837 bp, 8 predicted proteins | sample KBSK1503metaG_FD_65473 | JGI IMG/M metagenome (GOLD analysis project Ga0070699, IMG submission 65473) | Corn, switchgrass and miscanthus rhizosphere microbial communities from Kellogg Biological Station, Michigan, USA - KBS K1-50-3 metaG | ecosystem: Host-associated > Plants > Roots >... | reverse complement strand
TACGTCGGCGACCGCGGCAACCGCCGCATCCAGGTGATCGACCCGAAGACGAACCAGTTCGTGCGCGAGATCAAGATCGACGTGCCGGCGCCGGCCGACGCGATGCCGTGGATGGGCGCCAAGCCGGACGTCGCGCGTCTCCTCGCGGCCGACGCGCCTCCCGGATCGGCGACGATGGCGCCGGGCGCGCCGTGGGCGATCTGCGTCACGCCGCCCAACGCCCAGGGCGTGCAGTACCTCTACAGCTCCGACGCGTATCCTGGCCGCGTCTACAAGCTGACGCTGGACGGCAAGATGCTCGGCTGGCTCGGAAAGACTGGACATCAGACGAAGCAGTTCGGCTGGATTCACGAGATCGCCTGTCCGAGCGAGAACGAGATCCTCGTCGGCGAGCTGCTCAACTGGCGCGTGCAGAAGATCACGCTGCACCCGCAGCAGGCCAAGACGTCGACGGCGGCTGGCAAGTAGGGCCGATGGAGAATCACGAACGATGAAACGCACAGGACTGGGAATCGTCACGATCGCGGTCGCGTCGACGGTGATGACGCTGGCGCGCGCGCAGGCGCCGAACTTTCCGAGCTCGAAGAATGGCGAGTGGGCGTACTACACCGCGGACGTGAAGGGCACGCGATACTCGCCGCTCGATCAAATCAACGCCGGCAACTTCAACCAGCTCGAGGTCGCGTGGCGCTTCAAGACCGACAATCTCGGCACGCGCCCCGAGTACAAGCTCGAAGGCACTCCGCTGATGGTCAAGGGCGTCTTGTACGCGACCGGCGGTACGCGCCGCTCCGTCGTCGCCCTCGACGCCAGGAGCGGCGAGCTGATGTGGGTCTACTCGCTGCGCGAGGGGGCGCGCGCCGTCGCGGCGCCGCGGCAACTCTCGGGCCGCGGACTCTCCTACTGGACCGACGGCAAGGGTGACGATCGCGTGTTGTTCGTCACCACGGGCTACAACCTCGTGGCGCTGAACGCCCACACCGGCGCGCCGATCCGGCAGTTCGGCAAGGACGGCATCGTCGATCTGAAGATCGGCGCCCTCGTCGGCAAGGGGGAGCAGATCCCGCTCGAGACCGGTGAAATCGGCCTCCACTCGACACCGACCGTGGCAAAGGATGTCGTGATCGTCGGGTCTTCCTTCCGCGAAGGGCTGACGGTGAAGACGCACAACAACACGAAGGGCCTGGTCCGCGCGTACGACGTGCGCACCGGCAAGACGCTCTGGACCTTCAACACGATTCCGCGACCTGGTGAATTCGGCAGCGACACGTGGGAAAAGGAATCGTGGGCGATCAACGGCAACACCGGCGTGTGGTCGCAGATCACGGTGGATGAAGAAGCGGGGCTCGTGTACCTGCCGGTCGAGGATCCGACTTCAGATTTGTATGGCGGTCATCGTCCGGGCAACAACCTGTTTGGCGACAGCCTCGTGTGCCTCGACCTGAAGACCGGCGTTCGGAAGTGGCATTTCCAGATCGTGCACCACCCGATCTGGGACTACGACTTGCCGGCGGCGCCGATTCTCATCGACATCAACGTGAACGGCAAACCGATCAAGGCCGTGGCGCAGGCAACCAAGCAGGGGATGCTCTACGTCTTCGATCGCATCTCGGGTCAACCGGTGTGGCCGATCGAAGAGCGGCCCGTTCCACAGACCGACGTCCCCGGCGAGAAGACGTCGCCGACGCAGCCGTTCCCGAGCAAGCCGCCGGCGTACTCGCGCAACGGCGTGCTCGAGAGCGATCTGATCGACTTCACGCCGGAGCTGCATGCGCAGGCGATCGAGCAGGCGAAGCGGTATCGCCTCGGACCGGTCTTCCTGCCTCCTGTCGTCAGCAAAGCGGGAGGTCCGCTCGCGGCGCTCACCGCGGGCACGCTGAGCGGCGGGGTCAACTGGCCCGGCTCCGCAGCCGATCCCGAGATGCACTGGTTCTTCACGCACGCGTGCAACGCGTGCCTCGCGCCGCTCGGTCTCGTGGCGCCGCCGAAGGAGTTCTCGGATCTCGACTACGTGATGGGCACGGCGGGCCAGCAGTTCCGCCCGATTCTCGGCGGCGGTGAAGGGCTCGCCGCCGACGCGCCGCAGCGCGGCGGACCCGTCGGCGGACCGACCGGACCTCCGCCGGCGCCACCGGCCGGTCGCGGCGCTGAAGGTCGCGGCGGGGCAGCGGGCGGTCGCGGTGGCGCGCGCGGCGGCGGGGGCGATGAGACATTCGGCGGCTCCGGGACGATCGTGCAAGGTCTGCCGATCCTCAAACCGCCGTACGGCGTCGTCGTCGGCATCAATCTCGACAAGGGCACGCTCGAGTGGTCGACGCCGCACGGCGACACACCGGACAGCATCCGCAACAGCCAGGTGCTCCGCGGGATCAATGTTCCGAAGACCGGACAGACCGGCAACGTCGGCGTCGTCGTGACGAAGACGCTCGTCATCGTCGGCGATCCTCTGGTCACCACGACGCCGGATCATCCGCGTGGCGCGATGCTCCGCGCGTACGACAAGCCGACGGGCAAGGAAGTCGGCGCCGTGTACATGCCGGCGCCGCAGAGCGGATCGCCGATGACCTACATGGTCGAGGGCAAGCAGTACGTGATCGTCGCCGTCAGCGGCGGCGCCTACTCGGGCGAGTACATCGCGTACGCGCTGCCGAACACCGCAACACGTACTTCTACCGGTCGTTGACGTTGTTCGTTCGTCGGGACCGGCCTGCCGGTCGGTCCCGACATCGATCGACGACCTCGCGATAAATCGCGACCGCACGCCTTCCAATCGCCTCCCACGTCAGCTCGCGTTTGAAATGACTGCTCGCCCGCTTCCGCTGCGTCGACAGATCGCGTGAGGCGACGTCGATGAGCGCACGCGCGCACGCCGAGGCGTCTCCTGGCGTCCACAGCGCGCCGACAGCTGCTCCGGTGATCGCCCGGAACGCGGGAATGTCGGTGACGATGGGGATGGCGCCGCAGGCGATCGCCTCCATCAGCGCGTAGCCGCTTCCTTCGTGATGGCTGCCGACGATGAAGATGTCGGCGGCGCTGAAGAATGCCGCCATGCGATCGTGTGGAACGGCGCCGACCAGACGCACGCGATCGTGCAGTGTCGTCGACGCGGTCACCCGCTGCTTCACCGCGGCCAGCAGATCGTCCTCGTGGTACACCATCGTCAGCGTCGCCGAGGGAAGGGCGTGAGCGGCGCGTTCGAACGCGTCGAGAACCGTCAGCGGATCCTTGTTCGCGTTCAACCGCCCGACCCACAGAACGGCGGGCGCGCCGGTGATGCCGCTCTGCGATCGCGCGTCCTCGCTCGGCAGCGGCGCGATGGTCGTGCTCGCCTCCATCACGTCGTGCACCGATTGTGTCGGCTGGATCAGCCGCGCACGGCGCCACGGCTCGGCCTGTTCCCGGGCGCTGAACAGGAACGCGTCGATCGATCGCATCAGCGATCGGCGGATCGCATTCTTCGCGGTCGCGTCGGCGCCGGGATCGCCCGACGCGTGATCCTGGACGACCAGCGCCGTGGACGCCGGCAGCGGACGTCGCATCAACCACGCGCGCATCGGAAATCCGAGACCGTTGACGTGGACCACATCGGGCTCGAAGCGCGCGGCCGCGCGGGCGACGTTCAGGAAGTTGCCGAGCACGTACCGCAGGCCGTTGCGCGTGATCTCCGTTGACGAATGGAACTGCTGCAGCGTCAGCACCTCGGCGTCGGCCGCTGCGCCGGCGATCGCGCGACTCCATCCGGTCAACGTCGTGTAACGATCGAGCAACGCCTCGGGATCGCGAAGCCGCACATCGAACGCGAAGTTCACCTGAGCCACTCGCATCGGCGGTATAGTGTGCGCGCTATTCTCCCAAGTACCAGACGAACGACCGATGATTAGGCGCGGGTATGAGAAGGCGTGGAAATGCGCGGCGCGTCGATTCTCGAGTTCGCCGGCGACAAGATCAAACGCTGCTCGGACTACCGGGACATGGCGGCGTTCCTCGAGCAGTTGGGATTGATGCCGTCGGCGTAGCGTCACCGGACGATGCGAATGCGGTGCGCCTCGCTGTCTGAAACGTAGAGCGTACCGTTCGCGAACAGGACTCCGTGCGGACGCGAAAGACGGCAGCCAAGCGGATCGGACTCCGGACCGTCACCACGTCCGCCTGTTCCGAGAACGGTCGTCAACGCGCCGCTCTTCAAGTCGATTCGCCGCACGACGTGGTTCTCGGTATCGGCGACGTACAAGCTCGCGTCGCCGCCGTAAGCGAGACCCTTCGGGCCGCCAAGCTTCGCGCGAAGCGCCGGTCCGCCGTCGCCGCTGTATCCCTGCTCGCCGGTGCCGGCGATGTGGTGCAGCGTCTTCGTCGCGCGATCGACCCGGTAGATCGCGTTGCCTTCGCGCAGCGCGAGGAAGAGATCGCCGTTCGGCGCGAACGCGATCGTCCGCGGTCCGTTCAGCGGAGTTCCCTCGACCGGCGCGCCGTCGGGCGTCGGCTTCGCTTCTCCGGTCCCCGCGTAGGTGGTGATGATGCCGGTCGCGAGATCGAGCCGGCGGATCCGATGGTTGCCGATGTCGCAGATGAGCAGGCTGCCGTCGCGATCGATCGCGACGCTGTGCGGCTGACGCAGCTGCGCCTTCGAGCCTGGCCCGCCGTCCCCGCTGAAGCCGGCGACGCCGGTGCCCGCGACGGTCGAGATGATTCCGGTCGCTCGATCGATCCGGCGGACGACGTGGTTGTCGCGTTCGGCGATGTAGATGTCGCCGCGCGCGTCGAACTGAATCTCGTGCGGCATGTTCAGCGCCGCATCGACGGCAGGACCGCCGTCGCCACGATAACCCCGCTCGCCGCTCCCCGCGATCGTCGTCAGCTGCTTGGTCTTCAAGTCCAGGCGGCGGATCCGCTGGTTGTCGAGATCGCAGAAATACAGCGCGCCATCCGGACCGATCGCCATCCCGTACGGGTTGTTGACCTGGACATCCGAGTAGCCGGGCGAACCGGTGCCGATGAGCGTCGTGACGACGGCCCACAGCAGACCGCGGATCATCGGCGCGCCCGACTGCTCGTCGTCTTTGCCCGAGCGCCTCCGCGCAGAAGCTGGTCGACGTCGTACACCCGTCCGTTCGCGATCACCCGCTTCACTCTGTGCAGGTTCGCGATGTCGGCCAGCGGATCGCCGTCGACCATGATGATGTCGGCGAGCTTCCCCGGCTCGACGGTTCCGGTGTCGAGGTTGAGCGCCTTTGCCGGATTCACGGTCGCCGTCCTGAGCGCATCGAAGGTCGACATCCCCGCCATCACGTACGACATCAGCTCGCCGTGGAGGTTGATCGCGTTCGGCGTGTCGGTGCCGGCGACGACGAGCGCGCCGGCGCGCATCGCGTCGAGCACCATCTTGCCGCTGCCGGCGGTCGGATCGACCTGAGCGGCGAACGCGTTCATCTGCCGCGACGCGAGCTGTTCCTGAATCCACTGCGGATACAGCTTGAACCGCGGATCGGTCACCAGCCCCGGCTCGCGCTCGAGCAGCCGGCGCGTCCCGCCCGCCGAGATCATCGGACAGAAGGTGCGGCCGCTCTTCCCGAACAGTTGAATGACGTCTTCGTACGATCGTTGCAGCGTCGCGATCTTCGGCGAGTAGCCGCGGCGGCTGGTCCCGCTCGTGTGCTCGGTGTTGTCGACGCCGACCAGCGCCGCCGGATAGATCTCGTGCGTCGCGACGGGGATGCCGATGCCGTGCGCGAACTCGGTCATCCGCTTCTGCTGCAGATCGGGCAGGCGCACGTAGCTCTTGATCAAGTCGTACTGCAGCGCCTTCGCGCGCTGCAGCTCCATCTCGAGATGGGCGACCGACGACAGCGCGATGCCCATCTTGTAGTACACGCGCCCCCACTCGTGCAGGTAGCCGGTGCCGAAGACGCGCGGCCCCGGCCTGACCGCCGCGTCGTTCGCCTCGCGATCCTCGACGTATTCGTACGGCGTGTTGCCGGGACTGCGCACGGTCGTGATGCCGAACGCGAGCCAGGCGCGACCCTGCGATTCGCCGAAGTCCTTCTGCAGGTGCGAGTGGAACTCGACGAGGCCCGGCAGGACCGTGAGGGTCGACGCGTCGATCGCCTGGGCGCCGGCGTGATTCGCGTCGGCGTGCGGTAGGACCGACACGATCCTGTTGCCGTCGATCGTGATGTCGACGTTCGCGCGCGCGTCTGCGCTCTTCATGTCGATGAGCCGGCCGGCATGGACGACGAGGTGGCTCGTCGGCACGGCGGGCGTGTACTTCAGATCGAACGGCACGGCGCGCGTGTCGCCCGACTCGATGTCCACGATCCTCAGCTTGTCGAGCGATTGATACAGGATGTGGCGCGAGTCGCCGGCCCAGCTCGGCGAGTGCGCGCTCTCGGTCGTGACGTGCCGCGGCGGTCCGAGCGGCTCGCCCGACGCGGCAACCGGCCAGACGGCGAGCATCCCTTCGTAGATCGCTGCCATCTTCGTCCCGTCCGGCGACCACACCGGGCCGCATCCGCCGCGCGAGTCGATCGAAAGCGTGGGAATCGGGGCGTACCATTTATCGGTGTTCGACGAATCGGCCGCAATGGTGAGCACCTGATTCGTGCCCTCGCGGAACCTCTTCGTGAACGGCGCGACTTCGGCGAGCGCGAGCCACTTGCCGTCGGGCGACCACGTCGGCGTCCCCGGCTGCGCGAGCGTGTCGTGTACTCTCGTCACCGTCCCGCTCGCCACGTCGAGCACCGACATGTTCGCCACGCGCCACATCCCGTTCACGTCGAAGAATGCGATGCGTTTCCCGTCGGGCGACCACGTGGCCCCTTGCGGCTGCGTCACCAGATGCGTCACCTGCCGGCTCTGCCCCGTTTTCAGTTCGCGGATCCAGAGCTGCAGATGCTCGCTCTCCTTGTCCGACGAGTACACCAGCTGCGATCCGTCGGGCGACCACGCCGGATCGGTGTCGAGCGCCGCGTCCTTCGTGATGTTGACCGGCTTGCCACCGACCGGCATCACGTAGATGTCGCCGACGGCGGCAAAGGCGATCTGCCTGCCGTCTGGCGAGATCACCGGCCGCACGATGCCGAGCGCCTGCTTCGGCGTTGTCGACGTGAAGTCGCGCTTCCTGCGGACGTACGTTCCCGCCGCGCGCGTCACCTGCATCGTCGCGGAGAATTCAATCGTCTCGACGCTGGGCTCGTCCTTCGACGGGCTCAGGACGAGCGCTCGTGGTGAGCTTGTCGCCCTTCGACCTTGCTCGGGGCGACCGTGAGGCTCTCGAAGGGTCGAACCACGCGCTCCGACTGTGCGTTTGCGAATCTTGCCGTCCGACACGTAATAGAACTCGCTCGCAGACGCCCACGAGGCGCGAAATGCGAAAACGTTTTCGTTGGCGGTCAGCGGGTTTCCATCGACTTCGAGGCGGCTCTCGCCCGGCAGCGCGGCGTTGTAGACGATCCGTCCACCAGGCCCCCACGACGGCGAATCGACGCGACCGCGCGACATCGAGACCTTCCGCTCGGCGCCCGTCGCGACGTTCACCGCCCAGACCGATGTGCCGTTCTCGCGCGTCGACGCGAACGCGATCTCTTTATCATCGGGCGACCAGCTCGGCATGTCGTCGTCGGCCGGATCTCTCGTCAGCTGCCGCAGCTCGCCGCTGCGGACGTCGAGAGTCCAGATGTTGTAGTCGCTTCCGAGCGCATCGCCGCGATCCGACGAGAACGCGATCCGCGTCCCGTCGTGCGACCAGATCGGCTCGCGATCGTCGAATGGTCCCCACGTCAGCTTCCGCTGGTTCGATCCGTTCGGTGCCACGGCCCAGATGTCGTATCCGCCGTCGCGATACCCAAAGAACGTGATCGTCCGGCCGTCCGGCGACCACGTCGGCTGCCGCGCGTCGTTGAAGACATCGGTGATCCGCTTGGCCGCGCCGCCGCTCGACGGCAGCGTCCAGATGCTTCCCTGCATGTCGATCGCGAGCGTCCGGCCGTCGGGTGACACGGCAACCGACATCGACGTCCCTTCGTGCACCGTGACGTCGATGAGCGGAGAGGACGCGGGCGCCGCGCCGAGCGCACCAATCGAGACGAGGGTCGCAACGAGAACGGCCGCGCGGCGCATGAGAAATCCTCCGGGCCGGCATTCTATACTCTCGGCCCATGACGATGAATTCGTCGGCGACCGTACCGATCACCGAGGCTTCCTGTGCGCGGACGCGGCAGCAGCGAGGCCGATCCAGACGGCGAGAAGCAGGATCCCGTGTCGTCGCACTATGGCCTCCTCAATCCCGAATGCCTAAAACCCGATGCGGAATGCCAGCTGCCCCGTGCGCGGCCGGTACGTGTTGGAATTGTTCTGCTGCGGCGCACCGAACGTGGCCGACGTGACCACGGCGTTGTAGGCGCCGTAGCTCGCGTGATCGAACACGTTGAACACTTCGGCGATGCCCTGCAGCTGAACACCTCTGAGCTTGACGCTCTTCGTCGCGCGCAGGTCGACCTTGTGGATCGGATCGCCCCTGAGAGCGTTGCGCGGCACGCGGTCGCCCGGATTCAACGTGGTCGGGCCGTCGTATCGGTCACCGGCGAGCGTGGTGTTGATGACGGCCGGCGCGGTACCAATGTAGAGACGATTCGTCAGGCCGAGCGCCGCGCGGTTCTTGCCGTACGGATTACCTCCCACCGACGTGCTGTAGTAGTTGCCCGAGCCGTACTGATACGCGCCCGAGAACGTCAGTCCCCAGCCCGGCGCCCAGATGCCGTTCAAGTGGAGTGTGCTCCGCTGGAATTCCTGCGAGCGCGCCCATTCGGACGGATCGTCGATGTTCAGAGGGTTGTCGGCGTTCGGACCGAACGCGTTCGTCGGCTGATTGTCGTTCGCGTAGATCATCAGCGTGTAGGTCAGGCCGGCCTGGAACTTGTTCGCGAATCGTCGCGTGATGCCGTTCGACAGCGCCAGATAGTCGGCCTTGCCGTGCGATTCGAGCCAGAGAATCGGTCCCCACGCCGGATCGGCAACCGCGCCGGCAGCGGGGTACCCCGTGGCCGGATCGGCCACCATGTTGAGATCGCGCGCGCGTGAACGGTTGTATTCCCTCCAGTGCGTCAGGTCCATCTCGAATCCGAGCACGTTGGTGATCTGCTTCTGGAACCCGATGGAGCTCTGCCAGTCGACCGGGAACTGGAAGTCGTGCGCGATCACGCGCGGCGCCTGCGGCACCGCGCCGCTCCGAATCTGCTCCGCCGTGAAGTTCCGCGTCGGGTTGAGGACCCAGCCCGGTTGATTGTCGTTGCTGAAGCTGTTGACGATGATGCGGTTGCCGAACGACTGCTGGCTGAAGGTGATGTTCGAGATGATCGTGCCGTAGTACAGACCCGAACCGCCGCGGATCACGAGATCGTTCTTGCCGCCGATGTTCCACGCGAAGCCGGCGCGCGGCGCGACGTTGTTGTTGTCGTGAATGCCGCTCTCGAACAGCGGTCCGTTCAGCGGCGCGAACACTCGCGTGTTCGTCGTGTCCGGCGGATCGGTGGCGCGCTGGTCGAGGTCGTAGCGAATGCCGAGGTTCAACGTCAGCGAGCTGTTCACGCGCCAGTTGTCGCCGAGCCAGACGGCGTAGGTCGGACGCGGAATGTCCACGTTCCAGTTGCCGATGTTCTGCAGGAAGTTCGTGGCGAACGCGTCGAGCCCCTGGATGTTCCAGGCGGCCGGATTGTCGGCGGCGTTGACGGGAAACCGCGCCTCGAGATCCGGCGGATTCGCGCGGAAGTTGAACACGCCGCGCTCGGCGAGATGCCACTCGCCGGTGTCCTTCCATCCCAGGAACTCGCCGCCGATCTTGAGCTCGTGGCTCACCTTGTTCCATGTCAGGTCGTACCGCGCGGTCACCATGCGCTGGTTGAACCGCTGCGGGAAATTCTGCGGTGGTCCGATGGTGCCGTTGATGAAGTTGAAGCTGGGCGTGCCCGGACCGGACCATCCGGCCGGACTCTCGGTCTGCAGATCCCCGATGCCGAGACCGTTGGTCCACCCGAACGTGTTGTAGCCGACTCTCAACTCCTCGACCTTGCGGTCGCCACGCACGTGCGACCAACTGACGAGAAAGTTGTCGGCGTGGCGCGTACGCGCCGCGGATTGGGTCGGATGCTCGGTCTGCTTGTCGAACGGACGATCGAAATCCCAGAACGAGTAGCGATACGAGAGGTGGCTCTTCGACGAGAGGTTCTGATCGGCGCGGGCGAGGAACGAGTTGTTGATCTGCTTGTCCGGGTACGCGAACGACTGGCTCGGAAGGTTGACCGGCTTGAAGAAGACCGTGTTCGGCTCGCGCTCGTATTCATAGGACGCGAAGAAATGCCATTTGTCCTTGACGATCGGTCCGCCGAGCGCGCCGCCAACCTGCTGGTTCTCGTACGGCAGCACCTGTCCCGCGACGAAGTCCGCGCTGTTCAACTTGTTGTCGCGGAAATACCCGTACAGCGAGCCGGACATCGTGTTGCTGCCGGACTTCGAGATGGCCTGCACCTGAACGCCCGTCGACCGGCCTTGCGTGATGTCGAACAGGTTCGTGACGATCTGGAACTCCGCGATCGCCTCGCGGCTGAATTTCGGCTGCCCGAAGCCGGAGCTCGCGACCTTGTTCGTAATCTGCTGGCCGTCGAGGTTCAGCTGAAAGGCGGAATCGTCGCCGACGCCGGGCCGCGTGTCGACGGCGTTGGCCGTGATGCCCTTGACCTGAAGCGACAGCTCCATCCAGTTCCGGCCCGCCAGCGGCAATTCCTCCATCTGCCGGCGGTCGACGTTCCCGCTCACCTGCGAGGATGCCGTGTCGACGAGCGGCGATTGGCCCGACACCGTAACCGTCTCGCTCACCTGCGCGAGCTTCATCGTGAACGGAATCGTGGCGTGCTGTCCGACGAGCAGCTCGACGCGCTCGAGAACGACCGTCGAGAAACCAGCCAGCACCGCCTGGAGGCGGTAGACGCCTGCGGGTACCGTCGGCAGGCGATACTCGCCCTTTTCGTCGGTCGTTGCCGTGTATTGCGCGCCGCTGGAGACGGCGGTCGCCGTCACCGTGACGCCTGGCAACACGGCCCTGGTCTCATCGGTCACCGCACCGATGATCGAAGCCTGCTGCGCGCGAGCCGAGGCGGCAGCCGCGAGAACGATCCAGACGGCGATGCACACAACGCGATGAGGTCGCACGGCACCCTCCTTGACTGGCTGAAACGGCGACCAACGAAGGAAACGTGTGAGCAGACGATAGGCGAGACCTCAGGGGCAATCAAGCGACAATAGCGGCCGACGCGGCGACCGGGCGGAAAACTACGGGGAGTTGGACGAAGAAGGCCGCCCTGGCCTTCCCGGCTGACTGAGAGACGCGCCCGGCATCGCGGCCGGTCCAGGTGCCGACCGTGCCACGAGCAGGCGGCGCGCCGGCGGCGGCACCCCGGGCAACCCGTTCGCGATCCCGAGCGCGCGAGCCCCTTCGGGAAAATGGGTAGCATACCTACCCTCGTCAGGGTAGAATCCCTACCATGAATCGCGACCGCACGGAGCTGCTGCAGGGAACGCTCGACATGCTGATCCTGCGGACGCTCCTCTTCGGAGCCGCCCACGGCCACGAGATCGCCAAGCACATTCAGCGCACGACCGACGACGTGCTGAAGCTGGAACATGGATCGCTGTATCCGGCCCTGCATCGCCTCGAGCGCAAGGGGCTCCTCGTGTCGAAGTGGGACACGCACCGCGAGCACAACCGCGAGTGCAAGTACTACCGTCTGACACCGGCCGGCCGGAAGCAGCTGACCGCGTCGCAATCGAAATGGAAACGGCTGCAGGACGCGATCGCGCGCGTGATGAGCGCGCCGGCTCGCGCGTAAGCACGCTCGTGGTGAGCTTGTCGCCCTCGACCTCGCTCAGGGCGACCCCGAGGCTCTCGAAGGGTCGAACCACGTGCTCGTCCTTCGACAGGCTCAGGACGAGCGGAGTCGGATATGAACGATGATCTCGATCGTGAACTGCGGGCGCATCTCGAGTTCGAAGCCGACGAGCAGCGCGAGCGCGGCCTGACCGCCGAGGACGCGGCGTTCGCCGCGCGACGCGCCCTCGGGAACCGGACGCGCATCAGCGAGGAGGTCCGCGCCCTGTCGCCCTGGGCCGCGGTCGACGATTTCGCGCAGGATCTTCGCTACGGCGCCCGGATGCTGCGCAAGCACCCGGGGTTCGCCATCGTCGCCGCGCTCACGCTCGCGCTCGGCGTCGGCGCCACCGCGGCCATCTTCTCGATCGTCGACGCCGTGCTCCTGCGGCCGCTGCCGTACGCCGACGCCGATCGGCTCGCGATGGTGTGGGAGAACGTCAACCTCCCGGCGTACAAGAACGCGCAGAACACGCCGTCGCCGGGCAACTTCCGCGACTGGCGCGACCAGAACTCGACCTTCGTCGATCTCGCGGCGATTCGCGGCGGCAGCTGGAGCCTCACCGACGGGGGCGAACCGATCCGCGTCGAGGGCGAGACCGTCTCCGCGTCGCTGTTCCGGCTCCTCCAGATCGAGCCGCTCGTCGGGCGCGTGTTCACCGCAGATGAAGAGCGCGCAGGCGCCGCACACGTCGTAGTGCTCGGCCACGCGCTCTGGACCGATCGCTTTGGGTCCAATCCCTCCGTCGTCGGGCAGACGATTCATCTCAACGACGAGCCGTACACCGTCGTCGGCGTCCTGCCGCGCGGATTTCATTTTCCCGATCCAACCGATCAGCTCTATCTGCCGCTCGGGCTGACGCCGCAGCAACTGGCGAACCACGGCAGCCATTTCCTGCGCGTCCTCGGACGCCTGAAGCCTGGCGTCACGCTCGCGCAGGCACGGGCCGATCTCGACGCGGTCGCGCGCCGGCTCACGCAGGAGTTTCCGCAGTCGAACACGGGTGTCGGCGTCACGATCGTCGCGCTGCCGGAACACGTCGTCGGCGACGTGCGCGTGCCGCTGTTGATCATGCTCGGCGTCGTCGCGTTCCTGCTGTTGATGGTGTGCGCGAACATCGGCAATCTGCTGCTGGCGCGCGCGTCGGCGCGCGAGCGCGAATTCGCGGTTCGGGCCGCGCTTGGCGCGAGCCGCGTGCGGCTGCTGCGCCAGATGCTCGCCGAGAGCGTGCTGCTCTCGGCAATCGGAGGCGCCGCCGGTCTCGCGCTCGCCTACCTCGGCGTCGAGGCGCTGCGCGCGCTCGCCCCGTCCACGCTCCCGCGAATCGACGACATCAAGGTGAACGGCGCCGTCGCCGTGTTCGATGTCGCGGTCGCCCTCGCCGCCGGCATCCTGTGCGGGCTCGTCCCGGCGATGCAGGCGCGGCGTTCCGACTACCGCGACGCGCTGAAAGACGAGGCGCGCGCGTCGATCTCCGGCGGCCGCATGCGCGCAAGAAACGTCCTGATCGTCGCCGAAACCGCGCTCGGCGTGGTCGTGCTCGTCGGGGCCGGTCTGCTGTTGCGCACGTTCGTCCATCTCACGCAGGTGCCGGTGGGGTTCCAGTCGGATCGCGTGCTGACGTTCAGGGTTGCGCTGCCGCCGGGCCGATACGTCACCGAGCCGCGGCGTACGGCCTTCTACACGGCGCTCGCGGACCGGCTGCAGACCATGCCGGGCGTGACGTCGGCGTCGGCCATCAGCTTCCTTCCGCTGTCGCTGCGGGGACGCACCACCGGTGTGTCGGCGGAGGGAGACGCGCCGGCGGAGCTGCCGAGCCAGGCGCGGTTCGTCGATTTTCGATCGGTCGCGCCCGGCTACTTCCGCACGATGTCGATTCCGATTCGATCGGGGCGCGACGTGGCGTGGAGCGACACGCCCGCGTCGCGGCCGGTGGTCGTCGTCAGCGAGACGCTCGCGAGGACGTTCTGGCCGAATCAGGAGCCTCTCGGCAAATGGATCAAGCTCGGGCGGCCACAGGACAAGGTGCCGATGCTGACCGTCGTCGGCGTGGTCGGCGACGTGCGCCAGCTCGATCTCGTCCGCACGCCGCGGCCGGCCGTCTATTTCCCGGCCGCACAGGATCACGGCACCGGTGACACGCTGGGCGACTGGGTGGTGCGGACGTCGGACGATCCGATGTCGCTCGCCGTGCAGGCACGCGCTGCCGTCTGGGCGATCGACGCGACGCTGCCCGTCACGCGGATGCAGACGATGGAGCGCGTGCGGTCGGCCATCACCGCGACGCAGCAGTTCAATCTTCTGCTCGTCGGCATCTTTGCGGTGCTCGCTCTCCTTCTCGCGGCAATCGGCCTCTACGGCGTCACGTCGTACAGCGTCGATCAGCGGACTCGCGAGCTCGGCATCCGCGTCGCGCTCGGCGCCCAGCGCCGGGAAGTGCTGTGGCTCGTGCTCTCACAGGGCGCGCGGCTCGCCGTCGCGGGGCTCGTGGCCGGCACCGTCGCCGCGCTCGCGCTGACGCGCTTCATGGCGACGCTGCTCTTCGGCGTCGGCGCGCGCGATCCGCTGACGTTCGCCGCGGTCGGTCTGCTGCTGCTGGCGGTGTCGCTCGTGGCGTCGTTCGTCCCGGCGCATCGCGCGACGCGCGTCGATCCGGTGATTGCGCTGCGCAGCACGTAGTTGCGCTATGCTGGGGGTCTCCTCGGGGTCCCCATGCCACTCACCGGTTTTCATCCGATCACCGCGCGCTGGTTCTCGGAAACCTTCCGCGGACCGACGGCTGCGCAAGAGCGCGGCTGGGCCGCCATCCGCCGCCGTCAGCACACGCTCATCGCGGCGCCGACCGGGTCGGGAAAAACGCTCGCCGCGTTCCTCACCGCGCTCGACGACCTCGTTCAGGATGGTCTTCGCGCGCCGCTCCCGGACGAAGTGCGCGTGTTGTACGTCTCGCCGCTGAAGGCGCTGAGCGCCGACATTCACAAGAACCTGGCGGAGCCGCGGCGCGGCATCCGGCGCGTCGCCGAGGCGATGGGGCTCGAGCCGCCGAGGATCACGGCGGCGGTCCGTACCGGCGACACGACGCAGTCCGAGCGGGCGGCGATGCTGCGAACGCCGCCGCACATCCTCGTCACCACGCCGGAGTCGCTGTACTTGCTGCTGACGGCCGAGCGCAGCCGCGCGATGCTGCGCACGGTCGGGACCGTCATCGTCGACGAAATCCACGCCGTCATCGGCACGCGCCGCGGCGCGCACCTCGCGCTCTCGCTCGAACGCCTGCAACACGTCGCCGAGACGCCGCTGGTCCGCATCGGACTCTCGGCCACGCAGAAACCGATCGAAGAGGTGGCGAACTTTCTGGTGGGATCGAATTCGGCGGAACCCGGAGACCATTGGGAACTGGAAGAAGACCTCGATCGGCGACGCTCTGTTCTAGACACGCCCGAGCGCCACGGCGCGAGGGCGTCAGCCGCGGGGGTGGGGCCCCGCGGCAGTGAGAAAAGCCAGGCCCCATGCGTCGTAAACGAAGGCCATCAGCGCGAGATTGATCTCGCGCTCGAGATCCCGCGATCGCCGCTCGAAGCGGTCATGTCGCACGAGGTGTGGGAGGAGTACTACGACCGGCTGGCGGAATCGATCGGCGAGCATCGAACAACGCTCGTCTTCGTCAACACGCGGCGGATGGCGGAACGCCTCGCGCGTCACCTCAGCGATCGGCTCGGCGAATCGGCGGTCACCGCACATCACGGCAGCCTCTCGAAGGAGAAGCGCCTCGATGCGGAGTCGCGGCTGAAAGCCGGGCAGCTGCGCGCGCTCGTCGCCACGGCGTCGCTCGAGCTCGGCATCGACATCGGATCGGTGGATCTCGTCTGCCAGATCGGATCGCCGCACCGGATTTCGACGTTCCTGCAGCGCGTCGGCCGCTCGGGACACACCGTCGCCGGCCTGCCGAAGGGGCGTCTGTTCCCGGTGTCGCGCGATGACCTGGTCGAGTGCGCGGCGCTCCTTCGATCGGTCGGGCGCGGCGAGCTCGACGCGATCGTGTCGTACGACACGACGCTCGACGTGCTGGCGCAGCAGATCGTGGCGGAGGCGGCCTGCCGCGATTGTTCGGAGGACGAGCTGTTCACGCTCGTTCGAAGAGCCTGGCCGTACCGAGCGCTCGAGCGATCGCAATTCGACGCCGTCGTCGCAATGGTCTCGGAAGGCTTCGCGACGAAGCGAGGGCATCGTGCTGCGCTCGTCCATCGCGACGAGGTCAATCAGCGAGTACGCGGCCGGCGCGGATCGCGCCTTCTCGCGTTGTCGTCGGGCGGCGCAATCCCCGAAGTGGCCGACTATCGGGTCGTTCTCGATCCCGAAGAGACGTTCATCGGCACCGTCAACGAGGACTTCGCGATCGAGAGCCTCGCCGGCGACGTGTTTCAGCTCGGCAACGCGTCGTGGCGAATCCTGCAGGTGGGCGCGGGGGTGGTGCGTGTCGCCGACGCGAAAGGCGCGCCGCCGACCATCCCGTTCTGGCTCGGTGAAGCGCCGGCGCGCAGCGACGAGCTGTCGCAAGCCGTCAGCAATCTGCGCGCGGACGTCGACGCGGCACTCGCCGTCGCCGATCGCGACCGTGCGGACCGAGCAGGCTCGGCCCCTGCGGATGCGGGTGCAGGGGCGGAGCTTGCTCCGCCCGCGATCGACCCCGTCGAGTGGTTCGCATCCGAAACGGGCCTCTCGCACGCAGCCGCCGAGCAAGCCATCGCCTATCTGGGCGACGCGCGCCGCGCGCTCGGCCTCCTGCCGACGCAGCAGACGCTCGTGCTCGAGCGGTTCTTCGACGAATCGGGCGGCATGCAGCTGGTGCTGCACGCGCCATTCGGCAGCCGCATCAACAAGGCGTGGGGGCTCGCGCTGCGCAAGCGATTCTGCCGTCAGTTCAA
>Ga0070699_100002389_pt1 | contig 16840 bp, 12 predicted proteins | sample KBSK1503metaG_FD_65473 | JGI IMG/M metagenome (GOLD analysis project Ga0070699, IMG submission 65473) | Corn, switchgrass and miscanthus rhizosphere microbial communities from Kellogg Biological Station, Michigan, USA - KBS K1-50-3 metaG | ecosystem: Host-associated > Plants > Roots >... | reverse complement strand
CGAAGCTCACGCCGGAGGCGCCACGAGCCGGCGGGCCTGCCACGCCGAAGCTCACGCCGGAGGCGTCACGAGCAGGCGGGCCTGCCACGCCGAAGCTCACGCCGGAAGCACGAGCGGAGGCGGGACCGGCGGCGCCGGCGTCTCCATCGGTCCGACGCCTGGCTCGCGAAATCGGTGTCGACGTCAACGAGGTGCACGGGAGCGGCCCGGACGGACGCATCTCGCAGGAAGACGTGAAGGAGCACGCCCGCCGGATCCTGAGCAGTGTTGGCACTACGCTGACGCGCGGCAGCAGCGAGCCCGCCACGTCTGTGCCGTTGCCCGATTTTGAGAAATGGGGGCCCATCGAGCGGCAGCCGATGAGCAACATCCGCCGAAAGACGGCGGAGCACCTGAGCCACGCGTGGACGACGATCCCGCACGTGACGCAGTTCGACAAGGCGGACATCACGCCGATGGAGGAGCTGCGGGCGAAGTTCCGCAAGCAAGTGGAGAAGGCGGGCGGCAATCTCACGGTGACGGCCGTGCTCGTCAAGGTACTTGCGGCCGCGGTGAAGCAGTTCCCGCAGTTCAACGCGTCGCTCGATGCCGCTAGCAACGCGATCATCTACAAGAAATACGTCAACGTCGGCGTGGCGGTGGACACGGAGTATGGCCTGCTCGTGCCCGTCATCCGTGACGCGGACCAGAAGAACATCACCCAGATCGCGGTCGAGATGCACCAGCTGTCCGAGAAGGCACGCGCGAAGAAGCTGTCGCTCAACGAGATGAGCGGCGGCGGCATCAGCATCTCCAATCTGGGCGGCATTGGCGGCACGTACTTCACGCCGATCGTCAACTGGCCCGAAGTGGCGATCCTGGGCGTCTCGCGCGGCATCGTCGAGTCGGTATTTATCCCCGAGGGTAAGGGCGGGTCTTCCCACCTTCGCCAAGGCTCCGGCGAGGCCAGCCAAAGCGCCGAAGGCGCGACGGCTGCAGACCCGCCCCCGAAGCGGCCCGAAGGCCGCTTCGAGCCGCGGCAGCTGCTGCCGCTATCACTGTCCTACGACCACCGCGTGATTGACGGTGCCGATGCCATGCGCTTCCTCCGCTGGGTCGTTGAAGCCATCGAACAGCCCTTCCTCCTGGCACTCCTCGGCTGATGGCGAGCGAAACCACTCAACTTGCTGTGCTCGGCGCCGGGCCGGGCGGCTACGCGGCAGCGTTCTATGCCGCCGATCTCGGGATGCAGGTCACCCTCGTCGACGAGGAAAAGAATCCCGGCGGCGTCTGCCTCTATCGCGGGTGCATTCCGTCCAAGGCGCTGTTGCACGTCGCAAAGGTCATTGACGAGGCGCGCCACGCGAGCGCGTGGGGCGTCAGCTTCGGCGAGCCGAAACTCGACATCGACAAGCTGCGCTCCTTCAAGCAGGGCGTCGTCGACAAGCTGACGGGCGGCGTTGGCCAGGTCGCGAAGATGCGGAAGGTGAAGTTCATCCAGGGACGCGCGACGGTCACCGGTCCGAAGTCGATGAAGATCGCCAGCCCCGGTGGGGAGAGCGAGCTGCAGTTCGAGCACTGCATCCTGGCGACGGGATCGAGTCCGGCGCGCGTGCCCTCTCTTGCGCTCGACAGCGCGCGCATGATGGATTCGACGTCGGGTCTCGAATTGCCGGACGTGCCGAAGTCTCTGCTTGTCGTGGGCGGCGGCTACATCGGGCTCGAGCTGGGCACGGTCTACGCGACGCTCGGCAGCAAGGTGTCCGTTGTCGAGATGACGGCGGGCCTCCTGCCCGGGGCCGATCGCGACCTCGTGTCGGTACTGCAGAAGCGCCTCGAGACACTGTTCTCGAAGATCATGCTGAACACGAAAGTCGTGAAGGTCGCCGAGGAGAAGAATGGCATTCGCGTGACCTTCGAGGGTAGCGGGCCCGACGATCGTAGAGGCGGACCTTCCCGCCTTCGCCAAGGCTCCGGCGAGGCTAGCCACAGCGCCGAAGGCGCGACGGCTGCAGGTCCGCCTTCCGACGAGGTCTTCGATCGCGTCCTCGTTGCCGTCGGCCGTCGTCCCAATTCGAAGATACCCGGGCTCGAGACGACGGGCGTCAAGGTCGACGCGCAGGGATTCATCGAAACCGACGGCCAGCGACGCACCGCGGAGCCGACGATCTTCGCGATCGGCGACGTGGCGGGGGAGCCAATGCTGGCGCACAAAGCGTCACATGAAGCGCGCGTCGCGGTCGAGGCGATCCAGGGTCACCGCGCGGTCTTCGAGCCGCTCGCGATTCCCGCCGTCGTGTTCACCGATCCGGAGATTGCGTGGACCGGCCTGACGGAAGCGCAGGGGCAGGCGGAAGGACGCGACATCGAGGTCGCGAAGTTCCCCTGGGCGGCGATCGGCCGCGCTATCACGATCGACCGTCCCGACGGCCTGACCAAGCTGGTGCTCGACAAGAAGACCGGGCGCATCCTCGGCGTCGGCATTGCGGGATCAGGCGCCGGTGAGCTGATTGCTGAAGGTACGCTGGCCATCGAAATGGGCGCCACGGCCGAGGATCTCAAGATGACGATCCATCCCCACCCCACCCTCTCGGAAACGCTCATGGAGAGCGCGGAAGTGTTCTTCGGTCAAAGCACGCACGTCTACAAGCCTAAACGCAGGTAAAGACGGACCTTCGTCTGGTGTGCTATATAGGTCCGGAAAAGCGAGGGTTGAATCGATGACATCGATGACCAGTCTGAAAGTGACCGGTTTGCTGACGGGCGCGATGGCGCTCGCCGTCGTGTCGCCCGCTATGTCGCACCATTCGCATGCGATGTTCGATCACTCGAAGGAGATATCCGTTTCTGGAACAGTGACGGAATTCGCGTTCCGCAATCCGCACGTGCTGCTCTACCTCGAGATCAAGGGCGAGAATGGCGAGCCAGTGAGATACGAGATAGAGATGTCCAACATCTCGAACACCATTAGCCGCGGCATTCGCCCCGCCACGTTCAAGCCCGGAGATGTTGTGAACGCCAAGGTCCATCCGTTGAAGGACGGCCGACCCGGCGGCAACTACGTTACCATCGTCGCCGCCGATGGAAAGACGTACGACTAGTCAGCAATGCGTTCGATAGCTGCGCTGCTCGTCGGCTTGTCGCTGTCGGTCCCGGCGTCCGCGCAAACCACTATCTTCACCACCAACGACTTTCGTCAGGACCGCGACCGCTGGACTGATCCGGCGTATTACGAGAACAACACGGTCGGTCAGCTCAGGGGCATGGGGATTGACTTCGACAGCGGCGGCCGTGGATCGGGCCAGGAGGCGACCGCCAGGGCGTACGGGTCGAAGGGCACGGGCCGGGTGGGCGCGTTGAATCTCGCGAGCCCATATCCCTACACGAGCGCCTGGGAACACTACGAGGCTTGGCGGAAGGACGCTCGAGGCGGAACCAAGCATACGAAGAACACGATTCCCGATTGGCGCGGCCGCTGGTCGGGAGGGCCGGTGGGTCTCAATGGCGGACCGAACCCGGCGAGTTCGGTCGCCGCGATGCTGACGCCGCAGTATCGGGAGTACTTCGTTCAGGAAGTGAAGGCCGCAGCTGAGGGACGTATCTGGGGCGCGGGTTCCTTTTGCCTTCCGGGCGGGTTCTTTGCCTCGCTCGAAGCCGAGGAATTCATTGTTACGCCTGACAAGGTCTGGACTCTGGCAGCGGGCAACGGCGAGAACTACATCCGCTGGATCTACACGGATGGCAGTGGACACACGCCCAAGGAATCGGAATTCGTCAAGTGGCACGGGGAATCGATCGGCTTCTGGGACCGCGATGCCCTGATCATCCATACCAACCAGATTAGAGGTTGGAAGGGTGGTCTCTCGGAGTCTACGGATAACCTGGAGACGGTCGAACGGTACCGGCGGGTCAGAGACATGATTGAGGGGGAGATCACCCTCTACGATCCCGACGTGTTCGTGCGGCCAGTGCATGCGAAGATGAGATTCGAGCTCGATGCTGAAACCCGCCCCGAGCTCAGGCCGCTCTACAACACCTGCACGGATACCAATGGGCCTTCCACCAAAGTATTCATGGACGACCGCGGCATGCTCAACCAGCGTCTTCCTGGCGATCCGCTCTATTGGAATGCCGCGGATCCCCGCCCGTGGCGTACTTACCTGGCCGAAAGCGATAAACGGCATGAGCGGTACCGCAAAGCTGAGGGCCGCTAGGTAGCTGAAACCGGGTGCTGAAGTCGCTCTACGTGCTTCTCGCAGGCTCGATCGTACTGGCCGCCGCCGTGGCGCCGCTCGAGGCCGACGATCCAGTGTCGACCACGGTCAGCTTCAACCGTGAAATCATCCGCATCATCACGCGCAAGTGTGAGCCGTGTCATGCGCCCGGCGGGCTGGCGATGTCGCTCTCGGACTACCGCGATGCCCGCGCGTGGGGCCGCGCCATTCGCGAAGAGCTCGTCGAGCATCGGATGCCGCCCCCGATCGTTGCCCGCGGGTACGGCCGGTACGAGAGCGACCCGAGTCTGAACACGCGCGAGATGGCGACCTTCCTGGCATGGCTGGACGGCGGGATGCCGGCCGGTGACGAGGCGGATCGGCCTCCGAGGACGAACGCCGTCGATCCCGTCGGGGACGCTGACGGTCGTGCGAGTGTTCGTCTCTCCCTGCCTGTACAGATGGTGCCCGCGGGAGAGGACCTGGTGATCCGACGCGTGACGATCGATGCCGGGGCGGTGGCCGGTCGGCCCATTGCGCGCGTGCAGGTTCGGCCGGGCAATCGACGCGTACTCCGCGGCGCGATCGTGTTCGCAACGGCCGGAGGGGCCGAGTCCCCTTCGCAATTGTGGATTGGGAGCTGGTTGCCCTGGCAGCACGCCGTCGTGCCACCCCCGTCGCATGCATTCCGCCTCTCGACTGCTGCCAGGCTCGTCGTGGAGTTGTATTACCGGGGGGCGGACGCCGACGTCACAGATCGTTCAGATGTCGATGTCATATTTGCGACTGCGGGCGCCCAGGGCGGCATCGATGATGTCGTGGTCGAAGCGGCGCCCGATGGGTCATCAGCCCGAGTCCGGGGCAGCGTGAGGCTTTCGCAGCCTACGACGATCTGGGCGATTCACCCGGCCGTTGATCGGTCGGTGGCGACGATGGAATTGCGAGCAGAGCGTCCGGACAAATCGGTGGAAGTCCTGTTGTGGATTCCCAAGGCCAGTCCCGACTGGCCGGTGGCCCTCGTCATGCCAGAGCCAGTGAGCCTTCCGGCGGGCAGCACCGTGTGGCTGGTTGCCGAGACGACCGAGCGCGCCGGCGCATTATCACGTCCGCGCGCGACGTTAAGCGTGCTATCGAGCGGCCGGTGAGGTCGCCGTTACCGTAAAGCGGACCGTCGAAACAACGCCTCCGCGCTTGAGCTGCGTCCAGAGGCGATAACGTCCGGGCTTGGGCAGCAGCGCCTTGAATGTCAAGTCAGGACCACCGGCCGCGGTCCCGATATTTTCCGGCAGTAGCTCGACTGGATGCGCGTGGACGTACTCCATCGTGTCCTCGCTCAGCACGAGCGTGTGGCCGTACGCGGCCAGGTAGGGCTCGAGGTTTGCGACCGGCTGGCCCGTCGCTGAGTCGACGACGTGATAGAGCAGCTTCTCGTCGCGACCGGCAACGAGTCGATCGGCGGGCAACGATAGCGATACCGTCATCGAACCCACCGTCTTCTGAAGAATATCGTCCGCTTGCAGATGAGCACGGGCCGCATCGAGATCGCCCGGATCGCCGGCGACGAGAAGACGCGGAATGACCTGTGGACTCCCGCCGATCGGCAGGAAGTCGGAGTACAGCTTGTAGTACCCGGGCTTTGGCACCGTCACCGCGATCGTCCACGAGCCGTCCGGCTGCATTTCCGGATGAACATGGTCGTAGTAGTCCAGGTCGTGGCTGACGACGAACAGATGGAACTGCTTCTCGTGGACGGTGGCGAAGGCGCGGACCGTGGCGCGCGTTTCCGGATGACGGATTGTGAACGTCAGTCGTACTGGGCGCCCCGGCTGCACGGCTTGCGGCGTCGATTTCATGTCGATCAGGTATTCACGGGCGTCGAGCGGATCGCCCGGCGCGAGCTGCATGCCGCAACGCGAGCAGCGGCCCTCGGCGGACGACACGATGTCGGGATGCATCGGGCAATAGAACGTCCCGTTGGACGGGACCGGTCCCTGCGCCAGGATTGCCCGTTCGAGCGCCACACCGCTCCAGCAGGTCAAGACGAGGGTGAGAAAGACGGCTTGACTCCGGACCGCCATACGTCCAGAGTATGCCGCAACTCGCACTGTCAGCGGCGACCTGTTTCAGGAGGGAAATGTGATCGGCCGAATCGGGAAGATGTCCGCTCTGCTCGTGCTCCTCACGGCCTTCGCGGCCTCTGCGCTGGCGCAGTCCACCACCGGCAGCATTTCGGGCCTGGTCGTCGACCAGTCCAAGAGTGTGCTGCCTGGCGTGACCATCGACGTCCGCAATGTGGACACGGGTGTGCAACGGTCCCTCGTGACGGACGAGCGCGGGCGCTATCTCGCGTTGAACCTCGCGCCGGGGCGCTACCACGTCCACGCGCAGCTGAGCGGTTTCCAGTCTGTCGAAACCGGCGACATCGTCGTGCAGATCGGGCTCGAGGCGCCGATGGATCTGACCCTCGGCGTCAGCCAGATCAGTGAATCCATTACGGTGACGGGCGAGGCGGCGCTGGTCGATCTCAGCGGCGCGGTTGTCGGCGGTGTCGTGAGCACGAAGCAGATCGCAGAGCTGCCCCTGAACGGCCGCAGCTTCATGCAGCTCGCCACGCTGCAGCCCGGTGTGAATGTCAGCCGCTCCACGGGGCGTGATTTCACCGGCGGCTTTGGCGGCACGCAGGTGTCGATCGCAGGCGCGCGCCCCGAGCAGACGGGGTACCTGCTTGAAGGCACCAACATCGCCGACATTTCCGACAAGGCGCCGTCGAGTGTCGCGGGCGTGCTGCTCGGGGTCGACACCGTGCAGGAGTTCAGCGTCCAGACGCACGGATACAGTGCCGAGTTCGGCCGCGCGGCTGGCGGCATCATCAGCGCGGTGACCAAGTCAGGTACGAACCAGTTTCACGGCAGCCTGTTCGAGTTTCTGCGCAACAGCGCCTTGGATGCCAAAGGCTTCTTCGACGAAGGCGATGCTCCGCCGCCATTCCGGCGGAACCAGTTCGGCGGCACGCTGGGCGGCCCCATTCTTCAGAACAAGCTGTTCTTCTTTGGGAGCTACGAAGGATTGCACGAACGGCTTGGCACGACGCGCTTTGCGCGGCTTCCGAATGCCGACGCGCACCGCGGGTTCCTGCCGGACGGCCGCGGCGGTCTGCGCTTTGTCGGCGTGCACCCGACGCTGCAGCCCTATTTCGACACGCTCTATCCCATCCCGAGTGGTCACGATTTTGGTGACGGGACCGCCGAATTCTCGTACGCACCGACCGAACCCACCAACGAGAACTTTCTCGTCGGGAAGATCGACTGGAACGCGAACCAGAACAACAATTTCCTCGTCCGCGTGTCCAGCGACAGGTCCGACAACCAGATCTGGGTGGATGGCGCGGGTCCGCAATCGACAGACGTCACGCGGACCGACACACGGTACGTCACGGGTCAGTGGCAGCGATTCTTCACGAGCCGCGTGCTGAACGAGCTCCGCGTCGCCTCGAATCGCACCGGGCGCGACATCACGCCGACCGCGCTCATCGACATTCCGCGGAATTTGTATTTCGTGAACGAGCCGTACTTCGGCTACATCGAAGTGCCCGGCCTCCTGGCGTCGGTTGGCAATCCTGATGACGCGGCAAGTTACGTTCAGAACCTTTACCAGGTCTCCGACACGTTCACCGCGAATCTCGGAAAGCACACCTGGAAGGCGGGGGTCGACTACCAGCGGTATCACTTCGACGGATTCTCGGAATCGCGCCGCGGGGGTGCCTTTCGTTTCCGTACGCTCGAGGAGATGATGACGCTGCGACGCAGCGCGACGGCGCAGGCGGATCGTTTTACCGGCGTGCTGCCTGGCACCGACACCGACCGCCACATGCGGCAGAACTACGTGGCCTTGTTCATCCACGACGACTTCCGCACGTCGGATCGTCTCACCCTGAGCCTCGGGATGCGCTACGAGTTCGTCACCACGCCGCGCGAATTGAACGGCAAGGTCGCCGGCCTTCTCAGGTTCGAGGATCTCGAATCGGGTCCGCTCGGGGTCACACCCGGCACGCCGATGTTCGACAACCCGTCCAAGAGCATGGGCGTGGCGCCGCGCCTTGGAATGTCGTGGAGTCCGTTCGCCGATAACAAGACGACTGTCCGAGGTGGCAGCGGCATCTTCTACCAGCCGCTGACGGTCTCGTTCTACCGCGGCACCACGTTCCGCGAGTACCCGTATTTTGCGGGCGTCGATCTCCGGCAGCCGGCTGTATTTGGCCCGGCGATGCAGCAGCTCCTTGCAGGCGGTGTCGGATCGGCCGTGCAGAAGCGATCCGAGTTCATTTCCTTCGACACGAAGCAGCCGTACAACGTGCAGTGGTATCTGAACTTGCAGCACGAGCTGCGCGGCGGGCTTGTCGCTGAGGTGGGCTACATGGGGTCACGGGGCGTGAACCTGCCGTTCTACGGCGATCCGAACACCACGCCGTCAGAGTATGTGGATGGAGTCAAGCGGATCGTTCCAGGCGCGCAGCTCCGCTTCCCGAGCTGGGGCCGAATCAGAACACGAACAACTGGTGCCGAGTCCAGCTATCACGGCGCCACGCTAAGCCTGCGGAAGCGTCTGTCGCAGGGGCTCCAGTTCCAGGGCAACTACACCTTCTCGCGCTCGACCGACACATGGTCGGGCGGGCTGCAGGGGAGCAGTGACTTCGTGGCGGCCGCGGGAAGCGCCGTTGACTGGTGGGACATCGAGTTCGAGCGCGGCCGCTCGTCGTTCGACATCCCGCACAACTTCGTGTTCAACGCGGTCTACGTACTGCCGTTCGGCCAGAGCCTGAGCGGCGCCGCCGGCGCGCTCGCGAAAGGCTGGCAGTTCTCCGGAATCGCGACCGTGTCGAGCGGCGTACCGTTCCATCCGCGAATCGGGTTCGACCGGGCCGGCGACCGGCAGAGCGATACCGACAGTCAGCGCCCGACCTGGGCGACGGGCCGCAACGCCTCGAATGCCATCACGGGAAACGTGGATGAGTGGTTCGATCCGACCGCGTTCGTGCTACCCCCAGTCGGCACCTTCGGCGACGTGCGGCGGAACTCGTTACGAGGCCCGAACGTGCGCATGGTTGACTTCTCGATGTTCAAGAATCAGCCGGTCGGATCGACGATGCTGCAGTTCCGCGTGGAGGTGTTCAATCTGTTCAATCGGGCGAACTTCGCCCCGCCGAGCAATCCGGTCCTCTTCAACGCAGATGGAACGCGGATTCCCGGCGCGGGACGAATCACCAGCCTGGTCACGCCCGCGCGCCAGGTCCAGTTCGGGTTGAAGGTGCTGTTCTAACCCGGGAGCCGCCACAGAGACACAGAGGAAGAGAACGGTCCGTTACCGGGTTTCGTACACGACGTTCCCGCCGACAACCGTCATCACCGGCTCGAGCTTTTCGATTTCGTTTTCCGGGACGCTCATGTAGTCGCCGTTCAGGACGACGACGTCCGCATACTTGCCTTTTTCGATGGAGCCGAGCATCTTCTCCTCGCTGATGAAGAATGCGGCCTCGATGGTCAGGAGCCGCAGCGCTTCTTTCCGGTCGACCCCGTGCTGCTGGCCCCAGACGAGGTTGCCAGTTGCCTCGGCGCCGCGCTCGGAGCGCGTGGCGTAGCGCGCGACGCGGGTGATGAATCGCTGTGCGCGCCACATCGGTGGTTCGTCAGGCTTGCCGCCCTCAAAATGCACACGAATGCCGGCTTTCAGGAGATCTCTGACTGGCTGAGCGTTGTGAAGACCGTCGCCGTACTGAGCGGGGAGCATCTCTTCGCCGCGGACGACGCGCGGACTCCACAGCTCGGAATTGAGACCGTAGGTCACCTTGTCGCCCATTTCCGTCGCCAGCGCGATCGATCTCTCATCCCAGATCAGGTTGTGATCGAGGGCGTTGCGCCCGAGCATCGTCTTGACCTTGATGTCTGTCTGCTTTTCGGCGGCCGACAGCGTCTCGAGCACGATCGCGCCTGCCTGGCTGCCCATGTTGTGGTTCCCGCCGATATTCCAGCCATGCTTCCGCATCAGGAACAGCGTCCCCGCTTCGGTCTGCAACTGTTCGGCGCGCGAGAGATCGACCCACTGGCGGCCGGTAAAGGACGATCCGGTCCACTTGTTGATGCCGACCAGCGACCCGCCTACGCCCGGATGCACGCGCGCCTTCGCTTTGTTCGTCAGGATGCCTCCGACATCGGACGCGCCATCGACGGGACCGACTGCGGCGCCGACCACGCGAAGCATGCCATCGCCCAGCTCGAAGTCGACCAGATTGGGCGTGCGCCGCAGGAATTGCGCGGCCAGCGGGTTCTGCCGGGCGAAATCAAGGTCGGGCCTGATACGCAGGTTGAGGCGACCCTGGTGATAGAGCTGGTTCATGATCGTCACCGTGTAGCCACTCGCGTGTCCAGTGACGGTCGTCACGCCTGCGCGCAGGAACTGGTCGTTGATCTTCAGCTGATCGTTGAAAATCGCGTCGGTCAGCTCGGGCCAGTCACGCAGATTCCATCCCACCATGCCCATCGCCGCGCCAAACAACTGCCCCGTTGGCTGCCCGGCGGCATCCTTGATAATACCGATGTGATCGCGTGGCAGCCCGGCGGCAAACGCCCGGTTCAGCATCAGCGTGTTGACGACGCCTTCCGAGCTCGAAAGCGCGAGACTCAGTGGATTGTTCGGGGCGATCGCATCAAGGTCTGTCGCGGTCAGCTTCGACAGCTCGGCAATCCACTCGTCGGCCATGCGAACCCAGACCGGTGAACTGGGCGCGGCCTTCGCCACGAGCGCTGACACCTGTCGCAACATCGCGGCGACGCTGTCGTCGCGCACTTTGGTGCCGACGACTCCGTTGACCATCGTGTCCTTGTAAAGGTCTCCCCCGGCGAATGCATTGTCGCCGTCGCTGTCGATGAACCCGGGTACGACGCTGTTTCCACCCGCATCGACGACGCGCGTGGTCGGACCGACCAGACGCCTGATTTGATTGTTGGTGCCGACGGCGAGGATCTTGCCGTCGCGGATCGCCAACGCTTCAGCCACCGTGAACTGCTGATCAACCGTCAGCACTTTGCCGTTCACGAGGACGAGATTCGGGTACGCGAGCAGTTCCGGTGGCACAGGCGCAACCTGCGCCGCGACCGGACCTGACGCCAGCAGCAGAGTGAACGCCACGCCGAATGACTGAAGAGTTGCGCGTTGCATCACCGAGACCTCCTGAGATGTTGGCGCGGAGTATACATTTTCGCGAGAAGGAGCAGGCTGGCCAGGCGCTTCTCGTCTCCGCGAGGGCACTCACACGCGAGCAGATGATGAACCGGTTTGAAGACGTGTCCATAAACGCCCGAATGCTATACTTTCGCTGCAAATTCCTGACATCGAGGAAGTCATGAAACGAGCAGGGTTTACCGTAATGGCTCCCGCTTTCGTACTCGTCATGGCCATGGCCGTGTTACTGAGGCTGCAGCCCGTTCTTTGGCCCGTCATCTCGCAGCCTGTGTTCGCCCAGGGGACCGCAGCGCCTGTCCCGGCGGCATCACCCCTGGATTACGACGTGTTCAAAACTCGCGTACTGCCGATCCTGACGTCCGCGCGCAAGGGTAACGCCCGTTGCATCGCCTGTCATTCACGCGGCGGCAACGCCTATCTCGAACCTTTGCCACCAGGCAGCGAGACGTACACCGAGGAGCAGTCACGCCGCAACTTTGAGCGCGTGTCGCGGCTCGTTGTTCCTGGAGAGCCGCTGAAGAGCAGGCTGCTCCTCAATCCGCTGGACACGGAAGCGGGCGGCGGTCAATGGCACGGCGGCGGCAAGCACTGGCATTCGCAGAATGATCCGGAGTGGCAGACGCTGGCGGCATGGGTCCGCACGAGACCAGCGGGCGCCCCGGCGGCTGCGTCCGCGGCGTCGACGGGATCCGGCCTGAACTACGACGTTTTCAAGACTCGCGTACTGCCGATCCTGACGTCCGCGCGCAAGGGTAACGCCCGTTGCATCGCCTGTCATTCACGCGGCGGCAACGCCTATCTCGAGCCTTTGCCACCAGGCAGCGAGACGTACACCGAGGAGCAGTCACGCCGCAACTTTGAGCGGGTATCGCGGCTCGTTGTTCCGGGGGATCCGCTGAAGAGCAGGCTGCTCCTCAATCCGCTGGACACGGAAGCGGGCGGCGGTCAGTGGCACGGCGGGGGCAAGCACTGGCACTCCCAGAACGATCCGGAGTGGCAGACGCTGGCGGCATGGGTGCGCGGTTCATGAAGATCGACATGGGCCGCGGTGGCGGCTCTGGAAATGGCGAGACCGGAAACCGACGCAGGGAGTTTTTCTGGCAAGGCCTGATGCTGCTGCTTGTCGGTCTCGGACGCCACGTACGGGCGCAGGCCACCGAGTTGTTGCGGTACCAGCCTCTTGCGCGGCCGGTCCTGATACCGCTCGGCGATCTCTCCACCGCAGCGAGAGCGTTCCCGTTCGTTGCAGACGGTGTCACCCTGAGCAGCGCGGCTACACCAAACCAGCCGGTCCGGATCAGCGGCATGGTGGTTCGAACGTCCGGCGTCGACAACAACCCCGAGCGGTTCCAGGCTGTGTGCCTGAAATGCCCGCATGAGGGCTGTGACGTCGATTTCATTAGCGATCCGAGTCGCTTGCCTGAGGAGATCACCAACGAGATCGGGAGGATCAGCGAGCCCGTATACGTCTGTCCGTGCCATAACAGCACGTTCAAGATGGACGACGGTTCGAGGCTCTTCGGTCCGGCCGCGCGCGGGTTATATCGCTTCCGCGTCACCCGAGTGAGCGCGGCGGCCGTCGAAATTGGCGAGGTCGAAGAGGATGTACTGCTTTTTGTCTGACATTCGCACGAGTGTGCATTTAAGGAGGCTGGTCCATGACGTCGTCTGCTAATACCGCTCGTCGCCCCCGGGTGCTGTTCGGCATCGGGGTACTCGCCGTGCTGGCCGTGGCCTCGCTGAGTGTCGCCGCCGCGGGTCGAGTCCTCATCATCCAGTCGAACTCGGCTGGCGACAGCGTGATGTTGATCGACCCGACCACCGACAAGATCGTTGGAGAGATCAACGGGATAGAAGTGGGCCACGGCGTCGCCCCTGCCCCGGATGGAAGCCGCATCTACGTCACCAACGAGGCGCTGTCGACGGTGGACGTCGTGGATGTTCCGACGCTGTCAGTCATCAAACGGATCCCGCTCACCGGTCCGCCGAACAACATCGCGGTTCGGAAGGATGGGCAGCGCGTCTACGCCGCGATCACCGGAGCCAACGGGGGCGTCGACATCATCGACACCGCCAAGCTCGAGAAGATCAAGTTCATTCGGGTGCTCGGAGGCGTGCACAACCCCATCGTGACGCCTGACAGCAAGTTTGTCGTTGCCGGCTCAACCGGCGGTTACCTGGCGACGGTGATCGATACGCAGCTCGAGCGGCCAGTCTGGTCGATCCATTTCGGCGACGGTGAAGGCGTGCGGGTGTTCTGTTTCGAAGCGAATCCCGACGGCTCGACCAAGCGGATGTTCGCCCAGCTCACCAACCTCCACGGTTTCGCCATCGTCGACTGGGAACAGCGCAGGGAAGTCTCTCGGGTCAAGCTGCCCGATATTCCAGTGGCCGAGCGAAATAGCGAGGGCATTCAGGGGGCGCCTGCTCACGGCATCCTCGTGACGCCCGACGGAAAACAGCTCTGGTCGACGAGCAAGTTCAACAGCCGCGTCTACGCGTATTCCATGCCGGACCTCAAGTACCTCGGTGAGGTGAAAGTGGGGTTAGTGCCGGATTGGATCACCTTCACGCCGGACAGCAAGAAGCTCTACGTCGCCAACGCGCACGACAACACGGTATCTGTGATCGACGTTGCCGCGCGGAAAGAGATCACGAGGATCAAGGTCGGGCAGATTCCCAAGCGCAACGCCACCGGAGTCTTTCCGACGCTTCCTTCAGGAACCAAGTAATTCCTTCGCCGGCAAGCGTCCGCTTGCCGGCGCGTTCTCTCTCTTTCGAGGTCAGCCATGATGAAGCCGATGCAAACGCTGCTGATCGCCGCAGGTGTGGCCGCCGGAGTGTCGGGGACGATCCTCACCGCGCAGGTCGCCGGAACCGTTGACAGCCACCTGGCCGCCGCGAGAGCCGCCGCCGGCACAATGCACACCGCGCTCTACGACCGCATATGCAAGGAGTACGAGAAGCCGCTGGCGCCCGCTCCGCCGGCGGGCCAGGGTCGCGGGGGTGGCGGCGGACGGCAGGCAGGGCCGCCGCCGGCCTCTCAGTGGCACGCGGAGCCAGCGAAGGTGTTCGACAACCTGTATTTCGTCGGCATGACGGAGTATTCCGCGTGGGCGCTCACGACGTCGCAGGGGATCATCGTGATCGACACGATCTACGACTACTCGATTGAAGACGAAGTCGTGAATGGCCTGAAGAAGCTTGGGCTGAATCCGGCCGACATCAAGTACGCGCTCGTCAGTCACGGCCACACGGATCACATCGGTGGGGCGAAGTACCTGCAGGACCACTTCGGCGCACATGTCGTGATGTCGAAGGAGGACTGGGACGTGGCGGATCGTTCGATCCCGGAGCGGATTCGACCGAAACGTGATATCGAGATGCGCGACGGCGACAAACTGACGCTTGGCGATACGACCATCACGATGTCCCTCACGCCTGGTCACACGCCGGGCACGATCTCCAGCATCTTCCAGGTGAAGGATCGCGGCACGCCCCACACTGTGGCGACGTGGGGAGGCACCGCCTTCAACTTCCCGTCGAAGCCGGAGAATTTCCTTCCGTACATCCGGTCGGCCGAACGGTACAAGGCGATTGTGCAGAAGGCCGGCGCCGACGTGCTTCTATCGAATCACACCGCCTACGACAACACCAACGCGAAGATCGCGGCACTGCGCACGCGCACGCCGAATGATCGCCACCCGTACGTGATTGGCAACGCGGAGATACTCCGCTACCTCACGACCGCCGATGAATGCGCGAAGGCAGGCTTCCTGGCTACCACCCAGCTTGCGGCAGCGAGCAACCGCTGAGTAAGATTACGAGTTGGCTCGACATTAAATTAGCGATTAGTGATTTGTGAGTCGTGATTGTGATTGGGGATTGGTGATTGGAATCACCAATCACCCATCACCGATCACTAATTGCGAATCACGAATGACGAATGCCTGGCAGGAGGCTGGATGCAAGTGATTCCGGTGACAGATGTGTCGCGCGGGTTCGGATCGACGAGCCGGCGCGATGCGTGGTGGGCGGCACCGCTCGCGGTCTTTGTAGGTTTGTCAACGTTCGTCGTGTACTCGACATGGGCGGCGTTTCAGAACGCGCATTACTCCTTCGGCCCATACCTCTCACCGTTTTATGCGCCCGAGATCTGGGGCGATTCGCCGCATGCGTGGTTCGGACCGAAACCGGCATGGTTTCCTGCCTTTATCCCGTTCTCGCCCGCGCTCTTGATCCTGCCGTTCCCCGGTCTTTTCCGGTTCACCTGTTATTACTATCGCGGCGCCTACTACAAGTCGTTCTGGGCGGACCCGCCGTCCTGCGCGGTCGGTGAGCCCCGGAAGAGTTACTGGGGCGAGCAATCCTTTCCGCTGATCTTCCAGAACGTCCATCGCTATTTCATGTACATCGCGGTGCTGTTCCTTTTCATGCTGTCCTACGACGTGTGGAAGGCGATGTGGTGGCCCGATCCTGCGACCGGCGGCGAAACGTTCGGTCTTGGCCTCGGTACGGTCATCCTGGCGGTGAATGTGGTTCTTCTCAGCTGCTACACGCTGGGCTGTCACGTCATGCGCCACATCGTCGGCGGGTCGCACGATGAGGTGTCGAAGCATCCTGTTTGCGACAAGGCGTACGCGTGCTCGAGCGCGCTCAATTACAAGCATCAGCTGTTCGCCTGGCTGAGTCTTTTCACGGTCGGCTTCTGTGACCTCTACGTCCGCCTCTGCTCGATGGGGATCTGGACAGACTTCCGGATCTTTTAGTGGACGGCATCAACAGCGGAAGCGACGACGACAACAGGCTGCTGACCGCGCGCTGGGAGGCCGCGACAACGGAACGGCCCGTTACGACGCTCGAGGAATCCCACCAGTAATGGCTGTACACGCGACCTATACCTACGACGTCCTCGTCATTGGCGCCGGCGGCGCCGGACTGCGGGCCGCGATCGAGGCGGCCAATGCCGGCGTGACGGTTGGCTTGGTCTGCAAGTCGCTCCTCGGCAAGGCGCATACGGTGATGGCGGAAGGCGGCATGGCGGCCGCCATGGCCAACAACGACGACCGCGACAGCTGGAAAGTGCACTTCGCCGACACGATGCGCGGGGGCCAGTACGTGAACAACTGGCGGATGGCGGAGATTCACGCGAAGGAGGCGCCCGATCGCGTCAGGGAACTGGAAGGGTGGGGCGCCGTGTTCGACCGCACCCCGGATGGCCGGATCAACCAGCGTAACTTCGGCGGCCACCGGTATCCGCGTCTTGCGCACGTCGGCGACCGGACGGGCCTCGAGCTGATTCGCACGCTCCAGGATCACACGAGCTACCTGGGCGTCACCGTCCACATGGAGCACACGGTCATCGATCTGCTGCTCGACAGCGGATGTGTCGCCGGGGCGGTCGCGTACGA
>Ga0070699_100002388_pt1 | contig 16841 bp, 18 predicted proteins | sample KBSK1503metaG_FD_65473 | JGI IMG/M metagenome (GOLD analysis project Ga0070699, IMG submission 65473) | Corn, switchgrass and miscanthus rhizosphere microbial communities from Kellogg Biological Station, Michigan, USA - KBS K1-50-3 metaG | ecosystem: Host-associated > Plants > Roots >... | reverse complement strand
CGGTTCAGTTCCGAGAAGATCAAAGGGCTTATAGCCGAGTTGGAAGTGCCATTCGATCCTTCAGTCATCGACTGGCGCGTCACCAACACAGCGAACGGACAACCGCGAGGCCAGATCGTGCCATATGCCAGTCCGCGAGCCTATACGGACAGGCTCAACGCCATCCTCACTCCCGCGGGGTGGACACGCAAGTACGCAGTCTACACGAGCGCGAACTTCGAGCGGGCCAAGGACAAGAAGATCGTAGCCAAGGTGTTGGTCACGTGCGAATTGACGATCTTCGGCTTGGGCTCGCACTCAGCCACAGGGGAGGAGTGGGCGGACAACGATAACGCCGGCACGGCGGCCGAGGCGCAGGCATTCAAACGAGCTTGCTCGTGTTTTGGCCTGGGTCGCTATCTGTATTACTTCACAGGAGTATGGGTTGATCTCGACGAGCGAAAACGACCGAAGAGCATTCCTAGGCTGTTCGCCTGGGCAACTCCGCAGGGCTGGCGGGAGGGGCAGAGGCCTCGCCAGGGAGCGGATACCACGGTGGCGAACCCGACCTCGCACGATGTGAGCCCTCAAGAAGCGGACGGATTGATTCGCGAGATTGAAGCAATGGCAGATGCACTAGGCAAACGTTTATATCGCGGTGTGTTGAAGACCGTTGCGAGAGTTTGGAATCCAACGGAAATTCACGATCCGGACATTCTGCGAAGAGTTCTGAACCAGATGCATGCGGCGGAGGCTGAGCTGCGTCGGTTGGATGCCGCCTTAAACAAAGTTGAGCCGGGAACACTGGTGCCCATTCTCCGCTCCTTGCGCCTCTATTCGCTCGATCAAGTGGACAGCCTGGAGACTCTCAAGAGGGTCGTGCTCGAAGTCGAACGAGTAGCGGAAATCACCCGTTGAAACCGAAGGCTCACACAACACCGCTCGCAACGCATTGTCTAGAAAGGAGATAGGCAGTCATCCTTTAATAGCGAAAGTCGTTATTAAAGGATAGGTGTCCGCGCCAAAAAGGGGAGAGTGAAAGTGCAGAATATAACAATATGTGTTATAGTGACTAACAGTCCTTTGAGAGGAAGAAGGATCCGTATGGATGGGAACATGTTGAAAGAGGCGCGCTTGGAGAAAAACTGGACCCAGGAGCAAGCCGCCCTTGCCCTTCATGTCACCCAAGCTTATTTGTCGATGCTGGAGAAAGGGCATCGTCCTCTGTCGGAACGATTCGTACTTAAGGCTCTCAAGGTGCTGAATCTGCCGCCTACTGCGCTGCCGTTGCGATCAGAGGAGGTGGGAATGCCAGTTTCTTCACAGAGGCGCGATTTCAGCGCGGAACTGAGCGCGCTCGGTTATCCGGGGTTCGCCTATCTTCGGGCGAGAAGGCGGCGGAACCCTGCGGAAGTCTTGCTTGAGGCGCTGAACGAGCCAAACCTTGATGCTCGAGTTGCTGAGGGGTTGCCGTGGTTGGCTATGACCTACGTTGATATGGACTGGGATTGGTTGGTTCGCAACGCCAAGGTACGTGATCGGCAAAACCGATTGGGATTCGCTGTCTCTCTGGCGGGCGACGTGGCAGAAGGCAAGAACGACATGGAGCGGGCGAGAGAGCTTCGACAATATTTGGGAGTCTTGGAGGGTGCGCGGCTTGCGCGCGAAGATACGTTCTGCCACGACTCTATGACCCAAGCTGAGAGAGCATGGCTGCGAGAACATCGCTCGCCAGCCGCGGCACACTGGAATCTCCTGACCGACATGAAGGGAGAACACCTTGCCTACGCATCCGAATAAAAGCATTCCGGAACCATGGCTCTCATTCCTGCACGAATTGGATTCGGCGGTGCGCGAGGAAGTTCGCCTGGATTGTATGGGAGGATTTATCGTCACCATGGTGTACGGCTTTTCGCGGCCAACGGGAGACCTGGACGTATTGGAAATTGCACCGACGGATGCTGGCCGACCCATGCTAGAACTCGGCAGGCAGGGCGGTGCGCTTCACAAGAAGTACAAGATCTATCTTGACCATGTTGGCGTGGCTCATGTGCCGGAAAACTACGAGGACCGGCTCACCGAAATCTTTCCCAAAGTGTTCAAGCATCTCCGCCTGCTGGCCCTTGATCCTTACGACCTTGCATTGTCAAAGCTGGAACGCAACATTCAGCGCGACCGAGACGATGTGAAGCACTTGGCGCGCACTGTCCCGCTCGATCTGGAAGTGCTGAAAGAGCGATATCAGAAGGAACTGCGCTGGCAACTAGGCAATCCCGACCGAGAAGACCTTACTCTTCGTCTGTGGATTGAGGCCATTGAAGAGGAAAGAGCACAGTAATTAACTCCCGTGGAGAATCGCAGCTTTTCCAACATGCGATTCTCGGCAAGCAGATTTTAGAGGCGACACCCCATCGAATAGCTGTTGACTCTGGACTTTAGTCCAGAGTGTATCCTTTCAACAGGCTCCCGGGATCAGACAGCGGCAGACGCTCCATGCAGATTGGAGAGGTCGCGAAATTAACGGCACTCACGGTAGATGCGATTCGCTTCTATGAGCGTCGCGCCCTGCTTCCGAAAGCGCCGCGCACGGCAGGCCGGTTTCGGCTGTATTCCGATGATGACGTTGCGCGGCTGAGCTTCATTAGGCAGATGCAAGGCTTGGGTTTCTCGCTGAGTGAAGTCGGACAGCTTTTGGACTTGCGGGAGCACCGCCTCGACGCCTGCTACGAGGTCAAGGAGTTGCTAAGGACGAAGGTTGAAAAGGTACGCTCAAAGATACGCGAGCTTGAACGACTTGAGCGCGGGTTGGTGCTAGATCTCCAAAAGTGCAATCGGGAGTTGAAGCACAGACAAAGCCACGCTCCTAGACAGTGTCCCATCCTTAGCACTTCCGATGGGAGAAAAAGAGAAGTTCCATGCTGATCGAAGTTCTTTACGTGCCCGGTTGCCCCAATCATCAGCCCGCGATTCATAGGCTCAGGAAGGTTTTGCAGTCGGAGGCGGTCAGTGCGCCGATCCAGGAAATCGCCGTAGCCGACGAGGGAATGGCCCGCTCGCTACAGTTTCCCGGTTCTCCGACGGTACGCATCAACGGCCGGGATGCAGAACCGAACGGGCAGGAATCTTTCGGCCTTTGCGTGTAGGTTGTACTTGGGTGGCAACGGGCTGCCGTCAGAAGAAACGCTTCAAAGCGCCATTTCTGCCGCGAAGAACGAAGAGGGAAGGTGATGACGGTACTCGAAAAAGGTGCTCCAGCCGCAGCCATCTTGGCAGCGGTTTCGACGCTCGCTTGTTGTGTGCCTTTGGGGTTTCTTGGAGCCTTGGGGCTGGCAAGTGTCAGTGTTTGGGTGCAGCCGCTCCGACCTTGGCTGCTGGGCGCCTCCATTGCCCTCCTGTGCTTCGGCTTTGTGCAGTTGTACTTCAGAAAGCCCGGCTGCAGCAGACGCAGTAGGGCGAACTTGGCTCTCTTTTGGAGCGCTGTTGCGGTCGTGATTCTGGTGATTGTGTTTCCCCAGGTAATTGCCAGCTTGATCGCTCGTTAACTGAGCTTGGGTAGGGATCATGAAGCGAAAGCACATGCTGTGGTTTGCTGGCTTGGCCATTGCAGTGTTCCTCGGCTGGCTTTTCCTGTGGTCGGGGCGCACGCCAGACGGTCAGCCGCCGCTTACATATCTCACAGGCAATTCTGACGAGTTCAAACGCTATTTTGACGGAGCTTCCGGAAACGTCCGGATGGTGCTGTTGCTATCGCCAACATGACCGGGCTGTTTGCGGGGGGCCTCCGCAACCGAAGAAGTGCTGAAGCAAGAGAAATCCGCGAACCTGGCAGTTCTGGTGGTCTGGGAACCGATATTGGCGTCGGATTGGAGCAGACCTACGCGCCCCGTTCTGGCGCGGATTCCGGATCGCCGGGTTGTGCAGTTCTGGGACAAGGACCACCTCGTTGCGCAGCAATTGGCTCAGCAACTTTCCACTTTGCAACCAAGCTGCTGCCACCATGAGGGCATACTTTGGGATCTAGTTGCGGTCTATCCCAAGGGCGTTCAATGGGGCAATTCGCAGCCAACGTACGTTGATGGCCCGGTGGCAAAGATGAAGACGGAACTGGCCAAGCAAGTCTCGCCTTCACCGAGGTAACTTGAACACCAGCGGTTTTGTAGCGCTCTGGCGTAGTCCCCAAGCCAGGCGGCCGGCTTCCAATTCTGAACACCCGATAGCGCGCTAGGTTGGGTCTGCCGTTCCTCTCCAGTCTGCTGCTCAGCGTGTTCCTCTGTTTTGCCCGACAAAAAGCAAGCGAACCCCGATCTCCCATCTTTGAGGTGTTTCTTATGACTACCGCAATTGCCCCAGCTACGTTTGCCCCGAACAATCCTCCTTCGGTTGAGAGTCCCACATTTCTGAACCTGCTGCTCGTGGACGACGACCGCTTCGTCCGCGAAGCCTGAGCAGGCTCTTCGGCTGATTGATTCTCAAGCCATCGATGTGGTCCTTCTCGACCTGAAGTTGTCCGATTCCGCCCGACTGAATGTCTTGGAGCAGATCAAGCGTCGCCATCCAGATATCGAAGTCATCACGATGGCCTGCCACGGTACGGCCCAATCGGCAGTGGAGGCGATGAAGGCCGGCGCCTACGACTACGTCACGAAACCCTTTGGTCTGCAAGAATTGAAGCACCTGCTGGAAAGAGTCGCTGCCCATCTCAAGTTCAAGGTCGAGAATCGAGTGTTGAGCGAGAAGCTCAAGAGCAACCAGGGCTTCGGCAGGATCATTGGTCGTGCGCCAGAGATGGACAAACTTTACCGAATCATTGGTAAGGCCGCGTGCACCACTCACCCGGTGTTGATTCTGGGCGAGAGTGGTACCGGCAAGGAAATGGTCGCCCGTGCCATCCATTATTCCGGTCCGTTTCGTGATCGGCCTTTCGTTCCGGTGGACTGCGGCTCTCTCGTTCCTACGCTGATTGAGAGTGAACTGTTCGGCTACGTGAAGGGCGCATTCACTGGCGCCATGCAGTCCAAGGAAGGACTGCTTGCGATCGCCCAAGGAGGAACAGTCTTTCTGGACGAGGTGGGGGAACTTCCAGTCGATCTTCAAGCTAAATTGCTGCGCGCTCTACAGGAGAAGGAGATTCGTCCGGTCGGCAGCACGAAGCAGGTTCCTATCAATGTCCGTATTCTGGCGGCTACGAATCGCGACTTGGAGCAGGCTGTCGGTCAAGGTGGCTTCCGCCGCGATTTGTACTTCCGCCTCAATGTCCTGAGCTTGCGAATTCCTCCGTTACGAGAACGTCGTCCGGACATTCCGCTCCTGGCCAAGAGCTTTCTCGACCGCCTTTCGCGTGAGTCGGGGAGAAGTCATGCGCTGAGTGATGAGGCCATGAAAACCCTGATGGCCTATGAATGGCCGGGTAATGTGCGCGAACTGGAAAACTGCATTGAGCGATGCTGTGCGATGAGTTCTGGCCCCGTGATTCACACTGGAGATCTGCCCAGTTCGATCACCGGCGTGGCAGCGGAACTAGCCAACAGGGCGCCGGAAACGAGAATTGTCCCCATTGCAGATTTGGAGAAGCAAGCTGTCCTCGGCGCCATCGCGCAGTTGAATGGTGACAAGCTGATGGCCGCGAAGCTGCTCGGCATCGGTAAGACGACCCTCTACCGCAAGCTGAAGGAATACGAGGCAATTTCGTAGTCCTTACTGATGGCGGCAACTTCTCGCCGCTCGGCCTCATCATTGTCCAGCCTCAAGGCCTCTCTCCCTCTCTGATTGCCAATCCGCCAGCAAGACATTCCTCGACCCCACCAAGGAGGTGCTCGTGAACACTTGCATCTCCGCGGTTCAACACCTGCGTCGCCTTCGAGGAGGCGCACAAGCTCACTTACTGAAAGCGTCTGACGGCAATTGCTACGTGACCAAGTTCCAGAACAACCCTCAACACATCCGAGTGCTTGCGAACGAAATGCTTGGGACGCGTTTGGGTTTGCCGCTGGGACTGCCCATGGCACGTGTGGAGGTGATTGAAGTCTGCGACTGGCTGATCGAACACACGGAAGACCTCCGAATCGAATTGGGTGGTTGCAAGATTCGGTGCAAGAGCGGTAAGCAATTGGGCTCGTTGTACGTGGGCTCAGACAGCCCCGGCATGACGTTCGACTATTTACCCCACGAACTGCTTCGGAAAGTAGCGAATGTTGGCGACTTTGCACGGGTCCTAGTGCTGGACAAGTGGACGTGCAACGCCGATGGGAGGCAGGCGATATTCTGCCGCAAAACGCAACGGAGCCAGCGCCATCACTCTACCTTCATTGATCAGGGCTATTGCTTCAACGCCGGCGAATGGACTTTCCCTGACTATCCGTTACGAGGTGTGTACGCGAACAATTGTGTGTACCAAGGCGTGTCAGGGTGGGAGGCATTCGAACCGGCCCTAACCAGGGCAGAAGAGATGGATGCAGACGCTATCTGGCGATGTGCTGCCTGGATTCCAGAGGAATGGTACGAAGGAAACAAAGACGGTCTGCATCGGCTGGTGGAGGCACTCTACAATCGCCGACGCCTCATTCGGAGGCTTATCAGCATATTTCGTGAATCGATGCGGAACCCGTTTCCAAATTGGGGGCACCTCCCGGCACCTTCCAACTTACCTGCCGGCGATTGGGATGATGTCGGGATCGGTCCCCACCGGAGTGTCCTGCTCCCTAAGGGCCTGTAACAAAACTCCAATCGGCAGCCGTCGGGTGGCTCGCAGCCATACGCCGGTCGTAGCTGATGATGGCGTCAAACGGAAGCTGTTGGGACCGTTGGGGTTGTGTGCTAGGATGGTCGCCGGGTGGAGAGGCCGTTAGCTGCGAAGCAGCGAGAGCGGTCTACTCCAACACGAGTTCGGCGGCATACACAGTCTACCGAGAGGACCAATGGCAGAGACGTTCGAAGCATACCGAAACCGAGTCCTGAGCTATCTTGGCGATGAGGAGCCCATCGGTGTCCAACAAGCCACCCCATCCCAGCTCGAGCGTCGACTGCGCGATGTCGCGCCCGAGGAGTTGATCCGGCGTCCTGCACCTGAAAAGTGGTCAATCGCCGAGATCGTAGCGCACTTGGCGGACGCGGAGCTGGCGATGGGGTGGCGATTGCGAAACATGCTGGCGAATCCGGGCGTGGCCTTGACGTGGTGGGATGAGGCCGTATGGGCAGAGCGCTTGGGTTACGCGCAGCAAGAGGCGAGCCTTTCGGCGGGGGTCTTTCGGGCGCTGCGCGAGAGCAACCTGCGACTGTTGGAGTCGGTCCCGCGCGCACGGTGGGTGGAGTGCTACGGGGTCCACGAGGTACGCGGACGGCAAACGGTCGAGGAGTTCGTCCGCTTGGAAGCGGCACACGACTTGAACCATCTTCGGCAGATCGACCGCATCTTGGGCGGGTGTATGACCGGGCAGTCGTGACGGCTCGGGAATGCCGCCCAGTCAGCAGGTCTTTCTCCTTCGGCTTATATAGGGCGCGGCTGAACAGCGGCGTTAACCAGCGAAAACCGCCGCCAAGTTTGGCAACGTCGGCCTCACGATCGACTGCGTCAAGCTGCTTTCCTGGGTGTCGTCAACGGACGGAATGTTCTGATCACGGGATGTTCAACTGGCGATCGACATCAACGCTGCCACCTCGCGCAAATCCTCGATCTTTTTAGGGAGGATAGTTGGCGCAATGTTTATGCGGGGAACGCGAGGTGCGCCCACCAGGTGCGCCCACCACCGGCCCGGCTCCAGAGGAGCGCGGCCCGTCGGCCAAACCCCGTGACGACTGTACAGGACCAAATGGCGTTACGGCCCGTGCTGGCCTCGCGTTATGCAGGTCGGCCTAATCGCCGACGCCAAGACTCGTGATTCCCGACAGGTATCCAGCAGTCAATCGCTTGGAGGATCTCCCGGGTGCCGGCGTTTTGGCGTTACGCTGCGAGCGACGTAGGGCCGGCCGCGATATGCTGGTCGGCCTACTATTCGTTATGCACACAGAGGTGAAGGTAGGTGAGTAATCGCCGCTTCGATGCGTTCTTCTACGGCCTGTTCATGGACCGCGAGATCCTTCGCGAGGCCGGCGTGGAACCAAGCAACCCGCGGCGGGCGTATGTCGAGGAGTTCGCGTTACGTATCGGTCAGCGTGCCACGCTAGTTCCATCCGCCGGAGCTCGCGCCTACGGTATGCTCTTTGCGCTCACGCACTCCGAACTCGATCGACTCTACACCGCTCCAGGGCTTGAGCAGTATCGCCCGGAAGCGGTACTCGCCCAGCCTCTGGAGGGCACGCCTACGGCGGCCCTGTGCTACAACCTGCGTGAAGCGCCGCAACCACATGAACGAAATCCTGAATATGCGGCGCGGCTTCAGCTTGCCCTCAGCAGACTCGACTTTCCGGCAGAATATGTTGCGTCCCTTTCGTGACACGTGGTGCATAACCACCGCATGCAGGCGACGGCGGGCGGGTTAGGAGGTGCTGGACTGTCGCGTCGGTCGTTCGCCCGCCGCGCCTGATGCGGAGCGTTAGAGTACCTGCACAGAGTTCCGGACCGGCAATAGCGAAGAGGTCTAAAGGTGATGACTGACATAGCTAAACATTTTATCGCCCAGTCGCGTGGCTTCCTGAGCTCTGATTATCTTCCGAAGATTGAGCGCTGTCTGTAGGTCTTGAGTGATGAGGACGTGTGGTGGCGCGCGAACGAAGGCTCGAACAGTATCGGCAATCTGTTGCTACATCTTGAAGGCAGTACGCGGACGTGGATTATAGGCGTAGCCGGCGAGAATCAGGTTTCGGAGGTTTTGTTACTCGCTCTAAAGCGCTGACTTCACCTTGCAAGCCGATATTCAACGTCTGATGGTGAAGTACGGTATTTCCCAGAGGCGTAGCTTCCGTATGGCCGACAATCCGGAAGTCAGGTTGTCCACTCAATGCAACAGCACTTGTCAATCCAATGTTTGAGACCAACCGGCCCTTTTTAGTTCTTCGAGCGTTGTCGGCGATTCACTCTTACTTGCGTGGCTTACGAGGGTCCTGCGTGGCATCCACGTACTTGGTCGAAGATGGACCGAAACCGGTGATCTGAACGACAACGGCTTCATTACCGGTCTCCGCGAAGTGATTCCGGGAAGGCGGTTCCGTGTAAAAACTGCCCGGCGGTAGGGTCTTTAGCTTCGCCTCGTCAAACTTATCGCCATACCCGATATACCATGTGCCGGAGATTACGGTCGCAACCCTGTCGTCGCGATGGGAGTGCGCAGCGATGCGTGTATGTGCAGGTACGCGGAGCATGATGGTATATACGCCTGACTCTTCCGGACTCCCCTTCAGAACAACGGTTTCGATGCCGCCTATGCCGGAGCTTCCGGTACCCGGATTGCCAACTTGCGGGAACTTATACTCCGCAGGAGTAAAGCGTTCTTCTCCCGAGTCGCCGCCCGCACTGCTTGCAACTGTAGGAGCACTCGCGGGACCATCAAGAAATTTACGAATCAGCGCCACTGTGTAATCCGGTCGTTCTTCCATCAGCCAATGTCCTGAACCTGCGACGACCTCCTCCCTCACGTTGATCGCTACATGACGCATGATTACAGCCTGGAGGGAACCGAAGGACTTCTCTCCACCTACCGCCATCACAGGCATAGTCAGCTTCGTTTGTTCGAAGATCTTGTTGTCCTTCGCATCCTGGGAGAACGCAGCAAACTGCGCGAACCCGGCCCGCATTCCGCCTGGTTGCGCGTATGTGGCGGCAAAGAAATTCCTGGTGTCCTCGTCAGGCTTACTCGGATCAGCGGTAAAGTCATTCCATATCCTGTCAAGATAGATCCGCTCCCGGCCTGCCACCAGCCGTTCCGCATCAGGTCCATGGAAATTAAAGTGCCAAACCCCGGGGTTTTGGAGAATCTCGCTCCAGGGATCGATGCCGGGGATCGGTGCGTCCATAACGACCAGCCGCTCAACCTTGTCGGGGTACGTCGCGGCGTAGGCGTACGCGACCATGTTGCCGATGTCGTGAGCCACAACAAATGTCTTGTCGTATCCCAGCGACGTCACTACCGCACGAATATCCTTGGCCTGAGTCTTTTTGTCATAGCCGCCGGCAGGCTTGGAGGAGCGCCCAATGCCGCGGAGGTCCGGCACCACTACCGTATGGTCCTTCATGAGATCTGCTGCCAGAGGAGCCCACGAATCGCTATTTTCCGCGTACCCATGGATGAGCACCACTACAGGCCCGCTTCCTCCCGAACGCACAAAAATGTCAGTCCCCTCCGGGCTGTGTACCGTCTTCGCTTGAAAGGTGGACGGCAAGGAAGGCTGAGCTTGGCTTGAAACCGTTGCCAAAGCGAAAAGGGCCATTACGAGGAAACGTAGAATCATCGATACCTCCGTACACGGTAACAATCGGTTTGTTCGAGGTTACACGAATTGAACTGCGCATGGCCTTACGGATTCTAGACTAACAACGGGCCTGCCTTTCCACAGTTGACATGCATCATCACCAGGACAGGAACAGCGACCTTGCAGTGACAACATTTCCACGCTTAAGGCGACATCCCAAGACCTTCCCATCGGGGGTTTACCCGTGCGTCCTCAAGGCCAAACGAAACTAGGCTTTTTCCCTCTGCCAACTAGCGAGGCCGAACGACTCAGGAGTTGGCTGACCTTTCCCGAACGATTCTCTGCGCTCGATCCCTGCGTCGGGGATGGCGTAGCCTTTTCTCATTTGCTTCAGAACGTGACTGCCCATCGATACGGAGTTGAACTCGACGCCTATCGGGCAGAGCAAGCGAGAGCCCTCAGAATCGAGACTTTGCAAGGCGATACGATGGATGTCCGGTGCCCAGCAGAAGCAGTTTCTTTGCTCTACCTGAACCCTCCCTACGATTGGGAAGCCGGGGAAAGCAACAACCAAAGATTGGAAGCCGCCTTTCTTGAACATACCTATCGCTGGCTAAAACCTGGCGGTGTGCTTCTGTTCGTGATTCCGCAGTTGCGGTTGGCAAAATGTGCCAGGCTGCTGAGCGAGCACTTCACCGACCTGCAGGTGTTCAGGCTCACTGACCCGGCTTGCCTGCAGTACAAGCAAATCGTGGTTCTGGCAGCCCGCCGCAAACGACACTGCAGGCTCGCGGACGCGGCGCTGTTGGACGCCGTGCGATACCTCGAAACGCTGGCCACAAAGGCTGATCTTGAGCCTCTGGGTGACAACCCTGAGGTTCGTTACGAGATCCTCGCCTCCGAGCCAGTCGTACTCACCAACATGGGCATTCCGCTGGACGAAGTAGAGGATCTGCTATTGGAGTCTTCTGCCTACCGACAGGCCGGCCGCGTGCTGCTTCCCAAGCTGGGCGACGTCAGAGGCCGGCCGCTCACACCGCTCCACGGCGGCCACGTCGGTTTGCTCTGTACAGCGGGGATGCTCAATGGCGTGTTTGGAGAAGGAAAGGCTCGGCACATTGCCCACTGGCGCTCGGTGAAATTCACTGACCATTGGGAGGAAGAGGAAGAAGACGGTACCAAGATACTGCATGACCGCGAGCGGTTCTCCCACGAATTGACGCTCGTCTTTGCCAACGGAAAGACACAGATTCTGACTCACGAAAAGAAGGAGGCGAAATGAAAAACGCCCACCTTCGATTCGGCTGGCTCACCTATGTGAAGAGCACGGAGAAGACGACAACCAGCATCAAGCTGCGACTCGACCGTTTCATTGGAGAAGTTTTGCCTGATCCTCCCCGGCAGGCGAAGGCCCATCTCATTTCAGTAATTGGCGGGGACACGCAGATCGCGGCCGTCAGCGCGGCGATTTCCCTGGGCGATAGATTCATGGTGGAAGGGCCGGGTGTGCAACCGACTCGAGTGTGTCTCGAACGAAATGCACAGTGTTTCAAAGGTTCAGTGCAACTCGCGGGACGCAAGAAACCGCTGCGTCACCTTATTGGGTTGTCCGAAGAGTTCGCTTCCAGCAACACGGCGGCGAGTTCGGGACGAACCGTGTTACCAAGCTCGGAAAACCAATTCATTTGGGCTTCTCTGGCTCACATTCACGGAATTCCAGGCATGCCCGCCTGGGCTGACTGGTTTGCGGGCGAACTCAATACACATAAGGCGATCATCCGCGCTCTCGGTATCGGATGTACTCCGGTGCTCATCAAAGGCCAGAAAGACCAGTTTCTTTCCTGGCTTAGTTGGGGAGTTGAGAGTGGAGCTGTCAGTTTTCCCTCTGAAACTGGCCCGATCCGCTGGCCAAGCTCGAGCCTGAAACACATCTTCCTGCCCGATGGCCTAGGCGCAAAACCTGGCCGCTAGTGACGACCAATCGGCAGTTCTGCCGACATCCCGGCATAGCACGAGTCCATCTTCGTCAGGCATCTCTTAACGTCCTTCCTTCTTTTGTCCCTTTTCCTTCACGTCTTTGCACGGCCCCACCTTTTGAGCCACGAGGCCCACCCATGCCTGAACTTTCCACGATCTACGACTACATGCGCTCTCACGCAGCCCTTCTGGGAGAGCGCATTCTGCAGGAATATCCGGCACTCCATCAGTTCGACGATTCAGTTTCACCGCGCCTGGTGGGGTTGCTGCGAAAGCCTTTTCCGGCGCAAACCATCGCCATCATGGGAGTCGCCAAACGCTGGCAACAGGCGCGGACAGCCATGTTGGTTGCGGAATGCGGCACCGGCAAGACACTGATCTCGCTGGGTGCGATCCAGGTTCACAGCCAAGGAAGTCCGTTTACCGCCTTGACGATGGTTCCGCCACACTTGGTCGAAAAGTGGGCGCGGGAAGCCTTCTTTACTCTGCCAGGAATACGCGTGTTCCTGATCGACGACTTGCGGAATGGAGGCGACGAAAACAAGTCACACGGAGTTAACGAAGTACGGCTGAGGCAGGGGCGGATCGTGCGGGAAGGGTTGCACACTACGTTGAGTGAGCTGCGGCTCCGCAAGGATTCGCCGAGTTCCCGGAAGCGCTGGATATCGCTGTGCGGTAGACCCGCTCTGTTCATTGTCGGTCGCGAACGCGCCAAGCTGGGCTACTTCTGGCGCCATGCCTACCTGGTGCCGCGTTCGGGCCCATACCAGGGCTGCGTAGTGAATCCAGATACGGGCACGCCAGTGATCGGGGATGACAACCGATTGACTGCGGCTGAGTTTGAGAAAGTCAAGATTGCCGAGACAATCGAAGCCAGAGGTGACACGTCTTGCCGTCGACTCCACAGCCCGCTCTGGCAGGCCGATTCCGACAAGATTCGTCGCATGGCGCGCCGATTGAATTCATCGGACGCTACATGCCAGGATGGTTTGACTACGCCATCTGCGACGAAATTCACCAGCTCGCAGGCGACACCGCCCAGGGGAATGCTCTTGGGACACTGGCGTCCTGCACAGACCGAATTGTGGGGCTGACGGGGACCCTCTTGGGTGGCTACGCAGACGACCTGTTCAACACCTTGTTCCGACTCGAAGCCGGAAGGATGAAGGAACACGGATACGAGTGGGGCACAACGGGCCGAAGCTCGTTTACCCAGGATTACGGAGTCCTGGAAACCATCACGAAAGTAGAACCTGCTGACAACGCCTGTTCCAAAGCCAAAACGATAAGCACGGTTCGCCGAAAGCCGGGAGCCTCACCGCTGCTCTTCGGTGAATTCCTCATGCAGTTGTGCGCCTTTGTCTTCTTAGAGGACATCTCGGGAGAACTTCCACCGTACGAAGAGACCTACCTGAGCGTCGCGATGGACCCGCCGATGTTCGAAGCGTACCGCGAACTCGAAGACGACATTCGCAAGGCATTGAAGGCCCACAAGGGTAACCGCTCGGTGTTGAGCACGATGCTGAACACTCTGCTGTTGTACCCCGACCACCCGTATGGCCTCGGAACGCTGTATGGCAAGGAGTTCGACCAAGAATTAGAGCGCAATGTCTCATTCGTCATCGCCGAGACGCGGGACCTTCCCGGAGACCGTCTGTATTCCAAGGAGTGGAGACTGGTCGAAGAGATCAAGAAAGAGCTGGCGGAGGGGCGCCGTTGTCAGGTGTTCGCCGTGTACACGCAGAAGCATGATGTCACAGCCCGGCTGCATCGGATTCTGAGCAATGAAGACATCCGCACAGCAGTGTTGCGTTCGAGCGTTGATACTTCCAAACGGGAAGCTTGGTATGCGAGGCAGCTCAAAGACGGCGTACAAGTAGTGATCTCTCATCCCAAATTGGTGGAAACAGGCCTGGATTTGCTGGATTTCCCGACCATCCTCTTCTATGAGTCAGGCTACTCGCTGCACACGTTGCGTCAAGCCAGCCGGCGGTCCTGGCGCATCGGACAGAGGCGGCCGGTGCGGGTGAAGTTCCTTTGCTACGAAGGGACGATGCAGACAGCGTGTCTGCGGCTCATGGGAAAGAAGCTGCTGGTGGCGCTCACGATGGAGGGTAAGTTTGCCGGCGAAGGACTACAAAACATCGATGAAGATGACGACATGCTGTCGGCCATGGCGCGGGAGCTGGTCGAACGGAACGGGATTGGAGAGACGGCCGATGCTGTTTGGAAGGCGTTGAACACAGAACATCAGAAGCTGTTTCCGACGACTTCCAATTCCAGCGGCGATGCCGCTACTACTGACCTTTCAGGCGTTCTGATTGAGACCCCGTTCAACCCAGCTTGTCTGGTGGAAGCAGCCATAGACACTTCCACTCTCGTCGCCTTCGGACAGCGCCCGGAATCCCTGTCGGGAAGAAGACGGCGCGGAAGGCAAGTTGCTCCCCAGCAGGCGTCGCTATTCAGCTTGAGCTAAATCAGGCAAAATAGGCGAGACACCCCGACGCCGCTGGCAGGAAGACTGGGTTTAAGGCGGCTGAAGCTGTGGGGTCAGCCCGAAAGGAAGTGGAAATGTTCATACCGAACCTGAGCATTCTTCCAGAGCCTCAGAGGCAGCTATGGCTTGAATTGAAAGACACTCCTAGGACATTCGTGCTTTATGGATGGACGGCCCTTGCATTGCGGCTCGGGCACCGACAATCGGAGGATTTTGACTTTTTCTCCAACAAGCCCTTCCAGCCCATTTCGCTGCGCGAGAGCATCCCCTACTTGAAACACGCCGAAATGACCCAATTCCAAGACAACACACTCACGGCGATTGTAGATCGGAATGGCCCGGTGAAGCTCTCGTTCTTTGGATCCCTGGGAATGAAGCGCGTGCAGGACCCTGATATCAGCGAAGAGAGCGGAGTTCAAATTGCTTCGATGCTTGATCTTCTCGCGTCAAAGCTGAAGACTGTTCAGCTGAGAGCCGAAGCGAAAGACTATCGGGACATTGTGGCCACCCTCGACGTAGGCTTGAGCCTAGGCGAAGGTTTGGCGGCCGCCGCGGCGATCTATGGGAAGGAGTTCAATGGAGCACTGAGCCTCAAGGCGCTAACGTTCTTTAAGGATGGTGACCTGCCCAGGCTGCCGCCCCGAGTGCAAAAGCGACTGCTTGAAGCGGCAACTTCGGTAAACTTAAAGGATCTTCCACTTGTCGCGGCGAGACCTGGTTTGAGTCTGCTGGAGGAGGGATCATGAACTATTCCGAGGACCTCAAGCGAGTCGCAAAACGCGTTGTTTGGTTCAAAACGCCCGAAGAGACGCTGCAAGAACCCAAATTATTCCTTGCGCACTTGATGACCTATGGAACCCTGGAAGATATCGCTACTGCGATGATGTACTACTCTGAGGCTGATTTCGATCTCGTCTTGAAAGATCCGCCTGCCGGAATCTTCGACCGTCGCTCGTGGAACTATTGGAACCTGCGCTACCATCATGAACCTGTTCCGCCACTGCCACAACGCGAGTTTCCCCACACCGACGTCGCTGGGCTTTGACGAGTCTTTAGAACCGGTCTGATAAACCCCTATCCCGCACGGCAGGCAGCCTCTATCGTGGCTTTGGCAGCATTCAATGTTGCCTGGGTCTCGCGGGCGATCTTACCTTTTGCGATTAAGTTGAGGAGCTTGGCTTTCAGGGTTGTCGTCATAGCGGATGACGCCGCTGAACAGCATCTAGCGCGGTGCGCCAGGAAGCAGTCGTTGTTTCTCCTGTAATCTGGGCTGCAACAACGAAGTGCTTCCAGCTATTCTGATTACTAAGCCAAAAATAGGTTTCACTTGGTCCAAGATAGCGGATCAGCGTTTCCGAAGCGGATTTGGTCACGGTAAGAACCGCATTCCTGTATGTCGCCGGGATGAACTGGTCGCGCGGTGACCTGCACGAGAACATCATCAGGCCCGAGTTCTTCGCTCTTAAATTGACACTCGGCTAGTCTCAATACGTCTTCCGCAGCACCGTACTCGCCGTGCACTATTGCTCTGAACTCAGTTTGCATTGGCAACCTCACGCATAATCTCTCGGTAGCGGAAACATTCGATGAAGTGGTCGTTTACCATTCCGGCCGCTTGCATGTAGGCATACATGACCGTCGGCCCGACGAAGCGAAAGCCGCGGTGTTTGAGATCCTTGCTGAATGCCTCGGATTCAGGCGAAGTCGCAGGAATCTGGCCGATAGTTTTCCAGCGGTTCAGCTTCGGCTTCCCACCCACGAACCGCCAGCAGTAGGAATCAAAGTCCCCGAACTCTTCCTGGACCTTGAGCAGCGAGCGAGCGTTGCTCACCGCGGCTTCGATCTTCATGCGATTGCGGATGATGTTCGGATCAGCTAATAGGGTCTGAATTTGGTTCTCGGAATAGCGCGCGACTTTCTCGGGATCGAAGTTGTCGAACGCGCGTCGATAACCTTCTCGCTTCTTCAGCACCAGCGACCAATTCAATCCGGCCTGTGCACCGGAGAGCACGAGGACCTCAAAGTGTTTGCGGTCGCTGTGAATGGG
>Ga0070699_100002386_pt1 | contig 16848 bp, 8 predicted proteins | sample KBSK1503metaG_FD_65473 | JGI IMG/M metagenome (GOLD analysis project Ga0070699, IMG submission 65473) | Corn, switchgrass and miscanthus rhizosphere microbial communities from Kellogg Biological Station, Michigan, USA - KBS K1-50-3 metaG | ecosystem: Host-associated > Plants > Roots >... | reverse complement strand
CATTCCTATCTGACGGGAGGAGGCGACGAGCCCACCGATACCCCGGTGGCGGTCGGGATGCTGGGAGCTGATTTCTCGATCGAGAACGGGCGCTACCGCCTGCGCCACATCTACTCGGGGGAGAACTGGAATCCCGATCTCCGCGCGCCATTGCGCGCGCCGGGGATCCAGGTGTCCGAGGGCGACTACGTCCTCGAGGTCAACGGCGCCCCCCTCGTCCCCCCGGCCAATCCATACAGCGTGTTTCAAGGCACGGCGGGACGCCAGACGGTGCTCCGGCTCAACAGCACTCCCTCGCTGGAGGGTTCGCGGCTGGTCACGGTAGTCCCGGTACCCAGCGAAGACGCGCTCCGGAGCCGCGCGTGGGTCGAGCGCAACCGGCGGATCGTCGATTCCCTCTCCAACGGCCGGCTGGCGTATGTCTGGCTGCCGAATACGGGAGGCCCGGGGTACACCTACTTCACCCGGTACTACTTCGCCCAGCAGAACAAGGAAGGCGCCGTTATCGACGAGCGCTACAACCAGGGCGGCCAGGTGGCCGATTACATCGTCAACGAGCTCAACCGTACTCTGATGGGCTACTTCGCCACCCGGGACGGGAAGCCGTCCACGTCACCCACGGCGGGGATTTTCGGCCCCAAGGTCATGATCATCAACGAGTCCGCCGGCTCCGGAGGCGACGCACTGCCGTTCATGTTCAAGCAGCGGAAGCTCGGTCCCCTGGTCGGAACCAGGACCTGGGGAGGGCTGGTCGGCACCACCGGAGTGCCGGGCACCATCGATGGCGGCGGGATCACGGCCCCCAATCTCGCGTTCTACGACCTCACCGGACGCTGGTCGGTGGAGAACGAGGGGATCAAACCCGACATCGAAGTCGAGTACTCGGCGGCGGAAGTCATCAAGGGCCATGACCCCCAGCTCGAGCGGGCCGTTGCGGAGGCGCTCCGGCTTCTCGCCCAGAACCCGGTCGGGCGAGTGGCGCGGCCGGCTCCTATCGATCGCGCCTCGAAGCCGAGGCCCTGATTTGACGGCTTCTGAACGGTCCGGTACGTTCGGGCGTACCTAAGGTATTCCTCCCCCCGAGGTCCATATGTCGGAGTTCCGCACGTTTGCGGCCGCCGCGGCGTTCATGGCCGTGGCGGCGCCGCTGGGCGCCCAGTCCCGGGTGGCCGCCACGTCTCAGCCCACCGCCTACACCATCGATCAGTTTCTTTCCCCCGCTTCCCCGCTCGAGGTCAGCGCGGCGAAGAAGGCGGACCGGATCGCGTGGGTCAGCTACGAGCGCGGAATGCGCAACATCTACGTCGCGTCGGCGCCGGCCTTCAAGCCGGTCCGGATCACCAGGTTCATGGCCGACGACGGTGTGGATCTCGGATCGGTTCGGCTCTCCGACGACGGCTCGATTGCCATCTTCGTGCGGGGCCACTCCCAGAATCGTGACGGGTGGGTCGCCAATCCTTCGCAGGATCCGGACGGCGGCGAACGCGCCGTCTGGGCCGCGCGAACCGACGGCACCGGCGCGTGGAGACTGGCGGACATCACCAGCACCCAGGCCGGCGGGCGCGGTGGTGCGCCGGAGCTGTCACCCGACGGCCGGTACGTGGTCTTCGTGCGGGACGGACAGATATTCCGGGCCGCGACCGCTCGAGGGCCCAAGGCGGCGATGGATACCGCGGGTGTTCCCTTCATCAAGGCGTGGGGCCGGCAGAGCAATCCGGTCTGGTCTCCCGACGGCAGGCGCCTCGCCTTCGTGAGCACCCGGGAGAATCACGCCTTCATCGGCGTCTACGACATGGCGTCGCGCACCCTCAAGTACCTCACGCCGAGCACCGACTTCGACGGCAGCCCCACCTGGTCACCCGACGGCAAGCGCATCGCGTTCATCCGCCGGCCCGGCACCCCGTTCGGCCAGCAGGTCGCCAGCGGCACGGCATTCGGGCAGGCCGCACCAGCAGCGCCCGCCGGCAATCGGCCCGCCGGCAGCGCTGCACCGGCGGCGCCCCGCGGCTGCCCGGCACCTGTGGCCGGCGGCTTCGGCGGCGGCGGGATTGGCGGTGGCCAGGGCGCCGCGGCCAATGACACCATGCCGGTCGACGGCCTCTGCAGAACCGCCTTTGCCGGGGGACACACCATTCAATTCATGGTGGGCGATGCAGCGATCGGCGCGGTGCAGGAATTCTGGCGCAATCAGCCGAAGGATCCGGGGTTCCGCGCCATCGCGGGCATCACCTGGGCGGGGGACCACGTGGTCTTCGGCGCGCAGGCTCCCAACGACGAATGGGACCGGCACTTCTCGGTGAGCATTTCCAACCCGGACCCCAAGCCGGTCCTCCTCACCTCCACCGACGGCCTGATCAACGACGGCGTCGCCGATCGGACTTTTAGTACCACAGCCGTGTCGCGCGACGGGAAGACGCTGTTCTACGCCACCAACGCCACCGATATCGAGAAGCGACACATCTGGGCGGTGCCGATCGCCGGGGGAACTCCGGTGAAGCTCTCCACCGGCGGCGGCGTAGAGGTGAGCCCCACGCCGCTTTCTTCGGGCAAGAGCATGGCGGTGCTCTACTTCGATGCCGCCCAGCCGGCGTCCATCGCGATCGTGCCCACGATGGGGGGCACGCCGAAGGTGGTCTTCCCCACTCTGCCCAGGAGCTTTCCGGTATCTGCACACGTGACGCCGGAGATCGTCCTCACCAAGGCGCCCGACGGCCTGGAGATCCACAACCAGCTCTTCCTTCCGCGGGATTTGAAGCCCGGCGAGCGGCGGCCCGCCATTGTCTTCGTGCACGGCGGCCCGTCGCGCCAGATGCTTCCGGCGTATCACTACATGCAGTTCTACCACTGGTCCTATGCCTACAACCAGTGGCTGCAGTCGCAGGGCTATGTCGTACTCTCGGTCAACTACCGGCTCGGCATCGGCTACGGCAATTCGTTCCGCCGTGCCGCCAACAGCCGGGCCCAGGGCAATTCCGAGTACCAGGACGTGCTGGCCGGCGCCAAGTACCTCCAGACCCGGGCCGACGTCGACCCCACCCGCATCGGGATCTGGGGGCTCTCGTACGGCGGCTTGCTGACGGCGCAGGCCCTGGCCCGCAACTCCGATGTGTTCGTGGCGGGAGTGGACCTGGCCGGCGTGCACATCTACGGCAGCGCCACCGATACCACCTCGCTCGCCTTCCGCTCGTCGGCCATCGGCTCCATCGACAAGTGGAAGTCACCGGTCTACCTGCAGCACGGCGACGACGACCGGAACGTCGAGTTCTCCCAGACGGTGGGACTCGTGTCCCTGCTCCGTGCGCGCAACGTGTACTATGAGCTGGAAGTCACGCCGGACGACGTACACGAGTCGCTGATCCACAGCCGGTGGATCAACACCTTCAGCAAGAGCAGCGATTTCCTCCGCCGGTTCGTCTGGGAAAAACAGGCGCCGCCGGTAGCCACCAACCCTGGCCCGACCAACCCGGACGCCCGTTGATGCCGATTCGCCGATTCATCGCCTGCGCGCTTGCGGTGGTTTCCATGGTCCCCGCCGCCGGTGCGCAGCGACCGTCGCTTCCGGCGCCGGCATCGATCCTGGGCTTCGAGCCCGGGGCGGACCGCAAGCTCCCCACCTGGAAGCAGGTCACCGACTACTTCACCGCGCTGGACCGGGCGAGTCCTCGTGTTTCGGTGCGCACTCTGGGCAAAACAACACTGGGCCGGCCGTTTCTGGTGGCGTTCATTGCCGACTCGGCGACGCTCGCGCGTCTCCCGCACTATCGCACCATCCAGAGCAAGCTGGCCGATCCGAGGCTTCGGGCTCAGGGCGAGCTGCCCCGGCTGATTTCCGAGGGGAAGAACGTCATCCTGATCACCTCGAGCATCCATTCGACCGAAGTAGGCGGCTTCCTCACGCCGCTGGTGCTGGCCGACCGGCTGGCCCGCGGGGAGACGCCGGATGCGCGCAACATCCTGGCGAACACCATCGTGATGCTGGTGCCTTCGCAGAATCCCGATGGTGTCGACATCGTGGGCGACTGGTATCGCTCGACCCTCGGCACGCCGGCCGAGGGGAGCGGGCCGCCGGCGCTGTACCATCACTACACCGGGCACGACAACAACCGGGACTGGTACGCCTTCACCCAGCTGGAAACCCGCTACACCGTCGACTCGCTCTACACGCCGTGGGATCCGCAGATCGTCAACGACATCCACCAGCAGGGCGCCAATGGCGGCCGGATCTTCATCCCGCCGTACATGGATCCGGTGGAGCCCAACATCGATCCGATCCTGACCGCCGGCACCAGCTCGCTGGGCATGGCCATGTCGTGGCGGATGCTGGCGGAGGGCAAGACCGGGATCGCGACCAACGCCTCGTATGATCAGTGGTCGCCGGCGCGACAGTATTCACTCAACCATCGCGGCATCAGGATTCTTACCGAAACCGCCAGCGCGCGGCTGGCCTCGCCGATCGACATGCCGTTCAGCTCGCTCAGCACGGCGCGGGGCTACGACGCCCGGGTCACTAGCTGGAACTATCCGGCGCTCTGGCCCGGCGGTACCTGGACCATCGGCAACATCGTGGACTATCAGACCAGCGCGAGCTGGGCCCTGCTCGCGGAGGCAGCGCGGGACCGGGCGGCGTGGCTCACCAGTTACGCCGCGCTGGGAGACCGGGCGCTGGCCGAGGAGCATCCCTGGCGGCCGGGCACCGACGTTCCCTCCGCTTACGTCATTCCGAAGGCCCAGGTGGACGGGCAGGCGCTGGCCCGCCTGATCTGGACGCTCCAGCATGGACAAGTGGAGATCCGGGAGGCCACCGGGACGGTGAGCGCGGGAGGCAAGAGCTATCCGGCGGGGAGCTACGTCGTGCTGACTCGCCAGATGTTCGGCAGCTATGCCAATGCGCTGCTGGAGCGGCAGAAGTATCCCAATCTTCGGGAGTATCCGGGCGGACCTCCCAAGGCCCCGTATGACGTGACGGCGCACACGCTGCCGCTGCTGTTCGGTGTGGACGTCGCGGCGGTGACGGAGGCGGCGCCGGCGGCCGGTAACCCGATCGCGGCGGTGGCGGAGCCGGTCTATCGGGTGCCGGGCTTGAGCGACGGTGCCGGCAAGCGGGTCGGCCTGTACAAGAGCTATTCCGCCTCGATGGACGAGGGCTGGACCCGCTGGATGCTGGACGTCAACAAGATCCGGTATCAGTCCATCGTCGACCGGGACGTGAAGGCCGGCGGCCTCAACGCGAAGTTTGACGTGGTCATCGTGCCGGACCAGCGGGCGGCGCAGCTGTCGCGCGGCCTGGGCAACAGTTATCCGGATTCGCTGCGTGGCGGGTTAGGAGAGGCCGGGGCCAAGTCACTGCGGGAGTTCGCGGAAAACGGCGGCACCCTGCTGTTTTTCAACGAAGCGAGCGACTACGCCATCGAGGCGCTCGACCTGCCGGTCAGGAACGCGCTGGCGAACGTGCGGACCACCGAGTTCTACGCGCCGGGCTCCATCCTCGGCGTCGAGGTCGACCGCGGCCATCCCTTTGCGGCCGGGTTCACCGCGCCGGTGCCCGCGGTGTGGTTCGAGGACAGCCCGACGTTCGAGGTGACCGACAGCACGCGGGTCAGGGTGGTCGCGCGGTATCAGGCTACGGGAGATCCGCTGCTCTCCGGCTGGCTGCTGGGCGGCAGCAAGCTCAACGGCAAGGCGGCGATGGTCGATGTGATCGTGGGGAAGGGTCGCGCGGTGCTCTACGGATTCCGGCCCCAGTACCGGGGCCAGACCATGGCCACCCAGCCGCTGATCTGGGGGGCAATCGGGCGCCGGCCACAGCCGTAGCCGGCTCCCGGTTTAGTTCGGCGGCGTCTTTTTCCGCGCCAGCGAGCGGTAGTACTCCTCCACCAGTGCGCGATACTCCGGCGGCGCGGCGGCGGGCGCGCCCATCGCCGGCGTGTTCTTTCCATTCTGCGCCAGCGCCCGCCAGAGCCGGAATTCCCAGCTCTTGAGTCCTTCGATCACCGCCTGCTGCAGTTGCTCCAAGCCCTTGGCATCGCCGAACGGCCGGCCCGACTCGAGCCGCCGGAGATCGGCGATGGCCCGGTCGAGATCGCCAACATCCATGTTCTGGCCGCTCAGCTCCCGGCGCAGGCTCTCCGCCGCCTCGCGGCGCATCCGGAATTCCCGGCCGAACTGCCTGGCATCATTCACTCCAAGGCGGCCGCCGCCGAGCGGTCTGCTGCCGCCCAAGTCACCGGGGCCGCCGGCGTTGGGCTGACCCTCCTGCTGGCCTCGACCCCCGCCCTGACCGTTCTGCTGGCCCTGTTGACCCTGTTGTCCGCCTTGTCCTTGTCCCTGCCCCTGCTGACCCTGGCCCTGCTGACCCTGTCCCTGTTGTCCCTGCGCTTGCTGTCCCTGCCCTTGCTGTCCCTGTCCCTGTTGTCCTTGCTCCCCGGCTCCCTGACTCCCTGGCTCCCTGCCTCCCGGCTCCCTGCCTCCCTGCTTATCGCCGATCCGCTCGCGCAGCGACTCAAGCCCCCGCACCAGCTCGCGGGCGCGTTCCAGCGCGCGTTCGCGCCGCGCATCCGCCGATTCCGTGAGCGCTCCTGCCGCCTCACGCAGCTGGCCCGCCACATCCTCGAGGTTCTGGGAGATCTGTCCCTCGATCCGGTCCGACAGCTCGGGCGATCCGCTGCGCATCACTTCCTTTGAATACAGCACCTTGTCGCGGATCCGGTCTTCCCGGATCGCTTCGGCGGCTTTGCTCACCTTGCCGGCGGTGGCGGGCTGCTCCCGCTGGGTTTGCCGGGCCACCCGCTCGGCATCGGCCTGGAGCCGCTCCACGTCCTGGGCCACGCCGTCCTTCCGCTCGCCCAGCCGGCGCATCCGTTCGGCCCGGTCGGCGCCGCTGGTTGCCGCCATTTCCTTGACGCCTTGGGAGATTTCCTGCTGGCGCTTGCCCAGCTCCTCGGCCCGCCGTGAGAGCTCGCGCACCTGCTCGCCCTGGCCTGCGGTCCGGGCGTTCTCCAGCTCCTTGGTTGCGCCGCGGAGCTTGTCGAGCGCGGTACCGCCCTGCTGGGCCGAGTTGGGCGAGTTGCCGGACGCGCGCTTCATGGCGTCGGCCGCCTCCTGCAGCCGGCGCGCCGCATCCGCCAGCTCGGGGGAATTGCGCTCGCGGGCGAGTCGCTCCAGCCGCCGCGCCTCTTCCTCGGCTTCCCGGGCGAGCTGGCGCTGCTGCCCGCCGCCGCCGCCCCCGCCGCTGTTCTGCTGCCCCATCCGATTGCGCAGCTCGTCGGCCATCCGCTGCATCCGCTCGTTTTCCTGCTGCTGCCGGCTGGCCAGCCGCTTGAGCCGCTCGGCGGTCTCGTCCAGCTCCTGCTGAGCCGACTGCTGCTGCTCCTGCTGCACCGACTCGTACTGGTTCTGCAGCTTGTCGGTTTCCAGCTCGAAGAGGTCGGCGAGATCCTCGGCGCGGCTCTGCTGTCCACCCCCGCCGCCGCCGCCCTGCTGACCCATCTGCACCTGCACCTCGCGATAGGCAGCCTCGGCGCGCTGGACCAGCTGCAGTGCGCGCTGCTCCCTCGGCAACGCCTCGCGCGGCCGGCCCAGCCCGAGGTGCTCTTCGGCGGCCTGCATCTCCTTGCCCGCGGTGTCGAGCGCGGCGTGGATGATCTTGAACGCCGAATCGGCCGCGAGGACGTTCCGTTCCACCAGTCGCCGCACCAGGGTCGTGACGTCCTGCTTGATACGGCCCTGCGCGATGGCCAGCGTGGTCACGTTCTCCCGCCGCTCACGCTCGGCCGTCTTGGCACTGTCGCGCAACCAGTTGAAGGTGCCGGCCACGACTTCACGCTGCCGCGCCGAGAGGCCTTCGGGACTCTCACCCCCGCCCCCGCCGCCACCACCCTGCTCGGCCTGCTTGTAGTCGCGGCCGAAGGGACGGACCTCGAGGAAGTAGATGTCGCTCGAGGAGGAGTTGCCTGCCCCGTCGCCGGCCACCACATGATAGGAGACCAGATCGCCCGGCTTGAGCCCCAGCTCTTCCAGGAAGAGGGTATGCGCCGCGCGCATCTCGGTCTGGGCCCGCCCGGCGGAATCGGTGAGCCGGACCTTCTGCTCGGCGCCCCCGTTCACCGAATAGCGAAGCTCCATTCCCTGCACGCCGTAGTCATCCGAGGCGCGCATCGCGACTGCCACTTCCTCCAGCGAGCTGACCTTGGTGTCGCGGCCGGGCTGCTCGATGCGGACGGTGGGTCCGTGGTCTTCCAGTGCCTCGATGACGTACTGCAGGGTGCCGGGCACGGACGTGCCGTCTTCGGCCACCAGATTGATCCGATAAAACCCGTTCTTGGTGACCCGGAAGGACCCCACCATCCGCCCGGCCGAATCGGCCTTGAGCGGGACCTCGGTCTTGCCGTCGAGCTGGATGGTGCCGCTCCGGACCGGCATCGTGATGTGGGCGCGGACGGTGACGGTGGTGCCCCGCACCGCGGCCACGTCGCCGCCTTCCTCGATCCGCTCGACCGGGAGGCCGGTGTAGGCCGGGAAGCGGAGGTCGAGCGAGAGCTTGTCGACCGCGGGGAGGTTCACCACGGTGAGGGTGTAGGCGCGCGAGCGCACGCCGTCGGACTCGACGTAGTACTGGGTGGTGAGGGTCAGGTCGAAAATCCGACTGGTGAATCGCGCCTCGGCGGAATCGCGGAGCATCGGGACCCGGACCCACTCGGTGGCCGTATCCGTTTTCATCACCAGCTCGGCGGCCTCGGCGCTGAAGCCGCGGAGCGCGGCGGCAAGCTCGATGGCGCCGCCCTTGGGGACCTGGGCGTCGCCGGGAGTGACCGACACCGCGAACACCGGCGCCGCGGCCGCCTCGGACCACGGGATGAAGATCACCTTGGCCGCGTCCTTGAGGATCGGTGGCCCGATGACCAGGAGCAACGCGGTGGCGGCCGCGGCCCCGCCCAGCATCGCCGCCGCACGACCCAGCCGGGAGCGCTCCAATCCGGGGCCCGCCTCGATGCGCCGCACTTCCGCCAGGGCCTGCTCCATAACCCGCGCCGACAAGCCGGGTGAGGGCCGTTCCGCCGGCGACACGCCGAGCTCGTGCACCGCGCTGAGCAGCGTCTGTTTGAGCTCCGGCGCCTGCTCCTCGACGTAGAGCGCCAGCTTCGCATCGGTGGGCCGGCGCAGCGCCGGAAGGACCAGATACCGAACCGCCGCCGCCGCGATGAGCAGGTACCCCAGCACCCGCATCGTCACCACCGTCGCAGAGCCCGCACCGAACACGGCGGCAAGAGCCGCCCCGGCCAGCACCGCAAGCAACGCGGCGACCGCAACGCGCGCGACACCCTCCGTGAGCACCCGCATCCGCCAGCCGCGCCGCAGGCGGCGCACCGCGAGGGTCAGCTCGCGCTCGGAGGGGCTGAGATCATCAAGCGGCGGGGTCATGGGATGCTCCTTTCGGGCGGCGCCGGCAACACCACCGACGCGGTACCGCGCCACCCGCGATTGGCTACGATCGTTTCGACCAGCAACAACAGCGCCACGGCGGCCAGCAGCACTCTCCACAACCGCTGGCGTCCTTCTCGTTCAATCGGCAGCTCCGGGCCGGCCTTCAGCGCGGCGGCAGAATCACTACGAGTAACGCCGAGCAGGAGTTCACGGGCGTCGGCCATGGTCAGGTCGGATTCGGCGGCCGGCGGATTGGCCGCAAGGACCTGCGCGGGCTCCCCGGCGGCGCGCCCCTCATACATATCGTAGAAGCCGGCCTCGGGGAGCGCCACCGGGCGGGCCCCGGAGTCCCCGGGCGGCCGTACCAGGGCGCCCGCGGGCGTGGCGACCACCGGAGACCGGATTCACGCCCCGGGGCCTCCGGGATCCGGTCTCCCCGGTCGTGCGCCATAGCGGTGGTGGCTCGTACCCCACGGCGTGCAGCGTCACCCGCCGGAGGAAGGGCAGGAACGCGGGCTGGAGTGGGAAATCGCCAGACACGGCATCCAGCGGCACCGCCAGCAGCAGGACCCGGCCCTGGCCCAGGGTTCGCTCGACCAGCGCGGGGTTTCCGTCATCGAAGCGGGCCAGGATTTCCGCGCCGGAGTCGGGGTTGATGCGAGGGTACCGGAGGAAGCGCGCTGCACCGAGTGCCGCGGCACCGCCTTCGCGGAATGGCGTGAACACCGGGTGGTCGAGGGAGACTTCCCCAAACGCGCCGCCACGGTCATTGATTCGCTCCACCGCGCCGCGCACCGAGCCCGGCAGTACCGGAGAGGAACCGGACCGCGCTGCCAGGCGTCGTCCAGCCGCGACGATCATCCCGCCGCCGCCCCTGATCCAGCCATCGAGGGCGGCGCCGGTGGGGACCGGCGTATCGAACAGCACGACGACTGCGGCATCCCGGAGCGTGGCCGCGTCGAGCGCGCCGGCGCCGCGCCGCATCACCCGGAATGCAGGCGCCCGGCCAATGGAGAGCGCGCGCTCCAGGAAGAGGGTTTCGTCGCTCGCGTCGCCGGGCGCGACGAGCACCACCTTGAGGGCTTCTTCCGCGGGCACCACGAAATGCAGGGTGTCGTTGCCGGGGAGGGCATCCGGTTGGATGGCGACGCTGGCGCGGGCGCGACCCGCGGGGAGCGGCACCGGGTCGAAGGCGACGGAGAGCGCGCCGTCCGCGGGCAGATTCACCTCACGCGTCCCGGACACCCGGCCGCTCACGGTGAGCGCCACTGTGACGCGGGACGCTGCAGCGTGATCGCGCGACACGAGGCGCGCCGAGACGAGGAGACGGCTGCGGTCTTTGTCAGGTATTCGCTGCACATCGGCGCCGACTACCGCCGCGTCGGGGCGTTTGGCTGGGGCCACCGAAATGGTCCGGACGTTGAGCTCGGCCGGCAGCTCCAGGCCGGCCAGACCTTCGAGTCCGCTGCGCTGAAGGTCGGTCACCACCACGACCTCGGCGGCGCCCGCATTGGCGTCCGCCACAACGCGCCGCGCGGTCCGGAGCGCCGCGGCGTAGCGGGTACCGCGCGAGGTCGGCCGGGCCGCCTCGATGGCGGCGCTCGCGAGGCCGTGATCGGCGGTGAATGGCTGGGTCACTTCGGCGTCATCGTCGAAGAGCACCACGGCAATACGGTCGCCGACTCCCAGCGAGGTGACAACTCTCCGTGCCGAATCCCGCGCTGCCGGCCACACCGCGCTGTGTCCCATGCTGAGCGAACGGTCGAACAGAAGAACCACGCTCCGGCTGGGTTCGGTGGTCACCTGCGCGGTGGAGCGTCCCAGGAAGGGCCGCGCGAAGGCCGCGACCAGCAGGGCCACTACGGCGGCGCGTAACAGCAGCAGCATCCAATCGGTGATCCGGCGGCGGTGCGAGGTGCGGATCGGAATCCGCCGCAGGAACATCAGCGAGGGGAACCGGTGCGGCCGGTCCCGCTCACGATGCCGCAGATGAAACAGAATCGGCAGCGCCAGCGCCGCGAATCCCGCCAGAAACGCGGGGACCAGGAAATTCATCAGCGCACCCGGCTCGCCGCGAGGCGGCGCTCGAGATAGGTGTGCAGGGCTCGATCGAGGGGCTGGTCGGTGGTGAGCCCGACGTAGTCGGCGCCGTCGCGGCCCAATCGCTGGGCCAGGTCGGCACGATGGGCCGCCACTTCGGCCTGATACTTCTCCCTGAGTGCCTCGGGACGGAGCGGGAGGCGCTCGGCGGTTTCCGCGTCCTCGAAGGTGACCGCGCCCTCGCCCGGCAGGTCGCGCTCGGCGGGATCGAGCACGTGGAACAGGATCACATCGTGACCCCGGGCCCGGAGCGCCCCGATTCCATGCTGCACGCTCGCGGGATCCTCATAGCAGTCGGACACCACCACCACGATGCCGGCACGAGTGGAGAGCCGCGCGGCGCGCTCCAGCACCGTGGGGAGCCGGCCCACTCCGGCGGCCTTGGCCCGCCCCAGGGTATGGAGAATCAGGCGGAGGTGACGGGTGGAGGGCGGCACGACCTCGAGAATGTCACCTGAGAAGGTGACCAGGCCGACCCGGTCTCCCTGGTGCTGGGAGAGCCAGGCCAGCGACGCCACGAGAAAGCGGCCGTAGTCGAACTTGGTGACCGGACCGGTGCCGAAGTCCATCGAGCCCGAGGCGTCCAGTGCGAACGTCACACCCGCGTTGGTGTCGGCCTCGTACTCCTTGACGTAATAGCGGTCGGTGCGGCCGTACACCCGCCAGTCGATGCGCCGGATGTCATCGCCGGGCTGATAGGCCCGATGCTCGGCGAAGTCGAGCGAGAGCCCGACCCGACGGGACCGATGCAGTCCGTGCATGAAGCCATCCACGACGTTGCGCGCCAGCAGGGCGAGATCGCCGATCCGCGCAAGCAGCGCGGGGTCGAGAAAGCCGGCGGGCGCGGACGCGGTCATGCTACTACATCCCCGACCGCGGCACCGGGACGGTGGCCAGCAGCTTCTCACTGAGCTGATCGGTGGTCACCCGCTCCGACTGAGCCTGGAAGTTGAGCAGGAGGCGATGCCGGAACACCGATGGCGCCAGCGCGCGAATGTCCTCGAAGCCGACGTGGGCCCGACCCTGCAGCAGCGCTCGGGCCTTGGATCCGAGCACCAGCGCCTGGGCCGCGCGCACGCTCACGCCATACGACACGAACTGTTTGATGAAGTCGGGGGCGCCGGGCTCCGCGGGCCGGGAGAGCCGGCCCAGCTTGACCGCATAGTCCACGATCGGATCCGCCACCGGCACCCGGCGCACCAGGCGCTGGAACGCGAGGATCTCCTCGCGGGACACCACCGGCCGGATCGCCTCGGGCGGCGCCTGGGTGGTAGCGCGCACGATCTGCCGCTCTTCCACCTCCGGCGAATAACCCATCACCACCTCGAACATGAACCGGTCAAGCTGCGCCTCGGGCAAGGGGTAGGTGCCTTCGAGCTCGATCGGGTTCTGGGTGGCGAAGACGAAGAACGGCGGCTCCAGCTCGTAGGTCTTGCCCATGACGGTGACCCGGTGCTCCTGCATGGCTTCGAGGAGCGCGGCCTGGGTCTTGGGCGGTGTCCGGTTGATCTCGTCGGCCAGCACGACGTTGGCGAACACCGGGCCCCGCATGAAGACCAGGTGGCGCCGGCCGGTGGCGGGATCGTCCTGGATGACGTCCGTGCCGGTCACGTCCGACGGCATGAGGTCGGGCGTGAACTGGATCCGCGAGAATTTCAGATCGAGCGCACGGGCGAGAGAATGCACCAGCAGCGTCTTGGCCAGGCCGGGCACGCCCACGATCAGGCAGTTCCCGCCGGCCAGGAGCGCCACCAGCGACTGCTCGATTACGGCGTCCTGCCCCACGATGATCTTCCTGAGCTCGTCCTGGATGCGACCGCGGGCCTGCGAGAGCCGCTCGGCCAGCGTGCCGTCGTCGAGGTGGTCGAGCTCTCTGGGTGAGGAAGCGAGCGTCACGCGGCGTCCTTTCCGATCAGTGGGAAAAAGCGTAGATGAGGTAGTTCACGCCGAGCTTGTAGGCTTCGTTGGTGAGGTCGATCGGGACCAGCCCCGTGGCCGAGAATTCCCAGTACTCGCTCACGTCGTAGTTGTAGTTCACGATCGCCATCATCCGCTTGGTGGGATCGTTGTCCTCGAAGATACCGTAGAACTCACCCTGGCTGCCGCCGTTGGTGATGTCGGTGAACTTCTCGAGGGTGGTGATCCGGTAGAACGAATCGAAGATCGGGTGCGCGGCCGTGAGCGGCATGATGATCGCCCCGGGCAGTATCCGCTTGATCTGGGTTTCGAAGTTGTACCAGTCACTCCCATCGAAGTCGTCGAAGAGCAGGAACCCGCCTTTGAGCAGGTAGTTCCGGGTCCCTGCGATTTCGGCATCGCTCGGCAACCAGTACCCCGCTTCGCAGATGTAGGCGAAGGGAAACTTCATGAGCTCGGGATCGTCCGCCGACAGGATGACACTCTCATCGGGGCGGACCACGAGCGAGGTCAGCTCCTGCACGATCTTCGGAAAGTGGCGGTCCGCGTCGGGGAAATCGTGCAGCCAGGGCGGATACCCCCGATACCGGAACTCCCCGCCGCCCATGCCGTACTTGATCCGGGCATAGGTGAACCGGCCGTCGTACTTCGCGTTCGGCGGCAGATCGTCGACGGTGACGCCGCCGAATCCTCGACGCTGTGCCAGCAGCAGGAGCGGCACCGCGGCCAGCCCGAGTAGCGACAGCAGGAGTCGCCTGCGTTTCATGGCATCCCTCCCTGGGGCTGCTTCCTGAGCTCGAGCAAGAGCCCTTGCGCCTTCTCGAATCCCGGCGCCGCTTCCAGCACCTGCAGAATCTCGCGCCGTGCCGCCGCCGGGTCACCGGCGCGGGCCAGCGCCCGCGCCAGCTGGTACCGCGCTTCCAGCAGATCGGAGGGCGCGAGCCGCACGACCGCGCGACGCTCCCGGAGGGCCCTGGCCCGATCATCGAGCCGATCCGCCAGATCGGCGAGCCGGGCGTGCAGCGCGGGGTCGTACGGCGCGATCCACAGGATCCGCTCCAGGGCCGCCGCCGCGCCCTTCACATCGCCCAGCTCCTCGCGCAACGAAGCCTCCAGCGCGTTGGCCGAGAACGCGGATTCGTCGAGTGCCGTGTGTCGCGCCAATGCCGCGACCGCCGCCGCCTTGTCCCCCCGGTCCCGCGCCAGCCGGGCCAGACCCAGCGACGGTGCGTCCGGTCCCGCGTAGTCTGGAAACATCGCCTCGGCCCGCTCAAATGCCGCCTTGGCCTCGGCGGCGCGCTTCTGCTCCAGCAGCGAGTGGGCCTCCGCCAAGGTGCTGGCGAACGCGCCCGTCGCGGGGCCGTTACCGGTCCAGGGCGCGATCGAGGCGAGGGTGGTTGCAAATCGCTGCCGGAACCAGGTCGAGAACTGCTCCGCGAGCGCGTTGGGCGTGGTCTGGAGCACTGAGGCAAAGACGCCCGGCGTGTCCTGCCCGTCGCGATACGCCTGCAACATCTTGACCAGCGCGGGCCGGCCCCAGCGGGCCTCGATCATCTCGCAAAGCAGCGAGGCCTGGTAGTAGCTGAAGCCGAGCTCCGCCGGGTGCGAGGGACGGACGAACCCGTCGTTGAGCCGGCTCACGGGAAGTAGCCCGCCCGCCTTGAACGCCGCGAGGAATTCCGGCGCGGGATCGGCGCCCCAGCCCGGCCGGGCCCGGCGTTCCTCCAGCACGGAGAGGCCTTCGGAAAACCACCGCGGCACCCGGTGCGCCGAGAGCCCCAGGGTGAAGGTGTGCGCCAGCTCGTGCCACGCAGTGCTGCCCCAGTTGAACGAGCCCGGGTCGCGGGCGGAGGGCGCGTCCATCACCAGCACGGTGCCGAAGCTCACGCCCAGCGCGCCGAGCCCGGCGAGTCCTACCGTGCGCACCGAGAAGTCGGCATGGCTGCGGTAGACCTCGACTCGAATCGGCGTCGCAGGCGTGAACCCATACTTGGTCGAAAACGTCGCGAAGGCGCGTTCCGCCAGCTCCGACAGGTACGGCGCGAGCACTCCGGACTCCGCCTTCTCGATGACGAAGCGAAATCGCGGCGTGGTCAGTTCGTCGTAGTCCTTGAACGTGTCCAGCAGGTCGAGCGTGTTTTTCGTCCAGATATCGAACGGATCGCCGGCGAATGCCGCCTCCAGACTCTTCTTGGCGCCCGCGATCTCGCCCAACCGCAGCTGATTCACACCGAGCAGGGCGTGCGCGCGCCAGTTTCCCGGATCGCGCACCGTTCCCTCCCGTGCAGCCTCCGCTGCCGCCGCATACTGCCGCACGCGGCTGAGCAACTCCGCCAGTGCGACCTGGACCCCGGCCTCCTTCGGATACAGCGCGTCGTATCGTCGCGCCAGGTCGGCATAGCCGTTCGCGTCGCCTGAGACGCGTCGCAACGCCGCGCCAAACGCGAGCGCCTCCGCGTCTGCAGGGTCAGCCTTCAGCGCGCGGTCGACTTCGCGCGTGGCCGCGGCGAACCCTTCGGCGTCGGCGAGGAAGCGCGCGCGAAGTATCCGCGCCGCGACGTCCTCGGGACGCAGCAACAATGCCTGGTCGAGCAGCGCATCGGCGCCGCGCTCGCCGTCGAAGGCCCGACGGCGCGCCTCGGCGACCAGTGCGGGCACATACGCCGAATCACGCGAAAGGACCGCCGCGAGCGTCCGCTTCGCGTCAGCGCTGCTGTACTTCTCCAGGAACAGCTCGGCCAGCCGCACTCTGGCGTCGAGGTTCTCCGGATCCTTCGCGACCGCCCGATCGAACGCTCGCAACGCGTCACGAAACATCTGCGGATTCTGGCGCCCGAGATAGGAACAGGCGATGGCGACCGCGACGAGCTCACGACTGGTGAGACGATCCGCGTTCGCATTGTAGATCTGGATGAAGCGGGAGAATTCCTCGTTCGCACCCACTCGATCCCCCCGTTCGTATCTCTGGACGGCCGCTTGGAGCCGCGTATTGAGACTGTCGCTTTGCGCCGACGCCGCGGCCGACATCCCGATCGCCAGGAGTCCGGCGAAGAGAACGTTCCTCATGATCCGCGCTCCAGTTTCCTGATCTCGCGCGTCTTGAGCGCCAGCGAGATGAGGAGCCGCTCGAGCTCGCGCTCGTACGCGTCCGCGTTCATTCCCGCTTTGCGCTTTTTCAAAGCCTGAATCTGTTCGTCCAGCGCGAATCGGTCCGCATACAGAGCGCTGAAACGCGCGTCGGACGCGCCAGCCCCACCTCCGCCGGGGCCGCCGGCTGCCAGGTAAAAGCGCCTCGCCAGCTGTCCTTCGTCCGCCAACTGTGCGTGTTCCGTCGCCAGACGGCCTTCGTTCTCATAGAACCGTTTGGTCTCGGCCTCGGCGAACCGGAACGCCTCGAGCAGCGAGACGCGG
>Ga0070699_100002384_pt1 | contig 16852 bp, 15 predicted proteins | sample KBSK1503metaG_FD_65473 | JGI IMG/M metagenome (GOLD analysis project Ga0070699, IMG submission 65473) | Corn, switchgrass and miscanthus rhizosphere microbial communities from Kellogg Biological Station, Michigan, USA - KBS K1-50-3 metaG | ecosystem: Host-associated > Plants > Roots >... | reverse complement strand
CTCGCACGCCTTCGTGATCGCCCACAACACGACGAAGCCGACAGCGCCAATCACGAGATAGAAGAGATCAAGCATCAGGAGTCTCCCTGTTGTCGTCTTCCGGGTCGACGAACACGACGAAATGACCTGCCGACTCCAACCAGCGACGCCACCGCTCGGACGCGCTCGGCCACCAGCCGCGGCGCCCGGCCATCACGATCAGCGAGTGCTTTCCGAACGCGAAGGAAATCGCCCGACGCTCCTGGCGGCACAACAACACGCGCACGCGGACGTCGAGTCCTTCTTCGCGCAGGCGCCGGACGAACCCATCGGTTTCGACCGGCGACAGCCCGGCCGGCGCCTCGACCGACAGCGGATAGGGCACGGCGCGAAAGTGGATCAGCGTCAACGGCGCGTCCATCGCCTTCGCCAGCGGGACCGCGACGCGCATGGCCGCAAGCGTGTCGTCGATCGTCGTGAACACCGTGTAGACGGCGTCCGTCCGGATGTGCCGCCTCTCGGCGGATGGCTGTGCGAGCTGAATGACCTCAATCATGGTCGCTGCCAGTTCCCACTCTAGGAAGCAGCGCCTTAGGAAGTCATTAACCAGCCATTAGGATTTCTGCGGCTGGATGGTGGCTCTCAGGTTTCAGCGGGCAGATTGAGACGGTATCCGACCCACGGTTCGGTGAGAAGGAACGTGGGACTGGACGGCTTCGGCTCGATCTTCTTGCGCAGCTGATTGATGAAGACCCGCAGGTAGTCGACCTGATCGCCGTAGTCGGGCCCCCAAACCGCCTGAAGCAGCTCGCGATGCGAAAGGGTCTTGTTGGCGTGCCCGACGAAGTACCGAAGGAGGTCGAACTCTTTCGGCGTCAGCCGCACGCGGCGGCCATCCGCGGAGACCTGACGACTATCGAAGTCGACCTCGACCGATCCAAGCGTGATGCGGCCCGTCGGTCCCTGCATCGAGGGGGTTCGTCGCAACGCCGCACGGATTCGCGCGAGGAGCTCGGGTGGATTGTACGGCTTGGTGATGTAGTCGTCTGCTCCTGCGTCCAGGGCGTCGACTTTGTCCGAGTCGGCGTCCCGCACCGTGAGCATGATGATCGCGACGTCTGACTGCGCGCGAATGGTGCGACACGTTTCGAGTCCGCCGATCCCGGGCATGTTCATGTCGAGCAGCACGAGATCGAAGCGCTGATCGCGGAGCTTTTCCAGCGCCGCCTCACCGTTCTTGGCGTCGTCGACCTCGTAGCCCTGACCCGTCAGCGTCACCCGCATGACACGCCGAATCTGTGGATCGTCATCGACAATGATGATTCGACCGGCGCTCATGACCTGCGGCCTTCGTGCGGAAGCGACAACGTGAACGACGTCCCCGCCTCCTCCGAGCTCGTGAGCGTCAGCGTTCCGCCATGAGCTTGAGCAATCTGCTGAACGATGGCGAGCCCCATTCCCGTCCCGGGGATGTTGCGCGCGCGCGCGCCTCGAAAGAACCGTTCGACCACCCGAGGCCGTTCACGGTCGGGAATCGTCGAACCGGAATTGCTGACCGCGATTTCGACATCGCCATTGCTGCGCGCCGACACCTCGATCGTCGACGTGGCCGGCGAGTACTTCAACGCGTTGTCGAGTAATTGTCGCAGAGCCAGCGCGAGCAGCTCGCGATCGGCATCGACCGTCAGCACGTCGGGAACGCGCGTCACCAGATGGTGACCGTCGAGACGTTGCGCGAAGCTCCGCAACGTGGCGTCGATCACCTCGCGGAGAGCATGTCGGTCGAGGTGGACCACGAAGTCTCCGGCGTCGATTCGCAGCATTTGAACGGCGTCGGACACGAGCGCCTGAAACCGATCCACATCCTCCTTGATGATCCCGGCGAGCTCGCGCTGACGATCGGTCAGCGACTCACCGATCAGGAGATCGCCTGCCGCCGCCTTCATCGACGTCAGCGGCGTCTTGAAGTCGTGCGCGAGCGCATCGAGCACCGTCGCTCGCAGTTCGCTGCTTTGCCGGGCCGCTTCGGCTCTGGCCGTGGCTTCCTCGCTGCGCGCTCGTTCCAGTCCGATCGCGGCCAGATTTGCGATCGAGTGCAAAACGGTGTCGGACAGGCCGCCGTCCATGACCGCGACGCTGCCGATCGACACGCCGCCGAGCTGAATGGGCATCACCGCCAGTCCGCTCGGATTCGGGATGGCCACGCCGCGTCGAGCGGCGTCGCGGAGCGTGCCGTCGCTGGCCGGGAGCTCGAGGCTCCCCGCCCACGACACCGCATCGACCCGCTGATCGTAGAGCCCGACGGCTTTCAGATCGAACGTATCGGCGATGCGACGCGCGATCGCTCCGGGCAGCGACGCACCACCTTCGGCGAGCAGCAGCGCTCTGCTCAGGGCGTACAGCCGCTCCAGATCTCGCTGTCGCGCCATCGCTTCGACGTTTCGGTGTCGTGCGCGGCCGGACAGCTGGCTCGCGACGATCGCGGTCGCGAGAAAGACTGCGAGCGCGACCCAGTTCTGCGGATCGGCAATCGTGAACGTACCGACCGGCGGCAGAAAGAAGAAATTGAGGCACAACACGGCCACCAGCGACGCCGCCGTCGACTCCGCGATCCCCCATCTCGTAGCGATCAACAGAATCACGACGACATAGGTCAGCGCGATCGTCGTTGGGTTGACATGCACGAGCGACACGTATGCCGCAGTGACGACGCCGACGATGCCGATCGATGCGGCGATTCGGGCGACCACCCGCGCACGCAGATCCATGGTCCCTTCCATCGGAGTATCCAAGAAATCCTCATGGACCGCTAAGGACTTCTTAATGAGGTCACTCTTACGCTTGAAGGCCATGCCCGAACGCGCCCGATGCATCGCTCTCGTCAGCCAGATCGTGTTCGCGCTCCTCGTTTCGGAATCAGCGATTGCCCAGAATGCCTCCGATTGGCTGTACGGCGGGTTCGTCGACATCGCTTATCTGAATAGCTTCAACGATCCGGCGAACCATCTGTTTCGCAATCGCGGGACGACGCCGCGCGTCGACGAATGGGATATCAACATGGCGGCGGCCTTCCTCACGAAGACCGCATCCGGGCAGTCGCGCGTCGGTGTGGAGCTGACCGTTCAGACTGGACAAGACTCGAAAATTTTCGGTTTTTCCGCCACGGCGCCGACCATCGGAGGCGCCGATACGCTGCTCCACTTCGGACCCACCAACGTGTCCTACCTGGCGCCGATCGGGAAGGGTCTCACCATTCAGGGAGGCATCTTCAGCAGTCTGATCGGATACGACTCGCTCTACGCGAAGGACAATCTGACGTACACGCGGCCATGGGGCGCGGATTACACGCCTTATCTGATGATCGGCGTCAACGCGAGTTATCCGATGACCGACAAGATGACCGGAACGATTGGCGTCGTCAACGGATACTGGCATCTCGCCCACGCGAACGATGCGCCCAGCCTCGTCGGTCAGCTGGCGTACAAGGCATCCGATCAGATTACCTTCAAGCAGACGGTGCTGTACGGTTCGCATCAACCCAGCACGGGCCTCGAGTTCTGGCGCGTGTTCTCCGACACGATTGTCGAACGAAAGGCCGGACCGCTCACGATTGCCGCCGAGTATCAGCTCGGAACCGAGAAGGTCGACGCACCGGGAAATCCTCGCGCGCTATGGACGTCGGCGCAGCTGCCGGTGCGCTGGGTCGTCCAGGAACCGTGGAGCATCACGGTGCGGCCGGAGTTCGCGTGGGATCGCGACGGCCGTTGGATTTCGGGTCAGCTCGGAGCGGGACAATCGATCAAGGCGGTGACGACTACGCTTGAACGTCGTGTGCCGTACAGAGGTGTTCAAGGCATCCTCAGGCTCGAATATCGCTTCGACGATTCGCGCGGCGCGGCCGGCGGCTTCTTCGACGACGGGAACGGACGGCCCGTCGGACTGACGCCGCAGCAGCATTTGATCATCGCCGCACTCATCGTGACGTTCGATTCGTCCCGCTAATCACTCGGTTCGCTGACGAGCCGGTACCCCACCCATGGCTCGCTGATCAAATATCGGGGCCTGGTCGGATCCGGCTCGAGCTTCTTGCGCAGCTGCGCCATCAGCACCCACAGATGCTCGGGCTCGTTCACGGCGCGCGGTCCCCAGATCGCCTTCAGAATCGCGCGGTGCGTCAGCACGCGATTGGCGTTCTGGAGGAGCAGCACCAGGAGATCGAATTCCTTCGGCGTGAGACGGACCTCGTCGTCCCCTCTGAAGACGCGGCGGCGATCGTGGTCGATCGTGAGGTCGCCGACGTGCACGGAGCCGGACGCCGCTTCGTCGACGCCGGAAACGCGTCGGAGCGCGACGCGGATTCGCGCCACGAGCTCGTCCGGCCCGAACGGCTTCGTGACGTAGTCGTCGGCGCCCAGCTCCAGCGCGTCCACCTTGTCGGCTTCGGCGGCACGAGCCGAAAGCACGATGATGGGCACCGCCGACACGGCGCGAATGCGGCGGCAGACTTCCGTGCCGTCGATGTCGGGGAGGCCGAGGTCGAGCACGATCAGGTCGGGCCGCTCGCTACCCGCCATTTGCATCGCCTCGGCGCCGGTCACTGCTACCGCCACGGTGTAGCCGCGGGATCGCAGCAGCGGACCGACCGATCGCTGGATGCCGACCTCGTCGTCCACGAGCAGAATTCTGGCCGCGTGATCCATCCCGGGCTCATGCCGAGCGCGCGCGGCGCTCCTTGATCTCGTGCAGATGGCTGCGCAATCCCGCGAGCACCGCTTCGCGCCTGGGTCGGCCCAGATCCCGTTTCAGCTCCTCGAGCGCGAAGTGGACGATGTCGTGGTGATGAATCTCCTCGGGCGACAACGTGCCGCTCAGCTCGAGCCAGAGGTCGTGGAGCAGATCGACCTCCTTGGGCGTCAGATGTGGCGCATGCGGACCGAGGTAGAAGACGTGTTCGTGCCCCAACGGGACGTAGATGCTGAGCATCAGGCGTGGCTTCGGATCGGACAACCGCTCCCACGCCAGACCGGCCAGCCGCGCTTCTTCTGTGAATGGCGACGTGGGAGACGCTCCCAGCACCACGGTCGCCGCCTGCAGATTCTGCGCGGCGCGAAGAATCGCCTCCCATTTCTCGGTCGCCGCGGCGACCGCGAGATGGATCGTCTTTCCCTGTTTCTCCGACAGCTCCAGCGCGCGGGTGAACAGCTTCTGCTCCTCGAGGCTGAACAGCTGTTCGGGCGCCAGTTCGGACTCGCCGGCGCCGGCACGCTGCAGGAGACGAAGGTGAAGGACGACGACGTCCTGCCGGTGCGTGTCGACGCGATCGAGCACCGCCTTCAGGTGGTACAGCGTGTTGTAGTTGCGTGCGAGCACGAGAATCGCGCCTGGCCGCACGCCGACTCCGGCCGGCGTGAGATCCTCGCCGGGCGCCAGGTTGAATTGATCGAGCTCGGCTTGCGCCGTGGCGCGCCGCCGCGTCGTCCGCTCGGACATCGTGAAGATCGCGAAGAAGACGATGGTGAATCCGACGCCGGACACCGTGGCGATCTCTTTGGTGAACAAGTTCACGATGCACAACGAGAACAGGATGGCGGTAATCACGCCGAGTCCGATCGGAACCTCCATCGATCCGATTCTGACGTTGAACGGGACGCGGAACTCACGCTCCCCCGGCTGCTTGTAGCGCAGCACGAGCACCGCGAGCCCCTTCAGCGCGAAGCTCCACATCACGCCAAACGCGTACGCCTCGCCGAGCAGGAAGATGTTGCCGCCGCTCGAGACGATCGTCAGCAGCTGCAGCGCCACGACCAGGTTCAGGATGCGATGAGACGTTCCGAACCGGCGGTGCGGATGGCGAAACCAGTGCGGCAGGATGCCGTCCTCGGAAACGCGATTGAGCACGCCGTTCGATCCGACGATCGACGTGTTCACGGCGCCGGCCAGCATCAACGTTCCGACGACCGCCACGAAGCCGCGGAACACGAGCCGCAGCGGCACCGGTCCCGCAAGGTACATCGTGAGTCCGCCGATGGGGTTGTCGAAGAATTTTCCGCGGACGGCGTCGGGAACGATCATCCCGCCGAAGAACGCGACGCCGGCGGTGAAGACGAGGCTGTAGACGAAGATGACGAAGCCCGCCTTCTCCAGGTTCTTCAGCTTCGGGTGCTCGATCTCGCGATAGACCTGCGCCATCGTCTCTTCGCCGCTCATCGCGAGCACCGAGTGGCCGAGCCCGATCAGGATGCCCACGAGCCCGATCGTGTACGGCAGACTCGTATGAGGCAGCCAGCCGAGCGCATCGTCCGAATAAGTGATCGTCGACAGCCGCGGCAGCGGCGGTAGGTGTCCGCCGCGCACGGCGAGCGTGTAGCCGCACCACGCGATGATGATGACCACCATCACCGTGGTGATGTACATGATCCGGAGCGCCTTTTCGCTCGACTCCGGAATGCCTTTGATGTTCTCCCACCAGAAGTAGATCGTCGCCAGGACGGCGAAGACGGCGGCCGTCCAGTTCATCGGCAGCGCGAACGTCGAATGCGCGGCGCCGAGGAGCTCGTTGATCAGCCCGGTGAGATACAGGCCGGCCGAGACGCCGCTGATCGGTCCGGTGAGGATGTAGTCGAACATCAGGGCCGAGACCGAGAGCTTGGCCAGCGTCGACCCCATCGCCTCCTTGACGACGCGGTAGACGCCGCCGCGCACGAACATGCTGCAGCTTTCGATGTACACCGAGCGAACGGCGTACGCGAGCACCATGATCGCGAGGATGAACCACGGCGCGGTCCTCCCGACGAAGTGCTCGGCGATCGCGCCGGCGTAGAAGGCCGACGACCCCATGTCGTTGAGCACGACGGCGGCGGCGCGCCAGAACGAAATGAAGGCGAGCATCGCCGTCGTCGCGATCAGGACGTTGGGTGCGGCCCGATTGGAGGTGTTCGCGTGGATCGGTTCCGCGCGGCTCGTCATCGCGGCTCAGAGCGCGACGAACACGACGTCGTGGCCGTCCTGCTCGAGGCGCTGGGCGATGCGCTGCGCCGGAGTCGGCCACCACCATCGCCGTCGGCCGCCGACGACGACGCGTGAATGACGGGCGAGCATCCACTTCAGCACGTCGTCGACCTGGCTGCACACGCAGAGGCGCACGACGGCGTTGACGCCGCTCGCCGACGCGAGCGCGTGATAGCGATCGGTGATCGCCGAGGTTTCCCTCGCGTCGGCCGACGCGGAAAAGTACGAGAGGACGTGCGGAATCAGCAGGACGACGCGGGTACTCGAGCCATCGGTCAGACGCTTGGCTTCGGTGAGCGCACGGCACGTGCCTTCTTCGGTCGTGGCGAGAATCTGGACGGCATCGTCGACGGCGGGCATGGATCCACGATAGGAAGTCCCGCCTGAAGTCGGCCGAAAAGGTTCCTAAGAAATTCCAAAGCGATACCCGACCCAGGGCTCGGTGAGGAGGTACTTCGGATTGGCCGGATCCACTTCGATCTTCCTTCGGAGCTGCCCGATGAGGACCCAGAGGTGCTCGGGCTGATTGACCGCGTTCGCTCCCCAGATCGCCTTGAGGATCGCCCGATGCGTCAGGACGCGGCCGGGATTGCGCATGAGGAGCGTCAGCAGCTCGAGCTCTTTCGGCGTCAGCCGAATCTCTGAGTCGCCGCGCCGTACGCGTCGCCGGTCGTAGTCGATGGCGAGATCGCCGAGTTGCAGTCGCCCGGTCGGCGATTCGTCGCCGTTCGAGAGACGGCGCAACGCCACGCGGATCCGCGCCAGCAGCTCCTCGGGGCCAAATGGCTTCGTCACGTAGTCGTCGGCTCCGAGATCGAGCAGCGACACCTTGTCTCCTTCGGCGCCGCGCGCCGACAGGACGACAATGGGAACCGGCGACGTCTCACGCACGCGGCGGCAGATCTCCACGCCGTTGATGTCCGGCAATCCGAGATCGAGCACGATGAGATCGGGCGGCTGCGTCCGCAGAATCGCCAACGCTTCTCCGCCGCTCACCGCCACCTCGACGTCGTACCCGCGCGAGCGGAGAAGCGGCCCGAGCGCCCGCTGAATCGAGACTTCGTCGTCGACGAGGAGGATTCTCGCCGGCTGGGTCATGCCGTCTGCTCCGCGGCCGCCGCCGGCCGGTTGTCCGCCGGGACCACGATCGAGAACTGCGCCCCGCCGTCGGCGCAATTCTCGGCCCAGATCCGTCCCTCTTCGGCCATCAACATCCCGCGCGCGATCGCCAGACCCATCCCGGTGCCCGACGCGCGCGGTTTCGCTCCGCCGCCGCGATAGAACCGATCGAACAGGTGCGGCAGATCGGCGGGAGCGATGCCGCGCCCATGGTCTCTCACCGACATCGCCAGGCCCTCTGCCGACACGGCGAGCCGCACCGCGATCGGCGCGTCGCTTTTCGCATATTGCGCCGCGTTCTCCAGCACGTGGGCCAGCGCCGAGGCGGTCAGCCGCGGATCGACTCGGACCAGGCGGTCCGAGTCGACCGTCACGTCGATTGGCACGTCACGCAAGGCGTGCTCCACGTGATCGCGCGCGGCTTCGAAGATCTCGGACGGGTGCACCCACTGCCGCTCGGGCGCCACGGCACCGGCGTCGATACGCGCCATCTCGAGGATGTTCTGGAAGAGCCGCGTGAGCCGCTCGACCTCGATCAGAATCAGGTCGCTCTGGTCGCGGCGATCGGTTTCGCCGATCCACGACGATTGCAGGTTGCTCGCCGCGACGCGGATCGCCGTCAGCGGCGTCCGCAGATCGTGTGCGAGCGAGGCGAGCAGCGCCGCCTTGAGCTCCTCGTTCTTGCGCGCAGCCTCGAGCACGTTCGCCTGCCGCTCGCGTTCACGCACGGCCGCCGACAGGTTGCTCGCGATGACGCTCACGCCGAGGAATGCGACGAGGGCCACCCAGTTCTGTGGATCCGCGATCCTGAACGTGCCGAACGGCGGCATGAAGAAATAGTTCAGGCACAGATCCGCGACGACGGAAGCGGCGATTGCGACGGGAAGCGTCGAGACCGCGCCGGTGACCATGACGATCAACAGATAACTGAGCGCGGCGGTCGTCGGATTGGTGAGGCGCAGGCCGAGTCGAAATCCCGCGGTCACTGCGATTACCGCCGCGAGCGCGAGCGCGACCACGCGTGCGTCGTGTCGTGTGAATGCCAGCCTCATTCCGTCACTGCCGCAGATGGAACGGCACGCTCGTCACGACCGTGTTCGGCTTGAACAGCAGCGCCCCTTTGATCAACAGCGCGCGCTGGTTGTGGAACAGGTGATGCCACCACCGTGCGGGCACGAACTCCGGCAGAACGATGGTGACGTACCCCTTGGGCTGGTCGATGGACACGCGCTCGATGTATTCGAGCAGCGGCTCCATCAACGACCGATAGGGTGATTGCAGCACGACGAGCGGAACGCCGTCGCCCCACTGTTCCCACTCGCGTTTCAGCTGCTCGGTCGCTGTCGGATCGATGTTGACGTAGATGGCGCGTACGTCCGACGACAGCGTGCGCGCGTATTCCATGGCGCCGACGACAGCGCGCTGGATGCCGCTGATGGGGACGAGAACCGTGTTGTGACGCCTCGCCTGCCGCTCCCAGCCGCGCAGCGTGAGCTGCGACGCCACGACGTCGTAATGGTGACGCGTGATGCGAAACAACACGACATTCAGGGGAATGAGCAGCAGAATAATCCACGCGCCTTCGGTCGCTTTCGTGATCGCCACGACCATGAGGACGAGCCCTGTCACCAACGCACCGGCGCCGTTGATCGCAGCACTCGTACTCCAGCCGGGACCCCGTTCGCGCCGCCAATGCAAGACCATCCCGGCCTGCGACAGCGTGAACGAGACGAAGACGCCAATCATGTAAAGCGGGATGAGGGAATGCGTGTCGCCGCCGAACGCGACCAGGAGGACGCCGGCAAAGGCGCTCAGGCCGACGATGCCGTTCGAGAAGGCCAGACGATCGCCCTGGTTCATGAACTGCCGCGGCACGTAGCGGTCGCGCGCGAGGATCGACGCCAGGCGCGGGAAGTCGGCGTACGCCGTGTTCGCCGCGAGTACCAGGATGAGCATCGTCGCGGCCTGCACGGCATAGTACGCGATGCCGCGATCGCCGAAAACGCCGCGCGCGAGCTGCGACACGACGGTCTCGCGCTCGCTCGGCAGGATGTGGTACGTCTGCGAAAGCAGCGTGATGCCGAGGAACATCGTGATCGACAACACCGCCATCATCAGCATCGTCGCCGCCGCGTTCTTGGCCTCCGGAGGCCTGAACGCCGGCACACCGTTCGACACCGCCTCCACGCCCGTCATCGCCGTGCAGCCATTGGCGAAGGCTCGAAGGACGAGGAACATCGTCAGCGACGCACCCTCCGATCGAACGGGGTCCGGCGTCACGACCGCGTGAACATCACCCGAGACGACGCGCCAGATGCCGACGCCAATCAGCGCGAGCGTCGTCACGATGAAGAAGTAGGTCGGAATAGCGAAGATGTTGCCCGATTCGCGGATGCCGCGCAGGTTGCCGACCATCAGCACCACCACGAATCCGAGCGTCAGCTCGACGCGGTTCACGTGCCACTGCGGAAACGCCGACGTGATCGCCGCGACGCCGGCCGCGATGCTGACCGCAACGGTCAGGATGTAGTCGATGAGCAGCGATGCAGCGGCTACGAGCGCCGGCAATTCGCCGAGATTGTCCTTCGCGACGATGTAGGCGCCGCCGCCCGTCGGATACGCGTGAATGGTCTGGCGATAGGAAAACACGACGATCGCCAGAATCGTGGCGATGACGATCGCGATCGGCGTCGACCGCGCGAGCGCGGCCGTGCCGGCCAGAATGAGCACGCGAAGGATTTCCTCTGTCGCGTACGCCACTGATGAGAGCGCGTCGGACGACAGAACAGCCAGGCCGGTGGTGCGCGACAGTCGCTCGTGGTGCGCGAGATGCGCCGGGATTGGTTTGCCGACGACGAACCGCTTGAACTGGGAAAGAAGCCCTTCTTCGGGCACGACACCCTTCCACAGCCGACGGGGTTAGCTGGCGGGCTCGAGGTTGGAAGGTCCTCTATTCACCTCGCCTTCAGGCGAAGGTGCAATACGCCCCGGAGGCTCAACGCCTCGTTGGTTCCCCCGCGCACCCATGCGGACATGGGCGGCTTAGGCCAATTCCTGTCGATCGTAGCGCGCAACAGGAAACTGTGAGTAGTCGTTTAGCACTTTTTTAGTACTTTGTCAGATCGCCTGCCTGGCGGATCGACCGATGGCCGCCGAGATCGTTTCGGTGAGCTTCTCTTGCGAGCACGGCTTGGTGAGCACGGCGAAAGCGCCCGCGAGGAACGCCTTCGGGCGCACGTGGTCTTCGATGCCCGTCAGGATGATCACCGGGATCCCTTCGGTGAGGGGATGGGATTTCAGGCGCCGGCACACCTCAAATCCATCCATCTCGGGCATGCAGATGTCCAGCACCACGACCGACGGCTGGTAATCCTCCGCGAGCATGAGCGCCTGCCGTCCGGATGAGGCGGCGAGCGTTTCAAAATCCTGCCCAAGCATCAATTGATAGAGATCGCGCTGCTCCGTGGAATCGTCGACCAGCAGGACGGCAGGGCGAGTGGGCGAGGGCTCCGAGCTCATGTTTGAAATCCCGACATTATTTAACGTTCGGGACGGCTCTGGATACGCTTCTGCAGGGACAACCGAGAGGTCTGGTAGCACGCAGCAACAAGTGTTCCAAACGGATCGCCTACCCCACCCATCCGATCGTGGCGTACAAGTGGAAATCGGAGACTAGATGCAGCTCTCCGCTTGCTTCGCGGTCGGATTCCCGGATCCGGCTGACGCCTACTTGGAATTCGTCGGGAGTCAGCACCGTCAGCTGCGACGTGAACGAAGGGTCGATCACACCCCTGGCCAACGCGTCGGACGCCAGCGAGTCTGCTTCGATCCGGTCGGCTTCCACCGACTCGGCCCACGCGAAACCGGCCTCGGTCAGTTCGCCTCGCAGGATGCGGACAGGCGCGAACCGCGCCAGATCGATGGCGCACGTCTCGGGAAAGTAGTCGTACACCCACCAGTGGTCGCGCTCGGCGTGCGGATCTTTTCCGATCGAGAGGAGTCCGCCTCCAGGTTTCAAGACTCGGCGCGCCTCGCGGAAGAAGCGCACGCGATCGGCGAAGTGGTGCAGCGCGTTGATGCAGACGAGACGATCGAACGTGGCGTCGCGCCACGGCAACCGCTCGGCGCTCGCGCGAATCAGGTGCGCTGTGGGCGCCGTACGCCGTGCACGCTCGAGCATCGGCATCGACGGATCGACCCCCGCGAGCCAGCCTGCGTGCGGCGTGACCACGCCAAGCCAATGACCGGTTCCACAGCCGACCTCGAGCGTCGAGGGGCGGGCGGACCCTAGGAACTCGCTCAAGGTGTCGCGGACGCCGTCGTACCGATACAGCTCGTAGCGGCGATCGAAGCGGTCGGCGATCGCATCGTAGTTCGTGATCCGAGTCATTTCTTACTTTCGCGTGGGACCCCACCCCGCGCGCTGATGCCTTGCCCGCAACGCTTGAAGGCGCGTTGCGGGCGGGCATGGCCGCAGGCGCTCGCTGTAGTCTAAACTGCGGTGGCCACTCCGGCGGTCACTCCGATCGAAGGGCGACGATCGGGTCGACGGCCGCGGCGCGACGCGCGGGAAGATAGCTGGCGGCGAGCGCCGTCACGCCGAGCGCCAGCGCCAGCGCCGCCGTGAGCCGCACGTCACTCGACACGAGGCCGAGAAGTCCCGCTTCCATCGCGCGGCCGAGCGCCAGAGCGAGCAGCGATCCGACGGCGAGGCCGGTCGCCGTCAGGCGCGCGGCCTGAAAGAGCGTGAGGCGCTTCACGTCGCGCTCGGTCGCGCCGAGCGCGATGCGGACGCCGATCTCGCGGACGCGCTGCGCAATCAGGTAACTCATCACGGCATAGAGTCCGAGCACGGCGAGCATCAGCGCGAGCCCGGCAAAGGCCGCCATCACGCTCGCAATGTACTGCAGGCTGATCGTTCTCTCGTTCAGCAGCGCGCGCATCGACATGACGTCGAAGATCGGCTGCGTGGGGTCGACGCGCGCGATGGCCGTCCGCGCGTCGGCGACGGCGGCGAGCGGATCGGCCGCCGTGCGGACGGCGAACACGAGGGCGTCGCTCGGCGCCTGCGCCAGCGGCCGATAGAGCGTCGGCACATTGCGCGAATCGAACCAGTCGTGAACGACGTCGCCGCAGACGCCGACGACCCGCACCCACGCGCCGTCGGCAACGCGGAGTCGCTGCCCCAGCGCGCCCGACGGCCAGTACTTGTGCGCCATCGACTCGCTGACGATCGCCACCGGCTCCGACGCTTTCTGATCGCCGATCGTGAACGCCCGTCCGGCCAGCAGCGGCATGCGGAGCACCGCGAAGTAGTGCGCCGAGATCGCGCGATAATCGACGCGCGGCGCCTTCGAGCGATCGACGACCGGCTGACCGTCGATCTCGATCGTCCGCAGGGCGTTGGAATCGATCGCCGGCAGGATGTTTCCGACCGCAACATCGCGGACGCCCGGCAGTGCGGCCAACCGATCCAGCGCGGCGCTCGCAAAGCGCGCGCGGCTGTCGGCGTCGGCGTACCGCGACGCGGGCAGAATCATGCGCATCGTGAGGACGTTGTTCGGGTCGTATCCCTGCCAGCTCGTGAGGAACTTGGTGACCGTCGAGATGCTGAGCATGGCGGCGACCAGCAGCGGCAGCGCCAGCGCGATCTCCGCGATGACGAGGGCTCGCCGCACGCGCTGACGTCCCGGCCCCGCGCCCGTGCGTCCATCGGACTTCAGCGCCTCCGATACACCAGCGCGCGCCAGCTGGAACGCCGGAAGAACGCCGAAGACGACCACCGCCGCCGCCGCGCACGCGAGCGTCGCCGCGATCGTCCATCCGCTGAGACCGAGGCGATCCCATCCCGCGATGAAGCGGACGATGCGCGCCGGCATCAGCGCATGCATGACGCGCAGGCTGGCGGACGCGACGGCGAGTGCCGGCGCGATCGACAGCCCGACGAGCAGGGCGCTCTCGACGAACGACTCGCGGACGACGCGGCCGCGGCTGGAGCCGAGCGCCAGGCGAATGGCGATTTCACGTTCGCGCTCGGCCCCGCGCGCCAGCAGCAGATTGGCGATGTTCGCGCACGCGATCAGCAGCACGAACAGCCCGGCGGCCTGCCACAGCGCGAGCACCGGCGGCGCGCCGACATCTGTCATTCCGCGGCTCAACGTAGACACCACCACGCCGAGCCGCACGTTCGTGTCCGGGTAGTCCTTCCCGAGCCGCTGCGCGATGCCCGACATCTGCGCCTGCGCCTCCGCGAGCGTTCGGCCGGTGGCCAGTCGTCCGACGACGGTCAGGTAATGAGAGCTCCGATTGCGCGCCATCGTCTCGTCGAACGCGAGCGGCGCCCACATCTCTGCCCGCATCGGAAAATCGAATCCGGGCGGCATCACGCCGACGACGACCCGCTGCTCGCCGTCGACGAGGACCGTGCGTCCGACGAGGCCCGGATCGGCGCCGAACCGCCGCCTCCACAATCCATCGCTCAGCACCACGCGCGTCGCGTTCGCCGGCACTTCTTCGTCTGGCAGAAACGTCCGCCCGATCGCGGCCCGCACGTCGAGCGCATCGAAGAACGCCGCCGAGACGAAAAACCCCAGCACGCGCTCCGGCTCGTCGCGGCCGACGAGGTTCGCATCCCACCAATTGATCGCGGCCAGATGATCGATCGTCCCGTCGCGCAGATCGCGGCGCCAATCGAGGAAGTCGGCCGCAGACACCGTTTCGCGGTGGCCGACGAATCGGGGTGAGGTGGTCATCGGCATCACGATCCGATCGACGTCGTGCATGTTGAAGGGATGCAGCAGCATCGCGTCGATGACGCCGAACACCGCGGCGTTCGCGCCGATCCCGGACGCCAGCGTCAGCACGACGGCGGCCGTGAGCGTTGGACGCTTGCGGAGCGATCGCGCGGCGAACCGTACGTCCATCAGCAGACGATCCATGCGGGTGCCTCCTTCAGCCGCCGGCAAGTCGACCCGAGCCCGCGACCGCACAGCGGAACGGCAGAAATATCGAGCAGCCAGACGAAGCACGTTGGCGCAGTACCATGAACGGGCGGCGGTCAATGAGTGGGTCTCGAGTACGTCCGCGTAGGCCTCGCGCAGATCGCCGACGATGTCGTCGCGATACGGCGAGATTGCGAGCGCCCGCTCGAGCAGCCGTTCGAGGATGGCCGGCGGATCGGAGGGAAGGTTCACGACGTTTCCAACTTCGATTCGAGTCCGTCCCACAAACCGAGCAGCACGCGCCGGGACTGCCTGAGCGCTCGCAGCCCAGCCGTCGTGACCGTGAAATAGCGGCGCGCGCGCCCTCCCCGCTCCGGCAACGGATTGCCCATCATCGACCGCAGGCACCCCTTTCGTTCCAGGCGCTCGAGCGCCGTGTACAGGGCGCCGCGCGCCATGCGCCGCCCCGCCGCGCGTGCCAGTTCATCGCGGATCGGGTTGGCGTAGGCCTCGTCGCCGAGCCGGAGCACGAGCAGCAGAATCAACTGTTCGAGCTCCCCGACGTAAACGCCTTCGGCCTTCATTGTAGGCATAATACACCATCTGGCTGAGCCGCGGGTGCCCCCGTCGCATGGCACCGGCCGATGCATGAGCGCGCAGGCACGCGCGTTGCTCTCTCATCCACGATGCGTCGCAGGGTCGCCGCCTTTGCTCTCGTTATCGCCGGTGTCCTTCCGACGATCGGCTCCGCGCAAACCCCTCCGAAGCTCGATCCGCCGCTCGCCCACCGCGCGACCCTGTTACCGGGCACGTCGCCTGTCATCGTGCAGCCGCTCGGCACCAGCGTCGACCTCCTGCTTCAGTCGGTCGGGGGGACGCTCGGCCGCTCGCTGCCGATCATCAACGCCCGCGTCGCGGCCGTGCCGAACGTCGCGCTGCCTCCGCTCGCGGCCAGCCCGCTCGTGCAGCGGCTGCCGCTCGATCGCAGAACGCTCGGGCTGCTGGAACGGACGGGGCCGACGATCGGCGCGACCGCCGTTCGTCAAACGCTGGGCTACGACGGCACGGGCATCGGCGTCGCCGTCATCGATTCCGGCGTCACGGCGTGGCACGACGACCTGACGGACGCGGCGTCGCCGGCTTCGCAACGTGTGACACGGTTCGCCGATTTCGTTGGCGGACAGCCAAGTCCGTACGACGACTACGGCCACGGTACGCACGTCGCCGGAATCGCGACACGGACAGCGGCCCGCCGCCGCCGGTTTGGGGCGCGACGTGCGCCGACGCCATGTGCAACAGCGTCACGTGGGGTCACGATTCGTACAACGTCGTCTGGACGCAACAGTGCGGCGGATCCGACTGCTTCGGCCAGACGTGGTCCACCAACGATTCGCAAACCGTGGTGTGGGGCACCAGCCAGGACCAAACGGTCGTGTGGGGTACGAGCGACAGTGAGACGGTCGTCTGGCACGAGCTGCGGTCGCGACTGCGATCCCGTGATCTGGAATCGATAACATGTTGCACGACCAGCCCGCCCGATGCGATCTTCGGTTCGCGAGCTTGCCGCCGGCCGCGCGCGCCTACGTGGTCGTCGTCATCGCCGCGGGCGCCGCCGCCGCGGCCACACGCTTTCCGACGCACATCGATCGACCATTTCTCTTCGCGCTGCTGCTCGGCTTCGGGTGGCTGACGTCGACGTGGAAGGTCAATCTGCCGCTCGCGTTGAGGAACGGCTCAACGCTCTCGGTTTCGTACGCCGCCGACCTGATGTCGCTCCTGCTGCTCGGACCAGATCCTGCGATGGC
>Ga0070699_100002382_pt1 | contig 16860 bp, 14 predicted proteins | sample KBSK1503metaG_FD_65473 | JGI IMG/M metagenome (GOLD analysis project Ga0070699, IMG submission 65473) | Corn, switchgrass and miscanthus rhizosphere microbial communities from Kellogg Biological Station, Michigan, USA - KBS K1-50-3 metaG | ecosystem: Host-associated > Plants > Roots >... | reverse complement strand
TTTCATTCAACGCCCGCATCGCCACCTGCTGCGGCTGGTTGAATGATTGAATGATCCGGTAGCCATGTGATTGCGCGTAGACAATTCCGCGGAGCTTCAGCGCCGTCGCCAGCCCACGCCGGCGATACTCGCGCTTCACGCCAGTGAAACCCTGCGTCAAACCGCCCGGCATCGCTTCAAACAAACTCACATCCGAAACCCCGACGTATTCATCACCGCGCTTCGCGATGAAGTACGCCTCCGGCAACACGTACGGCATCTCCAGCCACAACAACGCTTCACGCGCGTTGTAAGCCGGCGGCACAAACGGCCCGCGCGCCGGATCGTCATGGCTCAAAAGTGTCGTGAGCTCGTAGAGTTTCTCGACGCAACGCGAATCTCTCTCGCGCTCCTCCGCAAACGTTGAAATCGAAATGCCCTCCGCATCTAATCGCAGTCTCAACGCTGCTAACGGTGAGACATCGAGGCCGGCGACATCCAGACGCAAATCCAAAACGCGCGACGTCTCCGCGAATCCGCGACTCGTGAGCAAATTCACCGGCTCAGTCTCAGACGCATACTGCCGGCACGACACCGTAACCGCTTGCGCCTCACGCAAGTCGTCCAGCAGCCGATCAAGCAACAAGTCGCCAACACCGCGCTTGAGCCACTGTGGATCGGTTACGAGCAGCAGCCGGTATCTCGGCAGGTAGATGGTTTGCTCAACTGCGCCGTAGGCAACGATCTGTCTGGCTGCAGCGTTCTCGACGACATAGTGCCGGCGGAAGTAACGCGACTCGTCAAACTTCTGACGACCGCGCAGCCAGAGTTCATGGCCGGGCGCATCGTCACCCGCTCGCGCCGATGCAATCGCGCTCACCGTGGGCCAATCCGGATCGTGAAAGGGACGGAGCTTCGTGTTGACCTCGTTCGAAAAGTTTGCGTCACGCGAAGGACGTTGCTGCTGTAGATCGCTTTTGAATCGTGCGACGACGTTGCTTTTGAGTCGTTGCCGTGCTGAATAGAGCCGCTTGTTGACGGTCGAAACCGGCACTTCGAGAAAGTCGCCGATGTCAGCCTGCGTGTAGCCATTGATGTAAAAGAGAGTAGTCACCAGCCGCTCGTTCTCCGGCAAGGCGTTGATTGCCTGCAGCACTTTCGCGAGTAGATCATGTCGCTCAGCAGCAGCGTGTGGTCCAGGGTCGATGACAGCCGCGTTCACGTCATCCTCGAGCGGCACTATTTGCAACCGCTTGCAACGCGTCAGCCGATTACATTGCGTCAGCACGATGCGTTTGAACCAGCCCGGGAACGCCGCCGGTTCACGCAGTTGCTCCAGCTTTTGCCAGGCAACTACGAAGGCTTCCTGCGCCGTGTCCTGTGCGAGGTAGACGTCGCCCAGCACGGCAAACGCACAAGCGAAGGCCATGTCTTGAAAGCGAATCACGAGCTCGCCAAACGCCTCGCGTCGAGCCGCCGGCGAGCTGCTAAGATCCGCTGCCCGCAGGACAATGCTGTCGATGTCTTTCACGTCCTAATAATAAGAGCCAGAATCGGAGGGACAGCTTACCGCGGATAACACGAAAGGAAATCCGGATTTTTTCCGTGTCATCCGCGGTTGCTGTTTTACTCAGAGCGCAGAGCTACGAGGGGATCGACACGCGTTGCGCGACGCGCCGGGATGTAACACGCCACCAGTGCCACTGCCACCAGACCGAGACCAGTGAACACGAGCACCAGCGGATCGCGTGTCGGCAATGAGGGGATGAGCGAAATCAATAATCTCGATACGGCGTACGCACCGACGCCGCCCAATAAGGTTCCGATGAGGACCAGCACCGCGACGATGGTGAAACCCTTGTGCTTGCGAAGCAGGCGCAGGCTATAGCGAACATCCTGGGATACGCTGGTCATACGTCATCTTGCAACCGCGGATGACACGGAATGAAATCCGGATTTTTTCCGTGTCATCCGCGGTTTCGTCTTTGCGCGAGGACCGCTACTGCTTCTTAGTCGTCTCTTTCAGTTTCGCGTGGACTCGTTCGTAGTTGGCTTTATAAACGGCGGCGTTAGGATCGTTGTTTTGCTCGCCAAGTATCCGCGCCTTGTCGTAAAGCGGCTCCGCGAGCTCGATTCGTCCACCGCGTTCATAGGCTTCAGCAAGACTGTCGTAAACGTTCGCCGAATTCGGATAACGTTCGACGTTCGTCTTGAACGTTGCAATCGCCTCTTCGGGTTTACCGTCGAACATGAACTGGTAACCCAACTGATTGATCAGTTGCTCCGGCACGGGAATCGAATAACCGAATTTCTCGCTGAGCTTTTTGTAATGCGCGTCAGCGCCTTTCAGGCCGCCGAGCACTGCTCCACTCTTCATATCGCGCGGCGCTTGCCAGGCGTCATAGACCTTGCGCAAGCCGAAGTAGTGACTGCGCAGCACGACTGATCCGTGGTCTTCATCCGCCATGCGTTCAGCCTGCCACTCGAAACCCTTGATGTTCGTTTGCGCTAGTAGTTTTTTGAAACTGTCGAAGTCATCGCCGATGGCGCCCGGCTCGTTACCGATTGAGACAAACAGACTCACCTTCATTTCCTTATTACTCTTCAGGTAGTCAGTGGCCCGTTTCAGCTCCGCACTGTGCTCCCATTGCAGCGAAGGACTGACGGCAATATACGAATTGAAAAGACCGGGTTTGCTGATCATCGCGTGGATTGCAAACAGCCCGCCGAGCGAGTGACCGGCAAAAATGCGATACGGTTGAACTCGATATTGCTGCTCGATCTCCGGGATGAGCTCAGTCTCAAAGAACTTGAGAAAGTTGTCCGCGCCGCCACTGGTGGGAAAGCGCAGTTCACCGCCGGCGTTTTTATCAGTGGACTTCGCCGGTGTCAGATCGCGAGTACGATCGGTGTTCGTGACACCGACGACGATCAAATCGGGAATGCGGCCGTTTTGTGTAAGGAACTCGATGGTGCTGGCAGTGTGGCCCATGTGGGCATCGCCGTCGGTCATGTAGAGCACGGGATAACTCAGCTTGTTCGTTTCGTAGCCGGCGGGAGTGCGGATCAGCACAACCCTGTCTTCGCCGAGCACGGTTGACTTCAGCACCAGTCGCTTGACGGTGCCGGTGGCTGGTTGCGCGCCTGCCGCGGTTGCGAGCAGCAAGAGTACGGCGAGGCCGCACAGCAACCGGATCGGTTTCGGTTGGAGGTTACGATTCGGTAGACGCGTAATGGCCCATGTGAAATGAGTAGTAGTCATATCCTCAACTCCAGAAATTGAACTTTGACGTGGCAACGCAGATTAGCGAGGCGCTGATATTACTCCATCTGCCCGCCTCATCCAACGCTCATTTATCTCGATCCGAAGTTTTGGTTTTCCTGCGATTTTTCGGGATGAAATGTTTTTGCCCGTTCCACCATTATTCGTTGGAAACAGGATTCCTGGAGCCCCAAACTATGAAAAATAAATGCTTGCTGATACTCCTCGTGGTGTTTCTCGGTTGCTTCACGTCGGGAAACGCCGTGGCCCAGACACCGACGCCTTCGCCTTCACCGACCCTGAATATGATTCGGATCGCCGATTGTGATCCTGGGAAATCATTAAACGAGTTAATAGAAGACGAACAAAAGCGTGGACTGGTGCTCGACGCGCGCCCCTTCGCTATCAATCAGTCCACCGGCAAGATGCGCTTCAATGGCAAGTCTGGTCGTGTCAGTGTCGTACACATGAATCCGTTTGTGTACCGGTACGATATTTCTGTGGCCCAGGAAGAGTTGGTTAGTTCCGCCGTTTCAGATTTCATCGATATCTTGTTGCCGCAGGCGCTGCGATCGATTGGCAGAGTGGGATCCCCTAACGCCATGGGTACAGAAAAGGCGGAAGATCAGGAAAAAATCGTTTCAAGCAACTTGAAGGAGCTCGAACGCCGGCTGAACAAGTTCGATCAGGGCAACTGCACAACTCCGAATGACACGGGGTGCACCGCGCTCAGCACCATGAACGATGTGTTCGTAAAAATCAGGAACAGTCTAAGTGACGAAACATTCAAGCTCATCACTGCTATGCCGCCGAAGGACTTGACGGAGGGCACAGCCCTGATAAATCAACTTCGTGACGAACAGGCAAATGCTTACACAACCTGTACCCAAGCGAAGAACGTAAACGTTACGTTCACAGGTTATAAGATAACAGACCAGATTGATGATTTAGAGCAGGTACAAAAAAATCTGGAAAACCTAACGTCTCTCGCCGGGGATCTTAGCGATCTTGTTGACCAATACTTTGCCGACGATGCGTTGAAGACTTACACGGTTAGATGTGGTGGTTTCAACTGCGCTCGTCAATTTAAAATCTACGCCGAAGCGGTACTGGACCTCCTCAGAACTGAGTATCAACCAACGCTGGACAACCGGTTGCAGACCTGGCGGCAGTTTCAAGCCATGCTCGATCTAACCGAACAGATGAAAAACAAGGAAGGAATCTTCGCTCGCACGTTCGAAATAAAGAAGAAATTTGAATTGTCCGCCGCTACAATTTCGGTCGCTCGGCTTAAAGTTAAACCGGCGAACGAACCCAGCCAGAACGCGATCCGCACCGCCGCGCCGCCGAACCCAGCCTCACCCGCACAGAATGGAAACGCAAATCACGCCGAGGAAAAAGCAGACGACAAGAAGGACGCAAAAAAAGCCAAAGGCGAGGAGCCCGAGGCCGATGATGCGGAACCCGAGCCTGTCACCCCGGATATAAATGAGTCCATCCAGATCGGTCGTCCGCGGTTTCTGGTTTCAGGCGGGCTCGTCTACTCCCCACTCTCACGCCAGACATTCGTCACCGCAACCGGCTTCACCCGCGACACGCAGGGAAACCCGGTCGGCGACGGCAACAAGAGTGTCGTCGGCTTTGGCGAAAACTCACCGCGACGGTTACTGCCGATGGTCTTCCTCAACTCACGCCTCGCAAGTTTCAGCCCCGCCAGTATCTACTTCACCCTCGGAGTGACGGCCAAAAAGGATAAAGACATCGACGTTGAGTATTTTTTAGGACCATCGGTGAGCATGTTGAACGAGCGCGCGATGGTCACGTTCGGCGCGTATGCCGGCAAGGGAGAACGACTGGTCCCCGATGTAAGAATCGGTGACGAGATTCCCGAAAGCGCAGGCGATGCGCAGTTCTCTACCAAACACTACACGTGGAAACCGGGTTTCTCGTTCAGCTACGTCTTCTCGAATCTCACTAAACGCTCTCAGGAAGGCGGCGGCGCCACCGGAGGAAAAGGTAAAGCTGCTTCAGTTGCTGATGATTTAAAGGACGAGATCCGCATCGGCGGGATTCCGTTCAATCTCGCCATGGGCCTCGCTTACACTTCGTTGGAAGATCAAACCTTCGCCCCGATCCTCGGATTCGCCCGCGATCGTCAGGGGAATCTAACCAACGGTCAGACACTGACGAGAATCACCGGCCTCTCAACCTCATCCAACTATCGACTGGTGCCGCTCGCGATGCTGCACAGCCGCTTGCTGAACTTCGGCCGTTACAGTTTCTATCTGACGAGCGGAGTGACCGGCAAAAAAGACGACGACGATGTTCAGATCGAATATTTACTGGGCGGCTCAGTGAACCTTTATCGGCGCAAGTTGTTCTTTACTTTCGGGACCTTTGCGGGCAAGCAACAGGTGCTGGCTGGCGACCTCTTCCTGGGCGGTAAACTCGATCCTGCGCAGAAGCTCTTCACCGAAAGTCGCTATGTCTGGAAGCCGGCATTTGCTCTCAGTTACGACATTTCGAAAATAATGCCGGGCGGCTCCAAGAACTAAACTACGGCTTCATGAATTTCGCGACGCCGTTGATGAACATCTGCACCGCGAGCATTACCAGCAACATTCCCATCAAGCGCTCGAGCGCAATCAATCCTCTTTCCTTCAACAGGCGATAAAGACTCGTTGAAGACAGGAGGATGATTGCCGTTACAGACCACGCGAGCGTCAGGGCGAGGAACAACGCGAGGGTGCGGTTCGGACTCGACTGCTGCAACAACAGCAGCGAAGCGAGCGTCGAAGGACCGGCGATAAACGGAATCGCCAACGGCACGATGAACGGCTCGCCTTCGAGCGCATCGCGAGTAGCCTCCGCGCTCGGAAAGACCATCCGCAACGCAATCAAAAACAGCACGATACCACCGGCGATACTGATCGTTTCCTCTTGCAAACTGAGCAGCAGCAACACGTATCTGCCGGCGAAGAGAAAGGCGAGTAGCACAACGTAGGCGATCATTATCTCGCGCAACAAAACCTTGCGCCGGCGCTCCGGTTCTACTCCTTTGAGTGCCGACAGGAAGGGAGGAATGTTACCCAGCGGATCCATGATGAGTAACAATGTGATCGCGTTGAAAAAGATTCTCATTGACGCGTCACGTTAGTTGCTGCAGAAATTAGTTGCAACCTCTGAACTCGGATCGAGATTTTGTATGGCAGATGAATCGCGGCAAACGGGGCTGATCGGCGGCGTTGAAAAACGCCGGATCGAGATCGTGGACTACGATGCAGATTGGTCCAGGAAGTTTGACGTGCATCGCAAGGTGATCGCAGGTGCGCTCAAAGATTCCGCCCTGCGGATCGAGCATATCGGATCTACTTCCGTTCCCGGCCTCGCGGCAAAACCCATCATCGACATCCTGGTCGTGGTCCAGGATTCGGCGAATGAGCAAATCTATCTACCTCAGTTGGAAGCCGCGGGTTATGTGCTGCGAGTGCGGGAGCCGGAGTGGAACGAACACCGCATGTTCCGAACTCCGAAACACGATGTTCACGTACATGTCTATTCAGCCGGATGCCCCGAGATTGAGCGTACGCTTCGCTTCCGCAATCACCTCCGCCGCAACCGCGCCGACAGCGATCGCTACGAACAGACCAAACGCGACCTCGCCACGCAAGACTGGCCGGACATGAATGCCTACGCCACCGCCAAAACCCAGGTGATCGAAAGCATCCTCGCCGCAGCAGAGGAATACCCCGTGGATTAGCATTAACGCCGAAGGCGTTCGCAAATTTCAGCCCAGCGGTTGGAGCGTAGCGACAACCCTGGGACAAGCCGTGCAAGTTAATTCAACCCTGAAAGGGTTCGCCGCAGGACCAACCCTTTCAGGGTTGGGAGCATTTTCTTTATTGGTTACCCGGGGTTCTCGCTAAACTCGAACCCCGGGCTGAAATTAGCTAACGCCTTCGGCGTTTCCTTTTGGCACTAATGATTGAGAGATGCTGAACTTGCTGGGAAATCCTGTGAAATCACTCACCAATGCCGCATGTGTTCAACTTGAATAGTCATTGACAAACAATGTTTGGTCTCCCTATTATTCTCTGGCGACCGCTGATCTAGGGTAAGTGGGCGCATTAAGCTGCTTGGATTTTCCGAACGAGCGAACCCCCTAAATAACCTCTTTCCTCAGTCTCCTTACAAAGCTGACCTGAGCCTACAATCCCCAAACCCTTAGAGGAGTTAACGATATGTCGAAAATAAGGAAGGGCTTCCTGACTGCCCTCGCTATCACAACCCTGCTGCTGCTGAGCGCCGCTGCCACTTTCGCTCAGACCACCGGCTCGGTAACGATGAACGCAACGGTCTCGAACTTTGTTGAATTGACTTCGGGCGGAGCGGTCACGCTTACCGGCAATTCCGGTGGCAGCATCATTACGGACGGCACGGCGAATTCGCCGCTGGCAGTGGTTGTGAATCTGGGCGAACTTGGCCCGAGCAATACTAACAGTTTCGTGCAACTGAGCGTGCCGCTGAGACTGCGCAGTAACGTGGCCTACCAACTGAACATGGTTGGCACCGTTGCCGGCGCCGGCGCCACCAGTTTTAGTCTGAAGGACACCGACGTCGGTTTCGGTTTGACGCCCTCGGCGCGACCCGCGAGCCTGGCGGCGGGTGTCGACACCAACGCAACCCCGGGTGATCCGACGGTTGGCGGCAGCACCGACGTGAATGGACGTTGGGTGTTTGCCGGAGCAAACTCCACGCTCGGAGCCTATGCTTCATCGGGCGCGGTGTTGAATGGACCACGCATCAACAAAACGGTCGCGGGCAACAGTGCGACCAACTTGACCGTTCCCTCCATCTTCGCGATCAAACCGCAGTTCTTTGATCCCGCGCCGGCGATCACGATCACCGCGCAGTTTACCGTTGTAGCGCTTTAAGCTTTAACGCTTTTCGCACTCCAAAAATGGCGCCGGCCGTCAGTTTCCTGCTGACGGCCGGATGACCATATCTCACCTTCCCTCAAAGGAAACTTAAATGCCCCGTAAAATCACTATCAAACTCATACTGCTCACCTCGTTGCTGGCATTCACTGCGATTAACTGCCTGGCGCAATCCACGACCGGAACCGTCAGCATGAGCGCAACCGTCTCGAAATTCGTCGAGATCAATTCCGGCGGCTCCGTCACGCTTACCGGTAATTCCGGTGGCGGCGTGACCACGGATGGGGTAGCCAACAGCCCGTTGGCCGTATCGATCAATCTCGGTGAGCTTGGTCCAAGTAACACTAACAGCTTCGTAACGGCGTCAGTGCCACTCAAACTGCGCAGCAATGCGGCGTATGTCTTGTCGATGACGGGAACGGTAACCAGTTCCGGCACGACGAGCAGCAGGATTGGAGCAGCCGACGTCGGCTTCGGCCTGGGCACCGTCTCGCGCACCGGTCTCGGCGTTAACGCCGGCGCCGACACCAACGCGACGTCCGGTGATCCGACGCTGCCCGCGAATGGATCCGTGAACGGAACAACGGGTCGTTATGAATTCACCGCGGTACGATCGAATCTCAACGCGTTCTCGTCCGCGACGACGGCGCTGAGTGGGCCAATCATCATGAACGCGGTGCCGCGCAGCAATGCGAACGGACTCACCGTGCCGGCGATGTTTGCAGTTAAGCCTCAGTTTTTCGAAAACGGTACGACCACGATCTCCGTCACATTCACCGTGACCGCTCCATAATGCGTTTACGCCCCATCACATTCGCACTCACGGCGCTGATCTTCCTCGCTTTTGCTCAGACAATTTCTGGACAGGCGCTGGATATCAGCAGCGGCGGCCAACCGACCATTACCGGCGCGGTAGGCGGCTCCGTCACCGGCAGTGCGAGTGTGACTAATGATCTGGTGGTGACGATCAATTTTGGTGAGGTCTCACCGCTGAACACGAATTCGATTGTTAAAGTGACGGTGCCGATCGCGCTGCGCAGCAATCAGCCTTATCAAGTCACGGTTTCAATGTCCGGGTTATCCAATGCGAATGCCGATGCTGTGCAAGCATCGGATGTGGGCTTCGGGCTTCAGAATCCCCGGCTGTTGGGTGGCGCCGGCCAAATTTGCAACCAGAGCACTCACCTCATTCGTTCGCCTTTCAACAACGATCCGGCCCTTACGGCTGTCATAGGCGGCAACGGCCGCGTTTCCTATCAATCATCACTCGGCAGTTTGTCCGGATCGACAATCATTCTTAGTGGTCCGGAACTCTCAAAAAACAACAGCTCCAAACGACAGCAAAGTGACGGCTGGGTTTTCGACGCCATCTTCACTCTGACGCCGCAGTTTTTTGCTGCCGGAATTTCTTCCACTACTCTGATATTCACCATCTCGCCCGGCCCCAACGTTCCCTGCTGAAAGGTCCACATCGATGTCGCCCGCAAACAAAGTTGCTCGATTCACGATAGTTCTAAGCCTGCTGTTGCTTACGGCAGTTTGTGTAAACGCACAGAGCCCGCAACCCGAGGCCACACCGCCCCGCGCCGGCAATGGCATCTCGTTGGCGCCGGCACGAATTGAGCTCGAGATGCAGCCGGGCCAGGAAACAACGGTGGTCGTGAATCTCGACTATCACAGCACGGCGGACAAGGCCCAGCCCGTGCGCATCGTCGCCAGCTTGAACGATTGGACCATCGATCGTGACGGGCAGGTGCAGTTTGCCAGAGCCAACACGATGCCCAACTCGGCGAGCTCATGGCTGATCTACAGTCCGGCAGAGACGACGGTGATACCCGGAAACTTACACGCGATCCGAGTCACCGTGTCAGTTCCGAAAGGTGCGACTCCCGGAGATCACCTGAGCGCACTAATCGTCGAACAGCGACCCGACAACATCAAGCTGCTCGATGAAAATCGCCGGCAGATGGTGATTCGTTATCGCATGGCAGCCGTGTTTTATATCAAAGTGCCGCAACTGCGACGCCAAGGCTCGTTGGAAAGTCTGCGTGCTGAAGCAACGGCGGATGAGGTGGTGGTCACTCCCCTGCTCAAAAACTCCGGCAACAGCGTGATTCGCCCGCTGACTTCATTGAAGGTGACGGACAGCGCCGGCGTGGCGGTCGCGGAGCTGGCGCCAAAGGAATCGTTACCGGTGCTCGGTGGCGCCGAACTGCTTCAGCCGCTCGTACTCGAGACACGCCTCGCGCCCGGCACTTACACCGTGAAGTATCGGGTGGATTTCCAGGATGGCAGCAGACCGACTGAAGGCGTCACTGAGTTGGTGATCCCGCAGTCGCAACGAACGTCAAATGGACCAGCCCGCGGGCAGGCTGTGGTTTCAAACTAATGACCACCGTGATTTGTAAGGCATTGTTCGGAGACTCGAGCGTTCCCGCGAGCGAAACGCGTGGTCCACTTACTACGAGCCAGGGTCGCGAAACGTCCGTGTCGGCTTGCCGACTTGCGTCAACCGCATTAACAGCGTTTGGCGAAACCAGTGTTCCGGTAGCGTGAACGTCAGTCACCTCAACTTCGGCTGTGCTTGATTCGAAGCTGGCTGAGATTTTGAAACTGCTATTTGAACGTACCAGCAAAGGCACGCGAATGACCGCATCGTCGCCGGACAAAGTTATTCGTACGGTGTTACCGCCGCTGCTCATTACCTCGACGTTGTTCTGATTAAAAGTTGGAGCGACAGAAAGAGCGACGGTCTCGCTGACGCTGCCTGTTAACGTCACAGAGCTTTGCGCCGCGACACTCGCAGGCAAGATAAGCAACACCGCGACTAGCGTGAAGATATGACGACACTTCGGCCTTAACCGTCTCGCCGGCATCATGTGAGAACTCCTGAATTAGATTCTTGAGTTTATAACACACTCAATAACCAGCCGCTTCTAGTAAAACCATGACAGCCACAAAACAGCACAAGCATTTCCTGCTCATCATTCTGTGCCTTTTGTGCCTTTTTGTGGCTAACACGGCACTCGGCTTCGAGGGCGACGCCGCTAAACCCGCACCTCCGAAACCCACCGCCCAGGACACGTCAGTAATCATCGTGAACGAGCGCGCGCTCGTTGGCCCAAACAGTGCCGCGCAATTACGTGGCGGACGATTGTTTCTTCCCGTCGCCACCATCGCCCAGGCGCTCGGCGATATATTCAGCTCCGATTCGATCGCGCGCGTGGTGACGATTCGACGTCAGGACGGCACGACTGCGATCTTCAATGCACCACTTAATGAAGTGCGTGAAAACGGCGCCGTTGTGCTCACCGTTTCCGGCACCGCCGACCTGGTGTTCCCGCCTGGCCCGAACGAGTTGATGCTGCCCGCTGAAATCGTGTCTGCATTACTCGACGTCGTAGTCCGGCGCGATGAAAATCACGCCATCGTCGTCAATCGCAAAAACATTCAGGCCGACACGATTCGTACCGGAGCGAAACATGCGCCGTGGCAGCTCTTTCAGCTCGAGTACGACTACAACTTCAGCCGCTACACGGCATGGACCGATCACAATCTCGTGCTGCGCGGCACCGGCCGCGTCGGCGACGCGAGGTTGAGCTTTATCGCCAACTCGTCTATCGGCATGACGCACAATTCGTCTCGTTTTGTGGGTGGCACTGTCAGGCTGGACCGTCCGAATGGTCAGAGCTTCGTGGGCGGCGAGTTTGGCACGGGCACGGACGTGGAATTTCTTGGCGCGGCCGTGCGCGGCGGGCTGGTCCAGCTACCCTTGCAGCGTGTGCGACTGGATTTCTTTGGCGGACAAACGACCTCCGGACTCGTCGCACCCGAAACCCTCTCCAACCCTGACGCCTTAAGACTGAAGCCTTACTCGGTTCAGTACGACACGAGGATCTTCGGAGCCTTAGCAACCACAGCCACCGAAGCTCGACGTCAATCAGACTTCACGCTCTCGGCGGGAGTCATGCACTTCGACGGCTCGACGCGTAAAGGAAATATGGTTGCCGGTGGCCTCAAATACATCTCCGGTCTCAATCGTTTTCAGGCCGACTTCGCCACGGGCCAGTTCTCGGGAGTAGATCGCACCGGCACTAAAACCAACGGGACAGGCGTCGCGCTCAATCTCACCGGTTCGTATCAACTGACAGAGCAACTGCTCGTGCAAGGTCGCTATACTTACGTTGGTCCAACCTTCCTGAGTCCGCAAAGCGGGCTGCACGAGGCTAACAACACAGTCGCTGCCGGAGTGAACTGGCAACCAAAGCGCTGGCTGACGGCGGCTTTGAGTGGCAGCACCGCAACGACACCGGGAAGAGTCAGTCTATTCAATCGCTACGTAACCGCGAGCGTCAGTATCGCGCCGAATAACGATTTGCCGTCTCTCTTCATCTCTCACACGCAAACCGGTACGACGCAACTGCGCAATTCCGCTTTTACCCTCATTACCGCGACGAAGCGATTTCATCGCTGGAATATGTTCTTCAACGGCTCGCGCATCAAGACTTTCGGGAACCAGGCTCTGAACGCGCAGGTTGGCGGGAACATCCGGATCAATGAATGGAACACGCTCGAGGTGAGTCAATCGCTGGGTAGTCGTGGACTTCTCAGCGGAATGGCGACGTGGCAGGTATCGAACCTGTTTCACAATCGCCTCGGTTTTAGTGGTGGGCTGGGTTACACCAGAAACAGTAATGCGGAGTTTTACACTTCCGAGCATGTGTCGGCATCGCTCAAGTTGCCGCGCAACAGCAGTCTTCAATTCAGCTACTTACGGACGCAAACCGGTACCACTGCGCTGGTGAGTTTGCACGGCCTGTTTTTCAATTCCAAACGCGCTGAGCGCGCGATCAATGGGCCACTCACGGAGCTGAATTCTTACGCGGCGGTTTATGGGCGAGTTTATCAGGACGTGAATCTCAACGGCCGGTTCGAGCAGGGTGTCGATCAGCCACAGGCGAATGTGAGAGTTCGCGTGGATGGAAATCGCTATGTCGTGTCGGATGCTGATGGCAACTATCGGATCGACAGTGTGGCGCGCGGCGATCATTCAGTCTATCTGGATCTTTTATCGGTCCGCGCCGATCTGACGTTGCTGGACAGCACGCAGCAACAGATCACCATCGTCTCGACTCGCGATGCGATTGTGGATTTCCGTGTTGTGCGCACTGGGCGCATCAGTGGTGTGGTGTGGCTTGACCTGAACGAAAATGGACGGTTCGATGAGGCGGAACGGCCGTTGTCTGATGTGCGTGTGGTGACGGGTAGTGGTCGCGACACGCTCACCGATGACAAAGGTTATTTCATCATTGGCGATCTGCCGCCGGGCGAGCACATCTTGTTGCTGGACGAGAAGACCATCCCGGATCAAACACGATCAGTTGCAGGCTCGCAGACGATCAAAGTCTCGGCCGGCAACGAAACCTCCACCAGCTTCCCCGTTGCTCCCCTCCCTGACCAAATCAAAAAATTCCCTCGCAATTAGCCGCCGCGGATAACGCGGATGAAAAACCAGATCGGGTTTTAAAATCCGTCTGATCCGTGGTTGAATGATGTAATCTCAAAGGTGATTCAATCGACAGTTCGAACTAATAGAATTCGAATCCGCGCGCATGAAATGCGCCGGCGAGTCCTTTATACCCGCAGAAGAATCGAACGAATCTCTCGTACCGCAACGCTCGGTGGTCTCTTTTTATCCTTTTTCAAGATCGGCCTGGTTGGTTTTGGCGGCGGCGTCGCTGTGCTGGCGCAGATCCGGAACGTCACCGTGCGCAAGCGTCATTGGTTAACTGACTCGGAGTTTGTCGAAGCGGTGGCGCTCGCGCAAAGCTTGCCGGGAACAAGTGCCGGCAATTCGGTGACGTACATTGGCGTGCGTTTACGCGGTTGGCGTGGCGCAGCCGCGGCGATGAGCGGCTTCATTCTGCCTTCGATGCTGATGATGATCGCGCTCGCGATCATGTACAAGCACATTCGCAACCTATCCGGCACGCAGCAATTCTTCCACGGACTGAACGGCGCCGTTGTGGCGGTGATTCTGGTAACGGCGTGGCGGATGGGAAGAAATATTCTGACGAAGCGCTGGCAATGGCTGCTTGCAGTGCTGGCCTTGCTGGCCGTAGCGATCCTCAACGCTACGGTGCTTGAAGTTGTGTTTGCCGCAGGCCTGATTGGGATCTACATCGACTCATTCGCCGGGAAAAAGTTGGGACGCTGGCGCAATCTACGCACGATCGTTACTCGCCGCCGTGCGCGCATTCGCACGCGCCTGGCCAGACAAAGACGAACTAAACGCAAAGCCGGCGAGGAGCTCAAAGAACCGGAAGAATCCACGACGTTTCGATCGATCGCTCTGTTCGCGCTCGCGATGCCCGTCATGGCGAAACTCGGTTTGCTGCTTACGCTGGCAGCGATCTTCCTGCGCATGGGTAGCGTCACGTTCGGTGGCGGATTGGTGATGGTCCCGCTAATCGAGTCGGAAGTAGTCAACAATCATCAATGGTTGACACATCAGGAGTTTGCCGACGCCACTGCGCTGGGACAGATCACGCCTGGTCCAGTGCTGATCACTGCGACCTTCGTCGGGTATCGCGTGGCGGGAACGTTGGGAGCTTTGGTAGCGACGGTCAGCATCTTTCTGCCGGCGTTTCTGATGACGATTGCGGCCGCGTCTTCGTTGCGGAGATTTCGGAACAACGAACAAGTTCAATCATTCCTGCGAGGAATCGCACCGGCAGTTGTCGGCCTGCTGGTCGCAGCTGCATTAAGCATCGGCCGCGCCGGCATCCACTCGTGGGTTGGTCTATCGATCATGCTGCTGGCGATGTTCACCCTGATCCGCTTCCGCCCCAACCCCTTCTGGGTCCTGCTCGGCGCCGGCCTGCTCCGCTTCGTCATTGGGTTATTCGTGGCTTGAGCATTTTTGGAAGTGGTCAGTAATAAGCGACGTGTTAAGATCAATAACCAATGTCGCTTGTATTTGAATGGGATCCAAATAAAGCCGAATCGAACCTGGCAAAACACAACGTTTCATTTGAAGAAGCCATGACGGTGTTCGCTAATCCCCTGGCACGAATCTTTCCTGATGAGGAACACTCAGTTCGTGAGTTGCGTGAAATTATTATCGGCCACTCAGCACAGCAACAGCTAATCCTGGTGAGCTTTACAGCTATTGACGACCAGGTGCGAATTATTAGTGCACGCAAGACTACCCGCAGAGAGCGTAAAGACTATGAAGAAAACATCGGCTCGTAAGAAAAGACCAGTCAAGGAAGACACATTGCGTCCAGAGTACCGCTTCGATTACAGCAAGTCGAAACCGAATCGCTTTGCAGCGAAAATGGCACAGGGGAGCGTAGCAGTTGTATTGGAGCCGGATGTAGCGAGAGTTTTTAAGTCGTCAGAAGCGGTCAATGCTCTTCTTCGGTCCATCATCTCGGCAATGCCGTCATCGAAGCGTGGCCCACGAGCAAACAGAGCGATGTAGGTCATTGAATTAGCGATCGCAGCCAGACATAGAGTCGAAGGGAAAAGCAATGCTTACTAAACACGCCTTGATTGCGGTGGTGGTCGCGTTGTTCTTTCAAACGGGCGGCGGATACAAGGTTGAGACGCGCTACTCGGTTCCGGGGAATGGTGGGTTTGACTATGTAACGATCGATAGCGCGGCGCGGCGTCTCTACCTTTCGCACGGCACGCAAGTGGACGTGATCGATCCTGACACCGGTAAGCTCATCGGAACGATCGCGGATACGCCTGGCGTGCACGGGGTTGCACTGGCTTCCGAGTTCAAGCATGGGTTCACCAGCAACGGCCGCGAGAATAAAGTCTCGATGTTCGATCCGACGACGTTGCAGCTCATCAACAAGATCGACGTGGGTAAAGGACCTGACGGCATCTACTACGATCCCGGCACCAAGCGCGTTTTCACTAACAATCATGGTTCACACGACATCACCGCGATCGACGCGAGGACCGGCCAGGTCGCAGGCACCGTAAAGGTCGAAGGCGATGGTGAGTCGGCGGTCGTCGCCGATGGTGTCGTCTACGTGAATCTCGAAGACACCAACGAGGTTGCAGTCTTCGATCCAAAATCACTGGAGGTGAAGCAGCGTTTTCCGATTGGCGTCGCGAAAACACCGACAGGTCTCGCTTACGACGCGAAGTCGAAACGCTTGTTCATCGGCTGCCGCAACGAGCCGAAGATGGTCGTGATGGATGCGGTCTCGGGAAAAGTGATCACCAGCTTTGCCATCGGACGCGGTGTCGACTATGCGGCCTTCGACAGCCAGGCGAAACTGATTTTCTTTTCGTGCAGTGAAGGCGTGTTGAACGTCTTTCACGAAAAGTCCGCCGACGAGTATGAAGATGATGGCCCAGTGAAAACTCAGCCCAGCGCACGGACCATGGCCTTCGATCCAAAAACCAGGAAGATCTTTCTGAGTGCGGCCGAATACGTCGAGACTCCAGCAGCGACACCCGGTGGCAGACCGCAACGCAGCATCAAACCCGGTTCGTTCGTGGTGCTCGTTATGAGCAAGTAAGACTGCACGACTCAGTCATGTGTATTTTTGCTTGGCCTGTCCGCACTGTTAAGCAGTGAGCCTTCAGGTGATCAATCGGAGAAGACTGAAGCGTTAGTTCTTACTGCTTTCCCTGGATGCAACTCGAACTGACAATCAG
>Ga0070699_100002381_pt1 | contig 16868 bp, 17 predicted proteins | sample KBSK1503metaG_FD_65473 | JGI IMG/M metagenome (GOLD analysis project Ga0070699, IMG submission 65473) | Corn, switchgrass and miscanthus rhizosphere microbial communities from Kellogg Biological Station, Michigan, USA - KBS K1-50-3 metaG | ecosystem: Host-associated > Plants > Roots >... | reverse complement strand
ACGCTCCCCGGCCGGATACGGGATGAAAATGTTGAGACGGTACACACGGATGACGGACGAGCGGGGAGTGGCGAGCCTGGAGTTCGTGCTCATTCTCCCGATCCTGCTCTTCGTGATCTTCATCGGCGTCGAGCTGAGTCGGGCATGGATGACGCTCAACCTGCTCACCAGCGCGGCCCGCGAGGCCGCTCGAGCGGGCGTCGTTGCCTCTCCTGCCAACGTAGCCGCAGCCGGCAACGCCCGGCTCACGCAGATTCTCGCGCCGGTGGGCGGCTGGTCCGGCCCCGGCACCAGCTGCAGTCAGAACCCGTGCGTGGCCGACGCGCAAGTGACGGTAAACGTCTCGGTGAACTTCAACAGTGTGCTTCCCAACATTTGGATATTGCCGCAGCCGCTGGTCCTCACGCAGACGGCCAGCATGCGCTACGAGTAACGGAGACAATGCGATGCCCCGACGTCTCATTCTGGTCCTTGTCGTAGCCGCTGTGGTCGGCCTGCTGGCCAGCACGCTCGTGTACAGCGTGCTGAAGGAAGTGTCGCGCGGGCAGGACACCGACACCATCGTGGTGGCCACCGTCAACATGAACATGGCCGAGACCGTCACGTCGGCGCACGTAAAGCTCGTGCCCTGGCCGTCCAAGTCGGTGCCGAACGGCGCCATCCGCACGGTGGTGGAGGCAGAAGGCCGGGTCGTGCGCGCCTCCATCGTGGCGGGCGAACCGCTGCTGGATGGGAAGCTGGCTCCTCAGCTCGCCGGCAGGGGCGGGCTCATGCCGATGCTCGTTCCCGAAGGGCAGCGCGCGGTCACCATCAAGGTCGACGACGCCATCAAAGAGAGCGGCTTCGTGCTGCCCAACAGCCGGGTCGACGTGCTCGTGAGTATGGCGAAGGACAAGGCCTCACAGGACCGCATCTCCAAGGTCATCATTCAGGATGTCACGGTGCTCGCGGCCGGCCAGACGGTCGAGCTACGCGACAACAAGCCCGTGACCATCACGACGGTGACGCTCGCGCTCGACCCCGCGCAGGCCGAGCGGCTGGCATTCGCGCAGTCGGAAGGCAAGCTCACGCTCGCCATGCGCAATCTCCGCGACAATCAGATCGTTCAAACGAAGGGCGTCACGGCAGCGTCGCTCCTCAGCGACGCCTCGGTCACGCCTGCCGCGCTGACGAAGGTCGTGACCCGGCAGGCGAAGGTCAGCGCGCCGCTGGCACCGCCCCGGATGGAGACGCACTCGGTGACAATCCTGAGAGGCAACAAGCCAACGGAAATCGTATTCACGCGCGACGGGCAGGACTGGCTCGAGCAAATTCCGAGTCGGAAGTAGCGAGGAGAACGGTCATGAAACTTCACGGAGTCTTGTGTGGGGCAGTCGTCAGCGCGGCGCTGGTCGCGACGGTGGTGAGCGCGGGAGAACCGGCACGGCTCTATGTCACGATCGACAAGGCCGAGGTCGTCAACTTCCCATCGGCGCCGTTCAGCAAGGTCGCCGTGACGAATCCGAACATCGCCGACGTGCACGTCGTGACACCGACACAGCTGCTGCTGAACGGACGTGTCGCAGGCACCACGTCGCTCCTGGTGTTCTACCCCGGGCGCATCGAATACTTCGACGTCGTCGTGCATCCGCTGCCGGTTGGCAATTCAAAGGCACGCCTCGTGCCGACGCAATCCCACGTCATCGAGGTCCAGCGCGGTGCGAGGGTCACGGAGCAGCTGTTTGTCCGCGACGAGGACGAGGCGTGGGTGCAGCTGGGCGATCAGAACGGCAAGGCCGAGCCCAGGGAGGCGCCCGCAAAGTGAAACGCGCGATTGCAGTCACCACGCTGCTGCTGGCGGTGACGACGGTATGCCCCGTGGCCGCCCAGACCGAGCCTGGACTCGTTCGGCTGGACGTTACGATCGGCAAGTCGCAGATCATCGACCTCAAGGAGCCGTTCACACGGGTCTCGGTCACGAATCCGAACATCGCCGACGTCTTCGCCATCACGCCCAACCAGATCCTCGTCAATGGCAAGGCAGCCGGGGTGACCTCGCTCGTCGTCTTCTACCCGGGCAAGACCATGTTCTTCGACCTCCTCGTGCAGGCGGACCTCGCGCTTCTTAGCGAGCGTCTCAGGCAGGTCGCGCCGCGTGACGATATCCAGATCCAACCCGCCCAGGACGCGATCATCCTCAAAGGCACGGTCGCCAGCGAAAATCTCATAGACGCCGCCGTGAACGTCGCCTCGGTCTTCGCGCCGAAGGGACGTGTGGTGAATCTCCTTGCGCTCGCCGAGCCCAAACCGCCTCAGGTCATGCTGCAGATGCACGTCGCGGAAGTGACTCGCGATGCGCTCCGCGAGCTCGGGTTCAGCATCCGGGCGCTCGGCGACACGATGCAGGGCGCCTCCTTCCCGGGCACGGCCTTCTTTCCGCCGCTCGGCCTGCTGAGCATGGTGTCCAAGTCGGGCTTCAACAACACCACCGTGGGCCAGACGACGCCGACGTTCCAGTTCACGTCGCCCCAGGGCGGGAGCGGCTTCTTCCTCTCCAACGGTCAGCGCAACTACGCGGGCGTCGTGCAGGCGCTCGCCGAGCGGAACCTGCTGCGCACGCTGGCCAAGCCGAACCTCGTCACGCAGAGCGGCAAAGAGGCGAAATTCATCTCGGGCGGTGAGTTTCCCTTTCCGGTCGCGCAGCAGAACAACACCATCACCATCGAGTTCAAAGAGTTCGGCGTGAGCCTCTTGTTCACTCCGAACGTCGTGGACGGCGAGATGATTCAGCTAAAGATACGGCCGGAGGTATCCAGCCTCGATTTCAGCCAGGGGCTCGTCGTGCAGGGCTTCAACATCCCGGTCATCCGAAAGAACCAGGCCTTCACCTCGATCAATGTGAAGGACGGCGAGTCGTTCGCGATCGCCGGCCTCATCAACAACGAGGTGCGCCAGTCGGTCGGCAAGATTCCGCTGCTCGGCGATCTGCCGATCATCGGCGCCCTGTTCCGCAGCACACGCTTCCAGAACAACGAGACGGAGCTGCTGTTCATGGTGACCGTGAAGCTGGTGAGCCCCGCGCCAGTCGGTTCGGCCAGCGTGCCGGATCCGCTGAAGCTCATGGAGCTCCGCGAGAAGGAGCGGCGTGAATTCACGCTCATGCCCGGCTTCCCGGGCGTCGGCGAGATCGTCGAGCGACCGTTTGGGCAGCACAACGTCGCGCCGTCTACGGAGCAACGCAAATAATGTCCGCCTCCGTTTTCCGAGCGGTGGTCGTGGATTCGGACCCAGACACGCGCGCGGCCGTCCGTCGCGTGCTGGGTGGCCTACCGGGGGTAGCCGTCGTCGGGGAGTACAGTCACGCCGGCGAGGCCGCTCTGCAGGCACCGGCCAGCCGGCCGGATGTCATGATCGTTGAAGTATCGGTCGATTCGGATGCGGACAACGCGACGTCGGCGGCCACCGTCGCGGGTCTCGCCCGGCGGCTTCCCGACACGGCCCTGCTCGCCACGGCGGCGAACGGCTCGCCCGAGTTCGTCCTGCAGATCCTCAGGGCTGGTGCACTCGAGCTCGTGCGCCGCCCCATCGAACAGCGAGAACTGCTGGCGGCGCTCGACAAGGTCGCCCGGCTCCGCGGGCGGCCGGTGCAGAGGCAGGCGGGTCGTGTCACCGCGGTCTTCTCCACCAAGGGCGGCCTGGGTACCACGACGCTCGCCGTGAATCTCGCTGTCTGCCTCACCGAGCATTCCGCCGTGAAGAGCGCGCTACTCGTCGAGCTGGGTACCGCCCCTTCTGACGTCGTCACGTTTCTCGATCTCCAGCCCCGATACTCCATCGTCGACGTCCTCGAGAGCATCGACCGCATGGATGAGTCGCTGCTGCAGGGACTCATGACAAAGCACGGCAGTGGGCTTTGGGTCCTGCCGAGCCCGCCACAGATCGACCGCGGTCACCTCGTCCGGGAGCGCGTTCATGCCGGGATCGAGCTTGTCCGTATGCATTTCGACCATGTCGTCCTCGACCTCGGGCACGACATGGAGCCCGGGACCGTCGCTGCTCTGGAAACGAGCGACACGGTGCTGTACGTGACCACTCTGAACGTTGCCGCCCTGCGCTCGGCAGCAGCTGGGCTCACGGCGTTCCGGCACCAGGGCTTCGATCTCAAGAAGGTGAAGGTCGTAATCGCTCGTGACGGGACCAGCGAGGACGTGACGGCCACGCATGCCCGCGAGGCGCTCGGGATGCCGGTCTATTGGAAGACGCCCAATGATTATGCCGCGGCCGAGGCGTCGATCAACGGTGGCAACCCGGTCGTCACCACGTCGCCGCGCTCCAGGCTCAGCAAGAACGTGCGCCAGCTCTCCGAGACACTTCTGGGAGCCGGCCAGAAATCGGCGACGTCGCTGTCTCAGCGCTCTGCAGCTCTGCTGGCGGCCGCGTGGCCGATCAACCGACTTTCGGGAGTCTCCTAGACATGGGACTGTTCGGTCGCAACGAATCTGGCACGACGGCCGCCACGGCTGCGACGTCGACGGCGGCCGCGACGAACGGCGACACGCCACGGGGACCCGACACGGCTCGTTACGAGCTGAAGGCGCGCGTCCATCGACAGCTCATCGAGCGCCTCGACCTCACCAAGCTCAGCTTGCTGCCCCCGGAGTCCGTGCAGCAGCAGATCCGCCGCATCGTCGAGGACATGCTGGTCGACGACGAGACACCGCTCACCCGTCATGAGCGCGAGCAGATGGTCGTCGAGGTGCAGCACGAAACCTTCGGCCTCGGTCCGATCGAGCCTCTCATGCAGGACCCGACGGTCAACGACATCCTCGTGAACGGTCCGCGCGACGTCTACGTAGAGCGGCGCGGCAAGCTGCAGAAGACCAGCGCCATCTTTCGCGACAATGCGCACCTGATGCAGATCATCGAGCGCATCGTCTCCGCGGTCGGTCGGCGGGTGGACGAGTCGTCGCCGATGGTAGACGCGCGGCTCAAGGACGGATCGCGCGTGAACGCGATCATCCCGCCGCTGGCGGTGGATGGCCCCGTGCTCTCCATCCGGAGGTTCGCCGTCGATCCATTCAAGATGTCGGACCTCCTGACGTTCGGGACCCTGACGGGTCCGCTCGCGGAGGTTCTCCGCGGCGCGGTCCGCGCTCGACTCAACATCCTCGTGTCGGGCGGGACGGGCGCGGGCAAAACCACCATGCTCAACATCCTCTCGAACGCCATTCCGGGTGACGAACGCATCGTGACCATCGAGGACTCGGCCGAGCTGCAGCTGCAGCAGGATCACGTCGTCAGGCTGGAGACGCGGCCAGCCAATATCGAAGGCGCCGGCGCGGTCACCCAGCGCGATCTCGTCAAAAACGCGCTCCGGATGCGGCCGGACCGGATCGTCGTCGGCGAGGTGCGGGGCGGCGAGGTCCTCGACATGCTGCAGGCCATGAACACCGGCCACGACGGCTCGCTGTCCACGGTGCACGCGAACTCGACCCGGGATGCCTTGTCCCGCATCGAGACGATGGTCCTGATGTCCGGCATCGCGCTGCCGGTGCGCGCGATGCGCGATTACATCGCGTCCGCGCTCGACCTCATCATTCAGCTCGCCCGGCTCAGCGACGGCACTCGCAAGCTGGTTCGCGTCACCGAGATCGTCGGCATGGAAGAAGACGTCATCACGACGCAGGACATCTTTCTCTTCGAGCAGCAGGGAGTCGACGAGCAGGGTCGCGTGCGCGGCTATCATCGGGCCACCGGTGTCCGGCCGCGCTTCTGCGAGCGCCTGGAGCGTGCCGGCATCCAGCTTCCGCCCGAGCTGTTCGATCCATCCCGGAGGCACTACGCGTCATGACGCTCGTTGCCGTCGCCGCGCTCGTCTTCATTGGCATCTTCGCCACGATCGTCGGCCTCTGGTGGGTCCGAACCGCGGGCGAGCGGGTGCGACAGCGCCTCGCACATCCCGTGACCGCGGGCATGGCCGAGGCACAGGTCTTACGGAAGGACCACGCCAGTCCGTCGGCGCTCGAGCGACTCGTCCGGCGCAGTGACCTCGTGGAGCAGCTCAGGACGCTGAGTGCCCAGACGGGCTCCAATCAATCCATGACCGATCTGCTGCTCGTCATCGGCACGTGCGGGCTCGTGGGGGCGGCGCTCGGCTGGTGGCGCATCGGCAACGTCGGCGGGGCGCTGCTGGCGGGTCTGCTCGTGGGGGCGGCGCCGGTGCTGTGGCTGGTGTTCGGGCGGAGCCGCCGGCTCAAGCGATTCGAGCAGCACTTCGCGGACGCGGTGGATATGATCTCGCGCTCGATCCGGGCCGGCAACGCCCTGAGTGCCGCTATCCAGATGGTCGGCGAAGAGATGGCTGAGCCCATCGGGCACGAGTTTCGCCACGTCACGGAGGAGATCCGTCTCGGTGTCGACCCCGGTGAGGCCCTCGCGCGTCTGCAAGAGCGGATGCCGCTCGAGGACGTGCAGTTCTTCTGCAACGCCGTGCGGATCCAGCGTGGCTCCGGGGGCAACCTGGCCGAAATTCTCGACCGTTTGAGCGACGTCATCCGCAAGCGATTCGAGCTGCTCAGCCATGCCCGCGTGCTCTCCTCTCAGCAGCGGTACGCCGCCATCTTCGTCGGGCTCAGCCCGGTGGTGTTCTCGATCATCTTCTACTTCTTGTCGCCGGGATACTTCGATCCACTGATCGCGTCGCCGTCGGCGCCGATGCTCCTGGGCTCCGGGCTCGCCCTCGAGATGGTCGGCTTCCTGATCATCTGGCGCATAGCCCGGATCAAGGTGTGAGACGGTCATGACGACTCTGACGCTGGTCGCGGTCGCCTTCGTGCTCGTGGGCGGCATCACGTTCGCGGTCGGGGCTCTGCTCTTCCGGCTGCTCCCCGCTATCAAGGCCGACCGCCTGGCGGCCCCGGTGGCGGAAGGTCCTGGCGGCGACGTCTCGATCCTCCGGTGGGACGAGCGGTACGCCGCCGGCTGGCGTTCGCTCGCCGAGCGGCTTGGCCATTGGCTTACCGCGCGTGACGCGACACTGCTCGGTCGATACCGCCAGCGTCTCGTCATGGCCGGCTTCCACGACCCGCGGACGGTGACCGTGTTCCTCGGGGCAAAGGCCGGCATCGGTCTGCTCCTGGGACTGTCCTATCTCCTCTACGGCGCGATGGTCCAGCGCGCGCTGCCCAACCTGCTGCCCGTGTCGATCATCCTCGGCGGCCTCGGCTTCTTCCTGCCCGAAGCCTGGCTGCGGCTGCGCAGCCGCGCGCGTCAGCGGCAGGTCCAGCAGGCGCTGCCCGACGTCCTCGACATGCTGATGGTCTGTGTCGAGGCCGGGATGGGATTCGACGCCGCCGTCGCCCGCGTGGCCGAGCAGGGCGCCAAGAAGAGCGCTTTGCACGACGAGCTGCTCCGCATGCATCTCGAGATCCGGGCCGGACGGCCCCGTGAGGAGGCGCTGCGCTCCTTGGCGGACCGCGTCGGCAGCGACGAGCTCCGGTCGGTCGTCGGGACGTTCATCCAGACCGACCGCCTCGGGACGCCGCTCGGCAAGACGCTGCGCGTCCAGGCGGAGGCTTCACGCGTCCAGCGCCGCCATCGGGCGGAGACGAAGGCGCAGCTCGCTCCGCTCCTGATGCTCATCCCGACCATCGTGTTCCTGATGCCGTCGTTCATGCTCGTCGCGGCGGCACCGTCGCTCCTGCGGATTATGCAGATTCTCCAAACGATTGGAAAGTGAGGCAGCTCGGATGATTGGGAATGCGTTGAAAATCGCCATCGGACTCGCAATCGTGAGCGCGACCGCCGGCCCGGCTGCCGCGCAGTCGATCACGGCCGAGGTTCGCACGTTCACCGGCCAGACATACCGCCTGATCGACGTTTCGCTCGAGGTGCTGTACACGATCGTGCCGCCCAGGAAGGACGATGCTGGACCTGCGGAGACAGCTCCCACGACAGGCCCGCGCACTCCGATGCTCTTCGGGTCGGCGGCTCAGATCGGTCGGTTCCTCGATAAGGGGCCCGATCCGCTGCAGGGCCAGAGGCAAAGCGAGACGGTGACGCTGCGGAGAAACGGTGTGGAGGTTCAACTCCCGCTCGCGGCGCTGGACTCGCTGTCGTTCACGCGGACGCGCGTCGTGAGCACGCTGCCGCCGTACGTTGCCTCCGAGCATTACCGTCACGCCGCGGCCGCCGTGTTGCTCGATGGCAGACATGTTGAGGGAGACTACGTGAACCTCGGTACCACGTTCTTGCGTGGACGGACACCGTACGAGCGCGTCGACATTCCGTGGCAGGACATCGAGACGGTGCGGTTCACGCGATGATCCGCCCGAAGAACGGAGTCGGCATGCGGTTACTGGCCGATCAGCGGGGCACCGCTGTTCTGCTCACGATCGGGATGATGGTGTTCATCCTCGCCATGGTCGGCGTGGCCGTCGATCTCGGCTACCAGTTCGCGGCCATCGGCGAGATCGAGAAGAGCATGGAAGCAGCGGCGCTCGCCGGGGCGGGGAAGCTCGGATTCAACGACACCGTTTTCCCGACGGTGCGCCAGTCCGCACGGCAATATGGGCAGTTCAACCCTCAGCACAACCCGGTGTTCGGCAACCTCATCAGCCTCGATCTCAATCCGGGCAATGCCGCGAACGGCAACATCGTGCTCGGCGTCTGGAACAACGGCTTCACCCCGTCGCTGGACGGGACGGTCGTGAACGCCGTACGCTGCCAGTTCAGCTCGCAGGTGTCGACCACGTTTCTGCGCGTGCTCGGTATCCAGAGCCTGCCGATCAGCGCCTCCGCGATCGCGGTCGCCAACCCTCCCCAAGTACCGCCGCCGGTGAACGAATGTACGCTGCCCATCGGCGTCGGTAGTTGCCCCTTTCAGGGCAACACCTCGTTGGGCTGCGGCACGCCGATCACGTTCATCACGAGCAGCGGCAAGGGGGATGTCGGCGCCGGTTGTCTGTCGCCTCCCTGTACCAACAGCGCGGCCTGGGTCAATCTCGACGGCGGAAGTCCCAGCGCCGGTTATCTCAAGAACGCAATCACCTCGGCCGGCGCCGGCAACTGCCCGGCGGCCACGGCTCAAACCGGCGATTCGGCGAACACCGGAAACGGCATGGATCAGAGCGTCATGAATGCGCTCCAGTCGGTGTTCGTCCAGCAGTACAACGCCTCGAGCACCGTTCAGGTGACCGACGCCAACGGCAACGTCACCTACAGCGGCAAGGGATGGAAGGTCTACGTGCCCGTCATCCAGACCGCCTGCCCCGCGGGCGCGATTTCCGGCGCGCACACGATCGTCGGCTGGACGGAGATGGTCATCGCGCAGGTGATCAACAAGGGCAAGTGCGCGGTCAGCAACGACTGGAGCGGCAACCCCTGGAGGGCGGCCGGGACCACCAACGGTTGCACCGCGTCGACGAACGACGGCTCGATGCGCGCGGTGTTCGGCTACTTCTCCTGCACGATCATCCCCGGCAATCCGACTCCGATACCGGGACCACGGACGGCGCTGGCGAACCGGCTGCGACTCGTGAAGATGTACCAATGAGCTCGCGGCAAGGAGCATCCGCAGCGGTACTGGTACTGATCGCCGCTATGGCGTCGGGCGGCTGCGTGGCCGCGGCGCCGCTGATCTCGGCGGCGCTATCGGCCGCGCCGCTCATCGGCGGGCGCAGCGTCGAGCGGACGGTGGCCGCCGGCAGACCGATGGCGTGGCAGGCGGTGGAGACGACGCTCGCGGACCTGGCATTCCGCATCGAGGGCCGAGACCAGGAGAAAGACGAGTGGCGCCTGCGCGCAGTGGCTGATGAGATCACCGTCGAGGCGAGGCTGGAGCCCGTGACGTCGAGGCTCACGCGCGTCACGCTCCGCGTGGAAACCGGTGGTCCCCTCGCCGACCGCAGAACCGCCGAAGTGATTCACGACCACATCGTGAAAACCGTCCACGCCGCTGGCCGCCAGACGACGGTCAGTGATTCAACGTCCACGAGGTCGGACGAGGCGATTCGGTCGCTCGAGACCGAAGTGCGGCGGCTTCGGACGGACATCGATGACCGAAGCCGCAGCACACGGCAGCCGGTCGAGAGCTCGGCGCCGAATCAGCCGCCGGCGGTGCGCGTCGAGCGATCCGCCATAGTCACCGCGCCGCTATCTGCTGCGTTACCCAGCGTTGCCGGAGCCGCTCCGCCGATTTCGGTGATTCAGCCTGCCGGCATCATCACTCCGGCTGCGGAAGGCGTACCAATGGTCAAGCGACCGATGGTGCCGGGCGCGGCTGACACCTCATCCATGACCGACCGCGTGGGGCCGGCTCGCCCCGCCGAAGCTCTCGTGCCGGTCGCGCCTGTGAGCCAGTCGCGGAGCGGCGGATAGTCGTCGCCGGACATGCCCGGCACTTCGAATCGCCGCTCGAGGACCGCGTCTCCCGGCTCGCGTCTGGAGCGTCGCGCGTGCCAGAACCGCCGCCGTTCCGGCGCCTGGCTCGTTTCAATCGCGCTGCATGTCCTGGTGCTCGGCCTACTGGCCAGCGCCGGCGCACTCGAGCCGGCCCTGCCCGCATTGGAGGTCTTCACCACCGAGCCGGAGCCTGACCCGGCTACGCCGACGCCGATCGCTCCGCCGCAGCAAATAGTGCAACCAGCCAAACCGCGTCCGGCGCGAGCGGCGCGCTCGATGCCGCCGTGGATTCAACCAGCCGCGCCGAAGAGCTCTACCGAGGCGGCGATCCCACCCGCCAATGCACCGGTGCGCGAAGCTGCATCGGGCGACCGGCCGCGAGACGCCGACAGCACCGGCCGGGAACACGTGACGTTGGCGTCGACGCCGGTGTCCGCGCTGACGCTCACCCCGGCGAAGACGTTGACGGGGATCGAGCCGCCGTCGCAGACCGAGCCCGCGCGTGACGCCCTTGTGGCCAAGGCCAACCAGCCGAGCGGCGGGATGGCGGAAACGACTGCTGCGCCTGCGCAGTCATCGCCGGTCGCGGCCCAGTCGACAGTCGTCGCGCTACCGGTCGACGCACCCGCGCCACTGTTGCCTTCGGGCGAGTCACCGACGGAGTCGCCGAGAGCGGATACGCCCGCCTTGTCCGACGCTCCCCGTTTGCTGTCACCACCCGCCCCCGCCGTGGCTGCACAAACGACGAACGAGCGATCGGTCCGACCCGCGACGGAAGCGATGGTCCGAGCTGCGTCGCGAGGCTCGGCGCTCAGCATCGGACTCCAGCCGCTGCAGATTCGCGTCGATGGTTCCCAAGAACGGACGACGTCCCGTGGGACCGACGTGATCTCGGGTGTGATCGTCGGCGGCGAGCCGCGGCGCCTGCAGCTGCAGCTCGGCGATGCCATGACCACGCCGACCGTCGACGGGCGCGCGTTCTTGGCGACCGTGTCGCTGAAACCGGGACTCAATCGCGTCCGTGTGGTCGTCGTGGACTCCGTCGGTCGCGAGGTCGAAGAGACCGTCAGCATTCAGTACAACGCCCCCATCGGCGTGGTGATCACAGGCCCGGTCGATGGCTACACAATCCGCTCGTCTGATCCGCCGTTGGTCGTCGTTCAGGGGGAAGTCGACGATCCGAGCGTGACGGCGGTCTCGCTGATCGCGGGCGCACACCGGTTCTCTGTTCCGGTCACTGCGGGGCGCTTCCGGCACGCGGTGCCCGTGCTCGAGTCCACGGTTCGTGTACGCGTTGAGACTCCGCCCGTCGACAACCGCACAGCGACGAGCGCCACCGTCACGGTACATGCGACGCCCACGCCGACGATGGCGGTGCTCTTGTACTGGCCAAATCACACCGCTGTGCCGGTCGAGCTTGCCGCGGCCTGGCGACCGAGGTCCGATCGGGTCGACGACACCGTGCAACGGGTACCGCTCGGCGCGACGCAGGACAACACAGGCCTCACGATGTACTACCTGCGCAATCCCCGGCCGGGCGTTTACACGTTCGTGCTCACGTCTACGGCGAGCGATGCACAGCCTGTGCAGCCGGCGGTCTATGTTCCTGGCGGTAACGGCGGTCTCAAGATCTTGCCGACCGTGACGCTGGACGGAACCCAGCGCCTTCTGGTCGCCCGCGTGCTGCTGCCGCACGGCGTTCTGTGGGAGCAGGACAACTGGTTCAGCGGGCAGAGCGCCAACGGCAACATCCTCACCAAGTTTCGCTTTCCCGACGGCATTAGCTGGTCCGAGCGGGCCGGAGCCTCTCGGTGATCGGCGAGGCTCTGGCCATGCTCCATGCCGCGCAGAATCGTGACGGAGGCTGGCCAACGTACCACGGTCGAGCGAGCAACACCGAGTGCACGTCGCTCGCGACCTTGGCGCTCGCGCGCCTGGACGCAGGCGAGCGGGCCGCCGCGGACCGCGGGGTGCGCTGGCTCGCCGCCTGCCAGAACGCCGACGGCAGTTGGCCGCTTCAGCGCGATACCAGGACGCCCTCGTGGACAACCGCGCTCGCGACGTTGACGCTCGGGTCGATCGACCGCGAGCCGTCGTCCGCCGGGCGTGGCGCGCGATGGCTCCTGCGCCAGCAGCCGCGGACGCCAGGTGTCCTCGCCTCGGTGCTGTATCGAGTTGCTCCGCACGCTCGCGTCGTCGAGCTCGACCCCGAGCTCCGAGGCTGGTCCTGGACTTCCGGGGCGACGAGCTTCGTGGAGCCGACCGCATACGCGCTCCTTGCGCTCAAGCGATCGCGCTCGCGCCTCGCCGGCGTCGAGGTCGGCGCGCGGATCGAGGAGGCCGAGCGCATGATCTACGATCGAATGTGCCGCGACGGCGGCTGGAACTATGGAAACTCTCGCGTGCTCGGAGCCGAGTTGTGGCCCTACGCGGACGTCACGGCCCTCACGCTGCTCTCACTGGCCGATCATCGCGACCGCGGAGAGAATGAGCGAAGCCTCGCGGCGCTGCAGCGGATGCTGGCGGACGTCGACTCCGGATTGGCGCTGTCGTGGGCGGCGCTCTGTCTCGCGGCGTATGGACAGGACGCGGCGCCTGTCCTGGCACGCCTGCGTCGCGCGTGGACACGCACCCACTTCCTCGCCGACACGAGGTCAATCGCGCTCGCCGTCCTCGCCATGTCCGACGGCGCTCGGGCGGTGGCGCCGTGATGCCTGGCCTACATCGTCGTGCCTTTCTGAGCGGGGCACTCGCCACCACAGCGCTGGCGAGCTGCTCCCGGCCCGCCCGCTGGGACCGCACGGCCGTCCATCAGCCGTCGCGCTCGCGCGTCGCCATCGTCCCGGCGACGGAGTACGACGATCGTCTCGCCGAGATCGTGCTGCGGGGCGTGCGGATGTTCGGCCTCGACGTTGCGCGCAAGACCGTCGTGTTGAAACCCAACTTCGTGGAGTTCGACCCCGCCGGAGTCGTCAACACGCATCCCGCGCTCGTCGCGGCCGCGATCGAGGCGTTCCGAAGGGCGGGCGCGCGGGAGGTGATCGTGGCCGACGGGCCCGGGCATCATCGTGACACCGAGCATCTCTTGATCGCCTCGGGCCTCTACACCGTGCTGCGCGACGCGCGCGCGCGCTACGTCGATCTCAACGGTGATGATGCACGGGCCGTGCGCGTCCGCAGCCACTACACCGGCCTCGATGAGCTCTACCTGCCCGAGACCGTGTTGAAGGCCGATCTACTCGTCTCGATGCCGAAGCTCAAGACGCACCACTGGGCCGGCGTGACGCTGTCGATGAAAAACATGTTCGGGTGCCTGCCCGGCTCGATCTATGGCTTTCCGAAAAATGTGCTTCACTGGGCGGGGATCGCCGAGAGCATTGTCGACATCAACAGCACGCTGCCCGTCCGAAGGTTTGCGATCGTCGACGGCATCGTCGGAATGGAAGGCAACGGCCCCATTCAGGGTGATCGCAAGCACTGCGGCGTCCTGGTGTTCGGCGAGGATCCCGTCGCCGTAGACGCAACGGCCGCACGGCTCATGACGATCGATCCGCGGCGAGTCCCGCACCTCGCGGAGGCTGGTCGCTTCCTGGGTCATCTGGCCGACGATCGCATCGAGCAGATCGGCGAGCCGATCGATCGGCTGCGTCAGGACTTCAAGGTGCTCCCCTCCTTCGCCCCTCTGAAGCGTTTCGCATGACACGCCGCGACCTGATCGTAGTCGCCGCGCTGTCGATCCTTTTCGCCGGCGCGGGATGGGTGGAGCTGAACGAGGCCGGTAAGGCGGCTTACGCCAGGGGCGACTTCGTGGAGGCCGAACGCCTTTTCCGGGAGGCGATCACAGCGGCGCCGCGCGAGCCAATGCCACACTACCATCGCGGCGTCGCCCTCACGCGGCTGCGACGCTTCAGCGAGGCGGCCGCAGCCTATCGAGAGGCGTTGCAGCTCGATCCGCCCGCGAGCATCGCGACGGCAGCCCGGGAAGGGCTCAGCACGGTGGAGCCGGCGAGGCCGCGGCAGCTGCGGGACGACGGGCTCGCACCGCCCGCGCGGGATCGTTCGCGAACGCCGCGCGCCGAGGCGCCGTCAGACACCGTGCGGCTTCAGCGAAAGTTGGGCAATTGGTTCGTTGACGTCATCATCAACGATATGCAGCGCGCCACTTTTCTGGTCGATACGGGCGCCACCGCCTGCGCCATCACACCGGCGCTCGCCGAAGCGCTCGGAATCCAGCGCGACCCGGAGAGTGCGCCGACTCTCGTGCACGGCGTGACCGGCTCCACGTACGCGGCGGTCGTCGTCATCCCGAGCCTTCGCGTCGGCGACGTAGAGGCGCAGAACGTTCGGGCGGTCATCATGCCGCTCCGCGGGATGCAGGGCATTCTGGGGAATACGTTCCTCGCTCGCTACACGACGACCATTGATCCCGTGCAAGGCTTGCTCACGCTCAGGCCCCGGTGAGGCTATCGACGACCGGGCCGGTACTCCTTGAGGCGCTCTTCGAAGGTGACGTCGCCGCGACGGCCGACCCAGCGGACGTACCAGCGCACGTCCGCTGAATACCAGTATTCGTCGGAGTCGCGTCGCTCGCCCTCGCGCATGACCTTCATGGTCTGGAATCTTCCGGCGGGGACTTCGATCTCTTCCACGCCGACGACCGTGAAATGGTCGTTGAATGTGCGGCTGCCGCTCGCGTCCTCGAACGTTCCCTGGTGATCCCACTGCTGTTTCGCCACGAGTGGCCACATGAACCATGGCTGCGGTGGCACCATGCGGGCTTCGACGCGGGATTCACGGACCGCCGCCGCCCAGTGAAGATCCTTCGTGTAGTAGTTCTCCACGTCTTCGAGGCGGAGGACGAAGTATGAGACCGCATTGACTGCCTTGGTCTCGGACACCTCGATCGTCTTCGTGCCTTTCTCCGTCCCACTCGTCCAGTCATAGATCCACCGATCTCCCGGACGCCACTGCGGGGCCGAAAGGGTCACGGGCGCGGCGACCGTCGCCGGGGCCGGGGCGCTGACCGGAGTTGGATGGGCAGACGTGCAAGCCGTCAACGCAAGGACGAGACCGACGCCGGCGAGCCTCACGAGGGCAGAGAGGATGCGCGACAGCTCATCACGAGGAATTCTAGCAATTCCCGCGGCGGGCGAGAAGTTTGTCCCGCCGAACGACCGCTACGGGACGGCTTGCCGAATATCCTCCGGATGGACAAGCCACGGGCCGCTGCACCCACCATGCATGAGTTCAGAGGCCGAATCATAGGCTTGTCCCAACGTGACTGTCATGACGACGGCGGATATGGTCGCCCCGACACCGCACAGAAGCGCGCGTGATGGGACGTACCACATGTTGGCCGCGACCGCGCCCACTTTATCGTCAGTGCCGACTGGACGTGCGTCTATCGGCGCTGCGGGCGTATGCATTGCACAACCCGATGCGAGCATGGCGATCAGCATAAGACGCACGAGACTGCACTTGGTCATTGATGTCCTCCGTCGAAACGTGGTCGAGGATTGGGTTGGATCGATCGCAGGCGGTCGGGTTGATCTCGGAGTGTCAGCAGAGTAAACGAGCGCCGCCTTTGATTCCGGCATACTCGTCCCTCTCCTCTCCGGCGCGACCGAGCGGAGTATAGCTCATCGGGAGGCTCGCGCGTGTCGTCGAATGACAGGAAACTCGACTGCGGCGTGAAGCGTAGCGCGACGTCATCGCTCTTTTACGTCGTCGCTTCTGTTCGTGGTGACTCGGAGCAGGGCTCCGGTGGCAGTGCTCTTGACCTGTCTTTAGATTTTCGGCGCCCCAGGCGGCGGCGGTGGCGGGCCCGCTGGCACGTCGGGCACCCAGACCCACTGGTACGGAACGTTGACGCCGTTTCCTTGAAGGTGGTAGCACCCGCCGACGTAGCAAAAGATAGGCGGGGCTGGTGGTGCCTGATAGGGTGGCGGCGCCGGATAGGGAGGAGCTTGCTGATCGGGCGGTGGTGCCGGATACACCGGGTACGCATCGTTGTAATACGCAGCCGCGTCCGCGGCGTCCAGGAATGCACCACCAACGAGCACCGGACCGAAGCAGCAGCCGAACCGACTGAAGCCCTGGCGGCGATGGAAGCCGCCGCGGAATGCGCCGCGATGGAAACCGGTGCCGTGCAATCCGCTGTGCTGAAAACCGCTGCCGTGGAATCCGCCGTGAGGCGCAGCCCCGCCGACTCCGGCAGACGCTGGCGCGGCGAGCGTAAGCGACAGCACTGCTACGAGCGCGAGAACCACTATCCGCGAAACCATGTGGCGCCTCCGTAAGCCGAACCGTCCGCAGTATAGCCCCGGGTCCAGCCCCAGGCTCGTCAGCACCGCTGGCCTGCGGCGAGCGACGCTATTCGATGACTCGAGGCCGAGGGCCTTGGGGCCGATCACAGACGTCGGGGCCCGACTCGGACACGCGAAGCCGACGACAACGCTCACCTGCTGCGCGCAATGGATTCCGTCGGG
>Ga0070699_100002379_pt1 | contig 16873 bp, 16 predicted proteins | sample KBSK1503metaG_FD_65473 | JGI IMG/M metagenome (GOLD analysis project Ga0070699, IMG submission 65473) | Corn, switchgrass and miscanthus rhizosphere microbial communities from Kellogg Biological Station, Michigan, USA - KBS K1-50-3 metaG | ecosystem: Host-associated > Plants > Roots >... | reverse complement strand
CTTTATTCTTGGCGAGTAGTTTCTCGGTAGCCATGACCTGCGCCACCGAGTTGTTCAATTCCGGCACGCGGTCGCGCATATCGCGGATGGTTTGCTGAAGAATGAGTTCCGGGTCTTCAGTCTTCTCGATTATGCCCCCGAAGAGGGCGCGCATTGAGCGCTTCATTCTTGTCCAAACTCCCATTTCCGCTCATCCTCCGGCAGCGAACTGTGAAATCTCAAAACAATTATTCCAGCTTCCTGTTGTCGCCGTTCAGGGTCCATTTAGCAACCGCTTTGATGTACGACATATACGCTCAGGCGGTTTCAACTCCGGCGAAAACTGTCTTGGAGTATAACAGCACTGTTAAAAGCCTTCCAGAAAGGTCATCCGCTCACCGCCCGTCGCCCGATATCACGCCGGAATTGCATGCCCGGCCAGTGAATTTTTGCCAGCCATTCATAAGAGACGTTCAGCGCTGCGGAAAGGTCTTCGGCGGCTGCTGTGACACCCAAAACCCTGCCTCCCGTTGCGATAATGCGGCCATTTGCGTCGTTTGACGTACCGGCATGAAAAACCTGCACGGCTTTGTGATCAATCTGATCGAGGCCCTCAATAACTGCGCCTTTCTCGTATTTGCCGGGATAGCCCTTGTTGGCCGCGACGACACACGCAGAAGCGCCTTCCGCCCATTCGACTTTCAACTGACCAAGCGTCTGGTTGTGCATGGCAGCGAAGATGGCAAGTAAATCCGTCTTTAGACGGACGAGAATTGCCTGTGTCTCCGGATCGCCAAAACGTACGTTGTACTCGAGCAGCTTTGGTCCATCAGCAGTCAACATCAAGCCCAAAAACAATATTCCCTTAAACTCAAAACCCTCGGCACGGGCGCCGGCAAGCGTGGGCTCGACGATCTCACCCACGACACGTTCCTCGACGAGCTTCTCCAGTACAGTCGCATCGGTGATTGTTCCCATGCCGCCAGTGTTTGGACCAGTATCATTCTCACCAATGCGCTTGTGATCACGCGCGGCCGGCATCAAGGCGTAGTCACGTCCATCAGCAAACACCAACAACGACGCTTCGGTTCCGGTTAGCGCTTGCTCGAGTACGACTCGTTGCGCGGCATCACGTCCGGCAACGTGGTGGACCATCAGATCAGCGATTGCCTTTTCTGCTTCATCGCGATCAGCGGCGACGACCACACCTTTACCGGCAGCCAATCCATCGGCCTTGATCACCACTGGTGATTGCGCCGAACCAAACTCTCCGCCTCTCAATTGTGCAAGCGCCTGTTCCGGAGATTCAGCAACGCGATAGGCAGCCGTTGGTATCCGGTGGCGCGCCATGAAATCCTTCGCGAAGATCTTGCTTCCTTCGAGTCGCGCAGCAGCGGCTGTGGGCCCAACAATTCGCAGTCCTCGTTCGTTAAAGTGATCGACGATCCCCGCAGCCAATGGCGCTTCCGGTCCAACAAAGGTCAGATCGATGTTCTCTAACGCCACAAATGCCGCGAGTGCCCTATGGTCCTCGACGGAGACATCAACCACCTGGGCAATCTGGGCAATTCCCGCGTTACCGGGAATGCAAAAAATCTGAGTCGGGCTTGTACCAGTCTGCTGAAGAGCCCACACGATGGCGTGCTCACGACCGCCAGAGCCGATGATCAATACTTTATTCATGGTTGCGCGCGGATGCTGCCACCCGCTGTTGAGCCTGTCAAGATTGTCCTGTTTTAACGCAATTTACCTTGACACATTTTCGACATAGATATATACCAGTTGCACTACGTGCGGCCTTGCAGGCTGAATCTTTACTACCCTCATTGGTGGCAAACCGAAGAGCGTATTAATTAGCGGTATTAATTCACCCGCCGGCATGATGTATTTCGAGGCAAACGGACCGAGGGAGTTGACCATGGCACAAACGGAAGCCGCCCAAGCATTGGAAATAACTCACGAAAGCGAGTTTCAAGATCGCCCGATCAGGTGCGTCGATTGTAACGAGAACTTCATCTGGACTGCAGGTGAACAGGTATTCTTTCACGACAAAGGGTTGAAAAACGAACCGAAGCGATGCAAGCCGTGCAAACAAGCTAAGAACGAACGCTTAGCTGCGATTGCAGCAGCCCAGTCGTCGGGAGTGCGACAACGCATCGAAGTCTCGGTGCAATGCGCACAATGCGGACAACAAACTACCGTTCCTTTCTATCCTTCGCAGGGACGTCCAGTCTATTGTCGCTCGTGTTTTCTCGCGGGAAAAAACTCTAACGGTGAAGCCGCACAGATGTAGCACTCCTCGCAGTTGTTGCGGCGCTGTTTACGTTAACCCAAGTCAGCCCAGCTGATCCCGACCTTAAGCTCGACAATCAACCGCCCACATGCACAATCGGACGACGATTGGAGTCCTTCTCTGCCTTGCGTAAAACTTCGTGCGTAACGGGCGCCGTGTCACCTTCACCAAAGGCGATATATTTCAGCAGGTAAGAAATCGGATTCCCCTCACTCCACCCAAAATAGACGTGCGGCAGTTTGCCCATTTCATCGCGCAGATAGAGGAGAAACGCCGCAATCGCATTCGGCACTGCGGGCGACTCGGTGCGGAGTATGCGATAACCATCAACTGTTTCACCGCGGATGCTCAGAGTGCCGGCGAATTCAGAAGCGTCACCAGGCGTAACTTCGAAGAAGAGAATCGGCTCACCAGTCGGAATGTGATTACTGGTGCGCTTCTCGTGCTCCTTTTGCGCGTACTCGTCAGCATCGCCTTTATCCTTGCGATTGGTGATGATGCGAATCGTTCCCTTCGCAGCATCTTTAATGAACTGCCGCGCCTGGTCGTCTAACTCGATTCGCTCGACCCGCAGCTCCGTCGAACGCCACACTCGCGAGAACAGCGAAGCCAGAATGATCGTCAGGATAAAGAACGATGCAATCTTAATTCCTTCCGGTCGCTCGTGAATATTCTGAAGCGTCGTGTAGATGAAGACGAGTGCAATGAGCAGATACGGATACCAGTTTTCCTGTTTGCGGCGCGCGGCGAGAGTCACGGCAATACCGGCAGACGTCATTAACACGAGTACACCGGTCGCGTAAGCGCCGCCCTGTGCGTCCACATCAGCCTTGAAGATCAACGTGACGGCAAACGCTATCACCACAATCACAATCACCAGCGGCCGCGCGGCTCGCGCCCACTCAGGCGCCATGCCATAACGCGGCAAGTAACGCGGCACGATACTCAGCAGCCCCGCCATCGCCGAAGCTCCGGCGAACCACAGAATCGAAATCGTGCTGAGGTCATAGACAGTGCCGAAGGTGTTTCCGAAAAACTCGTGTGCGAGGTAAGCGATAGCGCGCCCATTTGCTTCCCCGCCTTCGACAAACTTTTCTGCCGGGATCAGGATCGACGTTACGAAGCTGCTGCTGATCAGCATGACACTCATGATCAAAGCCGCGGAGCGAAGCAACTTTCGAGCGTTGCGAATACGTCCGCGCAACAAATGCTGCGCTTTGACATCTTCGCCATGGGCGGTTCGCGTTGACTGAATGTCGGCCCAATCGTCCTCACTCAGATCGTCGTCACCTTTCACCAACGGCATCACCGCAACGCCCGTCTCAAACCCGGAGAGACCAAGCGCAAGCCGCGGAAACAACATCAACGATACGCCAACAATGAGCCACGTATTTCCGTGAACTTTTGGGTGCTGCAAAAGCGCTTGCTTCCATTCCGGAAAGTGAGAAGGATGCGTGAAGAGTTGAAACAGCCCATATCCAATAACGATGACGTTGAGCACCAGGTAAACCGCCACGAGCGCGACCGCAATACCAATAGCTTCCTTAAACCCACGCAGAAAGATCACACCCAGCAATGTGATCAGCGCCAGGGTTACACCGATCTGATGTTGCAGGAACGAAGGCGTGAACGGATTTTGGATGATGTGCGCGGTGGCGTCCGCCGCCGAAAGCGTAATCGTGATGACGAAGTCGGTTGCTACGAACCCGAGCAACACGAGGACGAAGAGCTTTCCTTTCCAGCGCGAAAGCTGGTGTTCCAGCATCGAGATCGATCCTTCGCCGTGCGGACTATCTTCAGCGACGCGATTGTAAATAGGCAGCGCGCCGAAAAGCGTGAGCAGCACGAGGACCAGGGTAGCGATCGGAGACAGTGCCTGCGCGGCGAGAAATGCGATTCCAGGTTGATACCCGAGAGTCGAGAAGTAATCGACTCCGGTCAAACACATTACTTGCCACCAGGAGTGTTGCCGGTGAGGCGTTGCGTGTGCGGTATCCTTTTGAGCGGAACCTTTGAATAACCAGAGTTTGAAACGTCTTGCTGCGGATCGTCGACTTAATCGATTGAGCACTTCTGCCCTTCCCTGTAGCCTACGAGGTTAGCTGTCGGACTCGAACTGGAAGTGTTCGTCGTGGCGACTATGCTCAACGATTAGCCCCTTGTTTCGCTGTACGAAACATTGGTTCCCCCGTGTTGCAAGGCGATCGATCGCCTCGCGCAACTTCGGCAGACATTAAATTTTCAACCAGCGCGATGTTACTCGCGTACTCACTCGGAATCAACACAGAAAGAACATCCCCTAACCGCCGACATGTACGATCGGCCGTTGATCGGGATCCTTTTCAGCCTGGCGAAGAACTTCGTGTGTGACGGGCGCAGTATCACCTTCACCAAATGCAATGTACTTAAGCAGGTATGAAACCGGATTCCCTTCACTCCACCCAAAGTAGACGTGCGGCAGTTTTCCCGTCTCGTTTCTAAGGAACAGTAAGAACGCAGCAATGGCATTCGGAACGGCGGGCGATTCAGTACGCAAGATCTGGAACCCGTCTACATTTTCGCCTCTAATCTTGAGTACGCCGGAAAACTCCGAAGCATCTCCCGGAGTGACTTCGAAGAAAAGAATGGGTTCACCAGGAGGAATATGATTATCAATTCGTTTTTCTTTTTCTTTGGCTTCGTACTCGACGACATCACCGCGATCGATACGGTTCGTGATAATGCGGACAGTTCCTTTAGCCGCCCTACGTATGAACTCGCGTGCGGTATCGTCAAGTTCAATTCGATCGACTCTCAATTCCGTCGAACGCCAAACGCGCGAGAAGAGCGAACTCGCAACGATAGCGACGATAAAAACCAGCGCGATTTTAATGCCTTCGGGCTGCTCGACGATATTTACGATGGTGGTGTAGATGAAGACGATCGAGATCAGCATGAACAACCACTGAACCGGTTGACTTCTACGACGCGCCGACAGTGTTACTGCAATTGCAGCGGAAGTCATCAGCGCCAGCACACCGGTGGCGTAAGCTCCGCCCTGTGCGTCAACGTCGGCTCTAAACAGGATCGTAACGATGAAACAGATCACAGTAAAAACGATCACGAGCGGACGCGTGGCGCGGGCCCACTCGGGGGCCATTCCGTAGCGCGGCAGGTATCGCGGAACAATATTCAGCAGCCCTGCGAGTGCTGAAGAGCCTGCGAACCAGAGAATCGAAATGGTGCTCAAGTCGTAGACGGTGCCGAAGACATCACCGAGATAGGTATGGGCCAGATAGGCCAGGGCGCGACCGTTAGCCGATCCAGCTTCTTCGGTGAGAGTTTCCGGTCGAAATTCTTCGGCGGGAATCAGCATGGTCGTGACAATGCTGCTCGCCAACAGCAGGAAACTCATAATTAACGCCGCTACTGTGAGGAGCTTGCGAGTGTTATGTATGCGTCCGCTCAATTGCGCCGCCGACTCACCGCCGCGAGTAAGATGCTGAGTCTCTGCCGCATCAAAATTAGCAGTTACATCGCCTTTGACGAGCGGCATTACGACCACGCCGGTTTCGAATCCCGATAAGCCGAGGGCAAGTTTGGGAAAGATCAGCAGCGCCGCTCCAATCATTAGAAACGGGTTGCTGTTCGTCTCGAAAAGTAAACGCTGCCAATTCCAAAAAACGGTTGCGTGTGTCACGATTTCGTAGAACCCAACCGCAACCACCGTTAAGTTCAACGCGAGGTAAATCACTACCAGAAACACGGCAATTCCGATCGCCTCTTTAAACCCACGGAGAAAAATCGCGCCGAGACACGTGATTAGGACCAGCGTGACGGCAATCCGATGGTGCAGAAAATTGAGGTGTTCGATCGCAAATGGATTTTCTACGATGTGTGCCGTGGCATCCGCCGCAGAGAGTGTGATGGTGATGATGAAACTGGTGCTGGCGAATCCCAGCAGCGCAAGCACAAAAAGTTTTCCCTTCCAACGCGATAACAAATTCTCGAGCATCGAGATTGAGCCATCACCGTGAGGACTTTCCGCAGCCACACGACGGTACATCGGAAGCGCGCCGAATAATGTCAGCAGAACTAGAACGAGAGTAGCGATTGGTGAGAGTGCGCCGGCCGCTAGGAATGCGATGCCCGGTTGATACCCGAGAGTGGAAAAATAATCCACTCCGGTTAGGCACATCACCTGCCACCAGGAGTGTTGTTTGTGAACGGTTGAGGCCCCGTGCGCTGAGCCGCTTTGCCTTACGCCCTCATAAAACCAGAGCTGAAACTTGCGTCGTGATCTCTGTAGCAGCCCCATAGTGTGCTATCGCCGTTTCCATTCTCAATTCGCAGGCATCAGAAACGCAATCACAATCGAGATATTGGAGTCGGCATGATCGAAAGGACATCTGCCGCACAAAAAAAGCGGGCGGGGGCCTCCCACAGCCCCCACCCTAAGGCCACGTGTCCTCACCCCACGCGACCACTTCGTCCACCGGGGAGGTGAACGCATGCGGATTATGCAATAGTCCGTTTAAAGTTTCAACCCGGTTATTGTTTTTGCCTGCACTCGCAACAATCATTGCACGAGCAACCGGATCAGCAAAAACTATCGACTATATAAGCAACCTCAATCGTGCGTGAAGAACGAGCAGTTTTCGTGATTAATCAACTACCGCGTCTCAGCGCTCGCGACTTGCAACACGTGCTGCACTGTTTCCCTGGGCCATGTCTTGTCCCTGAGCATCGTCATGGGCCAAGTCTGAAAACGCCACAATAATCATCAGCACAGCGACACCTACCGTACAAAGAATGTACAGGATGGCGGTTTGCTCTTTGTAGATCAGAATGATCACGCCGAGCGTAAGCAGTGCGGCCCAGAGAAGGGTCATTAATTTTCGACGCCGGCGATCGCCGGCTAATGTTTTTCGGTTCATCTCTTTTTCGATCCTAATAAATAATGCGACTTGGCAAATAAGTACTGGTGTTTGAAATTGCGCCCGACAGACCGCCACTCAACGCACCCATCAAGGTCGAGCCGATGCGGCTCGATGAGAACATGCCGGCCTCAGTCACTTCAATCACGTCGTACGGCTGCAGCAGAAAATCAGGCTTCTCGTTCTTCTTGATCGCAGCCACGTCAACGTGGATAACTTCCTGGTTGTTGGAACCGGCTACCTGGCGATAAATTTTTACATCATTCAGCTTCGCCTCTTTTCTTGCTCCGCCCACCATGGCAATCGCGCGACTAAGCATCAACTGTTCGCGCAGGAAGATTCCCCCCGGTGATAGCACCGCGCCGGTGATGTAGACCGGTTCAGCTTCGGTGACCAGCACATAGTCTCCTGGTCGAATAATAGGATTTGCTTCGACCTTGCCCGCGCGGAGGTCAGCGACCTTCACGATCTGAAGTGGAATACGTGTTCCATCAATCGGCGCTGCTTCCGCTTCTTCGCCGGCCTCGGGACACATCAACGGCTCGGTGTGCAGGATTTGAATCGTGCCGGCAGCGCGTTCAGTAAAGCCGCCGGAAACGGCCATCAACTCATTGAGACGCACTTTCCGCTTCATTTCCACGCGAGAAGGTTGACGCACGGCGCCAAAGACCGTGGCCGGCTGGCGGCTATTTCGTTCCGAGATGCGGACACTGACCTGTGGATTATTGATGAACTTCCCGTAGGCGATGCTGATATCTTTTTGCACTTCTTTCTCGGTGCGGCACTTGGCGCGAATGGGAGTCTCCAAAAATGGTAGTCCGTTCAGATTGCCATCACCATCAACCTGGACAGTGCTCGTCAACTCTGGTTGTCCAAACACTCTGACATCGAGCACGTCTCCGGGCCCCAGTAAATAAGTCTTAATTCCCTGCACATCCAAACTCGGATTCTGCGGCGCCGGTGCCGAGCTCTGTTGCTGCTGCTCCTGCGCGTGGACCGCGCCGCCAAGCAGGCAAACCAATCCGACCACCAAAACCAAAGATTGCTTAACTTTCATTCTCACACCTCAAGGCTAAAGCTACTTATGTATCCAGGGGATATCGGCGTCCACTTACGTTGTCTTCGTGTGTTTTTGGTGCCGGTGCCTTCTCCGGCGGCGCAAGGTACCAGGCACCACAAAACCGGTGAAAAGTAAGTTGCAACTATCGCATAAAAGGTGGTAGATGCCAAACATTCGCATCAGCAAAGGTGTCCTTTTATAACCCCTGCGAACGCGCGAACTACCGCATTTCGGGCATTTTTGAACAATCATTACTGCTTGCCTGGACCCGAATCTTCCGGCCGCGGCGACGAACCGTTCGCCGGCCGCAAACGCGTCTTCAACTTCGCTATCTCGCGCTCGATCTTGTCGGTTCCCACAGTCCGTACTTCTGCTTTTACTACTTCCTGGTTGAGATAAAAAAGCGCATCACGATAACGATCGATGGCGCGGCGGTAGTGTCCTTTAAAGGCCGACCGCTCCGCCAATTCTACCCAGTGGGCTACTTTCACTGAGGCAATAAACTCGCCCAGTGCGACTCTCGACTCATTAAGCTCGGCTTCGTCGGGATAAATTCTCAAGACGGAATCGATGCAATCGATGGCGCGCGTGGCGGTTTCGATCTTGTCAAACGTGCGCGCGCGCTGTTGCGCCTCATGAGTCAGCGCCTGCGAGTGTCCTCTGGCCCACGTCAAAAGATGATGACGGTGCAGAGCACGCACACGCTCCTGACCGGCACGAATCGCGATTCCCTTCTCACTACCATAACCGCCGGACCGAATTGCCTCATCAGTGCTCGCCAGATAATCCTGGCACATGTGGGCCACGTCGAGATGCATATCGGGAGCGGAAGCCGCAGCGTCAGCCGCGGACGATTGTTTCTGAATGGCGCGTAATGCAGCGGAGTGTAATGAGGCTGAGAATCCTCGCTTCTGAGTGCGGCTGCGTTCGCGTGAGTGACTCGAAGGCTTTTGGTTAATTCCGTTTTCCAGCAGATAACGAGTCCAGGCGCGTCGCATTACGACCTCGCGCGCCGATAGCGCCACCAGCAATACAACACTTGCAGTCAGTCCGGCCGGGAGCCACGGAGCTTCGTCACCGGCACTAACCAGAATCCACCACAATCCGAAGAACAATCCGAGTGCGATCATGATCGCCGCGACCAGATATCCCGTGCTCGACGGCATACGTCCGCGTGCCGGAACGCGCGACTGCGATCGCGGGCTTCTGGGGAAAAACTGATCGGCTGAGTTGTCTCCCAACGTCGCCTCCAGGCCGAGCACGGCTCAGCCCACCTCAAAAAGTTCGACTAACAAAATGTGACCGCAGCGTCCGGGGGGATGACCTCACAAGGCACTCAGGGTCATAATAGTCGGCTTTTTGGGATTCTGCTGTCAACATAAGAGATCCACAAGGAATAACGATGAACGAGAAACAATTCAGCGGCAAGGTTGCGCTTGTGACGGGCGCCACCTCAGGAATCGGACAGGCCTGTGCCATGGCTTTTGCACAGGCAGGCGCGAGTGTCGTGTGTGTGGGACGACGGAGTGAGGCGCTCCAGGAAGTTAAGACAAAGATTAGTGAGACCGGTGTGGACGTGTTAACGATCGAAGCAGATCTTGCTGAGACTGAAGCACCGGCGCGTGTCGTTGAAGGCGCCCTCAAGGTTTTCGGCGGGCTCGACATTCTCGTGAATGCCGCCGGTCACATCAGCAACGGCACCATTGAAAACACGTCGCTTGAAGCGTGGGACGACATGATGAACGTCAACGTCCGCGCAGTGTTTCAGTTGATGCAGAAAGCGACGCCGAGCTTGATCGAACGGCGCGGCAATATCGTAAATGTTTCCAGTGTTACCGGGTTGCGTGCGTTTCCGGGTGTGCTCGCCTATTGCGTCTCGAAAGCGGCGTTGGACCAGTTAACGAGGTGCGCCTCGCTGGAACTGGCGGCAAAGGGCGTGCGAGTTAACGCGGTGAATCCCGGTGTGGTAGTCACACAGATTCATAAACGCGGCGGGATGAATGACGACGCCTACGCCGCCTTTCTCGAACACTCCAGGACTACTCATCCACTCGGCCGCACCGGACGCCCGGAGGAGATCGCGGATCTGGTTCTATTTCTCGCATCCGACAACGCCTCATGGATCACCGGCGCAACCTACTCAATCGACGGCGGCCGTAGCCAGACGTGCGCTCGCTGACCGAAATATTTCACGCCAAGGCGCAAAGTTCACGCCAAGGCGCAAAGAAAGCAAGACGCAAATGCAACTGGCGTCGCGGAATCCTTTGCGCCTTTGCGTGAACTTTGCGCCCTTGCGTGAAATCTTATTTGTGCCTTTTTGTGGCTAACTAGCTATACTGCGCTCCCAATGACGCCCGTCGTGATACGCACCTCGCCTCGAATCAGCGCCATCAGGCTCGTGCTCGCGCTGGTAGCGATCTTTATCGCCATCTTTTTGGGACTACTGGTCCTGTTACTGATCGGCATCGAGACCGGACCCATCGCGTTGCTGCTTGGTTTTCTAACCGCCACGATTCCAGTGCCGCTTTATATCGCGCTTGTCCTGTGGATCGATCGTTACGAAGGCGAGCCACTCTGGATGCTCGCCACTGCTTTTTTGTGGGGCGCTTTCATCGCAACCTTCGCTGCGTTTTTTCTCAATACGACCGCTCAGCTCATCGTCAGTGCGGTCGCCAGTGCGAGTGCCGGTGAAGCATTTGCAGCAGTCATCTCGGCTCCCATCGTCGAAGAAACCGGCAAGGCATTGATCCTTTTTATCTTTTTCTTCTGGAAGAAAGACGAGTTTGACGGTGTCATCGACGGAGTGGTCTATGCCTCATTGGCTGCACTCGGTTTCGCAATGTCGGAGAACATTCTTTACTACGGCAAGGCAGCAGCGGCCGGCGGTGGTGAAGCACTCACGGCGACTTTCATCCTGCGTGGCTTCTTCGCGCCGTTCTCTCATCCGCTGTTCACGAGTCTAACCGGCATCGGTCTCGGTCTCGCCCGGCAGTCAAACAATCTTGCGATCAAGATCATCACTCCGATCATCGGGTTGTTGATGGCGATCTTCATGCACAGCCTTTGGAATGGCTCCGCAGTCTTTGGCGGCGGTGTTGTTTTCATGCTGACGTACATCCTGGTTATGATCCCTGCGTTCTTCACGATGCTGATCGTGATCTCACTGGCACTGCGACGCGAAGGACAAATCGTGCGCGACTTTCTCGTAGTCGATCTGCAAAGCGGCTTTTTGACTCAGGACGAATACAAACAATTAGGTTCGATAGTCGGCCGGATGGGCTCGTCGTTTAATGCGTTGTCGAGCAGCGGTTACAAGGGTTGGCGCGCGCGCATGCGCTTTAATCAACTGGCCAGCGAGCTCGCGTTTCATCGCAGTCGAGTTTCTCGCGGAGTTTATTCCGCCGAGCATGATGTGCAGGCGCTGGAAGCTGCCTACCTGGCTGCGTTACAGGGACTGATGAACGAGTTCAGAGGACGTTAGGCCGATTTTTAAGGCTCGCTGGTTATCTCGTTCTGGCTTATACTGGGCGCGAAATTGCGCATCGGTCATTTCATCAGAGCTGAAAGCTCGTGAGAATCCAACTTCTACCCAGCACGTTTGATGCTCAGGGAGTAGCGAACCTGGAGCAACGTTTGACCTGCTTTCTAATCGACGACTGCGTAGCAGTTGACGCAGGCAGCATCGCGATTGCTCTGAGCAACGAGCAGCGGTCCAAAGTCAAAGACATCATCGTTACCCATCCTCACATGGACCACGTTGCCAGTCTGCCGATATTCATCGACGATCTTTATCCGAGTTTGCAGCAGCCGATGCGCGTTCACGCGACCGCCGAAGTCATTCAACTGCTCGAGCGCGACGTTTTTAACTGGAACCTCTACCCACGTTTTTCCGACTTGAAGAACGACTATGGACCGGTGATGGAATACGTCCCCATGCCGATCGGCAAACCATTCAACGTGGCCCATCTAACGGTAGTGGCAGTGCCGGTTAATCATATCGTGCCGACCGTGGGACTGGTGGTTTCAGACGGTAAACGGAGCGTCGCTTTCAGTTCAGACACCGCCGAGACGGAGGAGTTTTGGAAGATACTGAATGAGATGAAGGATCTCGATGCATTACTGATCGAGGCTTCCTTCCCGAATCGCATGGCCAAGCTGGCAGAAGTCTCGCGACACTTTACGCCGGCATCGTTGGGCCAGGAGTTAAAGAAACTCACTCACAACGGCATGGACATCATGGCCGTACACCTCAAAGCGACCTATCGCGACGAGATCATCGCACAACTCAACGCCCTCAACATTCCCAAGCTAAGCGTGATGGAACCCGGTCGGGTCTACGAGTGGTAGCCACAAAAAGGCACAAAAAGCACAAAACAATTTAGACAGCAACGGAGAATTCTTTATGTGCCTTTTGTGCCTTTTTGTGGCCTAGTTAAATTGGACGATCGAACTGGATCGGTTCGAATTCTCTTTCCGCGTGTTCACCGTCGGCGCCTTGAAGCGAGACGCGTCCGCTCGCGAGCAGCTCTTTAACCATAAACGTGCGCTGGTTGCGGTCGCGTCCGGGCATGACCTCAGCCCTGAACGTGACCTGCATTCCCGGTCTCGCCCAAACGTCACCAGCTTTCTTCTCCACTTGCACGTTATTTTTCTTCCGGTAAGCAAATGCAGCGCTGATGGCTCCGGCACCAAATGCGAAACCGCCCAGAAGCCACCGGGTACTCTTCTTCATTACGCGTCGCCTACTCGCACAGCGGATCGAGCCTCGCGCTAATCGTCGGCAATCCGCTCAGCGCCCGGTCGGCGTTGATCGCGGTGAAGTTGGACCACTCCGCGGGCAACGCAGCTTCTGAGAACACTGCCTCTACCGGACACTCCGGCACGCACGCGTCACAATCGATACACGTCTCGGGATTGATCACCAGCATGTCATCGTCGAGATGAAAAGCATCGACCGGACAAACAAGCGCGCAGTCAGTGTAGCGACAGTTAACACACGGCTCGGCCACGATGTAGGTCATATGAACTTTGGCTCCTTGAAAGGAAAGGATAATTGCTTCGAGCAAATCTTAACCACAAAAGCCGCAGGGACACAACAAAAGCTTCAGCTGCTGTCTGCTTTCATGGGAGTGCTTCGGGTTCACGCACAGATCAAGGCGAACCGGACGAACCGGTGCGCCAGGTCTGATTCGGGACACCATCGTCAAACTCGTAGAAGCGAAGGTCCGACGAGGACATCATTTTAGTTAACATGATGATCTGGCCGGTGTGCATCGAGACGGGAAGCGAAACCTCAACCGCTTTCCTATCTTTTGTTTGCAGACTCGCTAAACCTCGGTTGACGGCTTCTTGACGGATTGGAAATTGACGAAACCGTGCGGAATTTTCAGCAATAAAACATTATCAGCACTCTCCAACACAACTGGAGGGGCGGCCACGGAGTGCCGCCCTACATACGCCTCTAATCAAAGCGACAGCCAACTTCACACTCAATTCCATTTAGACGCAATACGCTGGCGAATGCCTCGGAATACTTCTGCGCCCGCTCAAACGATTGCGATGTCGTTTTCGGGAATACGAAGTAGCCAGGCCCGTGGCCTGTAGAACCCAAACGGTTTTTTTTCAACCAGCGGGCAAAGCGGCAACGTGCATCTGGAAGTCGAACCCAAGAAAACCCACAAGCACCTTCTGAAAAGGCCTCAGTGTATCCTTCAACCCACATTGGCGTAGGGGTCCATGCTTCTGCGGCCCTTGTCGCATGCTCATCAGCCACCTCGTATACTGTTTTACAAAACTCTTTCGTTTGTGATCTTTCGACAATTAATCCAGCGAGTGGTCCCTGCTCATCAGTATCTGCCTTGTGCGCTATATAGGCAGATGTCAGGAAAGGAGATTCACCTGGACGAATGATCCAGCTACAAAGGACCTTCTTTATTTGCCCATTTCTGCCAACGACTGGGACCGTTATATCGTACTTGATACCCCACTCACTCCTTCTAGTGTTGTTTGGCTGCGCCTCCTCAAGACCTCTCACTAACTGCTCCCCAAGAAAGAGCCAATCGTTTCGAGTGATTCCTAAGAGTTGTCGAAAAAGCCGAGCCTTCGGCCGTCCTTCACCCGGAGTTCCATCTGCTTTCGTATGTTCCTCGTTTAGACTGTACTGATACAACTTGCGAATATTAGCGCGCCCGAATTCCTCTTTTTTGAATTTGATCTCGAACTCTTCCTGATCTGCCTCGGTATTGTGGAGCAAAGACACGAGTACATGCTCCGCATGATGCCGCCGAGCCCTCTGGTTCAGCAACTTTGCATTTTTCTGGCCCATGGTCGAAAGCTTGCGCGCCGAGATGCGTAGAGGATCATGAACCGTCATCTCAATTGAGGAAAACGGAAGCTTCGACGCGAATTCGACGTCAGCTGGAGGATCAGGGCCATGATCAGACGGAACAATCCATTTCAAGGTCCCATCCTGATAGTGACAATGGGGGATAAGAAGGTTTGCGGCAAGTTCTAATGCCAAAGGATCGCCGCGGTCGACTTCGAACCATCCTAAATAAGCGGAAAGCTTCTTCTTCAAATCCTCGTGAATAGAGTCACCACAAAAAAGCGGCATCTCAGATACGGCAACACAATCAATCGGTTTGCTTAGCAACATCGCGGGAAGAGCCTGCACTTCCAGATTGTGATGTCGATTTCCTGCAGACGCCGCGAGTGCGACCGCTAAGGTTGCACGTAAATCCTTATCGTCACTTAGGGTGTAGCCAACGCTCTTCAGGTTGAAGACCCGTCCTCGTCCAACAGCCGTGGTTCTTTGACTGAGACTCGTCAGGAGAATGCTTCCAGAGCGGACATGAAACGAGCACTTCGGATTCTTTGACAGAACAGACTTGAAAATTGCGTCCAAGATTAAGTCGAAATCACTCAGGCGCGCTTCATCTCCCTTAAACAAGAAAGCGATCGGAGGCATACATCAAGCGTATCCAGAGCTTCTCGTGATCTCAAGATGGCAGGGCGCTAGCCACTTGAGCAAATTGCGCCCCCCGCCTTATGAGCGAGAGCGCCAGCGCTCAACTGGCGCCTCGGCTTCAAAATCGTAGAAGCGCAGGTCGGTTGCCGTAAGTAACTTCGTCAGTAGAAAAATTTGCCCTGCATGCATCGAAACGGGAGGCGAAACCTCAACCGCTTCCCTTGCCTCACTTAGCGAATGCGTCCAATTTACGTCGACCACTTTTTGACCGGAGTCATTCGGCGATGTTATTACTCTCCAATTATGACAGGTCAGAAGCCATTTCCCTATGACGTGTTCGACATCGATCACAGCAACATCCAGGTCAGCGTCGATCTACTCACTAAGCACGGCATCATTGAGTTGTATGAGCGAACAGTGCCAGAGCTTTTCGCTGGCTTGCTTCCCGCCGTTCAGAAGGCCGTCCCGAAGGGTTACTTTCCATTCATTCGCAAGACGGCGAACGGGGATGTTCCAAGCTACGATTTCATCCTGCGACTGTACATGGTGCAGTCGGCAAACGAGCAATTCATATTTGCATTAGGTCACTTGTTGAGAGGCCACGCATCAGAGATTGCAGGGCACGTACGTCGCGCTACTGAAAGCGCGGGCATCGCCTATCGCTCAAAGTCGAAACCGGAGCTTGGCGACATTTTTATGTCTGGCGACGAGAAGAGACTGCGCAACGCCACCGGCGCGCAAACGATTTTGCCGCCCGACGACCCTCTGACTGCGGACTTGCTAAAGAGCATGAATTTTGCCAGCAGTTTGACTCATAACAACTTCATCACCTTTGCGAGTCGCGCACAGAATTCGTTCACGATTGAGAACGGTCAATGGACAGTCACGTTAGGTCTCGATCTCTACGGAAGTCAGAGCTTCGGATCATTCCTCAGCGTGTCGTTGTGGATGCTCCGAGTGATGGAACGCATCCTGCGGGTTTTGGCCGCGAGCTTTGATCTTCCAGCAAGCTCAGAATGGTGGCGCGAGGTTGATCAGTTGGAACAACGTCTCGACCGGCTCTACATCAATCTGCATCACATTGTAGATCTTGACGATGAAAATCAAGCCTAACTGTCAATGCCGTGATCCGACCGCCAGTTTTGACTCTGACCGTAGTTTCTCAACGTATTTGATCCACTTTGCGATCATCGTGCTCAACAGTCGCGTCTCATCGCGTGTGAGCGGCTCAAACGCAGCTTTATAAATTTGAACCGTCGAACCATCATAATTGAAACCGTCGATCTCGTGCGCCGCAGCATCCGAGTGCGCGAACGCCTGATTCCTCATCTTTCTGATGATCTTGTCGTGAAGTATTTGTTCGGGTGTGTCTAAGATCGCGTTCACCGTACCGCGCAGCGATACCTTTTTCTTTGATCCATCGTTGCTGTCCAGGAACGGTCGAGAGTAGGCAACGACTAAAGATGTGTTGAATGCAAGATGTATGAGTTTTGCCACAGCCTGGGGATTCTTCACATTGTGCAGTTTCCTTCTCAGGATGTACCGCGCAAACCGCTGCGCTTGCTTGAAATCAACCCAAAAGATGTTCAGGCGTGAGAGTCGAAACTGTGGTGTGCTCACCATGTAGTGATCGATAACGATTCAACGCAGCGAGAGAT
>Ga0070699_100002377_pt1 | contig 16875 bp, 8 predicted proteins | sample KBSK1503metaG_FD_65473 | JGI IMG/M metagenome (GOLD analysis project Ga0070699, IMG submission 65473) | Corn, switchgrass and miscanthus rhizosphere microbial communities from Kellogg Biological Station, Michigan, USA - KBS K1-50-3 metaG | ecosystem: Host-associated > Plants > Roots >... | reverse complement strand
GCCCGCGGTTCCCGGCATAGCGGCTCCGCTGAAGGCGCTGTGCGTCGTTCCGTTCGGCATGGAGGAAGGCACATCCGCGACACTCGAGGCGCGCGAGTTCGGGTTGATTGTCGGCGAGCCTGCCGAGTTCCGCTTTCTCAGCTCCACGATCCGCAAAGCCGACACACTCGGCGCCCTGATCGAAGACTGGAGTGACGAGCTCGAAGAGCTCGGCCCGCTCGAAGTCACGCTGCGCCTGGATGGTCAGGAGGACGCCGTCGTTCCAGTGACCTTCGAGAGCCATGTGACCGAGATGGGCACGCTGGAGCTGTGGTGTGTGACCCGCGATGGAAGCCATCGCTGGAAGCTGGAGCTGAACATCCGGGAGCGTGAGGCCTGAGCTCGCGGACCATAAAGGTCCGCGCCGCATCCCTATGCACGTCGGAATCGATCTCGGCACGACGAATTCGGCCGTCGCGTGGACGGAACAGCCTGCCTCGCCAAAGCCGCAACGCGGCGGCGGGCGAAGCCGCGAAGGCGGACGAAGGCTTTTCCAGATTCCACAGCTGATTGCGTCAGGCGAGATTGGAACGGCGACCGTCCTGCCGTCGTTCATCTACTTCCCCACACCCGACGAGCGCGAGACGGGCGCAATCGCGGTGCCCTGGAATCAGCGTCCCGACGCGGTCGCCGGGATCTTCGCGCGCGATCACGGTGCGCTGGTGCCGACCCGACTGGTCTCCTCCGCAAAATCATGGCTCGCCAACGCAGCAGTCGATCGTCGCGCCGCACTGCTCCCGTGGGCCGCGGAAGGCACGCCGAAGATCTCACCGGTCGATGCCTCCGCTCGCCTGCTCGCGCATCTCCGAGACAGTTGGAATCACGCCCACGCCCGCGACGATGAGACGAAGCGGCTGGAACGGCAGGAGATCGTTCTCACGGTTCCCGCATCATTCGACGAGGAAGCCCGCGAGCTGACAGTCGAAGCGGCACGCGGGGTTGGATTCGAGCGGCTGACGCTGCTCGAAGAACCACTCGCGGCCGTCTACGCGTGGATCGCGTCGCATTCGCGCGCGTCGGGCCGCCTGAAGGCGGCCCCCACACCGGGTGGACTGCTGCTCGTGTGCGACGTCGGCGGCGGCACGACCGACTTCAGCCTGCTGCGTGCGACCAAGACGGACATCGACGTCGTCTTCGAGCGCATCGCGATCGGCGAGCACCTCCTGCTCGGTGGTGACAACGTCGATCTCGCGCTGTCGGCCATCGTCGAACGGAAGCTGGCCGAGGGCGGCGCAGGCGCTCGCCTCGGTCTCGTGCAGCGACAGTCGCTTCGACGGTTGTGCAGCGCCGCGAAGGAGCAGCTACTTCAGGAGAACGGACCCGAACGCGTCACGATCACGGTTCTCGGAGCGGGACGTGGCGTCGTCGGTGGCGCGATGACCACCGAGCTCACGCGCGACGAAGCGATCGCGACACTCGACGACTTCCTGCCGATCGTCTCGGCTGACGAGCGTCCGCAGCGCCACGTTCGTCATGGGCTCCGGGAGCTCGGGCTGCCCTACGAAACCGATCCGGCCGTCACGAGGCATCTTGCCGGCTTTCTCGCACGAGCCACGGCAGTTGCGAGTGACGGGTCGGACACTGCCGAGGGCCTCTCGCGACCGGACGCGGTTCTGTTCAACGGAGGCTTCTTCACGCCCGCGATCGCGCGCGAACGCATGCTGGACGCGCTCGCGAGCTGGTTTGGCGCTCGGCCGGCGGTCCTGGTCAACGACGCGCCCGAAGCCGCGGTGGCAATCGGCGCGGCGTTCTACGGCGGACTGCGTCACGCAACGGACAGCGCACAGCGATTGCTGATCCAGGCCGGCAGCGCGCGCTCGTACTACATCGCCGTTCACGAAGGCGAGCCGGTTGCGTCCGCGGACCCCAACGCTTCGGCGTCACGAATGACCGCTGTGTGCGTCCTGCCCCGTGGCATACAGGAAGGCTCGCGCTTCGCGCTCGATCGATCGTTCACCGTGATCGCAAACCAGCCGGCGGCCTTTACGCTTGCCAGTGCAACCGATCGACGCGATGCCGTCAACGACGTCGTCACGTTCTCAGGCGACGAGGTGCACGTTCATGCGCCGCTCGTAACGGCGTTGCGCTACGGGCAGCGATCGCGACGCGTGCCGCTGAAGGTTCGTCTCACGGTGGTCTTCACCGAGGTGGGGACGCTCGAGCTGTGGTGTGAATCGTTGGAGACGGATCATCGATGGCGGCTGCAGTTCAATCTGCGTGCGACGCAGGAACTCGACGCGGAGGACGCGGACACCGACGCCACTGCCGATCAAGTGGTTGTCGGCGACGAAGCCGTTGCGGCCGCGGAAGAAATGATCCGGCGCGCGTTCGGGTGGGCAGGAACGGCTAAAGCCGGACACTACGACGGCGATTCTCGCATGATTGACGCGCTGGTCGGTGAGCTCGAGCAGGTCATCGGACACGGCAAGCACGCGTGGCCGCTTGCGGTCATTCGCCGCCTTGCCGACGCGCTGCTGCCGATGGTCGATGGCCGGCGGATCAGCGCGCGTCATGAGGCGCGCTGGCTCAATCTGACGGGCCTCTGCATGCGCCCTGGATTCGGCACGCCCGTGGACCCCTTCCGCATCACGGAACTCAGGAAGGTCTACGCGGCCGGCCTTGCCTATCCACAGGACATCCAGTGTCAGGTCGAGTGGTTGATCCTGTGGCAGCGCGTCTCCGCAGGATTCACGACCAGCCAGCAGCAGGAGCTCGCCGGCCGCATGACCGGCCTGCTCGGTCTGGGCACACGCAAAGCGCCGAGGCTGAATCCGCAGATGCTGCGCGACGCATGGCGGCTGCTTGCGGGCCTCGAGCGGCTCGATCGCGCGCAACGTGTCCGCCTCGGCGACGAGTTGATCGCGAAGGTCCGACGAGAGCCACAGAACGCCGGCTTGATGTGGGCCATCGGGCGCTTCGGCGCTCGTGTTCCCGTCTATGGGCCGCTGAACTCCGTGGTTCCACCGGCCGACGCCGAGCGATGGCTCGATGTACTCCGCACGATCAAAGCACCGACGACGGAGGCACTCGCGGCCGTGGCCCAGATCGCGACAAGGACAGGCGACGTCGCGCGCGATATCGACGAGGAAGCACGACGCGCGACGGTCGCGTGGCTCGAGGCCGCCGGAGCGAGTGAGGAAACGATCAGACCGGCAAGAGAGATCGTGCCCGTGGATCCGTTGCTCGGTTCACGAGCATTCGGCGAAGCGTTGCCGCAGGGGCTACATCTGTAAATCCCAAATCCCAAATCCCAAATCCCAAATCCCAAATCCCAAACCCCAAACCCCAAAACCCAAGTCCCAAAGCCCAAAGCCCAAAGCCCAAAGCCCAAAGACGAGCGACGAGAGACGAAAGACCAGAGACGTCGCTAAAGGTCCTCGCTGGACTGCCGATGGTCCGATCGTGACGGGTCTCCTCTACGACGGACTGTTCGTAGGCGTGGCGGTACTGAGTGGTCTCGGATGGGCCCGTGCACAACAGCGTCTCGCCGCAGCAAGACGCCGGGAAGCGGCTCGCGACGATGCGTCTCACGCAATCGATAAGCGCATTCGCCTCGCCGAGCAGATTGCGCGCTTTGGCACCTGGTCGTGGGAAGTGACGACCGACCGCTTCACGCTGTCGGCGGGTGCCGCGCGCATTCAAGGATTCGGAGACGATCCGGTCCAGTTGACCGAAGCGGAGCTCTTTGCAACCGTCCACCCAGATGACCAGACGACGGGACCGGACGCACGGAGACGCGCGGTCGAGCAAGGCGGCTCCTACGCAACCGAATTTCGGCGCGTCCTGCCCGATGGGTCCATTCGCTGGTATCGCAACCACGCTCACGTGGAGTCTGTTGATGGCCGCCCCGCACGAGTCGCCGGCGCCGTCATGGACATCACCGAAGAAAAGAAAGCGCTCGAGCGGATGAATCGGAGCGCCGAACGGATACGCCTCGCGGAAGCCGCCGCCAGCTTCGGGGTCTGGGAACTGGATCTGGCGACAGGACGGGTCACCGGCACCGACGCATGGGCGGCACTGGAAGGCGTGGCCGACGGCAGTGTCGGATGTCCAGTGGCCGAGGTGCAAAGGTTCATTCACCCGGATGACATCGGATTGTTCCCCAATCTCAGCGACCATAGGAGCACGGAACCTTTCTCGATCGAGTGCCGGATGGTCCCGGAGCCGGGTGTGACCCGGTGGCGGCGCATCACCGCACAGGTCCAGCACATCGACGGCAAGCCTAGACGCGTCGTCGGCGTCTCGATGGACATTACCAACGAAAAAGAGACCATCGAACGGGCGAATCAGGCGGCTGAGCGGATGCGCCTTGCGGAGACCGCCGCAGCCTTTGGCATCTGGGAAATGGACCTCGAGAGCGGCTACGTCAAGGGATCGCAGGCGTGGGCCGAGCTCGAGCGCGTGGCGGATGCGAGCATCGGACGCCACGTCGACGAAGTCCGCGAAATCGTCCACCCCGACGATCGATGGGTGCTTGCCGAAGGAGCCGATCGCGCGTTTGCGACCGGCGAGCCGTACTCGGTCGAATTCCGCATCGTCCCCGAACCGGGTGTGATTCAGTGGCGCCGCAGCACCGCGCGCGTCGAGTTCCTCGACGGCAAGCCGAAGCGCCTGATTGGCGCCTCGATCGACATCACGCGCGAGAAGGAAATGGTGGTCGCCGCCGAGGCGGCCAATCGCGCGAAGAACGAATTCCTCGCCAGCATGAGTCACGAGATCCGCACGCCGATGAACGCCATCACCGGCATGACGAGTCTGCTCTTGCAGAGGGAACTGGACGCCGACACCGCGGACATGGTGGAGACGATCCGCAGCTCGTCGGACGCGCTGCTCACGCTCATCAACGACATCCTCGACTTCTCCAAGATCGAATCGGGCAAGTTCGAGATCGAGGACCAGCCGTTCGATCTCGCCAGGTGCGTCGAGGAATCGATCGATCTGCTGAGCGTGCGCGCGCGGGAGAAGCGACTGCGGCTGTCGGCGACCATCGATCCGTTGGTCCCGCGTTGGATTCACGGTGACGTGACACGGCTGCGGCAGATCCTGGTCAATCTGCTGGGCAACGCGGTGAAGTTCACGCAGGCGGGCGAAGTGGCGGTCACCGTTGAACCGACGACCGACGAAAGCAACGCGCCGCTGCTTCACATCGCGGTGCGCGACACCGGCTGCGGCATCCCCTTCGATCGCATGGATCGGCTGTTCCAGGCATTCAGCCAGGTCGACGCGTCGACGACGCGGAAGTACGGCGGGACGGGGCTTGGTCTGGCGATCAGCAAGAAGCTGACGGAGATCATGGGCGGCCGGATCTGGGTTGAAAGCGCGCAGGGATGCGGCTCCGTCTTCCAGTTCGTGCTGCCGCTGCGCGCCGCCGCGGTTCCCGACGACGTCGCGTCGTCATCGAGGAGATCGGCGAGCGACATCGACACGTCGTTTGCGAGAAAGCATCCGCTGCGGATTCTGCTCGCGGAAGACAACGTCGTGAATCAGAAGGTCGGCGTCGCGATCCTGAAGCGCATGGGTTATGCGCCGGACGTGGTGGCCAACGGGCTGGAGGCGCTTGCCGCGGTCGGCCGACAGCCGTACGACGTGATCCTGATGGACGTGCAGATGCCGGAGATGGACGGGCTCGAAGCGGCGCGACTGATCACCGAGCAATGGGAGCCATCGCAGCGCCCGCGTCTGATCGCGCTCACCGCCAACGTCTTCAAGAGCGATCAGGAGGCGTGCCGCACCGCCGGGATGGACGACTTCCTGGCCAAGCCGCTGAACATAGGGACGCTGCGAGACGCGTTGCTCCGCTGCTCCCCCTCCGAGCGGCAACTGGTGCACTGACGTCAACTCCCAATCGCCTTACGCTGGAGCCAACGCGCAACTCCCAAACCGCGCGCGTCAGGACGTGGTGCGCAGACCTAGGAGCTTCGCAGCCGTCCCACCGAGGATTGCTTCGCGATCGGCGTCGCTGAGGCCGGGTGTCTTCAGCACGTGATCGATCGGCTCGCTCACCCACGGATACGGAAAATCGGTCCCGACCACGATCTGTCCCGGCCCAACTTCGGCCGCGAGGTGACGAAGTCCTTCAGGCGTGAAGACGAGCGAATCGAAGTACAGCTTCTTGATGTACTCGGTTGGCGTCTTCTTCGGAAGTCCTGGCTTGCATTGCTCGGGGAACACGACGCACCCGTGATCGGACCGGTTCATATACGAACCGAGGAAGCCGCCGCCGTGCGCGCCGATGATCTTCAAGCCCGGGAATCGGTCGAGCGTGCCCTCGAAGATCAGATGCGAGAGCGCGATCGTCGTCTCGAGCGGGTTCCAGATCACGTTCGTGAGCAGCCCGTTGCCCTGCAGCCGCTTTGACAGATCGTCGGTCGGCTGCGGGTGAATGAAGATCGCCGCGCCGAGCTCTTCGGCCTTCGCCCAGAACGGGTTGAACTTCTCGTTCGAGAGCTCGAGACCGGCGACGCTGCCGCCGATGGCGGCGCCACGCAGTCCGAGTTTCTTCATCGCGTATTCGAGCTGCTGGGCGGCCAGGTCCGGGAACTGCAACGCGACGGACGCAAACGCCGTGAAGCGATCCGCGTGCGAGCCGCAGAAGTCGGCGAGCTTCTCGTTCTGCATCGCGATCAGCTTGGTCACGAGATCGCGTTCGGCGTCGTACCAGATCGCGTTGATGCTGAGGACCGCGATATCGATTCCCTGCCGGTCCATCGTCGCGATCCGGTCGGCGAGGAGCTGGCCCTCGAGACCAAGCGTGTCCTGACGAATTGCCTCCCGGCCGAGCATCTTTACCGACTCGGGAAACGCGCAATGTGCGTGGATGTCGACGGTCCTGATGCGACGACCGCGAATCATGACTGGCGCATGCTTTGCCGCGGCGGCGCCACGGCCTGTCGGCGCTTGTCCTGATGCTCGAAGCGCAGCTTCAGCAAGGCCGCATCCGAGAAAGACCATGCCGGCGCTGCCGGCGAAATCGAGAAATTCTCTACGCGTAGGCATCTACGTGCTCCGCTTCTCCCAAGAGGCTTGGGAGTTGGGAATTGGCTCAGCGTCAGGGGTTGGAAGTTGACGAGCGACAGCGTCAGTCACGGCAGCGCATGGTAGCTGAAATTAGGGAAATCTGACTTCACCCGAGGCCAGCGACGTAGAAGGCCATTGGCGCCTCCTCATGGTTTCTCCTGCTTGTCTTAGCTAATGACGTTAGCTAGGATCGTCATATGAAGGTGACCATCCACGCGGCAAAGACGACGCTTTCGCATCTGATTGAGCGTGCGCACGCCGGTGATGATGTCGTGATCGCGCGCGGGAAGGTGCCCGTCGCGCGTCTGATTCCTGTTACCGATGACGCCCCGGAGCGCCGTCCGGGAACTCTCAAGGGACTGGTCATCATGACGGACGCCTTCTTCGAACCACTCCCGGATGACGAACTCGACGCATGGGAGGGGGAGAGTGAAGCTCCTGCTCGACACGCACGCCCTGCTCTGGTGGGCAACGCGCGAAGCCGCGTTGCCTCCACGCGTCCGAAACGCGCTCGCCGACCGAAGTCGTGACATCTTCGTCAGCTCCGCCTCGACCTGGGAAATCGCGACCAAGGTAAGACTCGGCAAGTTGCGATGGCCACCGGAGGCAGGCACTGTGAGCGATTACATCATTCGGCAGGGATTCCGTCCCCTGCCGATCTCCCTGAAGCAGGCGGAGCTCGCCGGAGCGCTTCCGATCGCGCATCGCGATCCGTTCGATCGCATGCTGATCGCGCAGAGCCAGAGCGAGGACATGTGGCTCGTCAGCAACGAGACAGTCTTCGATTCGTTCGGCATCCGTCGCTTCTGGTGAGGTGGCGAACCACGGCCGCTCACATCCATCCATGCGTGCGCATCCACGCGATCCAGCGGTCGGGCCATTCGGAGGTCGTGCCAAGATCGGGTTGTGTGCCGAAGCCGTGCGCACCCCGTTCGTAGATGTGCATCTCGATGGATGCGCCGATCTTCCGCATCGCCGCGTAGAGCTGCAGGCTGTTCTCTACCGGAACTGTCTTGTCTTCCGTCGTGTGCACGACGAAGACCGGTGGCATGTCCGTGCGCAGTTGCGTTTCGAGCGAGAGCCGATCGACGAACGCAGCCGACGGCTTCCCACCGAGAAGATTCGTTCGCGAACCGGCGTGGACGAATGGCGGCCGCATCGTGATCACCGGATACAACAGCGCGACAAAGTCCGGCCGGCCATTGACTGAATCGAGTGCCGCTCCGGTGCGGGCCTCCGGCGCGTCCCACATCGTCGCCGCCATCGCCGCGACGTGACCGCCCGCCGACGCGCCGATCAGACCGATGCGATCGGCACGCAGCCCGAACTCGTTCGCGCGCGATCGCAGCAGTCGCACCGCTCGCACGACGTCCTGCAGCGGTGCCGGGAAACCGTACTCACCGAGGCGGTATTTCAGGATGAAGGTTGCGGTGCCGGTCGATTGGAGCAGCGGAGCGATGCCCGCCGGCTCCGCCGACATCGCCAGGCGCGCGTAGCCGCCGCCGGGACAGATGATGATCGCGGTGCCGTTCGGGGTCGCGGTCGGCGGGACATAGGACAGCGTCGGCACGTGCACGTTCGACACGCGGCCGTCCTCAACGCGCTCCTCGCCGCCGTTCGGTTTCGCACCGGGAACGCCTTCGGGCCAGAGTGCGATCGTGTCCGGCCGCGCATCCGGGCTGATGCGTATCGAATGCACGCGCCCTTTGAACCACGAGACGCGATTCAGCCTGGCGCCTATCGATGTCCGGCCGCTCTTGAGCGACGCGAACGACACGGGACCCCCGCCGTCCCGAACGCCGTCGACGTAGTGCGTCATCAGCGCACCGTCGTAGGTCAGCGTGGCCACATGCCACCGTGCCGCGGGATGCGTGACCGCACGATCCAACAGCGTCAGCCGTGCATCGCCGGATCGGAGATAGGTGTCGAGCGCCCAGCGATCATGGGGGAGAACGCGGATCTCGATCAGCGCGCGGTTCTCTGTCCCCGCTTCCTCCATGTGCAGGACGCGCTGCTCTTCCGGACCATCGGCGTCTGCCTGAAACACGAGATCAATCGAGAAGCGCGCGAGGGCATTGAGCGGATTCGCCTCGATGAAGAGGCCATCGGTGCGGCCGTTGAACTCGACAGCGGGTCCGATGTCGGTCTGCACGACGCGTGGCGATCCTGCGACGGTGACCGCGTGACCGCCAATCTGTGCGAGGTTGTCGACTCGCCACGTAATCGCGTCGGCAGCCCCGGCTCGAGCGGCGCCGAGGATCGCGACAAGCGCGAGAAGCACGAGCCTTGTCAGGCTCGCCGGGATCATTGTGACCCCGTCCCCGACAGCGCGCGGATCAGCACGCCCATGTTGCGGACGTAGGCCTCGGTCGAGATCCCTCGCAGGTTCGGATCGGGATACGGCGACGTGTCGGTCTCGTCGCCAACATAGGTCTGCGAGAAGTCGCCGGGCGCGACCTGCGGCGTCCCCTGTCGCGTGAACGGATGGCTGTTGTATCCGAGGGGAGCCAGCCAATATCCCTGCGGTGTCAACGACGTCATCACTTCGTTGAGCGCCGGCCCGCCCGACGGTTGCACGACCACATAGCGCGGAAGCGACATCATGTCGGCGCCCGGCGCCAATGGCGAGCTCTTCATGAGTTCGGTCAGTGGTGTCGTCTTCGCTTCCGCGTACTGCTTACGGAGACCAGCGACATCGACGCGACGGAACGAGCTGTAATGCACGATCGTGTTCTTCGGGTTGTAGTCGAAGTAATAGCGACCATTGACGACATTCGATCCTTCGCGGTGGACATAGAGTCCCTTGTTGGTGCCGAGCTCGATGAACGTGGGATGCGTGCGACCGTCAGGCGCCACGCCCGGCGGCAGCGTCAACCCGTCGAGCCAGTCGAGCGCCTCCGGGATGCGTGCAAGATACTTCGTGTCGCCGGTCAGTCGATAGAACCGCAGCAGCAACCCGATGTTCGTCGCCGTCGTATGCGTCGCCAGCGACTTCGGCTCGTACGTCCGCGCGGCCGCCGGTTTGCCGTCGAGCGTGTATTGCAGCGACCAGCCAGGCTGCGGCGCTCCCTGCTGCGCGACGAGGAAGGCATTCATCCCGCGCCTGATGGTGTCGAGGACGCGCGGATCGCCCAGTGCCTGATAGCACTGCAGCAGGAACTCGATGTTCTCGCCCGCCACGTCGTCGTTGAACGTCGAGTAGGACGTGTAGTCCGGCAGGTTGTGATGTGAGAACTCGTACTGCAGCGGGAATCGCTGTGGCCAGAAGCCTTCCGGGTACTGACTCCCGACGACGAACTGAATCGCCTTCTCGAGCGCAGGACGATACTTCGGGTCACGCTTCTCGACGTACAGCCGAAGCAACAGCCGGCCGGACTCCGCGGTTCCCGCATCATCGAACGTGGCGTTCCCCCAGTAATGCTGGAATTCCTCGAGTCGCCATCCGTTGCGCCCGACCGTGTCGTACCACTCGCGAAGCGAGCGATCACCGGCGAAGTCGATCAGATAGTTCCATCCGCCGGACGGATGCTGACCCCAGATCAGCGCGCCCGCAACTCTCTCCGCGGCCGCGTAGTAGTACTCGTCACCGGTCGCGTGATACGCGTCCAGGAACAGATGTCCCATCGTCGCCGTGCCGGGCGGCTGAACCCAGATCTGCGTGCTGCGCGCTTCCATTTCTCCCCAGCGGCGGGAGAGATCCGGAAGGTAGGTCCACACATAGCCGCCGTTGGTGCTGACCTTCTCCACCATGAAGGTCGTCGCGCGCTTCATCGTGTCGAGAATGCGCGAGCGATCCGCGCTCTCACGCCCCGACTGCGCCAGGGACGCCATGCCCCCAAGCACGACCATCACGGCGAGGGCGAACCTACGTCCCTGGCTGAACATACGGCACCTGCGCAAACAGTCGACGCGCGTCGCCACGCGGATCGGATGCGACTCGCGATTGGGCGTCGAAGGTCATCGTGGAACGCGTCGTGAGGTCGTAGACGGGCCACTGCGGAAGACCCGAGTGATTGGGATTGCCGGTGTGTGCAAACGCGATGAACGCCTCGCTCATCTGCGCCGCCAACGTTTTAGCACCCGCGATCGCCCCCACTTTTTCGGGCACGAGCTCCACGCTGTCGAACGCAAACGGCACGTCGAGACCATGATGCGCGCCCCACTTGCCACCTTCCACCGGCGTGGACCAGTTGAACTGATACACCCACGTGCGCGGCGCCGCTTCGCGCTGCGTCGCGCGGCGCTCCGCCTCGATCACCTGGCCTCGCCATGAACGCGAGTCGGTCGTCGCCTGGAAGAACACGTCAGCCGGTGAGTAGGTCGGATACCACTTCCGGTAGCTCGCGATCACCATCGCGCGATCGAGCGGACCCATGAACGGTGAGTTCGCTTCGAGGGCCGGCCGCAGTGTGTCCCACGTCAGATCGAACAACGAGGCGTTGCCGAGTCCTATCAGCGTGCGCGTTTCACCGAGCGTGTTGCCGAGGATCATCGGGATGGTGGCCGAGAGCGGCGGGGCGTCCGGATCGAACGGGTCGCGTGGGAGTGAGCGTCCGTCCTTCACCGGTCCGTAGTACGCCGCCGAGCGGCTCGCCGCAACGATCTGCATCGTCGGCATCGTGAGGAGATCACGTACGCGCTCGCGGGACAGGTGTAACCCGTCCATCAGTTGCGTCGTGTGCATCGTCGCCGTCGACAGACGGCTGGCCGTGATCTGCTGACCGCTCATCGTAATCACACGATGAAACAGCCCGTGCGCCTCGGGCATCGCCATGAGCGTGGCGGACTTCGCGCCGCCGCCCGACTGGCCGAAGATCGTGACGAGGCCGGGATCGCCGCCGAACTGCTCGATGTTGGCGCGGACCCACTTCAACGCGAGGACCAGATCGAGGATGCCGACGTTGCCCGAGTCGGCGTACTCCTCGCCGAGGAACTCAGCGAGATAGAGATGGCCGAATGCGTTGATTCGATGGTTGACGGCGACGACGACGACGTCGCCGCGGCGACTGAGTCGAGCACCGTCGGCCTCGGTCTCGTTGCTGGTGCCGCTGCTGAACCCACCGGGATGGAACCACACCATCACCGGTCGCTTGCCGCGCACACCGGGTGTCCACACATTGAGGTGCAGACAGTCCTCGCTCATGGTGCGGCCACGCATGCCCGGCTGCGGCGCGATCGCTCCGAACCCCATCGCATCGCGAACCCCGGTCCAGGGTGTGACTGGAACCGGCGGCCGGAATCGATACGACGAGGAGTCGGCGCCATAGGGCACGCCCGTGAAGCCGAGCACACCGTTGGCGTCGACGAAGCCTCGAATGCGACCCGCGGTCGTCGAGACGGTCGGAGACTCCGCTGCAAACATCGACGGTGGCGCGGACCTTGTCAGGTCCGCGAGCGCGAGCGCGCCGGCGCCCGTCATCAGCGTTCGGAGCGCGTGTCGTCGATCCATCAGCTTCAGAACACGAACCTGAGCCCGAACTGAATCTCACGGCCGTTCCACGCGAGGCGTTTGCGTGTGACCTTGCCGAAGTTCGCGCTGGCAATGTTCAGATCGGGGTTGTCCCACACGATGTTGTTCAGCGCGTTGTAGGCCTCGACACGGGCCTCCATGCGATAGCGCCCGATCAGGTTGAACATCTTCGTCAGCGTCATGTCGGTGACGAACGTGCCCGGTCCGTTGAGGCCGTCGAAATACCACGGGTTGCTCCGCGGCGTGAAGCTGTCGGCCACCTTGAACGTGCTGGCATCGAACCACTGATCGCGCGTCTGGCTGTCGACCGTCGGATCGCCGGAGACGACATAGCTCGTGTTGAAGAGCAGCGGGCGGCCCGAGTAGTACTTCGCCACCGCGCTGTATTGCCAGCCGCCGATCGCAAGGTCGAGTGCCTGTGGAATGTCCGACAGCAGCGCATGGCCGCGGCCCACGGGGACCTGCACCGTGAGCGCCGCCGCGATCCGATGCGTTGGCGAATCAGTCGGACGCCACTCCCATCCATCCTTCCCGTCGCTGGTCAGGACGCGGTACTGCGCGAGATCGTCGAACCACTCCTGCTGCCGCTCGCGATTCCACGCGTAGCCAAACGTGAACGTCATCCCCTTGGTGAAAGGCCGCTGCGCCCGAACGTCGATCGTATGCGTGCGTCGCTGCCGCCCATCGGTGTTCGTCTGCGTAATGGTGCCGTATTGTGGATAGGGCACGAGCAGGCTGCTGAGCGAAACGGTCGCGGGGTTGCGCAATTGCCCAGGGAATTTCTCCGGCGTGAGGTAGTTACGGAACGGGTTGGCGACCTGCGTGTTGATGAGCGTCTTCTGCTCGTACTTGAATGCGGGATCGCTCATATTCAGGTTGATGTCGTACGGAACACGCGTTCCCAGATTGAAGAAATACGTCGCGTCGATGACGGTCTTGAACGCGATCTCCTTCTGATACGACACGGTGAACCGGTCGTTGATTTGTGGCCGGAGCTCGTACTGATCGAGGCTCACCGCGCTGCCGAGATTCGTGTAGCGACCGCGCGCCTGGCCGTAGGGTTCGATGACCGGATTGAGACCCGCCGGGAACGGATTGGTCAGCGTCTGTTGCGGAACGCCATTGGCGAGATCCAGCGTGTTCGTCGTTTGCGCGTAGCCGGCGTACTGATTGACGAAGTCACCGAGCGTGTCACGCACGTTGCTCGTCGGCATCAGGAAACGCGCGTAACCGAAGCGCGCAACCGAATCCTCGCTCAGGCGATAGTTCGCGCCGAACCGCGGCAGGAAGTTCCATGGCGTGCTGTGCCACGCATGCGGATCGTCCTCGCTGGCGAAGACCCAGCCGCCGTTGAATTTGTAGCTGTAGCCCTTGCTCGTCATCAGCTGCTGCGCCTGCCCCGGAAGATTCGGCGGCGTCGCTTGCATTTCAGGGATCGGCTGCGTGAGATCGAGCCGCTGCGACAAGCGATTGTCCGGATCGGTCGGACCCGGCTCGTACTCCCAGCGCAGACCCATGTTCAGCGTGAGTCGATCACTGACGCGGAAATCGTCCTGGAAATACGTCGCATATCCTCTCAAGTCGGGGTTCTGCAGCGGCACGAGCCGCGCTGATGTTCCGTTGTCGAGCGCCCCAAGCAGGTAGGTCGCCCACTCGTTGCCGGTCCGCGTCACATCAGGCGAATCGGAGCTGTTGGCCGTCAGAGCCGAATTGAACACGAGATTGATCGGTTCGAACCGGGCCGCCTCGCCGTAATACGAGCGCAGCTCGCCTCCCCACTTCAGGTCGTGGCGACCGTGATACCGATTCATGCGCACCGACGCAGTCCACGCGTCCGGGTGCTGGAACCATTCACGCCCTTGGCGACCGAGGCGGTTTGTGGTGTTCGTGATCGATGTTCCTGGCGTGACGTCGAGCGCTGGATAGTAGACGTAGCCGCTGTTGTACAGCGAGGTGTACCACGCGTTGTTCGGCCACAGGTTCTCCAGTCCTTCCTTCCCCATCAGCAGCGCCGGATTGAAGAACTCGTCGGTCATGTTGTAGAAGCTGCCGCGCACGTTCAGCGTCGTCTTGTCGGACATGACGTAGACAGTGTCGCCGGCGATGCTCATCCCGTAACGATTGCTGCCGGACAGCGGAAACAGGCCGCCATCGACCGGGCTGTTCTGATACAGATTCGCCTTGAACTGGCCGTAGCGCGCGAACACCTTCAGCTTGTCGGTGATGTTCATGTCAACGCGCTGCGACACGTTCCAGTAGTCGACATGCTCCGCGACGCTGCCCTGCCAGTTGTCGATGTTGCCCGGCAGGTTCGGAAGCGGGAGCGACTGCAGCAGCCGGACGGCGACCGGATTGATCCGATTGCCGGGAATCACATTGTTGTCGAACGCCGTGCGCACCACGCGGCCGGTCGCCGGATCGATGCGCGACGATGACGGATCGAAAATGCTTCGCACGAGGCCGCCGCGAAGCGACTGGCTGAAATCGCCACGGCGTTCGAGCTCGGTCGGCAGCGTCCGCACGATTGTCACGGGTTTGTTGTCGTCCCAATCCTCCAGCGACGAGAAGAAGAACAGTCGATTCTTCTGGATCGGTCCACCAATGGTGGCGCCGTAGATCTTGAGACGTGTCCCGCGCAGCGCATCCTCGTTCGCCCCCGTGATGCGACGCACCGTTGGATCGGAAATGGAGTTCAAGCTGGGATCGCGAAAGTAGCTGTACCCCGACCCATGAAAATCGTTCGTGCCCGATTTCATGTTGAGGCTGATTACGCCGCCAAGGCTGTGGCCATACTCGGCGTCGACGCTGTTCTTCGAGACCGTGACCTCTTCGACCGCGTCCATCGAGGGCGTGTACGACGTCTTGTAGCTCGACGCCAGCGGCACGCCGTCGAGCAGCACGTCGTTGGCGCGTCGCGTGCCGCCACCGGCGTCGTAGTCGTTGGCAAATGCATGGTGGTACGGCCGGTTCTCGTTCTCCGTCGTCCCCGGCGTGTTGAACATCGTCGGGTCGAGGTTCACGAGGTTGTACGGGTTGCGTCCGTTCAACGGAATCTGATCGATGAGCTCGCGATGCAGCGTCAGGTCCTTCGTGCTCGTGTTGAACTGCACCGTGACCGGAGCTGCCTCGACGACGATCCGCTCTTCGACGCCGCCGACGGGCAGCATGAGATCGACGGTGACGTCACCGCGCTGCTGGACGCCGACATTCTTCTGTTCGACCGTCCTGAATCCCTGCAGCTCGGCAAGGACGGTGTAGGTGCCCGGATCGACGAAGTCGAAGGTGTAGTGTCCTTCTTCATTCGTGATGCGCGTGGTCGCGACTCCGGTCGCGTCGTTGCGCAGCGTGACGGTGACGCCGGGCAGGGTACCCTTCTGCTCGTCGAGGATGGAGCCCTGCACGCGGGCGCGGTAGTCCTGCGCCGGGCTGAGAGCTGGCAACGCCAGGGACCAGACAACCGCCACGATCCATGCCGCCTTCTTCATGACCTGCTCCTCCTGGAGTGTTCCGCTTCAAAGCGCCGGTGACTAGCGCTGCACGCGCCCACTCGCGTCGCCGGCAACAAGGCGTTCGACTTCAGCGACCGACACGTGATTGAAATCGCCGGGAATCGTCTGCTTCAGCGCGCTCGCCGCGACCGCGAACCGAAGCGACGTCTCGTCGTCGCGCCCGCTCAGGAGCGCGAAAATCAGCCCCGCCGCGAAGCTGTCGCCGCCGCCGATGCGGTCGACCAGCCGGACGACGTAGCGTTGACTGTGATGAAACGCGCCCGTGGCGGCATTGAACAGCACCGCGCTCCAGGCGTTGTCGCTCGCCGACAGGCTCTCGCGCAGCGTGACGGCGATGCGCGCCACACCGTGTTGCCTGGCGACCCGCTCCGCGGGCTCTCGATACGCATCGACCGCGAGCGATCCAGTGGTGACGTCGGTGCCCGCGATCTCGATGCCGAGCACCGCCTGCAGATCTTCTTCATTCGCAATGAGGAGATCGGCGCCGCCGACGAGCGGACGCATCGTCGACTGCGCGTCCCGGGACGACCAGAGCTTGCTGCGAAAGTTCAGGTCGACGCTGACACGAGCGCCTGCACGTCGAGCCGCTTCAACCGCTTCACGCGTGCATTCCGCCGCCGATTTGCTGAGCGCAGGTGTGATGCCGGTCCAGTGAAACCACTGCGCCCCGTCGAACACGTCGTGCCAGGGAACGCTTCCGGGTTGCAACTCGCTGATGGCCGCGTGGGCGCGGTCGTAGATCACCGTAGACGGACGCTGGCTCGCGCCTGTCTCCGCGAAGTAGATCCCGAGACGCGAGCCGCCGCGGACGATGTGCTCGACATTGACGCCTTCGGCGCG
>Ga0070699_100002376_pt1 | contig 16880 bp, 15 predicted proteins | sample KBSK1503metaG_FD_65473 | JGI IMG/M metagenome (GOLD analysis project Ga0070699, IMG submission 65473) | Corn, switchgrass and miscanthus rhizosphere microbial communities from Kellogg Biological Station, Michigan, USA - KBS K1-50-3 metaG | ecosystem: Host-associated > Plants > Roots >... | reverse complement strand
CCGTGCCCCGAGATCATCGCGACCGGCAGCGCCTCGTCGGTCTTCTTGATCTCGGCGAGCACCTCGAGGCCGTTCATGCCCGGCATCTTGATGTCGAGCAGGACGAGGTCCGGAACATCGCGCTTGACCGCGGCGATCCCGTCGGGGCCGGACGAGGCGCCGACGAAGTCGTAATGTTCGTACTCGAGGATCATCCGAAGCGAATCGCGAATCGCGGCTTCGTCGTCGATGACGAGGATGCGTGGCTTATTCAATTTTGACGGTGTGCAGCGCGCGCTGTTCGATTTCCGGCTGATACAGATACAGCGTCAGGACGTCACCGGGGCGCGCGGCTGCAGTCAGGCGGCGGTATTCGTCGACGGAATGAACCTGGTGGCGGTTCACTTCGAGCACGACGTGGCCGCGCTCGATGTCGGCATCGAACGCGGGGCTCATCGGCTCGACGCGCGATACGATGACGCCCTGCGTCCCCTGCGGGAGTTTGAAGCGGGCGGCGAAGTCAGGATCGATCTCGCGCACCGACAGCCCGAGCGATGGCCCGCGTTGACTGGACGGCTGTGGACGCTCGTCCTGATCGCTTTCCGCGGGTCGGCGATCGCGCTGCGGCCGCTCGGCGAGCTTCACCGGGACGTTCATCGATCGGTTGTCGCGAACCACTTGCAGGCTGGCCGTCGACCCCGGCTGGCGCGCGGCAATCATCTGGATCAACTGGTCGTTGCCGGTGACCGGCTTGCCATCGACAGCGATGATCAGGTCGTAGGTGCGAAGGCCGGCACGCGCCCCGGGTGACCCGGTCGTCACGTCCTGAACCAGCGCTCCGGCCGTTGTCCGCAGACCGAGCGCCCGCTGCAGATCCGGATCGACGTCGCGCAGAGCGACCCCGATATAGCCGCGTGACACGTGACCCTTGTCGCGCAGCTGCGGCAGGATGGCGCTCGCCTGATTGATCGGGACGGCGAAGCCGATATTGGCCGCACGTGAACTGATCGCGGCGTTGATGCCGATCACCTCGCCGCGCGCGTTAATCAGTGGTCCGCCGCTGTTCCCGAAATTGATGGCTGCGTCCGTCTGGATATAGCGATCGAGCGAGCTGTCGAACAGCTTGCGGCCGATGTAGCTCACCACGCCGACGGTGACGGTGTGCTCGTACGCGAGCGGGTTGCCGATCGCGACCACCCACTCCCCCACCCGCAGGCTGTCGGAGTTGCCGAGCCTGGCAAACGGCAAAGGCTTCGAGGAGTCGACTTTGATGAGCGCGATATCGGTATCCGGATCAGAGCCGATACGCCGCGCGCGCAGGTTCCGGCCATCGGTCAGCCGCACCATGATGCGATCGGCCGCCTCGATGACGTGATGGTTCGTGAGAATGAGACCCGACCCGTCAATGAGGAATCCGGTACCGGCGCCGCGCCGCGGGCCTTCCCGGTCCCGTTCCGGCTGGCGATCGAACAAGTCCGGACTGTCGGGGAGCTGCACGCCGAAGCGCCGGCGCGAACGCGCCGTTCCTCGGGACGAGGCGTCGATGTTGACGACCGCCGGATTGAGGCTTTCGGCAATGTCGGCGAAAGACGTCAGGGCTGGCGCGGCCACGGCGGCATTGACCGCGCGGCCCGGCGACAGCCGCGGCTGCGACGACGAGGAGATCGCGGTCGACGGCGTCATGCTGCCCGCCACGATCAGGCCGATCAGGAACGCGACGGTCGCGGTCAGGCAGACCGTCACGACCAGGAAGCGCCGCGTCATATGACCAAGGATTATCGCCTACTTTTCGATTTCTTCGATGGTTCCGGGCCGCCTGAAGGCGGCCCCTACGCAGGAGTAATGTTGAGCAGCGCGCGAAACGCAGCCTCATCCAGTATCGGGACATTCAGCTCGCGGGCCTTGTCGGCCTTGCTCCCTGGGTCGCTGCCGACGACGACGCCCGTCGTCTTCTTGCTGACTGAACCCGTCACCTTGCCGCCGAGCCCTTCGATGGCGGCCGTCGCTTCTTCGCGCGACATCGACTCCAGCGTTCCTGTCAGCACGTAGGTCTTTCCGGTCAGCGGCCCCGGGCTCGCGCTCACCTGCCGCTCGGATTCGGGAACTTCCGTCCTCACGCCCGCGGCGCGCAGCCGATCCAGCAGCTCACGATTGCGCGGTTCGTCAAGCCAGCTTCGCACCGACTCGGCGAGCACGGGGCCGATTTCCTGCGTCGATTGCAGCTGTTCGATGGTGGCCGCGCACAGCGCGTCGACCGAATGAAACGCGCGCGCAAGCACCTGAGCCGCCCGTTCCCCGATATGACGGACCCCTAATCCGTAGAGCAGTCGCCAGAGCTCGTTCTGCCTGCTCCGGTCGATCTGCGCGACGACCTTGGCGGCGTTCTTGTCGCCGAAGCGTCGTGTGATCGTCTTGCCGTCGCCCCGGATCGACGCGCTGGTCAGGTTCGCCAGTTGGTCAGCCGTGAGCGCATAGACATCCGCGTAGTCGCGCACGAGCCCGTTCTCGATCAGCTGCGCGATCAGCGATTCCCCCAGCCCCTCGATGTTCATCGCCCCGCGTGACGCGAAGTGTTCGAGGCCGCGCTGCAGCTTGGCCGGACAGGACGTGTTCTCGCATCGCCACACGGCCTCGTCTTCTGCTTTGTGCAGCTGACTCCCACACTGCGGGCACGTCGTCGCCATGACCCAGGGCTGCGACGACTCCGGCCGGCGCGACAGAACAGGCCCGACGACCCGGGGAATGACGTCGCCGGCTTTCTCGACGACGACCCAGTCGCCCTCGCGGATGTCCTTGCGGGCGATGTCGTCGGCGTTGTGCAGCGTCGCCATCGACACCGTCGACCCGGCGAGGAACACCGGGTCCAGCACGGCGAACGGCGTGACGGCGCCCGTACGGCCAACGTTCACATCGATCCTCTTGAGCAGAGTGGTCTTCTGCTCCGCCGGGAACTTGAACGCGATCGCCCAGCGCGGAAACTTGCTCGTCGTCCCCAGCGCGCGCCTCTGTTCCAGCGCATCGACCTTGATGACGACGCCATCGGTATCGAAATCGAGGGAACGCCGCTTTTCCGCCCATTCATTGCAGAACTCGAGCAGCTCGCCGATGCCGGTGCAGCGCCGCCAGTGTCTTTCAACTGGAAGGCCCCATCGCGTGAGTTGATCGAGCGTGTCCGCGTGAGTGCGAAGGCGGGCCTGAAGGCCCGCCTCTACGGGTTCGAGGAGGTTCGCGCTTCGTAGAGGCGGACCTTGAGGTCCGCCTACGACCTGATATACGAACGCGCTCAACCCTCTCTTTGCCACCAGCGCCGGCTCGAGATTTCTCATGGTTCCGGCGGCGGCGTTGCGCGGATTCTGAAACAGCGGTTCGCCGATCTCTTCGCGCTCGCGGTTGATTCGCTCGAAGGCCTTGCGTGGGAGGTAGACCTCCCCGCGGACCTCGATGCGCCCTGCAACCGGATCGGCCAGCCTGAGCGGAATCGCGCGGATCGTGCGCACGTTGAACGTGACGTCCTCGCCGCGGACGCCATCGCCGCGCGTGGCGCCGCGCACGAGCATCCCGTCCACATAGGTGAGGGCCATGCTCAGCCCATCGATCTTCAGCTCCGCGACGTACGCGACGCTGTCGCTCGGCGCATCGAGTCCGCGACGTACACGTTCGTCGAACGCTTTCAATTCGTCGTCGGAATACGCGTTGTCCAGGCTGAGCATTGGTTCCGCGTGCTCTACCTCCTGAAAGCCGGCGGCCACTCGTCCGCCGACCCGCTGCGTGGGTGAATCGGTGGCGACGAGATCAGGGTTCTCCGACTCGAGCCGTTCGAGCTCGCGCATGAGCGCGTCGAACTCGACGTCGGCAATTTCGGGGTCGCTCAGGATGTAGTAGCGCTCTTCGTGGTATCGAATGAGGCGGCGGAGTTCTGCGATGCGGTCGGCTGGAGTCAATACGGCTATCTGTCTCGGGAAACCACGTAGTCCGGCAGGTACATGAGGGCGTCGCGCGCGTCGCTGGCTGGAAACGCGTAGAGCGCCTTCTTCGCGCGCTCCACGTAGTCGAAGGCGACCCGCTGCGCGTAATCGAGCGATCGCGACTGCGCCAGCATGCCGCGAATCTCGCGCCACTCCTCGACGGTGACGCTGCGGGCGTCCACCACCTTGCGGATGATCGCCTCGGCGCGCTCGTCGCCGCGCGACAGGAGGTGGATGATCGGCAGGGTCACCTTTCCTTCGCGCAGATCCCCGCCCACCGGTTTGCCGAGCACGATCTCGTCGCCGGTGAAGTCCAGCAGATCATCGGCGATCTGGAAGGCCATGCCGATGTTCACCCCGTAATCCCAGAGCGCTTCCTGCTGCTCGCGGGTGATGGGCCCCAGCATCCCGCCGATCTTCGCGCACCCGGCGAACAGATACGCCGTCTTGCGGCGGACGATATCGAAGTGCTCGTCTTCGGTGAGATTGATGACGCCGTTCTTCGTCAGCTGATAGATCTCGCCTTCGACGATCCGCAAGGTCACGTCGCACAGGAGTCGAATGATGTCGAGCCGGTCACGCGTGAGGGCCAGCGACATCGACTTCAGGTAGAGGAAGTCGCCGAAGAGGACCGTGACGTGGTTGCCCCACCGTGTGTGTACCGCCTCGCGACCGCGGCGCAGCTCGGCCTCGTCGATGATGTCGTCGTGCACGAGCGTGGCGGTGTGGATGAACTCGAGCACCGAGGCGTACAGCACGGCCGCTTCTCCGCTGTAGCCTGCGAGGCGCGCCGCCATCAGGAGCACGGCCGGCCGGATTCGCTTGCCGCCGCTGTCCTTGATGTAGTTGCCGATGGTCGGAATCAGCGCGATTTGTGACTCGATGTGATGCGCGAACTCGCGCTCGACTTCGCGAAGATCGTCCCGAATCGGCTCGAACAACAGGGCGAGAGTGGCGGCCGAAGGTTTCTGCGCGGTGGGATTCAAGCTGGTCAGATCAGACCATACACGCGCGCGGAGTGTCAACGCAACGAGCCGGCTAATCCGTGTGGAGTGTTGCAGTTACGGCACGAACAGACGCATGAAGTTGTCGCGCGCGGCGCGCGCGACCCCTTCGGCGTCGATGCCGCGCAGCTCGGCGATCGTCTCCGCGACGCGCGTGACGTGCGCCGGCTCGTTCCGTTTACCCCGGTAGGGAACCGGAGCCAGAAAGGGACTGTCGGTCTCGATGAGCAACCGGTCGAGCGGCACCATGCGCGCGACGTCTTTCAGCTCGAGTGCGCGAGGAAACGTCACGATACCAGCAAGCGAGACATGAAAGCCGAGATCGAGCGCGCGTCTGGCCATTGCCGAATCGCCCGTGAAGCAGTGGAATACGCCGCCAGCATCGGCGGCCTGCTCCTCTTCGAGGATCGCGAACGTGTCCTCTTCCGCTTCGCGGGTGTGAATCACGATCGGGAGCCTCCGATCGCGCGCCAGCCGAATCTGCTCGCGGAAGACCGACTGCTGTACGTCGCGAGGCGCGAAATCGTAGTGATAGTCGAGACCGATCTCGCCGAGCGCGCGCGTCAGGGGCTGTCCGTCAATCGCGCGCGCGACCTGTTGCGCGGCCTGGCCGCTCTCCGGAAATCGTCCCGCCGCGTGTGGATGGACGCCAATGCTGAAGCGAACGTTGCTCCATTTCGACGAGACGACGGACGCCTGCTGCAGCTCCGGCTCGTCATCGGCGGCGAGAATCACGAGGGCGTGCGACAGGCCCGCCTCTTTCGCGCGCTCGATGACCGCATCGAGATCCGGGGTGAACTCGGGCCCCGCCAGGTGGCAATGACTGTCGATCAGAGTCAACTCCCAACTACCAACGTCTAACGCTCGACCAATTCCCAACGCGACCCGACCCAACGAGCCGTTTGGGAGTTGGGAGTTGGCGCAGGGATCGGATTGGGAGTTGACGAGAGTTCATCGCACTCGCCATCCGGGCTCGACGCCTTCCGGGACCGACACGAGCACCGGCTTTCCAGCCTCCGAGCTGGCGGCGAGCAGCATGCCGTTGGATTCAATGCCCATCAACTTGGCGGGCTTGAGATTCGCGACGACCACCACCATTCGATTGACGAGCTCGTCGGGCTGATACGCCTCGGCGATGCCCGCAAGAATCGTCCGTTGATCGCTCCCGACGTCGACCTTCAATTTGATCAGCTTCTTGGACTTGGGGACCGCTTCCGCTTCCAGGATTTTCGCGGCCCGCAACTCCACCTTCATGAACTCGTCGATCGCGATGCGTGTGTCCTCCGGCGCAATCGGTGCGCTCGCGGTGGGCGGCGCCGGTGTGGCCGGCGGCGGTGCGGCCGGCTCGCTGGCAGGTGTCGCGGGGGGGCTCGGTGGCGGCGTGCTCGAATCGTTGCCTGAGGTCATTGTGCGTAGTTCCTCGAGAGTTTTCTCAATGCGTGGAAACAGCGTCTCTGTCGGGCCGAGCGCGGTTCCCGCTGCCAGGGTGTTCGGCTTCAGCTCGACCCATGTCTCGTCCGCGATGCCGAGCATCGCCCTGATCCGCTTCGTCGTCTCCGGCATGACCGGCTCGATCAGGGCCGCGATGACACGAACCGCGTCGGCGGCGTAATAGAGCGTTCGATCGAGGGTTGGCCGCGCTTCCGGTTTCTTCGCCAGCGCCCACGGTTCCCGTTCGACCAGATACTGGTTGATCGACGAGATGACGCCCCACATCGCCTGCAGCGCGAGCGAGATCTGAAATGCGTCGAAATGCTTCTTGACCGCGTCGATCGCCGACGCCGCGGTCGTACCCAGCGCTCGATCCTTCTCGTCCGCACCTTCCCCCGGCTCCGGGATGCGGCCACCACAGTACCGATGGACCATCGTCATCGTCCGGCTGACGACGTTGCCGAGATCGTTGGCGAGATCCGAGTTGAACCGTGTGAGAACGCCTTCGTCCGAGAAGTTCGCGTCGCCGCCGAGCGGCATCTCGCGCATGACGAAGTAGCGCAGCGCGTCGACCCCGAACGCGTTCACGTACTCCTGATAGCGCGCCACATTGCCGAGCGACTTCGACATCTTGGCACCGCCCATCAGCCACCAGCCATGCGCGACGATGCGTCGCGGCGGCTGGATTCCCGCCGACATCAGAAAGGCCGGCCAGTAGAGCGCGTGCTGGCGCAGGATTTCCTTGCCGATGAGATGTGTGACGGTCGGCCAATACTCAGCGACCCGGGTGTCGTCGTCTGAGCCGAAGCCAAGGGCGGTCAGGTAATTCGTCAGCGCATCGAACCACACGTACATCACGTGCTTCGGATCGTCCGGGACGGGGATGCCCCACCTGAACGAGGTCCGGCTGATGCTCAGATCCTGCAGGCCCGCATCGACGAATGCCTTGACTTCATTGAAACGGAAAGATGGCTGCACGAAGTTCGGGTTCGCGGCGTAAAAGTCGAGCAGCGGCTGCTGATACTTGGCGAGCCTGAAGTAGTAGCTCTCCTCCTTCAACCGCTCGACCTTGTTGCCGCAGGTCGGACACTTCCCGTCCACCAGTTGCGTCTCGGGAACGAAGATTTCGTCGACGGTGCAGTACCAGCCTTCGTAATCGCCCTTGTAAATGTCGCCGTTGGCGGCGACCCGCTTCCAGATCTCCTGCGACGCGCGGACGTGGCGCGGCTCGGTCGTGCGGATGAAGTCGTCGTTCGAGATATTCAGATCGCGACACATCTGCACGAACGACGCGGCGATCTCGTCGGCGAACGCCGGAGTCTGACGGCCGGCCTTCTGTGCGGCGCGCTCGACCTTCTGGCCGTGCTCGTCGGTACCCGTCAGGAAGAACACGTCGTCGCCCGTCAGCCGGCGGGCGCGTGCCATCGCATCGGCGAGCATCGTCGTATACGCGTGACCGAGATGCGGCTGGGCGTTGATGTAGTAAATGGGAGTCGTCTGGTAGAAGCGCACGGGGGTAGGTCTCTAGTCCCTGGTCTCTGGTCTCTGGTCTCTCGTCTCGAGAAACGCTTTCATGGCCAGCGCCTGCACGTCCTTGAGTGCGCGACCGCTGGCCGTGGCGATCCGCACGCAGTCCTCGAATTCAGGTGAGGCGTTCAGCACCTCCTGCCCCCTGCGGGCGACCTTGAAGCGCACACGTCCGAGCGGCGTCTCGACGGCCACGCTCTCGCGGTCGAGGCACTCGCGCTGCATTTCGCGATAGCGCACGCCAATGGTCGTCGTCTCGCGGAATACGGTTGCCGTCACACGCTCGCGGGCGCTCGGCGGCGAGATGATCGTGAGCAGCGTGCCGGGCCGGTTCTTCTTCATCTGAATCGCCGTGTAGAACACGTCGAGCGCGCCTTCCGCGAGCAGGCGATCCATCAGCAGCCCGAAGATCTGCGGGTTCATGTCGTCGATGTCCGCTTCGATCACGACGACGCTCGTCGACGGTGCGACGGTGTCCGCGGCGCCGAGAAGGACGCGCAGCACATTCGGACGGTCAGGAAAATCGCGTGTGCCCGCACCGTAGCCCACCTTCTGCACGCGCATCGGGGGCATCGGTCCGAATTCGGATGCGTAGTCACTCACAAGCAGCGCGCCAGTCGGCGTGACCAGTTCGACGGCCGGTCCGGCATCGTAGATCGGCACGCCCTCGAGCAGTCGAAGCGTGGCGGGCGCAGGAACGGGATACATGCCATGCGCTGATCGAATGCGGCCGCTGCCGACGTTGAGCGGAGATGCAACGATCCGATCGACCTGCAGCGACTCGAGGGCATGGACCGCACACACGATGTCGATGATCGAGTCGAGAGCGCCGACCTCGTGCAGGTGTACGCGATCGAGTGGCGTCCCATGAATGGCGGCTTCTGCCTTGCCGAGCCGCTCGAACAGATGCTTCGCGCGATCCTTGCCTGCTCCACTCAATGCCGATCCATCGATCAGCCGAAAGATGTCGGCCAGCGTTCGATGGACGTGATGTCCCATCTCTTCATGAGCATCTCCGTGGCCATGCTCGTGGTGATGGTGACTGTGATGGTCGTGGTTGTGACTGTGGTGCTCATGAGTGTGGGGCGCACCTGTCGCCGCCCCGCCCTCGTGATCGTTCGCATGGTCGATCGGGGCTGTCTCCCCCTGCACGCAGAAACGCGTGGCACTGACGCCTGCGCGCGTCACGCGCTCGGTCCAGACCACATCAGGAGCAATGGCGAGACTGCCGAGAGCACGGCGCACCTCGTCCAGCGGCACGCCGGCATCGATCAGCGCGCCCACCACCATGTCGCCGGCGACGCCCGAGAAGCAGTCGAAGTAGAGAATCGACAAACCTGATCATCTTACCTGTTCACACTGCACCACGCGGAACGGCTCCCGACAGTGAGAACGAGTAATAGCGCTGGTCCGCGAGGATCAGATGGTCGACGACCTCGATCCCCATGATCCATCCGGCCTGAAGCATTCGATTGGTCAGCTCGATATCGTCCCGGCTCGGCGTCGGATCGCCAGAGGGATGATTGTGGAACAGGACGATGGCGGCGGCCGAGGCGGAGGCGGCCTCACGGAACACCTCGCGCGGATGCACGACGCTGGTGTCGATCGAGCCGACGGAAATGATCTTGATCCGGATCAGTCGACACTTCGTGTCCAGCAGCACCACGCCGAAGTGCTCCACTGAGAGTGCACCATACTGCGGCAACAGCAAGTCGGCGAGCTGTCCCGGCTGGCTCAGGCGCGGGCGGTCGACCACGCCCCGCGTCACCGTGCGGCGTCCGAGCTCCACGGCGGCGAGGAGTTGAGCGGACCGGGCGCGTCCGATGCCGCCGATTGAACGCAGGTCGTCCGGCGTGAGGCGCGTCAGTCCGTGGAGGCCCGTCGCATAGGCAAGCAGACGGTTGGCCAACGCCAGCGCGTCGACGTCGCGCGAGCCGCTGCCGAGCACGAGCGCGATCAGCTCGTTGTCGCCGAGTGCAGACACGCCGAGACGCTCCAGCTTTTCGCGCGGACGATCGTGAGGGGCGACGGCTTTCATCTATACTGCGGTCCGTATGCGTCTCCGCTGTCTCCACACCGCAGCAGCCGTGCGCGCGTGGACGACAGCGATCTGTTGTGTCGCGCTGCTCGTGGTCGCATGCGCGGAGCCTCCCAACAAAGAAATCGGTCAAGCCCAGGGTGCCGTCGATGCTGCGCGCGCAGCCGGAGCCGATCGCTACGCGACCGAGGAGTACACGGCCGCGACGCAGGCCCTGAAAGAAGCCGGCGACGCCGTCACGCAGCGCGATTACCGTCTTGCGCTCAATCACGCGATCGAAAGCCGCGAGCACGCCCAGAACGCGGCACGCCAGGCCGCCGAAACGCGTGCCCGCCTCCGCGGCGACGTCGAACGGTCGTTGGCCCAGGTCGCCGCGCTGCTGGCGCAAGCCAATGCGCGAATGGCGGCTGCCGAACAGGCCCGTGTGCCACGCCGCGCGCTGCGCGACGCGCAGCAGGCGCTCGCGCGTGTGAACGCGGATGTGCAAAAAGCGGGCGCAGCGATGCAAGCCGACGACTATACGACCGCGCAGTCCGCGCTGAACGGCATGAAAGAGCGGATTGAGGCGGTGATCGCGTCGCTCAACACCATCGGCGGCGCGCCAGCGCCGAGGAGACGCCAGTAGCGGAAGTACGCTGATTTTGCGCGAACGCCTCCAGCGAGGGACGTGAAGATCTTCAACTCGCGGGCAGCCAGTTCCCTTCCATCACGAGCTCCGCCCATCCGGTCAGGTAGATTCCGTCTTCTCGCCATTCGACGCGCTGGGTGCCACCGGGCGCCACGACGTCGACGTCGCGCAAGGCGCCGCCGTGCGCAGCGGCCGCAACCGCCGATGCTGCCGTGCCTGTCCCGGACGAGGTCGTCGGGCCAACGCCGCGTTCCCAGATCATGATGCGGACCCGTGCCGGGGCCTCGACCTCGGCGAACTCAACGTTCGTCCCGGCTGGAAACATCGTGTGTGTGGAGAGTGCCGGACCGAGACGATTGAAGCGATCGATGTCGGGCAGCGGTCCAAGGACGACACATTGCGGGTTGCCGACGGCCAGTACCGACGCGGTCACAACTTCGTCGAGCACCGGAATCTGAACCTGTCGCACGTCGGCCGGTTGACCGAGCGCCGCCCGAAACGTGCACCGCTCCCCTTCGCGTGCCAGCAACTCGAGCGTCTTGATTCCCGCGTCGGTGGACACCGTGATGATCGCGCGAGGTTGCAGATTTTGACGACGGACCACCAGCGCGGCGAGACATCTCAGGCCGTTGCCGGAGAGCTCGGAAGGGCTGCCGTCGGCGTTCACCAGCGCCATCGTTGCCCCACCATCCAGTAGCTCGTACAGCAGCAGTCCATCGGCACCAATACCGGTGTGCCGGTGACACAAGGCGCGCGCAAGGGTAGGGATCGTAGGGGCCGCCTTCAGGCGGCCCGAGAGTGCTTTCGCCGCTTCGAGCGGCACGAGCAGGAAATCATTTCCGTACGCGTGTCCTTTGACGACCGGGAGCGTCACTTTACGGAACCTGGAACCTGGAGCGTCATCACGGAACCTGGAACCTGGAACGTGACTCTACGGAACCTGGAACGCGTCGAAGACGTACGTGAATCCACCGGTGAAGCCAAACGACGCATCGTGCGACGTGAGACCGAACAGCAGCGCCGTGTCCGCGCGCCACGTACCGATCGTGTACCGCGCGCCGAATCGCGCCATCCCGCGAGATTCGGTGCCTGGGGGTGGATCGCCCTTGCGGGTATCGAGGCGACCGTTGATCTCGCCCACGACCTCCGCGGCATTGGTCAACGCTCGCGCGAACGACACGCCATAGGTGATGACGTCGTTCTGTCGATCTCCGCGGGTCGGGTCCCCCAGAATCGCGAGCCCGGCATTGCCAACGACGCGCACCGAACGCACGGTCTTGGCGGCAAGCACCGAACCAAACACGTCGGTGGTATCGAGCCCGATGCCGGTCTCGTTGTTGGCGTTGGGTAACTTCGTTGCGAAGCGGAACCCGACCGACGGGCGCTCGGCGGTCTCCGGCAGGATTCTGATCTTCGTCGCAAACACGAAATCCTCGACGTCGCCAGTCGTATCGCCGGTGACAGTGAGGACGTTCGCGAGCGGCGCACTCGCGTCTCGGGACTTGATCCACAGATGGTTGTGGAAGCCGCCGTCGATCTGGATCTCCGCGATGGAGCTGACGCCGATGCTGACCCCGCCAAGCGGCAGTCGCAGCAGGTTGCCCGACAACCCTGACACTGGATAGTCGACGGCGTGGCTGTAATCGAAACCGGCCTCGATGAGGACGCGTCCTGCGCCAACCGTTTCAGGGTCTTCGGTGACGAGCGGGCGCTGCTGCGCGACGGCGACGCGAGGCAGGCAGACGAGGATTGTGAAAACGGCGAGTGTTCGTATCACGATTAGAACTGTTTCCGGCTGTCGACCAACACCGTGACTGGTCCGTCGTTGACGAGCTCCACATGCATCATCGCCTGGAACTCGCCGGTCGCGACCGTCAACGGCACCTCGCGCAATTCTCGCACGACCATCTCGTACAACGAGCGCGCGAGCTCGGCGCCGGCTGCCGCATCGAATGCCGGGCGACGACCTTTGCGGATGTCCCCATAGAGCGTGAACTGCGAGACGACGAGCACGGCACCGCCAATGTCGAGCACCGATCGATCCATCGGCTTGCCGTCCTCGCTCTCGAACACTCGCATGTCGCGAATCTTGCCCGCCACGTAGCTCGCATCCGCGGGCGTATCGTCGCGCGCGACCCCGAGGAGTACCAGGAGGCCACGCTCGATCGCGCCCGTCACGCGATCGTCGACGCGCACACGTGCCGACGTCACGCGCTGAACGACCGCGCGCATAGACAGTCAGAGAGAATCAATGCTGAATCTGGATCAGGGGCGAGGCGCGCTCCTCGTCCAGGCGAAGGGCGACGCTGTCGCGGAGCTCGCCGCTCGGGTTCAGGCGCATGTCCAGCAGGTGACGCGGCATCACGTTGCCGAGCGCCTTCATCATCGACTGCTTCACCCCGGAGTGCTCGACCTCGAGATCCATGATCAGACGCTTGACGCGCTGGCGCTGAAGGCTGAGGTCGCCGCAGGCGGGGCAACAGCAACCGATGATCGGCAGCCGGCATTCCTTCGCGTAGAGCCGCGCCTCGTCTTCGCCCACGTAGACGAGTGGCCGGATGACGACGTGCTCGCCGTTGTCGGAGACCAGACGCGCCGGCATCGCCTTGAGCGCGCCGGCGAAGAAGAGGTTCAGCAGCAGCGTCTCGACGAAGTCGTCGAGGTGATGGCCGAGCGCGATCTTCGTCGCGCCCACTTCACTCGCGATTCGGTAGAGGACGCCGCGACGGAGCCGCGCGCAGAGCGAGCATGGCGTCGCGTCGGCCGCCAGCAGGTCATCCATCACGTCGCCAATTGACGTGTGTTCGATGCGACATTCCCAGCCACGCTCCTCGCACGTCTTCGCGATGACGTCGTGCTTGAAGTCCTTGTAGCCGGAGTCGACGTTCACCGCGATCAGCGAGAACCTGATCGGAGCCCGCTGACGCAGGTTGTCCAGCGTCTGCATCAGCGCCCAGCTATCCTTGCCGCCGGACAAGCCGACCATGATGCGATCGCCGTCCTCGATCAGGTTGAAGTCGGTGATCGCCTTGGTGGTCTTCTTGGCGATGCGCGATTCCAGCGGGGTCCGATAGGCCATAAGCTCAGTTTACGTGGTCAACTCCCAACTCCCAACTTGAATTCCCCCGACCAACTCCCAACGCCGGGGCCAACGGTTTGGGAGTTGGATCAGCGTCAGAGGGTCGGGAGTGAACGCCCTCTCACCGCCTCCACCCGACCCCCGGGCGTCTCGAGCACTTCAGCGATCTCGTACAGCTGCACGGGCCTGGTATTGGGATCGATCGCCTCGCGCATCAGCCCCCGCAGGCGCACCAGGTCCACGACCACTTTGAACGTCCGCGCCAGGCCGTACTTCGAGCGGCCGAATCGCCGCGGCCGATGCGTCACCACGACTTCAGTCACACGCGGGCCCAGCTGGCTTGCCAGCGCGGGGAGGTAGCGATGCATGCCCGATTGCAGCCGCAGCGGCTTGACCACTTCGGCGCGGTACACCTTGAGCGAACAGCCGTTGTCGTGCAGATGCAGTCCGCTGACCTGCGTCAGGAACCAGTTGGCGATCATCGACGGCAGATGACGGGTCAGGAACGCGTCCTTGCGATCCTTCCGCCAGCCACAGACGATGTCGTTGGTCGCTGCGATGCGGAGCAGTCGCGGGAGCTCGGCGGGATCGTTCTGCAGGTCGCCGTCGAGTGTGGCGATGAAGCGGCCACGGGCGTGAGCGAAGCCGGCCGCGAACGCCGCCGTTTGACCGAAGTTGCGGGTGAATCTGATCACCCGCACGCGCGGATCGCGGCGTTGGAGATCGCTCACCCGCGCAAACGTCCCATCCCCGCTGCCATCGTCGATGAGGATCACTTCGTAGGTGACGCCGATCGGATCGAGCGCGCGCGTGAGCTCGGCGTAGAGCGGCTCGATGTTCAGCTCTTCGTCGAGCAGCGGGATCACCAGCGACAGTTCGGGATCCACTTTCACCACTAATCCGCGACCATCCGGCGACGTCGCTGCCACAGCCACCAGCCACCCGCGGCGAGGACGATCAGCCCCACGACCCAGAGCGCGACTTCCTGGCCGCGCGTCCGCATGATGTCGAGGGCCAAGTCGCCGTAATTCATCGCCAGGATTCCCAACGCCACAAAGCGAATGCCGCGCGCGACGGTGACGCCGATCACGAACTGGAGCGGGCGCACACCGGCGACGCCCGCGGCAAGCACGAACAACTTGAATGGCGAAGGCGGCGGCAGCAGTGCCGGCACCATCACCGCCAGCAGGCCGTGGCGTTTGTACGAAGCGAGCGCCCGGTCGAGGTGAGCCTGTCGCAGACGCTTGCGCAGGAACGCTTCCCCGCCCTTCTCGGCAAGGGCATATAACAGGTAACAGCCGGCCAACGAGCCCAAGGTCGCGCACGCCGCGTAATAGAGCATCCAGGCCTTGTGCTGGGTCACCATCAGGACGACGAGCGAGTCGTTGACCAGCGGGAGGGGCACGAACGAGGAATCGAGGAACGCAGCGGTGAACAGCCCGGGGCCGCCCAGCGACAACGCGAGGCCGTAGATTCGACTGATGAATGCGCGCAAGGCGATAGTATTTTCTGATGGTATCCCACAGTTGACGAGGCCAACGAATCTTCGTCTCGAGCGACTGCTGGCCGTTGCCGCGTGTCTGACCGCGGCGGCGGCGTGGGCGATCTATTCACGCCACGGTCTCATCCTCAGCCATTACGACGCCAAGGCACATCTCGTTGTCGCGCGTCGCGTGTTCGACAACATCACACCGGGCTGGCAGCAGTTCGGAGCCGTGTGGCTGCCACTGCCGCACCTGATCAACGTTCTGCCGGCACAAGTTGATTTCTTCTACCGAACGGGCCTGTTCGCGTCGTTCGTGTCCGTGCTCTGCCTCGGCGTCTCCGTGTGGGCAGTCGCGCGACTCGTCGTGGCGATCACCGGCTCGCGAGCCGGAGCGGCGATCGCCGCGCTGTTGCTCGCGTGGAATCCGAATCTGCTCTATCTCTACACCACGCCGATGACCGAGCCGCTGCTGCTCGCGGCGTTGTTTCTGTGCCTGCTCTGGTTGTACGAGTGGGTGCAGCGTGACGCGCAGACCGTCCCCGTCCGTCTCGGCCTGGCGCTGTTCGCGGCGACGTGGACGCGTTACGAGGCGTGGCCGGTGCTCGCTGTGGCGCTGGTCACGACGTGCGCGGCCCTCTGGAGTCGAACGGGCTCACTCGCGACAACCTGGCAAAGGGCATGGCGACTGTGTTTGTGGCCCGCAGCTGCTGTCCTCGTCTTCGTGGTCAACAGCCGGATCACCATCGGTGAGTGGTTCGTCACCGCGGGGTTTTTCGTTCCCGATCCCACCTATCAAGGGCAGTTGGAGAGGACGATTCTCGGGATCTGGTGGGGAACGCACCAGTTGAGTGGGTACGTGATCGAGTCCATCGCGCTCGGGGCAGCGGCGGTCGCGGCCGTGCGCGCGTGCGCTCGTCGGGCTGAGGCGTCGTTGCTGGTGCCCATTGCCGTCTGGGCAACCGCGGCGCTTCCCTTCTATGCGTTCATCTCTGGCCATCCGTATCGCATCCGCTACATGGTGCCGATGGCGGCGGCCTGCGCGCTCTGGTGCGGCATCGCGATCGGACGTGCGAGCGAGCGCCGAGTCCGAGCGGCGCTCGTGGTCGCCGTGATCGCCTCCGCCGCGATCGAAGCGCCGTTGTGGAAGACGCATCCCGCCATGCTCGAAGAGGCGCAGTGGGACGTTCCGGCCAGTCTGGGACGCCACAGTGTGACGGCGTGCCTCACGCGCGAGTACCGGGGCGATAAGATCATGGCGAGCATGGGATCGCTCGCGCACTACATGCAGGAGCTCTCGAACGACGGTCTTCGAGTTGCCGACTTCGTGAACGAGGGCAACGGGATCATCTGGGAGGCCGCGCTCGAGGGCGGTCCCGCGAAGCACGCCGGATGGATGCTCGTCGAGGAAGAAGCGGAGGGAGGCGACCTGCTCGCGCAGCGTCTGCGCACCGATGCCGCCTTCGCCCACGACATGGAACGCGTCTGCGAAGGCGGCGGTGTCGCGCTCTACAAGCGGGTCAGCGTCCGAAACGCACGCCTCCAGTGACCAGATAGCTCCAGCCACCGAGATCGATCTTCGACGCCGCGAACTCGCCTTCGGGCAAGGTGTCCTCGGCCTTGCGATAGCGGACCTCGAACCCGCCGGTCGCGTGATCGCCCACGAAACGCAGTCCACCGAGCGCCACGGGTCCGGTCGCATTGCCGGTGCCGACGAACGTGTCGCGGAAGATGGTCCGCCGGCCA
>Ga0070699_100002375_pt1 | contig 16888 bp, 14 predicted proteins | sample KBSK1503metaG_FD_65473 | JGI IMG/M metagenome (GOLD analysis project Ga0070699, IMG submission 65473) | Corn, switchgrass and miscanthus rhizosphere microbial communities from Kellogg Biological Station, Michigan, USA - KBS K1-50-3 metaG | ecosystem: Host-associated > Plants > Roots >... | reverse complement strand
ATTGCTCAATCTCAGTTTGGCGATGAGTACGAAGGTCATTGGGATTTACACGCATTTGGGATTTACGACGGCAATGAACCGGTGGGGTTCTTGATGTATGGCTTCAATTTTGAGCACCCGGAACAACAGGCTTTTATTCAGCGATTGATGGTGGATGAAAAATATCAGGGCAAAGGCTATGGGCGTTTCGGGATGGAGAAGATGTTGGAAGTTTTCCGTGCTGATGAACGGATTTATACAGTGGGTATCAGCTATGAGCCTGAGAATAACGCGGCGCGAAAGTTGTATGCAAGTTTGGGGTTTGTGGAAACAGGGCGAATCATTGAGGGAGAGGCTGAGGCCCTGCTTAAATTGAAACCTTGAGGGTCTTGAGACCTTTGGGGTCTAATGGTAAAATGTTGTCCGCTTCCTGATTTACATCAGGATAAGCAAGTATGGAGCCTGCAGCTCAACGGCAGAGCGCTACACTGTGGCTGTAGTGGTCAGGCAAATTTAACATGGAGCTTATGGTGTAATGGCAGCACAACACACTGTGGATGTGTTAGTATGGGTTCGAAACCCATTAGGCTCCCCTAGACTGTTTAGTTATCTTTGTAGCTTATTTTGATGAATTTATAACTGAATAGTACATCGCCGGACACCCCGTTTATTCGGGGTGTCTCGATTCTACGTACCCTCGTGATTTTAAAATCTTAATCGTATAACCAAAAAGTGACGGAAAAGTGTCGGAGTTGGAGTAAAGCTATGACAGCCAAACCATGTACCAAATGCGGTGAGGTAAAGGATATCAATGAGTTTTCCTGGTCTATCCGTGGCGTCAAAAGACATTCCCGCTGTAATGCCTGTCGTGCTTTAGAACAGTCCGATTATTATGAACGTACAAAGCCTGCACGTCTGGAATATAAGTGGGATCGTCAGGTAAGGAAAAGGGAAGAAGCAAGAGCTTTTGTTGATGCTAACAAGAGTTCTCATCCCTGTGTTGATTGTGGAAAGACTGATATCCGTTTTCTAACCTTTGATCATGTACGAGGTGTAAAGAAGATGAACATATCCCAGATGGTCAACCAAGGGTATTCAATTGAAGCGCTCCAAGTAGAGATCGATAAATGTGAGATCAGGTGTCTTGAATGCCATCACTTGAGACACCACTAGCGTATAGCCAATGGAGGTAGTTGACGGCTGTGCTATTTAAAAGCACGGCTGTCATACTGCCGAAGCTATGATTGGGCGGGTGCAGTGGAGAATGGGTGCGAAATAAAAAAGCACTAGTCATAAACGCGGAAGTGGTACATGCCAACGTATTCAAAAAATTAAAAGTCGCGACGAATTTATGTTTTGTGTCATACATACCTCACTCTACCTCTTTGTAGGTGAGTGAGGTTAGATGACAAGCTAAATGTTACCGAGAGACAAGGGAAAAAACTAACGTGAATCCTCATGCTTGATTCTCCTCGTTGAAACAAAACCAAAAAAATTTTAAACAGCTACAAGAACATAAAACTGTAGTTGTTTTTGTGTATTTAAGGTACATCATTTCTTCATAGCCGGCGAAAAAGTTTCAATCTGCTGATTGATCCACTGTTTCAATTGGGACTCCAGTATCCTCACATTCTTGTTGATCCGAAAGTGAGGAAATTGCTTCCGTGAGATTAGGTAGTACATCTTTGATTTGGACAACTGGAGATACTTGGCTACTTGTGGGACCGTAAGTATTCGGTCGTCTAACAGGGTAGATGGGTTCATGGGGTTCTCCTTGTAGGTGCTCTATAGTCTTTGCTAAGTAAATGGCGACCATCGTAAACTTTTCTTCACGGGTCATTTGTCCAATTGCGTCAATCGGAAAGCGGGGCATATCAATTAGTTTTAAAGTCGGCTTTATCTCAAATCCACTACAGTCTCTTCTTTGGGCGCAATCAGCAACACTTTGTATCCTTCCAGTGCAAGTCCAGCAGAGAGGTTTATGGCTGTTGTGGTTTTTGCTACTCCTCCCTTTTGATTTGTTACAGAAATTATCATGTCGTCATTGTGTACGCTTCACATATTCTGAGGCAATGAGCCTCAATAACGCCGAGACTGCTATATTTCTCTCCACCGCTCGTTCTTGTAAAGCCTGTTTTAGTCTTCGAGGCACAAGAAACTTTATGAGCACCTCATTTTGATTTTCAATATTTTTGTTTTGGGCCATAAATGGTACATATTCGGGACAGTAATACAAGTAAAGCATATATCAATATTCATTGTCAACAATAAATTAAGGTGATTATCCCTTGTGGCTAGGGAATGACAGCGAAAAATCATGACTGCTAAAGAAAAGCCTCTTTGACACATATACCTGTTGTAAAGAGATACTCACTATATGTTTTGCATAGGGATACTTGCGTCATATAATAGCCCTTGTGAAACTTATTCGGCGTTGGATTTTCCGCCTGTGGTATCGCTATATTTACGTGCCAATCTTTGAGGCGATCTACAACTACAAGCACCGCAACGACCCCGCACCTCCGCCGCCCGTTTGCCAGATATGCGGCAAGCCGGGCCACAGGGAATGGATGTGTCCGAATGCGAAGTCATTAGGCTTTTAGCTAGGTGGTCTTATGCCCAATTGCCCTCGTTGTGAACATGAACTTACTCGGCGCGAAATAGGCGTTTTGTATGCCGCCCTGGGAAGTCGAAACAACAGGGCAACTAAACTAACAGCGCAAGATGTAGACCTTATCCGTCAGTCGGACGAACCAATCGGGAAACTCGCCAAAAAGCACAAAGTTTCTTTTCAGACAATTTGGCGGATCAAAAACAACAAAACACATAAAGGGCAATACGATTTGAACTGCCAGCACTGTGGAAAGGAACTCACCCCACAAGAGATTAGCAGACTTTTTGCCAGCCTGGGAGGTTCGACCTCTAGCCCCAAAAAGACAAAAGCCAACACTATCAAAGGACGCAAAGCGTCAAAACTGACCGAACAGGATATCGCTGATATCCGACAGTCAAACGCTTCCACACGCGAACTTGCAAGAAAGTACAAAGTTCTATTAGCAACGATCCGAAAATATAAAAGGAAATGAGAGTTACAAACCCATCCCGCCAGAGTGAGCATGAACAAATATAGTCACGTTGTTGAATTCGGCACAAAAGCAAACGCCGATGCTTATATCGCAGCGGGCTGGGAATTGATTGAAACTTCTGCGGAGCCTTTTATTTTGGGAAGGACAATTATTGTCTATCGAGTGGGTTGGCCGCGTGACAACGGCAAGCCTGTCATGCCGCCTACCGAGGACGATCTATCAGGGTTGGAGGAAGGACCGTCCGTGAATTGAAAAGGGGATCGTATATACACCAAAGAAGACTTTACAACGGAAGAGACAGAACTTCTAAGGCGCTTATGTGCTGACATGTGATACACGTCAAAAAACAAGGGCTGTAGGCTTCTGTAATAAGTTTTGCGGGGTATGTTATCGCAGAAATGAACCATTAACCCTTTACAATATTTTTCCTCTTAGATTGATTTACAGTGTCTCAAAAGTACCTTCTTTATTGGCGGAGCTTCAGAAGTTTAGATTTCAGTGAGCGTTCTGAGGGACAAGATAGGAGTTCGGGTTGGAGGGTTCGAGCGTTAATAACAATTGACAGGGTGTGCTAATAAAAAGCACGCCCTGTCAAGGTACATTGAGGGTGGTGTGGGGCTAAAAATATTCTTGTGCTTTAGGAAGCCAATCTGAACTTGAAATGTAACGGTCTTTTTGTCCATAACAAGAGTGCATTATGGACAAAAAGCTATACATTTTGCAATAGATTTGGCATTGAAAGTAACGATTATGGGCAACTAAGACCAGGTGCTGCAGTGGGAAAAATACTGCAATATTCCTCTGCGGCAGTTGAGATACCCTCGTTGTTCCAATTTCCATCTTCGGTGGCATAGCCTAGTGGTGGTACTGGTGTCACTATTGATGAACTGCCAGTACAACCAGGCAAACCACCTTGTAACAAATAGAGCGCAGCAAGATAACTCAATTTAGGAGCCGCAAAGGATGTACCAGGTATTCTTTCCGTATTTGTATAGGTTGTACAGCCTTCAGCTACTACTTCTCCACTATTTGTATAGAACAGGGCGGTTTGATTATGATTGTCCACCCAACTTGATAATTGCCGAGGCGTTGCCATAGGAGTAGGCGTGGCACCCCCAGTTACTACTGGTGTAATTATGGGAGAACCGACACTTAAGACGGTGTTCCACATCGCGGGAGCGTAAGGATAATCTAATCCATCGTTTCCTGAGGCAGCAATTGGAAAGACAATATTACTATTGGATAACTCTACAACTGCACTCCGCAATGGGTCATTCAATACTTGGGTAAATTTATCGTTACTATAATCTAGCGAGCTGTAATAAGACCGTAGACGTACGGGGCCCAAATCTGGATTGAACGCTAAACGTAACAGAGCATCTACTCCACCGATCACATTTCCGTCTTCGTCTACATAATTGCTGACACTTCCTAAATCATTCAGTGTTGTATGCAAATCATGCAAGTCTGGGTCTGCTTCGATTATTGCCCGATATTTCAGGTAAGTGTCGTCAGCTTGAATCAGAGCCAAATCTAGATCTGTTTGCGTCAAATCAGGACAGGGCATGATGACGAAACTCATATTAATAACAAATTGAGAATATCCTCTTGCGTTTAAAGCACTGATGGCTTGTTCGAGATGGGAAGCAATAGTGCGGGTTGTGTAGTTCGAAACATCGATTCCAACCAGAGCAAGAGATAAACCCTCGTGATCGTAAATATCAACGTTACGTATCCAATCCCAACCTGGACCGAACTCTTCTTCTCCAGGTTTTTTGGATACCGGCACATTGATTGGTGCACCAGATGGCTCTTTTTCTCGATCGACGATTTTACTTAATTCGTTGAAGACAATAACACCATGAGGCGCAGGTAGCGTAATTTCGGTACCATCGGCCCCTTTGCCCACGATAGCTGCTGCTCCCTTACCAACAATGGCAGCTTGACCCTGGGTGGTATACACACAGTTATCTTCTTTTGTGACTCTCTCCTTCTCAAAGTTCTCTTTTAGGACCTGATATTCGACCAAAGTAATATTGTCGCCAGTTATTTCATCCACAAAATCATCCAATACCAAAATTGCTACCGAGCCAGTAGGTACCGGTGTAAAAGTGGAACTGGGTATGGATGGCGGCGTAATGGGTGGTGTAGTTGGTGGTCTAGTCGGGGGTGTTTGACGCCCGCCACAAGCATTTAAAGCTAATAAGAGGATCATCAACGTGATCAAAATGAAAAATCGTATTTTCATGATATTCATCCTTCCTTAAATATCTGCGCTAATTCTTTTAGCAGGTTCAATTTTTCCAAATCACCATAGGCTTCATACAGACTTCGTGCTTTTAATAAGCAATCGCGCGCCTGCTCAAACTCATCCAGTACAAGGTAATCGATTGCCGCACCATAGTAAGCCGTAGCAAGCACTTGTTGATCGCCAACGCCCTCCGCGCTTGCAAGCACTTGATTATGAATCTCGAGGGCTGTCTTGGCACCCAGCAAGATTTCCAAAGTACCTAGGTTAGTCTTGAACAGGACCTCTGAATCCAAATCATCAATCTCGCGAAGCAGCGATAATCCTTCGAGGACGAATTTTTTCCCTTCTTGATAATCTTTGCGAATATAAGCAGCTACATTTTTTTGCTGCAACACATAGATTTTCCCGGCGAGGTAGTCATCCTTCTCTTCCGGATTATTGTGTTCTTCTAGAATCAGTTCACTTTTGTGAAAGTACGCAGCAGCTTGAGAACTATTTTTTAAACTTGTGTAAGTTTTTCCCAATACAGCCTGAAGTACCATCTGGCGATACCAGTCTGGCGCTAAATCCAGCGCCTCGCGATAACAACGCTCAGCATCTGAAAATTCTAATTGAAAGTAATGAGCATTTCCGCGTTTGCTTAAAAGATAATGGAGGAGATCAGTTAAGTTTTTTGAATGGGCAAACTGTATGGCATCATCCAGCAATCGTAAAAGTTCCAAGGTATGCCCACGGCTGTCCATATAGCCGCCGCGGGCTAATCCAGAAATAATTCGTATGAGAATATCTGGATTATCTTTCCTGGCCTGCCGGGCGGCTCCGAGAAGGTTATCCATTTCACTCGCTAAGAGTTTGAAATTCTGCTGATGCGTATCTAGGAAATCGGCTATCACCATCAGAGAAGTCGCATAATTAGCATTCTCCTCTGATCTCCATAAATATTGGGCATAGCTAAAGACCAAATCATGAACGTCATAGAATCGAGTGCCTACCTCGTGCCGTACAAGGCTAATCTCCGCCATATCACTAAGAGCTCGAATTGTCTCGCCATTCTTTTGATCTAGATACTTGGAAAGCAGATCAATCGTTGCGCCAGAAGAAAAAAAGGCACCAAACGCTTGAAACACGCGAAGTAAAGCCGTATTTTCTTTATCTTTATTGAGATCCCCAGATGGCATTCTCAAAGAACCAACAACTGCGTCTAGAAGCTTCTTCATGCTCTCGCGTCCTTGCTCAGCAAAATCACCCGGCATTTCTAAATCGTGGGGCGTGCCTTCAATCATTTCGAGCAATTCATCGACTTCTTTTTCGGGCTGGCTCAACTGCCGTGCAGCAATTTCAATGGAATATGGGTGAAATCCTAGGACCTTCAGTAGCGTTGCTGATGATGAATTTCTACGCAAGTCCGAGCGGCCACTCAACTGTACCAACATGTCAAGCGCCTCATTTGGGGCAATATCCCCAATTTCAAGCGCTTGATTGATGTTTTTGCCAACACCAAACTTGACTCGGGATGTTATAAGAACACCCACGGAACGAGGGGCGAGTTGTAGAACAAGGTTCAATGCTGGCCCATCTGCGGCATCATCAATAACCCACAATTGAGCATCACTCCGCTCCATGAGCGAACTTAATGCTTGGATTTTCGCCTCCCTCGCCAATTCAGATAGTTGTTGACGATCTTTCTCGGTAGTAAAACGCCTGATGAAAGCATCCAAAACATCGTCTTCATTCATGGTCTTTAGGCGCAACCAAAGGTATTTTTCTAATCTTTCAACCAAGCGCTGTTCAGCAATCGTCGTGGCTAAGACCGTTTTACCGGAGGCTGCAAGACCATGCAGTAATATTCGTTGTTTCTTATCCAACCCGATATTTATTTTCGAGATTAACTCATCACGCCCAAACAGCCTTGTGCTGGCATATGGGTTATTCGGCTGTTCATACAGGAGCACATCTTGCTTGGAGGTTTGAACCTTGGTAGCTGATCCCAGATCAGCTTGTTGGCTTTGTGCTTCGAGCCATTCGCTATCTTTGTAGGGCTTTAACGCGAAGAAATCTATTGCATAATTTACTGGTATTGCCCGTCCCCCCAAAGGAGCATCTTCTCCCAAAGTCCGCTTTATCACGCCACAAACTGCGCCTGTACGTAGATTTAGCAAAGGTCCACCGCTAAATCCTTGAATTACTTGTGTATCTGAGAATTTAATCAATTTTTGAGTTCTGGCTCCATCAAACCAAGATGGAGCGACATATTGGCCAAGAATTCCTTCTCCCCCCTGGATTTCATTTTGATAACCAAAGCCGTAAAGCGAATCATTCAGTTGCACTGTGGGGTCAAGAAATGTATAGGGGTTATCCTCCACCTGAATTCTTAAAAGCGCTAAGTCCGGAAAAGGCTTTGCCTGATAATTAACAATTTCAGCAGGATATTCCTTGCCTTGATAATAAACATAGGCCGTATCTCTATTATCTTGGGCATCTTCAACAACATGGGCACATGTCAAGATCATGCCTGGACCAATAAAAAAACCTGATCCGTCTCCCCTCGATAACTTGATCTGTACAGTGCACTGATGTAAAAGCTCAATCAGCGGGCCGCTATTTCCTTGTTCCATGTTTGCCAACCCTTAATTTGAGATAAATAAATGCTTATTTACCCCAGCTCAAGGTTACTTTCAAGCTCGATGAAGCTGTACCTTGAACAAGTAAAGCGTTTAATTTTCCTGATTCAAGTTCGAAAGCAATTCCAAATTCCACCTCAGCTTTCTCAGGCGCTACTTTCTCTATTGCTGCCTTTAGTGTAGTAGCAATTCCCTCAATCATCTTATCGACATCCCCTAAAGACATAATCTCTTTGACGCTTGAGGCATCTTGCTCTCTCCCAGTAACTATGGCCTCTACCTTTACCAACCCAAAACCAGGTAGCTCAACGGGAACATTACGGGTGCGGTTATCCATTTCGCCTCCTTAAATTCTATGGATCTGTTATCTCAAAATTTCAGGCATTATATCACCGATGTTGCAATTATCTATTTTCTATTGCTCTATATCCTTATACTCAAGATAACGAATCTTCTTACTTGGGCTTATCTGGATTCAGATTCCAAATCACCCAACATCCGACAGGCACAATAATAAACATTGTCGGATAAAGCAGTCTGTTGACTCAATCCAAAAGTACACAAAGAACAGAGCACCAACCACAAGAGATTAGATCGAAGGATATTTCAGGCAAAATGCCAAGGACAGCCCGAGCTAGTAATATCTTTCCCTATCCTGGGAAACCAGTCATTAGGCTTTGCCATCCGCCAGATCACCCATTCCAGAAACATTTGTCGCTCTTAGAAAGGCTAGTGAGAATCTACGGCAATCCGGATGATAGTCTTCTTGATCCCTTCAATAATTCAGGCACAACAGGTGTCGAATGCATAAAACTCTGTCGTCGTTTTATTGGCGTTGAAAGAGAAAGTGACTATACCAAACTCGCACTTAATAGATGGTCAAAAGTTCAATCTCAACCAATGCTCTTTCACTAAAAACGTTGGTGGTTACCTTACAATTTGTCTAATATCTCTTTTACGTCCAAACAGTTCAAATTATGAAAGTCCATATCGATTTCTAATCTTCCATTGCTAAATATAATGGTAGAATGCGCGAAAGATAGAACAAGTGTCTCAATTATTGTTGAGTGATTGAAAGAAGGCAAGAATGGCACGGAAGCGCAGATCAAATGGTGAAGGATCTATCTGGTGGAGCGAAGCACAGCAGCTCTGGGCGGCTGAATTAGTTTTGCCTGATGGCAAACCAAAACGGAAGAGGAGTAAACGCCAGAGCGTTGTGAGGGAGTGGCTGGAGAAGGAAAAGGAGGCCGTGAGAGGCGGTGTCTGGGTTTCTGGTCAGTCTGTCAAATATGGAGACTTCCTAGATCGATACTTGGATGAGGTTGCAACACATACCCTACGTGAGACTACGCTTGTTAGCTATGCCTATCACATCAAAAAACATATCAAATCAACTCTGGGAGATATGCGGATAACCTCAATCAGGCCTGATCACATACAAAGGATGTATTCCGATCTTGTAAAATCGGGGCTTAGTAAAACCACAGTCAGATATATTCATTGCATTGTTAGGAAGTCCCTGAGCATTGCCCTTAAGTGAGGCCTTGTAGGAAGAAATGTAGCCGAATCTGTAACATCTCCTATTCCTGATCGCTACGAAATCAAGCCTTTGACCGTTGAGCAGGCAAAACAGTTTTTAAAGGCCGCAGAAGGTGATAGATTATATGCTTTTTACGTGCTCTTAATAACCACAGGTATCAGACGTGGAGAAGGACTAGGAGTTCTAAAAGAGAGCTTACATCTAGACGAAGGTTTTGTGATAATCAAAAATTCCTTAGCTTTTATACCTGGAAAGGGGTTGGTTCTAGGTGAAACCAAAAGTGAGAAGTCTATCCGTGAGATCTCCCTTGCTGAATTTTCCGTGAAGGTCTTGCAGGATCACCTTTCTAAATATTCTCTGAATTCTAAGTTTGTATTCGCAACAGGAAACGGGACTCCATTTTCTCCCAGAAACATCATTAGGCATTTCAAGCTTACACTGAGTAGAGCAGGACTTCCTATGGAAACAAGAATACATGAGACACAGCTATGCAAGTTGGTTGTTGAAGAATACATCTATCAAGGATGTGCAGATGCTCCTCGGACATGCACAAGCATCAACCACGCTTGATATCTACGGTCACGTCCTACCAGGCTACAACCGTGAAGCTGCAAAGAAAGTTGAAGGGATGTTTGGCAACTGACGGAATTACTGTCGGAAACACAATATAACTAAATAAAATTATTAGAGAGAATGGACCCTTTCGAGTCCATTTCTATTGTTATTGGCACATATTAGGCATAAAAATACACAATATACGACATACCACATTTCTGTGGCTCAGAAGGTTGTGGGTTCGAAACCCATTGCCCACCCTAAACTATTTAGTTATCATTGTAGCTTATTTTGTTGAATTTATGACTGAATAGTACATCGCTGGGCGCCCTGTGCAAACAGGGCGCTTTCGTTTAAACCATTAGCCACGGATTTCACCGGTTAACACGGATTTTCTTAAAGATGATCCGTGAACATTCGTGATAATCCGTGGCTGGTTTTTTTACTGCCCCTTTGAATACCAAATCGAGCCCGGAGAGTCGTAGTTGAGCGCCTCACCGAAAATGAGGTGAGTGGTGCCCTGCTCGTCAATATCTATTTCGTAGTAATCGCCAAATGGGAAGCGGAAGCCATCTGTAAAGATATAGGGGAAGCCAGTCACAGATGTGGAAACGTCCACTTCGCTGGTCCAGGTTGAGCCACCATTTGTGGATGAACGGTAGTAAACGTTCCATCTATCCATACCGCCATTTGCGGCGCGAGCATCCATCCATGAAATGCGGACGTCACCGTTGCCTGTTGCAGCTATCGCAGGGAAATTGTGATGCGTGCCTTGCGGTGCAGTGGAAACATCTACTTTGGCAGACCAGGTATTGCCACCATCGGTGGATTTGGAGAAGTAGACCCGTTCCGGTCCTCTGGCGACAGACCCTGCATTCCATAACCCGTAGAGATTGCCGGATGCGTCGGATGTCATCACCATTTGCGCTCCCATGTATGCCCAACCACACAAGAATGCTGAACAATCGGGAGGCGACTTGGATGTGTCAATCAGTTTGGTTGTCCAGGTTAAGCCACCATCAGCGGATTTGCTGACATAGAGATTAACATTATTTTTTGCGCCTCCGCTGCCTTCATAGCCCGCCCAAGAAAAGAAGACATTTCCGTTTGGTGTGACGGTACCGCCACCTGCCAGTGACCAGCCGAGCCTGCCATTCTGGTTCACTTTGATTTCGGTAAAAGTCTGACCTCCATCATGAGAACTGGCAGCCCAAATTGTTTGTGAGTGGTTATAAACAACGTAGACGTTCTGCCCGCGCACGGCGAGGATGGGCTTATCGGTGCCGGAGTTGGTTGCATCAGCCGTGACGTAGGTCCACGAGGCGCCGAAGTTGGTTGATTTGCCGACGACAATATCGCTTTTGTTGTTTTGCATAAATGAAGCATAGACGGTCTGTCCGTCAACTGGGTCAACCACGATCTGCGAATCCCATTGCCCGCAGCCTGTTGAGGTTTGACCTCCTGGGCACATCACCGTAGGTGAGCCCCAGGTTGTTCCATGGTCATTGCTAATTTGAAGAACCTGGGTGGGGTTGGAACAACTCGCACAGCCGGGTACGCCACCATACTGCGCATACAACATATAGACATGCCCAAAGCGATCAGCCGCAATGGATGGTTCCCATTCGTTATCCACAGGGAAGCCAAGTCGGGTTTGGGGTGTGAAGCCTGCGGGCCCTACAGGCTGTACAGCTGCCGGCTGAATGGGCGACATGCTGACATTTGCCGGATTTATTTTCCCTTCACGGATCTTTGCCTTCCCTTCAAAGAACCATTCATGGTAGGGCTCAGTTTTTGGAATAATGTATACTGCTAGCGCTAGTGCCAGCGCGACAAACAAAAAGACTTTCATCGGACGGGACATTTGGTTCAGAACGTTCATAGTTTCTCCTTTGGATCGAAATTTGCTTGCAAAAAATTCAACCCCCAAGGCCTGTTTAAAGTTTCGATACGAATGTTACACCTCTGGCAGAATATCGGGAAAATGACTTAAGAGTATCTTGATTTTCGTTGTACAATTGATACATGTCCCAGACCATCAACGTACTCTTCCTCGCGGCGGAAGCCGAACCTTTTGTCAAAGTGGGGGGATTGGGAGATGTGGCCGGAACCCTGCCACGTGCCCTGCGGGCCCTTTCCAATGATGAAATCAAAATTGATGTACGGCTCGTTTTGCCGCAACATTCCGTCATCAAGGCGGATACGCTCAGGCCATTGACCATCTATTCGATTCCGCGTGGCAGATCTGAGATCCAGGTGGAGGCGAATGAAGGTACGTTGGATGGGATGCCAGTGTACTTCCTCAACGGCGAGCCTATCCGTGCGAGTGGCTCGGTCTATTCATCCAACAACAAACTGGATGCCGAGAAGTATGCCTTTTTTTCATTAGCAGCGCTTGAATTGCCGCGGCAGTTGAATTGGGTGCCGCACATCCTCCACTGCAACGACTGGCACACCGCCCTGGCTGCCTATGCCAATCTGGTGAAACGTTGGGGGGATAAAAACCATCATACCGCCTCCCTCATTACAATTCATAACCTGCCATTTTTAGGACCCGATGTAAATGAAGTTCTTGAGTCATACGGCCTTCCCTTGGCAAATACTGACCTCCCCAATTGGGCGCGCGTCAAACCCATGCCCCTCGGTTTATGGGCATCAGACGCCATGGTGGCAGTCTCGCCTACCTATGCCCAGGAAATTTCATATGATGAAGTCTTCGGTTCAGGTTTGCAGGATTTCTTCAAGATACACAGTAGCACATTGAGTGGGATTTTGAACGGTCTCGATATCGCCTCCTACGACCCGACAACGGATTCGGTTATCGAGAAAAGATTCTCCGCTGACGATCTATCGGCCCGCAAACGCAATAAGACTGCTCTGCAGGAAAAATTAAGCCTGCCCGTTCTGCCCGATGTGCCTCTGTTAGGCATGGTCTCCCGCATGGACGAGGCCAAAGGAATTGACATCGCGCTCAAGGGCCTGAAGATGCTGGGTAAGCAAAGCTGGCAACTGGCGATTCTGGGAGCGGGTAACCCTAAAATAGAGGAACAAGCCAAGAAGCTGCAGGAACTTATGCCTGATCGCGTGCGCGTGGAAACGCGTTACGATGCCAAACTGGCCCGTCAGATTTATGCGGGCTCCGATATCTTCCTCATGCCTTCACGCTATGAACCCTGTGGTATCTCACAGATGATCGCCATGCGCTACGGCAGTGTACCACTGGTACGCGCCGTGGGCGGACTGCACGATACGGTGACAGATAGTGAGACCGGTTTTGTGTTCGTGGATACAAAGATCAAATCGTTTAACGATACCTTGAAGCGGGCGCTGGCGTTATATCCCTATCATTCACGCTGGGCAAGCTTACAAAAGGCGGGCATGGCACAGGATTTCTCGTGGACCAAATCAGCACAAAAATATCTCGACTTGTATAAGAAACTGATCGAAAATTCCAAGAACTTTGTTTCTGGTGAGACCTATCCAACTCAGCCAGTGACCCCAACTCGCAAGATTCGCGAAGAGAATGGTCGGGCTGCATCCACTAACATCGAGGGCTAAACCATGAAAACACGCGCGGTTATTTTGGCTGGGGGTGAAGGTTCCAGATTGGGGGTACTCACAGCCAAGCGGGCAAAACCGGCTGTTCAATTTGCGGGCAAGTATCGAATTATCGATTTTCCACTTTCAAACTGTGTTAATTCAGGCATCTTCGACGTCATGATTTTGGCGCAGTATCGCCCTCAATCGTTGATCGAGCATGTAGGCTCTGGCGCACCCTGGGATCTTAACCGTGACTTCACAGGTGGCTCCAAAATTCTGACCCCCTACAAAGCTCGCAACGATTCAGATTGGTTTGTGGGCACTGCTGATGCAGTCCAACAAACCTTTACCTTCATCAAAAAAGATTTCCCTGACCTGATTCTGATCCTCTCTGGCGATCACATTTACACCATGGATTACGACCCGATGATCGCCTTCCACATGGATCACCAGGCCGACCTGACCATGGCAACTTTCAGGGTTCCCATAGAAGAAGCCTCCCGCTTTGGAATTCTGGCTGTTAATAAAAACTACCGGGTTACTTCGTTTCTTGAGAAACCCGCCAATCCACCTTCCAATCTGGCCAACATGGGCGTCTATCTTTTCAGAAGAGAATTGCTTGATAGATTGCTTTGGGAGGATCGTCAACGACCTGATTCATCTCATGATTTCGGCAAGGATATTCTTCCCCATCTCATCAAATCAAAAGCCCGCGTTTATGCTTTTCCTTATACCGGCTACTGGATGGATGTGGGAACAGTCTCATCTTATTGGCAGGCGCATATGGATTTACTCTCTCCTTCGCCGCCGCTGAAACTTTACAACCGGAGTTGGATCATCCATACCCGCACCGAGGAAAGGCCACCGGCACGCTTCCCCGGGAATGGCAATATATATGCGAGCATGATCTGCGATGGCTGTTTTATTGAGGATGGAGCACGTGTTGAAAGCAGCGTGCTCTCACCAGGTGTGATTGTGCGCGCCGGTGCGGTGGTACGCGAAGCGATTGTTTCCACCGATTGTGTGATCGAGAGCGGAGCCGTAGTGGAACGCGCTGTCATTGATAAGCGTTCGCGCGTGGAGCAAAATGCGCGCGTGGGTTGGGGTGTTGCTGATCAAGAGATCAAAATAGCGCTAGTTGGCAAGAACAGCACGGTGCCAGCTGGTTATGTGGTGGAACCAGAGGCCGAAGTGGGTACTGATGTTATTGCATCAGATTATGACGATATGGTTGTGCCTGCAGGCGAGACCATTCAAACACGGAGATTGGCAAATGAAATTTGAGCGTTCAGGCGGCATTCTTTTACATCCCACCAGTCTGCCTGGTCCGTATGGTATCGGTGACCTCGGTCCGCAAGCCTATGGTTTTGTGGACTGGCTTGAATCCACAGGTTGCAAGCTTTGGCAGGTACTTCCGCTCGGCCCAACCGGCTACGGCGACTCACCGTATCAATGCTTCTCAGCGTTTGCCGGAAACCCATACCTACTCAGTTTCGATTTGCTTTTGCAGGATGGATTGCTGATGCAGGATGATCTAAAAGACAAACCTGACTTTCCCGCTGCACGCGTCGATTTTGGCTGGATCATCCCATGGAAACTGAATCTTCTGCAAAAGGCTTTTTCCCGTTTCCCCTCCGCCTCGGACGCGTTGCACGCTGAATTTAATTACTTCTGTGCCGAAAACGCCTCCTGGCTTGATGACTACGCTCTGTTCATGTCTCTAAAAGAGGCTAATGGCGGAGGAGCCTGGAACGGTTGGGACAAATCCATCCGCACGCGTGAGCAAGCCGCGATGGATGAAGCACGCAAAGAACATACCGAAAGTGTCCAGCGTTATTCGTTTTATCAATTCTTATTCTTCCGCCAGTGGAATGATCTGCGCAAATACACCAACGAAAAAGATATAAAAATTATTGGCGATATTCCCATCTTCATTGCCTATGATAGCGCTGACGCATGGGCGAACCCTGAATTGTTCTTTCTTGATGAAGAGAGTTTGCCTACTGTTGTCGCGGGAGTTCCACCGGATTATTTTTCACCGACGGGACAGTTATGGGGCAACCCGTTATATCGCTGGGATGTGCACAAAGAGACCGGTTATGTCTGGTGGCTGGATCGCTTCAAAGCTGTCTTGAAACTGGTGGATATCATCCGCCTAGATCACTTCCGTGGTTTTGCCGGGTATTACGAAATCCCATTCGGTGCGAAAACCGCCGAAACTGGACGCTGGGTTCCAGGACCAGGCAGCGACTTCTTCAAGACACTGGCTACCAAGCTCACAGATGGACAACCTTCGGAGAATGAGTTACCTATCATCGCGGAAGATTTGGGAGTCATCACGCCTGATGTCGTTGAATTACGAGATGGCTTCAATTTACCTGGCATGAAAATTATGCAGTTCGGCTTCGATGAACCAAAGAATCCTTTCCTGCCCCACAACTATCCATCTCATTGCGTGGCTTATACAGGAACACATGATAATGACACAGCCCGCGGCTGGTTTGACTCTGCACCAACCGATGAACGCAATTTCGCATTCCGCTACCTGAACACGACCAAAGAACGTTTTGTGTGGGATCTGATTCGCGGGGTCTGGTCCTCGGTCGCGGTCTTTGCTCTTGCGCCTATGCAGGATTTTTTGCATTTAGGTGGTGACGCGCGTATGAACTTCCCATCTCGCCTCGGCGGCAACTGGGAATGGCGAATGACGGAGAAAGACATGGGCAAGAATTTGGCAAAAAGCTTGCGGGAGTTGAATGAGTTGTTCTTGAGATAAATAATAACCGCCTGTCAGAACACGAATAAATTTCGCAGGACAAGCCATCAAGCTTGTCCTGTTGCGTTTCATCTCTATAGATTGGGATAAGTTAATAAACCTAAATACAGTTATAATGCCGCGCAAGCTAATAAAAAACTGCCTCACGATGCTGAAACATTCAAGGTCACGGTCTCATACAATAGAGATTGCACTGACAAAGGCGGCTCTTTGTTTTGGAGTATGCAAGTATGGAAAGAAAAAACGAAGTCATTTTAAAAAATACGACTCTGGAAAATGTCTTTCGATATCTTCTTAACAAACTGAATGAACTAAGCGGAAGTGAGATAGAACGAATCTCTGATGATGGGACGATACAGACTCATATGATTCAAAATGTATTCCTATCTAGCCCTAATAATATCGAAGTCAAATATACCACCACGGTCACCCCGCAAGGCAATCTTGAAAAATCACACGGTTATTGGGATATGTTTATTGCCTTGAAATTTGAAGGCATGCAACTTCAAGAGAACACGGTTTTGATAAAAGGCGATTGTG
>Ga0070699_100002371_pt1 | contig 16899 bp, 10 predicted proteins | sample KBSK1503metaG_FD_65473 | JGI IMG/M metagenome (GOLD analysis project Ga0070699, IMG submission 65473) | Corn, switchgrass and miscanthus rhizosphere microbial communities from Kellogg Biological Station, Michigan, USA - KBS K1-50-3 metaG | ecosystem: Host-associated > Plants > Roots >... | reverse complement strand
GCGGGGGATACGGCTCAACTCGCTAAGCCCCACTGCAATTCGGGCCGTTTGCATGCTGCGGTTATGCACGCGGGCGGAGTGTGGGGCTCGAATGATGTCGTACGCCAGGACTGTCCCCCCAATGGCGAGCCCCGCGACCATGAGCTCGTCCCCGCCGCCGTTCCCATTCCACGCCGCGGCGAAGCCGACGGCCATCGCCGCCAGGGCCGCCGCTCGAATCCCGATCCCCGTCAACGCTCGGCCGGAACGGCCCGAATAGAAATGGCCAAGAGATGGTCCGATCAGGGCCGAGCCGAGCAGGAGGAGGCCGGGGGCGGCGCTTTCATTGGTGCCGCTGGATTGGCTCGGCGCCATCAGCAGTGCCGCACCGGCCGGGACGACAGTGCCGAGGAGTGACCAGAGCAGCGCAGTCGTTTCCGATTTCGTGTCCGGAGTCCGGGATTCCTGGGCCCGGGCCGATGCGGGAGCCACCGAAACGAGCGCGGCTGCGACCCAAGTCATAGTCTGGCGATAGTTGAGCATTTTCTCTCTCAGCTGAGGACGCTGGAGAGATAGGCGAGCGCAATCAAGCCGTCGTCAAGGACTCACTCGTGGCGCAGGGCCACTGTCGGCTGGGCGCGGGTAGCGCGGCGGGCCGGCACCAGGCTCGCCAGCATGCCGACCGCAGCAATGACCAGCACCACCACCGCGAAGACCGGCGGGTCCCGCGGTTGGACATCGAACATGAGGATGCCGATCACCCGGGTCAGCCCATAGGCCGCCAGGAGTCCCAGGCCCAAACCGACGGCGATTTGCTTCCCTCCCTGGCGCATCACCAGCCGGATCACGTCCCGCGCGCTGGCGCCCAGCGCCATCCGGATCCCCATCTCCTTCATTCGCCGACTCACCGAGAAGGAGAGGACCCCGTAGAGCCCGACCGTCGCCATGAAGAGGGCCGCGGCCCCGAACGCGATGAAGAGGGTTCCGAACACGTAATAGAACCAGCTCTCCTGCCGGATGGCTCCCTGCATCGAATTGACTTCGAAGATCGGCAGGTTCGGATTCATCGCGCGGACCGCCTCACGCACGCTCCCGGTGAGCGACATCGCATCGGGCCCGGAGGCGTGGATCACGATGGTGGCGAACCGCTGATCTCGCTGAGCCATCGGCACGTAATAACCCCAGGGCCGGCGGTCGTCGGTGTCGAAGCCCTCCATCCGGAGGTTCGGGACGACGCCCACGATGGTCTTCCACGGGGCCAGGCTGTCGGTGCTGGTGCGCTCCGCGAATCGCTGGCCGAGGGCGTCCCTGCCCGGGAGGAACCGGTCGATGAACGCCTGGTTGACGATCGCCACCGGGGCACTGGTCCCGTCGTCGCTGGCGTTGAACTCGCGGCCTCGCAACACCGCCGTCCCGAAAGTCCGGAAGAACCCGGGTGTGACCGTCGCACTCGCGGCCGTGGGGTAATCCTGGGGCCGGGCGTACACCTCTCCGGCGATCGCGATGTCGCGACCACTGTTGTTCACCGGCAGATTGGTAGTCAGGGCCACCGACTGCGCGCCCGGCAAGGCCTCGAGGCGTTCAACCAGGTTCTGGAAGAAATTTCGGCGCGCTTCCGGGGTGGGATACTCCTTGTCCGTCACCCGCACGGATGCGGTAAAGACATTCTCGGTGGTATAGGGGTACTGGAAGGTCCGGAGCTTGATGATGCTCCGGACCATGAGCCCGGCGCCGACCAGCAAGGCACAGGATAGCGCAATCTCGGCGGTCACCAGCGCGGCGGTGAGTCTCCCGCCCAGCACGCCCGAGGATCCCCGGGATTCGTCCTTAAGGGTGGCGTTCACATCGGTCTTGAGGACGAAGAACGCTGGCGCCGCGCTGGCCAGGAACGCCGTCACTAGCGTGATGCCGACAATGAACAACATGACCGGCAGGTCGAGGCCAAACTGCATGTAGTAGGGCTTGCCGACGCCCTGCGTTGCTCCGTCGAACAAATTCACGCCGACATAAGCGATCCCGATCCCGATCGCAGCCCCCACCAGTGCCAGCACCAGCGTCTCGGCGAAGAATGGGAGGACCACCCGAAGGCGGGTCGCCCCCAGCGCAGTGCGCACCGCCGCCTCCCGGGTGCGCATGGTCGCGCGTGCCATGAGGAGATTGGCCACGTTGGCGATCGCGATTAGCAGCACGAAGATCGTCGCAACCTGCATGGCCCCGAACACGGCCACGAGCTCCGGGCCGGTGTCATCCTCGACGAAGCCGATGAAGCGAGTGGTGACTCCCTTATTGGACGCCGGGTAGGCCAGCGCGAGCCGCTGGGCGATCTGGCTCATCTGGAGCTCCGCCTGATCCCAGGTAACACCGTCCTTGAGGCGGCCGAAGACCTGAACTCCCGGGCTCCGGCTTCGGTCGGGATTGTCCGCGCGCTGATCCCGCAGAGCGACCCAGAGCTTCTGCGTCTGGGGGAATTCGAAGCCCTTGGCCATTACGCCCAGGATCGTGGCGGCTTCCCCGTTGACGATAACCGACTTCCCCACGATGGCCGGATCGGAGGAGAAGCGATTGGTCCAGACGTCGTGACCAAGCACGACGGTGCGCGGTGCGCCGGCCAGGTCGTCTCCGGGGCGGAAGGCGGTGCCGAGGATCGGCTTGACCCGGAGCAGATCGAACGTATTGGCGGACACGAACGAACCGTCATACAGCTCAGGACCGTCCGGGCCGGCCAGGTTCACCTCGTTGTTCGAGATGGCGGCCAGCCCTTCGAAGGAGGTCTGCTGGGCACGCCAGTCGTACAAGTCGTGGATGTTGACCCACACCTGGTTCTCGCCGCGGCTCAGATTCTTCCGGTAGATCAGCGTGACCCGGTCCGGCTCGGGGATGTCCAACCCCCGCAGGAAGACGCCGTAAACCAGACTGAACGACGTGGCGCAGAGACCGATCCCCAGGGCCAGGGTGATGCTCGCGATGATGGCGGACATCGGTTCCTTGCGGAGCGATCGGACGCCGAGCAGCAGGTCTTGCCGGAGAGATTGCACTCGCGGGGGTCCAGTCGGGGGAATGCAGGCACTACGGTGGGGTAAGGCGAAGGTTTCAAGTCGGAACGCCTCGACTACCCTCTCCCGTTCACGGGTATATCTCTTGCCCAAAAAATAGGCATGTTATGGCGCATACTTTCTATCTCAGCTGGTATCATATTATCCCAATACAACTTGGGGATATCACAACAGCTGAACCAATCGTTACGAACGCCTAATATCCGTACAGTTGCCAGCGATACGCTCGCCGATCTGGCCGTGGCGTTCGCAGACTCCAGCGATCCGGTCGTTTACTACAATCCCCGACTCATGGCCCGATACGGCGCAGAGATCTCGGCGTTCGTCTTGGCGCACGAATACGCGCATATCCAGCTCGGTCATCGCAGGCCAACGGTGGAGACTCCTGCGCCGCCCGGACCCCTCGAGCGTCTGTTGCAAGGCTGGGAGCTTGCGGCCGACTGTGTTGCTGCGGCACGGCTCGCCCGGGAGCGACCGAGTGCGCTGAGCGCGGCGATCGGGTTCTTCGAGCATATGGGGCTCGACCGGGTCGACCACGAACACCCCAGCGGGACCGCGCGAGCCGCGCAGCTCACCGCCTGTGGCCGAACGAGGAGCGGGGACCTCCGCTCTTCGAGCGAAGGCCCCCGCATCACCGCCACGGCGATCCAGTTCAGGTAATCCGGAGCTTGAGCAGCCGCCGGGCCTGAACATTCCCTCCGTTTGCCAGATTGAAGTTCCGGTCGTTCACCATCTCGTCCCGGATCGAGCGCGCCTCGGCGACGTTGCCGAGCTTGAACTGGGTGAGCGCGATCCCGGTGCGGACGAAGGCGACCTGCTGGTTAGACTGCCGAAGCTCCGCCAGCGCCTCGGGGTACTTGCCTTCGCTGTACAGCACCATCCCTGTCAGCCCATGCACCTGGGACGTGGTGACTGGGCTCGGATTGCTCTTCTCCTGCTGCATCAATGAATCGAGGTAGACCCGCGCCATCGCACTGTTCCCGGCCAGCGCGTAGACACCGCCGAAATTGTTGAGGCGGCCGGCCAGATTTGGTGGCGCCGCTCCCGGCGGGGGCGGGGGGACGGCGGCCACATGCCCGATGTGGGCAGCAATCGTCTTGGAGCTGGTCTTGGGATCGCCGAAGGCCGCTTCGAGGTTCATGAGCGCGACGTGGGCGGCGACGACGGCCCCGTTGAGCTCCGCCTTGGTGGCTTCGTCGATCACCGTGGCCAGGGTCGTCATGGCAGCCTTGATATTGCCCTCCATGACGTAGCTGTTGGCGATCCGGTTGTGGATCGCGATTCGCTGGGCGGGGGTGGTGGTATTGGGGAGAGCGGCAGTCATCGCCTGGCGAGCCATCTCGCCCTTGCCCTGGAGCACGTACACCTCGCCCAGGCCGTGAGCACCGGCGAGGAAGGTCGGGTCGAGCTCGATGGCCTTCGTGTAGTGGGCTATGGCCCCGTCAAAATTGCCGTCGCGCTGCAGCAGCTCGGCGTAGGTATCGTGGGAATTGGGGTGGGTCGGGGCCTTCGCCATGTACGTGGCGGCGGTGGCGATGGCGTCGGCCCGGGCGCCCGCATTCCATTGGGCATAGGCCAGGTTGTTGTACGCCGGGGCGTAGTCGGGGAAGCGCTCGTTCACCGCCTTGAGGGCCACGATGGCGTCGGTCGAGACCCCACCCGGCACGTTGGCGAGCAACGCGGCCCGCTGATGGACGATGTACGGTTCATCGGGCAATAGCGCCCCGGCCGCGAGGAGAATCGCCCGGGCGCCCACAAAGTTCTGGCGGAACGATTCGCGGTAGGCGGTGGCAACCATCAGCTCGCCGGTCGAGGCCTTCGCCGCGTCGGCCATGCCCCGGGCGATTTCCTCGGTTCGCTGGGCCGTGGTCAGTCCCGCGCCCGTGGCCCCGTAGATCACCCGGGCCAGTCCGAAGGTCGGGTCGAGGTCCACCGCCTTCTTGAGCCGCTCCGTGGAGCGATTGGGGAAGATGCTGACGAGGTCCTCCAGCCCACCCATAAACGCGGTCCGGGCCTCTGCGGAGGAGGTGGTAACCTCGAGACGGATCGGCCGCGCGACGCCCGCGGCGACCTGTGCCGCAAGCGGCGTGAACACCGCCGACGCGAGCAGTCCGGCTGCCGAGGCGAGCACCGACCAGCGGGCCTTTCGGGGAGCGCCCTGCGTGGATGCGAAAGACATAGAGCAAGCCTCCTTCATGCGGGGAAACAAGGACATCAAAGACACAAAGGCGGCCGCTCGTGGCCCGATGGGCCGCGGGTAGCCGCCAACTGAGAACCGCCGGATTGCCGCATGAGGGCCTCGTGCATGAGGCCGGAGTGAGAAGGATGTACGACTAATTCAGATGGGAGTCAAGCCTTGCGTGTTAACCTATGTGCAGGGCTGGAAACGATCGGGCCGCTACGACGTCCCGTAGCGGCCCGGTTAAACGACAGCGCCTGCCCAGCCGGCAATGGTCAGCGAATACCACCTCTGGGGAACCGCCCACCGCTATTGCCCCGCACCTCGCTGCCGAAGGACGGGGTGATCCGGTTGATCGCCAAGCCCGGACCGCGACCCTGGTGAATCTTGCAGTCGTCCACCGGCGACCCCATGCCACCGCGAATGATGATGGTCGGGGCCCGGCTGATCGGACCGGGCGAGAGGTCGACATCGTTCCCAGCCGAAGGGCCGCTGACCGCTTCGAACGACTCGGCCACCAGCATGGCCGGGGTCGAGGAGAGGTGCGCGCTCCCCGGCAACGGAGTCGCCGCCAGGGTCACCGGCGCGTCGATCGTTGTGGTCCGGCCCACTTCGGGGACTGCGGCGACCGCCGCCATCATCGCGTGATCGTGGGCGGGGGTGGGTTCGGCCTGGCCGGTCGCCACTGTCTGGAGCGTCCGGCGGTCTGCCGTGCGATTGCGAGCCGGGGTGGGGGCGCGCCTTGTCTCGAGGTCGGACGCCAGCCCCACGTCGGAGGGAGTCGGGTTCGCCAGCTCGATCTGGCGGGTTGCCGCTGAAGTGCTTTGATCGTCCTGTGAGGCAGGCCTGGAACATGCCCCAACCCAGGCTCCGGTGGTCAGCGCCGCGACCATGAGGACTCTTGGGTGCACTGGCTCGTCCTACCTCTCAGGTGACAGATTGGATGCAATATCGGTCAGAACACGGCTGTAGTCCGCATATGCTGCGCCACGCGGTTCGACCCCTCTCGCCGGGGAATCACGACTTTTGCCCGGGCAAACGTCACCGCGACAGGACAACCCGGTCTCCCGAGGTGGACATGAGGCCTGTCTGGAAGGTAACCCCGATCCTGACCGCGGTTCTCCTCGGAGTGGCCACGGGGTGCGCCAGGCCTTCCGGCCGGGTGGAGCAGAGCGATGCAGCGCTGGCGGACACGCTCAAGGCCCGGATCGAGGACGCCTACGACTTCAGCCGCCCCGGGGTGGTCGAACGGATGAACGCCTTGTACCCGGACTCAGGCCGGGTGATCTCGGCGAGTGGCGGACAGATCATTGCTTCGGCAGACTCCATTCGGGCCGGAATCGCGGACTTCTGGAAAACCGCCGGCCAGAACATGCGAGACGCCAAGTGGGAATGGGGAGAGGTGTACGTGGATCGGCTGAGCGATGACGCGGCAGTGCTCACGGCTACCTGGTCGATTCCCCACATTGCCCCGGCCGGCCGGCCCCACGTCATCAGGGGAGCCTGGACCGCGGTGTTCCGGCGTATCGGTGGGAAGTGGCTGATCGTGGTGGAGCATTTGTCGGTGCCGCCGGTCTAACCAAATCGGAGCGACAATTCCATGATGACCCTGGCGCTGCTGCTGGTGTCCGGCGCGATTCGAACGGCGCCCGACACCACGAGCTACGTCGTCCTCAATCACGGCCGCCCGGCTGGAGAAATGCTGGTGATCTCCAACGCCGACACGGTCACGGTGAAATACCACCACGTGGATCGGAATCGCGGACCGCGCTCCGAGACGCGATACATCATCTCGAAAGGTCGATTGCTCGGAGGGCGGACCTGGAATCTTCCGCTCAACCGCACCGTCACTGCGCTCGGTGAGCCGGCCGATCGCTTCGAGGTGGTGCGCGATTCGGTCTTCTGGCGCGGCGCGGCGCGAGACTCGATGCGCGGCGCTCCGTTTGCTCCCATCACCTACTACCGGCTGTCCAGCTTCACCCCATACAACCAGGCGCTGCTCGCGCGCTTCCTGCTGGGGCAGCCGGACCGGTTCGCCCGACTGCTTCCCCGCGGGACGGCCAGGCTCGCCGTGGTGGGCGACACGGTGGTCCGCACCCGGCTGGGCAGGCACCGGGTGCGGCTGGTCATGATGCGCGACACGACTGGAGAAGCGGGCGGGGTGTGGCTCGACGAGCGGAACGAGCTCTTTGCCGACCAGGCTGGGTGGTTCGTGACGGTGCGGCGCGGAGCCGAGGAAGCGCTGCCGGCCCTTCGCGCCATCGAGGTGCGGTACCGGGACGCCAACGGGGCCGCGCTGGGACGGCGGCTGGCGCCGGCGCCGGCGACCGCGATCGTGATCGCGGGCGGCGACGTATTCGACAGCCAGCGCGGCATTATTCTCCCGCGGACCTCGGTGCTCATTCGCGGCACTCGGATCGAAGCCATCGGGCCGGCCGACTCGCTGACAATTCCGGCCGGTGCCACGGTGATCGACGCCACGGGCAAGACCGTCATGCCCGGCATGTGGGACATGCATTCTCATCTGTTTCCCACCAGCCAGACCACCCGGGCGGTGTCCGATCTTGCGGCGGGCATCACCACGATCCGAGACCTCGCCTCCGACGCCGACATGGCCACTTCCCTCCGGGACCGTTCGGCGTCCGGAATTCTTGCCGCTCCGCGGCTGGTGCTGGCGGGGTTCATCGAGGGCCCGGGGCGATGGGCCGGACCGAGCGAGGCCATCGCCGGTACGGAGGAACAGGCCCTGGCCTGGATCGCGCGCTACGACTCCATGGGCTACAAGCAGATCAAGCTCTACAACCTGGTCCAGCAGGACCTGGTGCCCGCGATCGCCCGAGAAACGCACCGGCGCGGGATGCGGCTCAGCGGCCATGTTCCGCGGGGCTTGAGCACCCCGGCAGCAGTGCGGCTGGGTTTTGATGAAATCAACCACATCGCCTTCCTGCTCTCGACCTTCTATCCGGATTCACTGTATTTGCCGGAGATGCGGGCGTATTCGGCGGTATCCTCGGCGGTGGCCCCCTATTTCAATGTCGACAGCCCGGAATTCACAGCGATGCTGGCGCTCTTCAAGGAGCGGGGGACCGTCATCGACCCGACGGTGAACCTGTGGCTGTCGGCCCGGGCCCAGGGGGGAACTCCGCCACCCAACGTCGGAATTCCGGCACCAGCGAGCGATTCGCTGGCCCAGCGGGCCGATGCGACCTTTCTCAAGATCATCAAGCGTCTGTACGACGCGGGGGTCACCATCGTCCCCGGCACGGACGGGAGCAGCTACAACGCCGAATTGGAGAACTACGAGCGGGCCGGCATCCCTGCCGCGCAGGTGTTGCGCATCGCGACCATCGTTCCCGCTCAGGTCATGAAGGACGACGGGCAGTATGGCAGTATCACGCCGGGGAAGGTGGCGGACCTCTTCATCGTGGACGGCAAGCCGGCCGAGCGGGTGGCTGACCTTCGCCGGGTGGAGAAGGTGATCCGCGCCGGCCGAGTCTACGAATCCAAGGCGCTCCGGGCCGCGGTGGGCGGGGGCGAGTAGCGGCCCGAGCCACATGACCGCCTCGAAAACGAAACGAGTCAAGACCAGCTCGAGCCCGCTGGTCTCAGCACATTTGCCGCTGCGCCGCCACTCCGGGGTGCCTTTGTACCGGCAGATCTACGACGGGTTTCGCCAGGCGATTCTCGGCGGCCTCCTTCGCGCCGGACAGCGCATTCCATCCACCAGGGCGCTTGCCGCTGAGCTGGAGATTTCCCGGTTTCCGGTGCTGGCCGCCTACGAACAGCTTCTGCACGAGGGCTACCTCGCCGGGCGCATCGGAGCCGGGACATTCGTCAGCGGCACGCTTCCCGACGATGCGCTTCGGCCGCTCTCGAGTACCCGTGCATCCGGCCGATCCGGCAAGCCCGCGCGCGCAGCCCGCCCGGTACGCCGCGAACCGGAATGGGAACGAAGTGAAGGCGGCCTGCGGCCGTTCCGCATGAGTCTTCCCGGGCTCGACCAGTTCCCTCTGGCCATCTGGGCGCGACTCGTCGCCCGGCACGCTCGGGCGCTCACGCCGGCGCTGATGGCCTACGGGAATCCGGCCGGCCTGGAGGTGCTACGCGCCGCGGTGGCCGAGTACCTGCGAACCGCGCGCGCGGTCCGATGCGAAGCCGACCAGGTCATCATTCTGTCGGGCTCCCAGGCCGCGCTCCGCGTCGCAGCGACGGCCTTGCTTGCTCAGGGTGACATGGTGGCCGTCGAGGAGCCGGGCTATCCTGGAGCCCGCGACGCGCTCCGGGCAAGCGGCGCGGAGCTCGCTCCCGTCCCGGTGGACGACCAGGGCCTCAGCGTTGCCGCGCTCGAACGGCTCGGCACCCGGGTGCGGGCGGTGTATGTGACTCCCTCCCACCAGTATCCGCTTGGCGTGTCAATGTCGGCCACTCGGCGGCTGGAGTTGCTGGAGTGGGCCGAAAGGCACGGATCCTGGCTGCTGGAGGACGACTACGACAGCGAGTATCGCTACGTCAGTCGGCCGCTCGGGTCGTTGCAGGGCATGGATGGGCATGGGCGGGTGATCTACATCGGCAGCTTCAGCAAGGTGCTGTTTCCCTCGCTGCGCGTCGGCTACCTGATCGTGCCCCGGGCGCTCCGGCGGGGCTTCCTGGAGTCCCGCGAGGCCCTCGACATCTTCTCGCCGGCTTTGAGCCAGCTCGCCCTGGCGGATTTTCTCCAGGAGGGCCATTTCGCCCGCCATCTCCGGCGAATGCGGGCCGTGTACCTCAACCGGCGTGCGGCGCTCCTCGAAGGGTTGGCACGGCATTGTGCAGGACGGCTCACGGTGCTGAATGCCGATGGGGGGCTGCACGCGGCGGCGGCGCTTCCGGTCGGGGCTGACGACACCGCCGTCGTCGAGCGCATGGACCGGCACGGGCTGACCGCCACCGCGCTCTCCAGTTGCTATGCCGGCCCGGCCCGCCGCGCCGGGCTGCTGCTCGGGTTCGGTGGCTTCGAGGAACGGCGGCTGCTCGAGGCGTCCCGAGTGCTGGGCACCGTGCTGCGTCACGGCACCGACTGAGACGCATGGAATCGGAGTCTGAGTGGTCATGCTGAATAAGTAGTAAGTGGTGCTGGTAGGCAGACCACTGCCTATCTACGTTCCTCCGCATCATGGTGTTCCCCACGACCCGGTTGATCCTTTCGTTCGTTCTGACGGCGGTTCCTCCGGCGTGGCGCGCTTCCTCTCCCTCACGATCGACCGTCATGACCAGCCCCGCCGCGAACCACGATTTCGATTTCCTCCTGGGCACCTGGCATCGCCAGGACCGACGGCTTCGCCCGGGTTCCTCCGGTTCCGCCGAGTGGCAGGAGTACGAGGGCACCTCGGTTGTCCGGCCGCTGTGGGACGGGCGGGGGAACTTCGAGGAGTATCAGGCCGACGCTCCCGACGGACCGGCCCACGCGGTGAGCCTGCATCTCTACAATCCGCGCACGCGCCAATGGAACCTGAGCTGGGCGGACCGACAAGTCGGCCGGCTCGGCCCACCGGCGATCGGCGAGTTCAAGAACGGCCGGGGGGAGTTTCTCAGCTTCGAGGAATGCGACGGGCGCGTGAACTACCTGCGCCTGGTATGGACCGACGTCAGCCCTTCTGAGGCCGGTTTCGAGCAAGCGGTGTCCCGCGACGGCGGCAAAACGTGGGAAACCAACTGGGTCATGCGGTTTCTGCGCGTCGCAGAGGCGGATACGGCGCCGTCACAATTGCCCTCACCCAAGCTGGCGAGTGACGATGGGCCGGACGAAGTGCATGGCTTCGACTTCCTTCACGGCCAGTGGCGCGTTCACAACCGCAAGCTGCGCCGCCCGCTCACCGGCTCGACCGAGTGGTACGAGTTTGAAGGCCGGTCCACCGAGCGGCCTTTCTGGAACAGTGAAGGCAATCTGGAGGAATACGAGGGCGACTCACCCGACGGAAAGATTCGCGGCCTGGCCCTCCGCCTGTACAACCGGCAGTCCCGACAGTGGAGCATCCACTGGTCGAACAGTGCCCTGGGCACCCTGGATCGCCCCATGCTGGGGGGATTCAGGAACGGCCGAGGCGAGTTTTACAACATGGACCAGCTCGACGGCGGCAGGGAGATCCTGGTGCGTTTTCTGTGGACCAGCTCCGGACACGATACGGCACGCTGGGAGCAGTCGTACTCTGACGATGGTGGACGAACCTGGGAGAGGAACTGGATCATGGATTTCAGCCGGGACGCGGTCGTGGACGCGGTGGCACCCAAGGTACAGGCCGGCTGTTGCCCGGTCGTGGAGCTTCGTCAGTACACGCTCCATCCCGGGCAGCGGGAGTCGCTCATCAGCCTGTTCGACCGGGAATTCGTGGAAACCCAGGAGGCGACCGGTATGCGGGTGATCGCCCAGTTCCGTGATATCGACCGGCCGGACGTCTTCACCTGGCTTCGGGGCTTTCCCGACATGCCGTCACGCGCAGCTTCGCTCAGCGCCTTCTATGGTGGGCCGGTATGGGCGGCCCATCGCGATTCCGCGAACGCCACGATGATCAGCTCGGACAACGTGCGGCTGCTCCGGCCGGTGGATGCCGAGAGTGGTTTTGTGCTCGCCGCCCGGCCGGGGCCGGGCGCGACGACGATTCCGCCCGGCCTCGTGGTCGCGACGATCTACACGCTCTCGCCGGCGGCCGCCGAGGCCTTTCCGGCCTTTTTCGAGGGCACCCTAGCACCGCGACTGAAATCGGCCGGTGGGGCGCCGTTCGCCGTTTTCCAGACGGAACCGAGCCCCAATACGTTCCCGCGCCTTCCCGTGCGTGAAGGGGAGCACGCCTTCGTCTGGTTCGCGCGCTTCAGCGATGTTGCGGCGTATGACCGCTATGTCGCGGCGCTGGTGGGCGATCGAGCGTGGGGCTCCGAGGCGCAACCCGAGCTCGAGCGCAGGCTGCGGGCGCCCGTCGAGATCTGGCGCCTGACCCCGACGGCTCGGTCACGACCGCTCCGATCGCAATAGTACCTCTGCCGATCCCGCCGGAGTGAGCGCGATGGTGGCGGCGAGAGCGTGGAGACTCGGCGATTCAATGATCGTGGCGACCGAGATACTGAGACCCAGGTCCGTGCGAATCCGGTGGGCCATCCTGAGTGCGCCTAGCGAGTCAATCCCCAGGGCGATCAACGACTGATCGTCGGCAACGGCAGAAGCCGGCAGGTCCAGCACGGTCGCCGCGCAATCTCGAAGGTAGGCAATATCCGGGCGGGACAGTTCGGGTCCGCTCGCCGGGACGGAGGGCACCGGCGCCGGCAACGCGTCGCGGTCGAGCTTGCCGTGCTGGGTGAGCGGCAACTTCATCAACACCACAAATGCCGAGGGAAGCGCGGCGGGATTGAGGCGTGGGGACAGGTACGTGCGGAGGTCCCCTTCCGATGGCGGCTCCGGCCCTTCGGGGACGATGTAAGCGACCAGCCTCGCGTGTCCAGGCAGGTCTTCGCTTGCTCGTACCGCGGCTTCGCGAACCCCGGGTGCACCCAGCAACGCCGCCTCTACGTCGGCCAGGTCGATCCAGTGCCCCCGGATTTTCCGCCGCGTATCACTGCGACCGAGGAGCTCCAGGCAGTTGTCGGCGCGGAAGCGCCCGAGATCGCCGGTGCGGTAGGTTCGCATCCCGGTCTCTCCGGGATCCTCGGTAAAAGCCCGTGCGGTGAGATCCGGCCGGCCCCGGTAGCCGGTGGCCAAATACCGGCTCCGCACCGCGATGGTTCCCACCTGTCCCGCCTCCACCTGGTGCCCCGACTCGTCCACGACCTCCACCTCCATGTCCTCGACGGGATAGCCGACAGGCACCAACCCTTCCGCAGGTGGCATGGCTGCATCGATGAAGTATTGGCGGACCAGCCCGCACTCCGTGGCCCCGAGGCCGTTCACGAGAACGCAACCGCTGGGGAAGCGTTGATGGAACACGCCCCAGTCCCGGCGCGACATCTGGTCGCCCTCGAGCCGGACCAGCCGGAGGTCGGGAAAGGCTTCTGCGCCGGCCACGGCGTGACGAAACAGTGCGGGGACCGAGTGGTAGATGGTGATGCGGTGTCGCACCAGCCAGGCGCCGAGCTCGGTCGCGCCCGTGCGTCGCACATCCCAGGGAAACACCGCGGCGCCGTTGAGCAGGGCACCGAAGAGACTGGAGACCGCGCCGCTGAAGCTGGGGGATTGGAGGAGGGTGAGCCGGTCGTCTCGGTCGATGCCAAGGCTGTTGGTGTACCGCATCACGTTGTGCAGCACATTCCGATGGGTGTCGATCACCCCTTTGGGTCGTCCGGTGGATCCGCTGGTGTAGTAGATGTACGCCGGTGCGTCGGGAGACACGGCGCGATCGACTCGCGCGTCGGCTCCGCCTCCGGCGAGGATACGGTCGATCCGAATCGTATCGGCAGACGGGTCGGACTCGCCGGCGAGCCGGCCGCCTGCCTCGTCAGTGAGAATCAGGCGGGAGCCGGACTCCTCGACCACGCCAGCGACGTAACCGGGCAGGTGGGTGGTTTCCAAAGGGACATAGGGCCGGCCGGTCTTGAGAATCCCAAGAATCGCCGCGACGAGGGGGGCTCCCTGCTCGATGAGCAGTACCACCGGCTGGTCGGCGGTCCCTGAAGCCTTCGGGATCGAATGAGCAATCCGGTTGGCTGCGCGGTCCAGGGCCTCGTAGGTCCATGTCGTTTCTTCCCAGACCATCGCGACGCGCTCTGGGTACGCGTCCACCTGGTGCTCGAAGCGGGCCGGGATCGACTGTTCGATCTCCTGGCGTCCGAACCGAACGAACGAGGCTCGCGGCGCCGGCCGGTGCGGAGGAAAAGTCACGGGGCGCCGCGCGGTTGCATCAGCTCCAGCTCAATTGATTCCGACCCGGCCCTTCACCTGCGCGAGCAGCTTGGCCGAGTCATAGCCGATCCCGTCCTTGAACACCGTGACCACCTGCTTGATGGCGGCGGGATCGGCCACGAGGTCGCCGCGGACCACGACCAGGTCGGCGAGCTTGCCCTTCTCCACCGTGCCCAGGTCCCGGTCAACGCCGAGGACTCTGGCGCCGTTCAGCGTCATGATCTGGACCACTTGCTCGGGCGTGAAGCCGGCTTCGGTGAGCAGCTCGAAGTTCCGCTGGTCGCCGTAGCCGGGCAGCGCGCCGCCGTTGCCGGTGGGATCCACCCCCGCCGCCATCAGGCCGCCGGCCGCGACGAAGGCCCGTTCATACGCCATCCCCTGCTTGAACACCTCCAGGGTAAAACCGGACCCGGCGCTGTCGATTTGATGGCGGGCGCGCAGGTAATCCTCGCGCACCTCCGGCGCCATCGCCTCGAGCGCGCGGGGATCCTTGGTCGGCCGGTTCGGTACGAACAGCTCGTACACCGCGAGCGTCGAGGTCATCGGCACCTTCTTGTCGATCATGGCCTTGAAGGTCCGCTGCACCGCCGGGTCGCTGACTTTCATCGCGGCGCCTGCGGCGACCATTTCGGTAGGACAAACGTCCGGCTGTTTGTTCGCGACATAGTCCGAGTTGGCGAACATCCCGTGCTCCAGGCCGTCGATGCCGAGCTCGACCGCCTCGGTGTAGCTCACCGAGCAGAGATGGCCGGTGACCTTGATCCCCTGCCGGTGGGCCTCGTCGATGGCGGCCTTGAGCTCGGCTCTTCGAATGTTGGTGTACGACTTGAGCCAGGTTGCGCCCTCCTTGGCCCAATAGGCGACGAAACGGGTCGCCTGCTCGGGAGTCTCCAGCAGGGTCATTGTCGTCATGCCACCGCCGCCGGTGATATACGGGGCGGTGACGTGAATGCGGGGACCCGGCACCCGGCCCTTCTCGACCTCCGCCTTGAGATTGAGCTCCGCGTACGGGGCCCGGCTGCCGGTGGTGCGCACGGTCGTCACGCCGGCGCCCAGATAAAGGCGGGGCGCGGTGAAGGTGAGCTGGGCTGAGCGCCCGCCGGCCGCTGTGTAGTAGAGGTGGTCGTGGAGGCCGATGATACCGGGAATCAGGGTATGGCCCGAGAGGTCAATGACCGTTGCCCCGGCCGGTGCCTTGACATCGGCCGCCTTGCCGACGGCGGTGATCCGGCCGTTCTCGATCACCACGGACTGGTCCTCGCGGGGAGGCCTGCCGGTCCCATCGATCAGCTTGACGTGGGTCAGGACGATCATCGGGGCATCGGCTGTCACCACGCCGCGCACCGCGGTACTCATGGAATCGGCCCGCTGGGCTGTAATCGTCCGCGGGATTCCGGCGAGGGCGCTGAGGACAATCGAAGGGACCAGGATTCGGGGAAAACGCATGGAACCTCCTAGCAGTAACCTGTTACGAGCAACCAATAATCCATGATCTATGGCCGACAGCCAATAGCCACGAGTCGTCATCGAACGGTAAAGGAGAGCATCATGCCGGACTCGAGATGCTCCGAGATGTGGCAGTGCGCCATCCAGGTGCCCGGGTTGACGACCTCGAGGAGGATGTCGGCTGAACCGCCGGCCGGCAGGAGAAAGGTATCCTTCCACGCCAGATTCGTGTTGCGGACCCCGTTCTGCTCCAGGACCAGGAAACGCTGGCCGTGGAAGTGAATCGGGTGCTGCATGGCGTGCAGGGTATGGCGCAGGTTGGTGATCCGGATCTTGACCAGGCTTCCGAGCTGGAACTCCCAGCGGATATCCATGTTCCGGCGGCCGCTGCCGGGCTCTTCGAGGATCCACTGCACCTCGCTGGAGGTGGAGTTCCAGTTCATCATCGGCATGGTGCCGCTCCACTCGACCGGGTGAAAATAGACCGAGTCGATGCGGAGGAATCGCTCCACCACGAAGGGAAGTCCTTTCGCCTCCATGCGGATCTGGAGGAAGCGGTCCGGCGGGCGGTCGAACTCTTTCCGAAGAGAGTCGATTCCGGCGATGACGCCGGAGTGCTCGCGGGTGGCGCCGAACGCCGCGCCGTGGTCCGGCTGCACCGCGCGATCCCGCACCCGCACGATCCCGAGCGTATCCACCTGGGGGAAGAAGCGGCCGAAGATGTGGTCGATCGCCAGCACGCGATTCTCGAGGGCCACGCGGCCCGGCTCCGCGAAGCGCACGTCGACAAGGTACCGTTCGGCCGGCGCGACCACGACGCTTTCGACCCACTCTTCGCGCTCGAAGTTGCTCAGGTCCGAGCCGAGCAGTTTGATCCTGGCGCCGCCGAACGAGACATTGAACGTGCGAGTGTTGGACACGTTGGTCAACAGGAAGCGCACCACCTCCCCGCGCGATACGCCCAGCGACCAGCTCGCGCGACCATTCACCAGCAGCACGTTGCCGAAGCGTCCCATGAGCGCGTTGGTGGAACGTTCGGCGCCATAGGGCACCAGTCCCTGGTCCGCCAGCTCGATATCGTCGAGCATCAGCACTTCCTCACGATTCGCGGGGCCCAACTCCTGATGCGAGGGGGTGACGAGCAGGTTTCCGTAGAGTCCGAGGTCCCGCAGTATGTCGTCGCGCCGGTGGGGGTGATACCAGAACAGCCCGGCGTCGGGGAGACGCACAGTGTAGTCGAAGTCGCCGCCGGGAGGCACCGCGTCCTGGGTCAGCCCCTCGGCGCCGTCGAAACGATTGTCGAGGCGGACACCATGCCAGTGCACCGTACTCGGCCACTCGATGCGGTTCCGGTAGCGGATGTGGAGCGTGCTGCCCTG
>Ga0070699_100002370_pt1 | contig 16905 bp, 11 predicted proteins | sample KBSK1503metaG_FD_65473 | JGI IMG/M metagenome (GOLD analysis project Ga0070699, IMG submission 65473) | Corn, switchgrass and miscanthus rhizosphere microbial communities from Kellogg Biological Station, Michigan, USA - KBS K1-50-3 metaG | ecosystem: Host-associated > Plants > Roots >... | reverse complement strand
GTGAGGGCCTAGCGCCGCCGCCTTCTTGGCTTAGCCTTCGACGTCCGGTTGGTTGCTGGTTTCGATGCTGCCAGAGGAGCCGCTGCGGATTTCCTCACATCAACCACGACCTCATGCCACCAGTGCTCGGCTGGTCCGCTTTCTAACCCGTCGAGCCGCCCGCGCGTCGCCGCGAAGTTCCGGTCGTGGTGCCACTCCTCCCAGGCGGTGCGAGTTTTCCATGTGCCCACAATCACTCGCCGGTCTGGCTTATCGGATTGCCGGAGGAGTTGTCCTCCCACCCAACCAGGTCGCTCTTTCGCGGCCGACAGACGAGTGCGCATCGCGGCGTCCCACTCGTTTCCTGCCCCTTCTTTGAGGTGTACGTGCGTGACAATCGTCATCATCGAGTTGGTCCTCCTTCGTCCCAAATCGAGGTTGATTTTCTCGGGTTCGCTGGATAACTCGTCAGCGCGTAGTAGGAGCGACTGGGAACGCGTCACGTCGGATTCGTGCCATGAAGGATCGCGTGGACGGTCTGCTCGAGACGTCGCACGCGACGTGACAGGATCGTGAGCATCCGCCTGATCAGGTCTGGGGTCTCATCCAGCAGCTGCCAGAAATGGGAGCGATCTACGACCAAGAGGCGCAGATCCGTTGTCGCCACGATCGTCGCTGAGCGAGGCTCTCCATCGAGCAGGCTCATCTCGCCAAAGAACTCACCCGGGTGTAACTGGGCACCTGTGCCGACGGGCGGTCGCACCGCCACCGTGCCGTCGATGATGACAAAGAATGAGTCGCCGGGCTCCCCGATCTGGGTCACAGCAGTCCCCACCGGAACGTGGACGATCCGCGAGCTCGGCGACCCGACGAAGTTCCTTTCCCCTGAACCCGCTGAACAGCGGCACTCACTGCAGATGTCGGATTCGCGCATCGTTCGAGAGCTCCGCCGCCCCGGCAGGTGCCTGTTCTGCGGGCTCATTGAAGGGCAAGCGATCAGTTCGCGGCTCGAATTCCATAGCCGCCTCCTACGTGTCCCGGTCCGCCTCGGCCTGCTCCAGCCAGACGCGCATGCCCATCTCGCGGTACATTTTCATCGCGGTGGTGAGGTGGTCTCGTACCTGTTCACGCTCGCCTGTGCGCCGGTAGAGCTTGCCGAGGCCGAGGTGGCAGTGGGCAACGAGAGGCCGCATCCCGAGTTCGGTGGCGAGCCCTTTCGCTCGCCGGAAGAATTCGTCAGCAGCGTCAAACGCGGTTGGCCTTTCCGCAGCGGCAATTTCGCCAAGGAGCTCCAGTATGTCCGCCGCGATTCCCCGTTCTTCATTGGCCTCAGCTAGCTCTAACGCTCGCTTAACGATACGCTTCGCCTCAGGCAAGTTGCCCAAGAGCAACAGCCCCTGAGCCCATCTTAAGTAGAAGGCAGAGAGAAGGACCTTCTGACGGTTGCGCTCCTGAAGCTCCGCTCCCAGTTCAAGATGCGGGAGACCTTCCCGCGGGCGACCTGCCACAGCCAAAGCCCATCCCAGCATGGAATGGGCGGTCGGAAGCCAAATGATCACCTGCTTTGACTCGCACAGCAGAAGGCAACGTTCGCACCATGGAAGGCTGTCGCGAATGTCTCCTTGGTAGAGCGGGACCGTTGCCCGGAACGTGTAGCTCATCGCCTGACTGTGAGGGTTGCCGGACGTCTCAGCAGCGTGAACACCACGATCGGCGTAGATGAGGGCCGTCGCGAAATCTCCGGTCAGGGCTAAGGCCCAGCTCAGAAATCCGCAACTACTGACAAACGGGCTGGCCGTGGGCCCGACTGACTGCGTCGCAGATTCTCGATCTCTGTCAACTACGCGTCGAAAGAATCCGATCCCAGTCTCATGCTCTCCGAGCAATACGTGATGAGCGCCGAGACGGTACGTGGCGGAGGCACGCAACCGGCTATGGCCCAGCGTCTCCGCAACCTCCAACGCCTGCCAAGCATATGGGATGCCCTCCCGATACCTGGCGTCGACCCAGCAGTACTGGCTTCGCCGATTGGCGACTTCCGCGAGTCGCCGCTGGTCGCCGAGTTGGCGGGCCAACTGTTCGGCCTCTTGCAGGAGCTCGACGAATCGCGGGATCTGCCCCAGAACGTAGGTCGTATAAGATAGATCGAGGCGCAGATCAATCCCACGCTGAATCATCTCGGGAGTCGGCGGAAGATCCGGCAGGAGTTCAAGCGCCTGCTCGTAACGATCGCACGCGTCTCGAAAGGCGCCCCGTGCGGCTGACCGCCGGGCTGCGACCGACAGGTATTCAAAGGCTTTGTCCCAGAGTTCCCCTTGGACGGCATGGCGGGCGAGGGATTCCGCCTGTTCACCCGTACGGTCGGCGTAGAGTCGCTCAATGGCCTCAACCGTTTTCGCGTGAAGCGCTTTTCTCCGAGCCTGAAGCACTCCGCCGTATGCCACCTCGTGGGTCAGAGCATGCTTGAACGTGTACTCGACCTCTGGGAATAGCTGGATCTCGTACAAGAATTCGGCAGCCTGGAGCTGGCTCAGGCCCCGCCGCACATCGTAATCGGGGTCAGCGAGCGCCTGGAGAAGAGGAAACGGCACATCTTTGCCGATCACGGCGGCGGACTGGAGCAACCGCTTGTGATCGGGCTCGAGCCGGTCAATCCGGGCGGCGAGCATGGCCTGGACAGTGTCGGCCACGTGGATCGCCGTGATCGGTTTCGCGAGCCGGCACGTACCGGGCGGTCCGCCGAGGACCCCAGTCTCGAACAACGTTCGGACGCTCTCCTCCAAGAAAAATGGGTTGCCCTCGGTGCGCTCGATCAAGAGTTGCTTGAGTGGAAGCAGGGACGCATCTCCGCCGAGCAGGGAGTCGAGTAGCTCGCCAGCGGTCTCCGGCGGCAGCGGATCGATACGGAGCTGGGTGTAATATGTCTTACTTCCCCAGCCGTGCTGATATTCGGGCCGGTAGTTGACGAGCAGCAAGATCCGTGCGGTTGGGAGGCTCTCTACCAGGCGTTCGAGCACGGCCTGAGTCTCCGTGTCGATCCAGTGGAGGTCCTCGCACAAGACAACCAGGGGCTGGACCTGGCTTTCCCGGACCAGCACCTGCTTGACCGCCTCCAGGGTGCGGTTGCGTCTCTGTGATGGATCGAGCACCTGCCACTCCGGCTCGTCGACCGGGACATCCAGCACGGCGAGAAGGGCCGGAACGGCCGGTTTGAGCCCTTCATCAAGGATGAGGAGTTTCCCCGCCACTTTCTCGCGGACCCTCCGGGCATCATCCCGTTCCTCGAGTTGAAAGTAGTTCCTCAGTAGCCACAGCAGGGGAAGATAGGAGGCCGCCTTGCCGTAGGATACGGAGCTGGACTCCAGGATCAGCCAGCCCTGGGTGCGGTGCGAATGGGTCAATTCCCAGTACAGACGAGATTTGCCGACCCCGGCCTCCCCGACTACGGCGACGATTTGCCCCCGCCCCGTAGCGGCCCGCTCAAAGGCCTGACTCAACTGGTCCAATTCCCGCTGTCGACCAACGAACCGCGAGAGTCCGCTGGCCGCAGCGGCGTGGAGCCGCGATCGGACCGTGGCCGCCCCGGTGATGTCGTAGACCTCGATAGGCGCCTCTAATCCCTTGATTGGCATCCGGCCGAGCGGCTTGAACTGGATGTAACCTTCGGCGAGGGTCAGGGTCTTCTCAGTGATCAGAGTCGATCCTGGCACTGCCATCTGCTCCATCCGGGCCGCCAGGTGAGTCGTCTGCCCGACGGCCGTATAGTCCATATGGAGGTCGCTGCCGATCGACCGCACGACGACCTCACCCGAGTTCAGGCCCACGCGAATCCGAATCGGGATACCCTCGGCACGCTGCACCCCTTCAGCGTACTGCTTGACCGACTCTTGCATCCGGAGCGCCGCATAGCAGGCGCGGACGGCGTGGTCTTCGTGAGCAAGCGGTGCCCCGAAGAGGGCCATGATCCCGTCGCCCATCACCTGGTTCACGGTCCCCTCGTAGCGGTGCACGGCTTCCATCATGTGTTCGAGGACCGGGTCCAGGAGCTTCCTGGCCTCCTCAGGATCGCGGTCGGCGAGTAGTTCCATCGAACCTTTTAGGTCGGCGAACAGGACGGTGACCTGCTTACGCTCCCCTTCGAGGGCGGCCTTAGAGGTGAGGATCTTCTCGGCGAGGTGCTTCGGCGTATAGGAGTCGGGAGAGCGAGGCGCGATCTGCTGGGCCACGGGCTCCCCGCACTCCAGGCAGAACTTCGCCGACCCGGGCAACTCGGCTCCGCACCTCATACAGTTCAATGCCAGGCGTGCCCCGCACTCCAGGCAGAACTTCGCGTGAGATGGATTCTGCTGTAGGCATTGAACGCACTTCATGTCAGCTGTTCCAGGAGGATTTTTGCGGCCTGCAAATCAGCGGTAGCGAAGCCCTCGGTGAACCAGCCGTAGATCTCGCCGAGCATGGAGCGGGCCTCCTCGCGCTTGCCTTGGCGCTGCCAGAGCCGTGCCAGGCTGGTTGCTCCGCGCAGTTCGAATGACTTGGCACCCTGGTCGCGAGCAATGTCAATCGCCCGCCGGAAGCAAACCTCTGCCTGCCGTTCGTCAGGTGGCGTCCGCATCAAGCAGAACTCCCCCTTCAATCGCCAGATGTCTGCCTCGTACTCGCGCTCGCCAGTCTTCTCGATGTGCGTGAGTGCCTCGGCAAGGGCCCGGCCGCCATCATCCTCCCGTTCAGTGCAGGCGCACGCCTCGGCTAGCCACGCTAGGAAGTAGGGATAGGACGTTTTCGAACCCGTGGCAGCGCGTCGCGCGAGCCCTTGCTTGATCTCTTGGATTCCGAGCTCAGGCTGTCCTTCCTTCGCCAGGGCGAGCCCTCGATAGATTCCGGCCGCCGCCCGAAACATCTGGAATCCCTGCTCGGTGGTGAGTGCGAGGCACTCCTCAGCGATTGCTTGGGCCTCACGCCAATCGCGTCGCATCAGACAAACCGACGCGCTATTCGCCAACGCCACTGCTAGGCTGAACGGGTGCGACAGTTCACGTGCAAACGCTACATTGTCCCGAGCCTGCTGCTGCGCCTGCTCGGGATAGCCGAGGAACCAGAGCGCGAAGCTCAGAAAGTACAACGCCCCGACACGAGGATCTTGTCCGAAGGTGATGGCATGGGAGCGATGCCGGGCCCGATCGTACAGGCTGAGACCCTGCTCCGCGCGAACCCGACTGGTATTGAACTCACCAAGAAAGTGGGAAGTGGCGGCTGAGGTCAGGTATGCCTCAACTAAAAGGTCCTGATCCTTCGCTCGCTCGGCGACACTGACGCACTGTTCAGCGAACTCTTGGGAGGCGTGGGGACCAGCGCGGAAGAGGTAAAACAGTTGGAGGCCAAACAGCGCCCTGAATCGGAGCGAAGGTTCTGTGACGCGCTCACTCAGGAATCGAGCGCGCGCAAAGGCACGCTCCGCGTCGGGGTCGGCCCAGCTCTTCACCGGGACGACGGCGAACCCGAGGGCGACTTGCAGCTCAAGCTCTCGCTGATTGCGTTCGGCGGACTCAGGACAGGTGGCCAGCACCGCGAGCGCCTTGCCGAAGGTAGTGATCGCCTCGGTGTAGGCTGAGCGCTGTACGGCTCTCTGGCTCGCCCGCTGCCAGTAGGGGACCGCCTCGGCCGCCGACCCCGCTTCAGTGTAGTGGTGGGCGACGAACTCCGGACGGGCCTCGGCTTCGGCCGGGAATTGTGTTTCGATGGCACGTGCGATCCGCTGGTGATACTGCTGTCGGGTGCTTTTCAGCAGCGTCTGGTACGCTGCCTCCTGTACGAGCGCGTGCTTGAACGTGTAGGTGGCCTGCGGCGGGATGCCGCGCTGGTAGAGGAGCTCCGCCTGCACCAAGCGTCGCAGTTCGTGTTGCAGTGTCGGTTCGTCGAGGGCGGTCACCACGCGGAGCACATCGTAGGGAAACGTGCGCCCCAGCGTCGCGCCCAGCTGGGCGACTTCCTTCACGGTTGCGAGCCGATCAAGGCGCGCCATTAGCGAGTCCTGGAGCGTGGACGGGATCGCCAGGGGCGGGAGCGGCCCCGTCAGGTCATAGCGATCGTCCTGCTCGCGGAGGAGCCCTGACTCCAGGACCATCTTCGTCAGTTCTTCCACGAACAGGGGCACGCCATCGGTCTTCGCCACGATTTGTTCGGCCACCGCAGGCGGTAGTGGCTTGCCGGCCGTGACGCGGTTGACCATCTGCTCGGTCTGGCGCCGTGGGAAGCGGTTGAGCGTCAGCGACGTGAGATGGGCGCGCGGCGTCCATGGCGGATCAAATGTCGGCCGTGCGGTCAGGAGCGTCAGGAGGCGAGCGGTCGGCGCCTGGTCGGTGAGGAGCGTGAGGAACTCCAGAGTAGTCGGATCGATCCAGTGAAGGTCTTCGATGATGAACAGTGTCGGCCGGGCCGCGGCCATCGCCAGAAGCACGGCCAGGATCGCCTCGAGGGTCTTGCCCTTCTGTCGTTCAGGGCTCATCGGGGGCAGCGGATAGCGACCCGTCGACGGCAGGGAAAGCAGTGATGCCAGCAAGGGCACCACGTCGAGAAGCGACACGGGGTAGACGCCCAGCCCCTTCTCGAGCTTCGCCAGTTTGGTGTCCGCGCTATCATCCCGGCTCCACTCCAGGGCCCGAGATAGCAGATCGATCACCGGATAGAGAGGGCTGTTCACGTAGTACGGAGAGCACCGGCATTCGAGGCGGTAGTGAAGGATGTCGGTCACCCGGTCCTTCATCACCTGAACGAGGCGCGACTTGCCGATTCCCGGCTCGCCGCTCAGGACGATCACCTGACCCTGCCCTTCCACGGTTTGTTCCCAGCGTGCCAGCAGGAGGGCGACTTCCTCCTCACGGCCGACGAGGGGCGTGAATCGATTTTTCCCGGTCACGTCGAGAATCGGGGGCCCGAGGTTGTCGCCCATTACCTGGAACACTTCGATGGGATCCGACATGCCCTTCAGTACCTGGGGACCGAGATGGCGAAACGAGAAGTGACCGAGCACGAGGCGCTGTGTGGTCGCGCCGATGACAACGGTGTCCGGCTCCGCGAGGCCCTGCAGCCTGGCGGCGATGTTCGGCGTGTCGCCGAGCGCCAGGTGTTCGCGCTTCGGACCGCCCCCCACCTCCCCGACGACCACCCGGCCCGTGTGGATGCCGATTCGCACCGCGAGGCGGATATCGGCGCGAGTGACATGCGCATTGAGATCTTTCAGTCGGTCGATGATTCCTAACCCCGCACGCACCGCGCGCTGGGCGTCGTCTTCGTGCGCCCGGGGGTAGCCGAAGTAGACCAGCAGGCCGTCGCCGAGGTATTGCGCGATGGTGCCATCAAACCGGCTGATGACTTCGGCGGACGTCTGCTGGTAGTTACGGACGATCTCTCGCAGCTCTTCGGGGTCGAGTCGCTCAGAGAGCATCGTCGACCCCACCAGATCACAGAACATCACCGTGAGCTGACGGCGCTCCGCGTCGGGGGACCTCCTTGCGGCCTGAACCTCGGGCGTCGGCCCACCGATCGGGACAAGCGGCCCGCCACACTTGATACAGAACTTATGGGTAGGCGCGTTCTGCGTTCCGCACTGAGGGCAGACTCCGGCGAGTCCCGCACCACACTCGGGACAGAAGTCGGCCCCGAAGGGAGTCTTAACCTGGCACCGGGGACACTGCATACCGAGGCCTCCCAGCGAGCCGGGCCGGGAACGGTCGGACAGGTGGCACGAGGGTAGTCTGCCGAGTGAGAGGGGTCAAGCATCCCGACCAAGGCAACGCGTTTTCAGGACACTTCTTCGCGGCTCGGATTGCGGCCGCCGGCTTGGCTATGCGCTAGGCGGCCGGCGACCACTGGAATGTTTTGTCAGCCCATTGCCCCCAGGTCCGTTGGTCGCCTAGTTTGAGGCGGGGCTACTCAGGCGTGGCGTCGAACAACCAACATTCACCGTTGCCGGACTCAGGATCCGAGGCGTGGCCACATTCGCCACAACGCCGATGAGCCATTCTCCAGCGCGTTGCTCGCTGAAGACCCTTTGACAGGACGAGCAGCTGAAACGCGCCTTTTCTGTAGGGGCGGAATTTAATCAGCGGTATCTCATACTGGCACATGTGGTGCAGTAGGGAGGAAACGAGGCTGTTTGAGGAGCTGTCGGGCACGTACCCTAGGATCTCGAGGCTGGCGTAGATCTCTCGTCGTCAGCTCCGAAAATGTCAGGACGATAGACTAGCAGTGGTCGCTCGGGATACCTCCTGCAGAACGGCACGGCGGAAAGCCGACCGCCTTCCCGAGCTAACGTCTCTCAGCCGAGATCTATGGCGACGGATAAAGAGCAGAACCTGAGGCGGGTGCCGGTTGAGGAGCGGCGAGCGTACCTCGCTCGCCTGGCGTCCGACACCAAGTGGAGGCGGCCCACCCCGAAGAGCGCCAATGCCGTCTGGGCGTTGCTGGAGAACCAGCTCCCCGCCAAGGGTGAGGATCTCATCTCGAAGTCGAAGCTCTCGGGGGCAGAGCACGATCAGGCGGTCCTCATCGCGAAGCAATCGCTCGTCGTAGCCTTGGATTGCGCTATCACAGCCGGTGACCGCAGCGCGATGCTAACGCAGAACCTCCTGTTCGACTCTCTTGCGAAGTATTGGAGCATCCGGTACCGCCGAGCTCGGTTGAAGGGAGCCCGCACGGTGTACGACATGCGCGAAGAGACGGCGCGGCAGGCTTGGCGCGAGCTAGTTGTCGTCGGGATCCGTATTCCCACGCTCTGGCATATCGTAGCGGGCGAATGGTCACGGGCTGGGATCAATCCGCTCTTCACTCTGACCCGCATCTCGGGCGAGGGGCACGCTCGGGGTTGGCGTGTGAACGTGATCACTGACAGTCAGGCTCTGCACGACTTTGAGGATGTGCTTCTGGCGGATCCGCTATATCGTCGGCGTGGGGTCAAGCAGGTCATCTTCGCGGAGAACTGGAAACCGGCAAAACGTCAGGTACACCAGAGGGTCTGCGCAGAGCGGCCGTACAACGTGGTCAACCTCGGTCCGGCCTCCGAGCGCGTTCTGACCATGTTGGAGCAGGCGCGGCTCAAGTTCAATGTCGAGGTGTTCCGCGGCGACTACGAGACGATCAAGCGGGGCAACCTTGAGCTCCACCCGTACTGGCAGCCTGACCCGCTCGATCTGGACCTCCTCATCGAGATGTGCCGAGGCCGGAAGCGGCAAGCTTTCCTGTCGCGCTTCCGCCGGATCTACGAGCAGACGAACGGCATTCCGCTCGAGACGAAGGAGGAGTGGGAGCAGTGGGGCGAACGGCCCGCGGATGCGGGCATGCGTCCCGAGCCTATGTCCGGGTATCGGTGGATCAGGAGCCGGTTCTTCCGGGCCCCCAATCGGCGCTTCCATGCCGCGAACTTCTGGTTGGAAAATGTCCCGAAAGTCTTCCGGGGGCGCTGGTTCGGTGTCGAGACGCCCGCGCGGCAGGTGGAAGTTGGCTCATTCGACCCGGACGACCCGCTGGAGACCATCGACCTCGGACCGTCGTGGCGCCTTGTCAACCGCGACGTCTCCAGTAGTCAGACCCAGATCCTCGCGCTCCTTCTCGGGGAGCGGGAGTTAGAAGCCATCGCGACCAGCACGAACCCAAAGTTCAAGGAGTGGCTCGCTCAACAGCTCTGGGCGCTCCACGAGAAGACACCGGGCGGGCTGCTGGCGGACGGTTACAAGGGAGCGGACGACCCTCGGCTTGTAGAGTTCATCAAGGCTCACTGGATGCGGCGGATGTACGGCGGCAAGTGGAACCGGATCATTCGGGACTTGGGAAAAGACACGGACGCGTATGGCCCCGGGTGGCGCACTAGTCGTGGGCTCTGGGCGAGGAGCGTGATCACGCAGGCGGGCAAGAAGAAGATCGTTGTCGCGCCGAGCGGAATCGGGGAGGCAGAAGAACGTGCCATCAGCTTCCTAACGTCGCTCCCGCCGTGGGTAGAAGCGGTCGAGCACTTTCTCACGATGTGCACGTACCTAGCCAAGGACTACGACCGGAAGGATGGCTACGCCACACGTGGCGTGATCTTCCATGACCCCCTTGATGGAGTAGGTGCGAAGGGAGCCACGGTTCGGTGGCATCATGCCCAGCGCGGAAAGCGGCGGATCGAATTCGGGCACTACAAGATCGAGGTCCATCCGGACGGGAAGAACGATGCGCGGCTGGGATTCATCCCGCTCCCATCCGGAACGGTCAATCGCAAGAAGCTTGGCCAATTCATCCCGCCCTGTCTGATTCACCTGCTAGACGCCTTCTTCTCGGGCCGAGTAATTCTGGGGCTCCGTGCTGAGGGGGTGACTGACGTGATCGCCACGCACGACTGCTGGTTCGTCCCCGAGACATTTCGGGCCGAGCCGGGTGGCCCAGTCCTCAACGGCAGAGACGTAATCAGTCATGTTGTCGAGGAAGCAAGCACGGACTGGTTCGAGAATCTCAAGGACGTCTATGACCGGCTCGTCCACTATATGGGTGACGACCCCACCTTCGGGGAATTTGTTCGCGAGATCCAAGCCCGGTGGGAGCACCGCGTCCAGGTTCGCGACTGGCCACATTTCACGACCAGCTAGACTCCCCGGAACCTCAACAGACTCGCGCAGTTAGATTATTGCCCCCTATGAGAGGGGAGTCTCGCTCCTCCCTGCGTCGTGAATCTGAGACGTAACCAAAGATTGTGAGCAGACGAACGACCCATGATCATCGATCCGACCGGCACTCCGCTCCATCGCGCAGGCCGCGAACCGCTCCTATGGGCTCTGCTCGGATTGCTGCCGGCACGCGCCCGACCGGGCATGTCCGGTGGCCGGTCTCCCCGCGCACCGGCTGGACAAGTACAGTCGCTATAACGCCTCCGAGGCCGCGAGCGGGTCGAGCCGTACCGGACCAGCAAGGGAATCATGGCGCGCTTTCGGGCCGAAGCTAGTTCCAGACTGGCCGCGACGCTGGGCGCCGTCGCCGCGCTCGGTCTCGACCCTGACCGACTACGTGTCATGACAACCGAGCAGATTATCGCCTTCGCGCTCGAAGGGTAGCCGCCCCGCCTTTTCAGATGTCCCTCCGTCGCTTTCGCGGAGCATGACCCCTGCTGCGATAGCGCATATCGAAAGTCCAGAAGGTCGGCCAGCAGCCTCGCAACCCTCACTCGTGAAGCAGTCTCCGCTTCAAGTCGTCACCCTATCTTTTTGCCCGCACGCTTCGCCGAACATCGCTTCCGTAGCACCCCCCGTAGTCGCAGCCACCAAATCCCACATCGATAGGAGTCCCGAACGTGACACCAACCCGCGAAGTGACCTGCATCCGGTGCGACGAACCCCGCTGGACTAGTGCCGCAACGCCCTACATGTGCCAACGCTGTAATGAGGCCTTGGCCGGCGGCAACGTGATCGGCCCGCTCCCGACCGATGCGCAGCGCCGCGCGAGACAGATCGCGGGCAACCGACTCTCGGCTCGCGGTGCTGAGGATCTATTGGCATGGAGGGCGCTACAAGGCCTCCGGAGCCGTCGCCAAAGGATGGGATACCCGGTCGCCAGAAGCGGTCTCATTTGACTCAATAAAATCTGATAGTTCCACTACGATTCTCCGTAACGGTCGGGCTCACCGGCCGGGCCGCCCACGGGTACCGGCTGCCGAGCAACGCCAGAAGGCTCGCGATCGAGTCCGCGCCTACCGCGCCCGGCAGCACAGAGCTGTCGCATGAACTGCCGGGTCCATCGGGGCGCCCCGGACACAGCGACCGAGCGCCTGAGCGTTACCAGTTACACGCCAGAAGGGCCCCGGCCGGCTCGATCTGCTCCCCGCTCTGCTTGGCGAAGGCGATGCGACGCTACCCCGTGACTGATCCAGAGCCTAGTCGCTCCGTGAGCAGGTTCGGGATCGGGTTCGCCGGTTCCGCGCACGCCGCACGGTCGCGTTGGTAACGCCGGTAACGCCGCTGTTGCAATAGCTAGCACCAGTTCTCTCCCAGCACCCCGAAGCTCATGGCCGCGGCACATCTACCAAGGAGTCTCACTCACCATGGTCCAACAACGCGCGCTACTGCGTGCACGGAAAAGAGCTGGCCGAGCAACGACGCTAAGAAGGAATTCGCCCGCATCGTGACGTCGCTGCCTTAGCACGCGCAATCCTGCGCACCCGCCGCTGCCGCTTTGGCAGCCTTCTCTTGTTGGCTGACTCGCCACTGTTTACCAGCTTGTCTCACCACGAATGGAGCTATACCGTGTCTTCCCCCTCACCCGCTGTCAATCCGGTGGTCGTTCACTCCTACGCCGCCGCGCTCTGGCTGATCGCCAAGGGATTTAAGCCGATCAGTGCGAGTGCCGAGCCCACCCGCGGCGCTATCACGTTCCTGTTTCCCGCCGATGCGCGCGACGCCTGGCTCGAGTTTCACCAAGCAAAAGCCGCGCTCGACGTCGTAGCACAAGCCGCTCGCGGGGGCCGGTCATGAGCGCCGCGATGGGCAACACTGACGATATCCGCTCGGGCCTGAGCCTGTTTCTTACGCCGGGCGGGGTGATCGAAATTCGCGTGCCGAACGTCGGCGGCAAGAAGCGCACCGATGCCGGGTACTTCGATGATCTGGACGCCGCGGTAGCGGCAGCCAACACGTATTCCGGCACCGCCCCGGCGGTCTATGTCACGCTGAACCCCTGTAACCCCGCGCTGCTCGCCCGTGCGAAGAATCGCATGGAGGAATTCGCGGGAGCGACTACCGCCGACCCGGATATCGTGCGTCGGCGTTGGCTCCTGATCGACTGCGATCCGACTCGGCCGAGTGGCATCTCGTCAACCGACGTCGAGCAGCTATCGGCCGTCGCGATGGCGTATCAGATACAGAACTACCTCGCTACGCTCGGGTTTCCGGCCGGTATCATTGCCAGCAGTGGGAACGGTGGGCATCTGCTCTACCGGATCGACCTTCCGAACGACGCCGAAGCACTCGCCTTGATTAAGCGGTGCCTGGACGCCCTGGCAGCGCGATTCAACACACCGGCCGTCAAGATTGATACGGGCGTCGGCAACGCGGCGCGGGTCACCAAGCTTTACGGAACACTCGTCTGCAAAGGCGACAACACCTCAGAGCGCCCGCACCGCGTCTCCCGGCTCTTTAGCACCGAGCCGCCCGCGATCGTCTCTCGCGAGCAGCTAGAAGCCCTAGCCGGGCCGGTGAAGAGAGAACTGACCGGGCCGCGGCGGCTGACGAGCGGCACTAGCTTCGACATTGACGCCTTCATCGAGCGGCACCAGCTAGACCTCCGCGAGCCGAAGGACTGGCAGAATGGGCGGCTGTGGGTCTTCAATACCTGTCCGTTCGACGCTAGCCACGAGCAGAACGGCGCCACGCAGTTGATTCAGCACGAGAGCGGAGCAATCAGTGCCTCGTGCCACCATGAGCGGTGCAAGGGCAAGGGGTGGGCCGACCTTCGGCGGATGCTAGAGCCCGTCGTGCCCGAACCCGAGCCGGGGAACGCGGCTGACGGTGTGCAAGCGGTTAGCCTGCTCGGCCTTGAGCCCGAGAGCGTCGATTGGCTCTGGCCGCGTTACATCCCGGCGGGGATGTTGACGCTCATCGCCGGTGACCCCGACCAGGGGAAAAGCCTACTCACCCACGATCTAGTGGCGCGGCTCACCACGGGCAAGCCGTGGCCAGACGGAGCGCCGGGCGGTGACCCCGCCGACGTGGCTTTGCTCGCGTCAGAGGATAGCCTTACCCATACGATCGGGCCGCGGCTGCTGGCCGCCGGTGCCGACCTCGCACACGTTCGGCAGATCAAATCCGTGGTGGTCGCGGGGCAGGATCAGCACTTCTCACTCGTGCGCGACCTTGAAGCCCTCGACGTCGAGCACACCCGCCGACCGTTCAAGGCCCTCATTGTGGACCCGATCAACGCCTATCTGCCAAGCGTGGACACCTACCGGGACAATGACGTGCGGGTGGTGCTAACCCCGCTGACCCAGTGGGCCGAACGGCGCGGGGTGGCGGTGGTGGCGATCATCCACAACGGCAAGAACGCCGAACGGAGCGCCTTGCAGCGGATGCTTGGCTCGACCGCCTTCGGCGCGGCCGCGCGGGCATGCTACTTGGTCTGCCGCGATGCCGCGACCGACGGGCAGCAGCTTTTCCTTTGCTCCAAGTTGAACATCGGTCCGAAGCCGCCCGGGCTGGCCTACCGCTTCGAGCCGCGGACCGTGCCCGGCAAAGGCGGAGCACCGATCGACTCGGTAGGGGTGGCCTGGACGCCCGGGGCGGTCAAGATGACGGCGGATGAAGCCTTGCGCGCTTTGTCGAAGACCGGCCCCCAGGCCCGGCAGGAGGCCATGAAGCTGATCCGGTCGATGCTGGCCGGCGGGCCAGTTGAGGCGACCGAGGCCACGGCTCAGCTCAAGGCCGCCGGCGTCTCAGCCGGCACCCTCAACCGGGCCAAGCTCGACCTCGGGGTGCGGTCAACCCGAGTGGGCGGGCTCAGCGATGAGGGACAGTGGTACTGGATGCCGCTGGACTGGAATCCCGAGCAGGTTCAGGGGTGGCGGACCAAAGCCTTTGCGGAGGCCATGGCTGCTAAGAAACTCACGTAGCCTCGCGCGCGTGTGGGGACGATGTGGTGAGTATCTTAGGAAGGATTCGCGGAAGGGTGTTTTGTAAGTATGTGCCGGACAAGGTTTTGAGTACCTTAGACTAAGATACTCACGCCACTGAGTATCTTAGCAACTGCCCGCCGGGGCGCCGTTGCTAAGATACTCAAATTTCCACCCATGAGTACCTTAGCAAAATGCAGTGCGTGAACCCGTCGCCTGAGGCCAACCGCCTGGCGCCCGTGACAGACTTGAGCGTACCCGACTCACATTTCTAGGGAGTGCCGGTTGTGTGTATGTGGATAACTAGCTGGAAAACTTGCTCGATAACCCGAAAATCAGCGGATGAACGCCCGTTCATTATGCCGGTTCAGGCGTCGCCCCTCGTAGGCGGCCCGCCATCGTAGACCTGGGCGAACCGGACACAGAACCGGACCGTCACCTATCCTCGACTCGCAGTAAGCTGGCTCTACTGTGGGCGTTTCGCCTCGACATGGACCGGACGGGGAGGGCTACGGTCCGTAGCCTGGGAGCGCGGATCGAGCCTGATGGTCGAGCTACATGCTCGGACCTAGGTGCCACGTAGCACGTAGGACACAGTGGATTCTCAATCCGGCTAGCGCGGACTAGAGCTAGTAGAATCGCTATGTTATAGAACGCATGCACCGGGACATGCACTCGTGACACTGCCATGCCGTCCCGAGCTCGAAGGGGCCGGAAGGCCACAGGGGGCAACGGGCCAGCCAGCACCGCGAGCTGATCGGAGCCAGGGCGCCTAGGGCCAGGCAGGTCGAGGGAGCCCAGCCGGCGCCGAGGGCGAGCGGGCACGGTTCGCGAATTGCCTGTTTGGAGGGCACCCCTCTGGGGGCACCTGGGGGCCCAAGCACTGCCCCTCACCGCGTGCGTCCGATGAAGATTCGCTCTAAGAGCCCGTACTAAAACGACTTTTCGCGCGTGCCAAGGGACCCTATCCGGGTCGAACGGTTCCATCTGTACGAGCTAGGAGCAGTTTTAGGCTCTATAAGGTAGCAATTCCAATTACTTCCATAGATAGTATACAATTGACGAGTAGTTCTAGGGCCATGCCAGAGCGATTCTAAGGCGCTAGGAGCCGCGCAGCGGGTCGAGTGGCTGTCTCTCTACCCTTCCCCCGCTGCTCCTGACACGCCCCCGGTGGCACCGGGCGGCTCCACGTGGCGATTTTGAGGCGTCCGAGCACTAGCTCCTGGCTAGTTTATCCGCTAGCGCGCTCATCCCGCGCCGCGTCCATCATGCCGGCTGGAAACGGGCTCCCTGGCAGCCTCCGCGGGCACCAGGCGACGCCAGGATGCTCCATCAGCCTCGGGTTTGCCGGGGCTGTGTAATAGGGGGTTTTCCGGCCAATTCCCTGGCGGGAGATTGGGGATAACCAACCCACCCGGCCGAGACTCGAGCCGGAACCGCCGCGGGATGAAAATCGGGGCGTGGGATAGTGGAATATGGTCATCCCGAACGTGGCGGCATATGGCGTGCTGGTCTCCGTTGGCTTGCTGATCCTCCTGGCGTTCGTCGTCGTCTTCATGCGGCTCGGACGCCCGCCCAAGCGGATCGAGGAGAAGGACCGGCCTCCTATGCCCCTCGGCTGGCCGACGATTCCGTCTGAGGCTTCTGCCACGTCGCCGGTCAAGCCCGTTGGGCTCCGCGTGCTCTGGCGGCGCTCACACCGCTCCTAGCCCCGCCCAGTCGTGCGCGGGCCCGCCACGAGCCCGCGGTGGAACAGAAGGCCCGTCTGCTCGAGTTCTCGGGCCTTTCACACGGCGATTTCAAGCGCTCGGGCTGACCAGGCCAGCCCCCAGGAACACCAGGCGACGCCAGGCAGGCCGCGGGAAGGCCCCGCGCAGGCGGGTGGGCCTTTCACCATGAAGGGTGGCTCTACGAGGAGAAGGTAGACGGCTGGCGGATGCTGGCCTACAAGGTCGCCGGGACCGTGAAGCTGGTGAGCCGGAACGGCCTCGACCACACACGTCGGTTCCCAGGCATCGTCGCCGCACTCCGCAAGCTAGACGCCAGCGGGCTCATCCTTGACGGCGAAGTGGCCGCAACTGGCTAGCCGAGTAGTCCTCGAAGAAGCAACGAGCGCCGAGAGGCCTCGGCGCTCGCGTGTTACGAGTGTTGCCGTCGAATTGCTAGCCGAGCCGCTGCCGTCTCCGCCGCGCGATCATTCCAGCACCCACCATCGAGGTGCCCAACAGCAAAAGGGTGGCAGGTTCCGGCACCGCCGACAAGTCGCCGTCGAGCGTGAACGCGGCATTGAAGGTGGTGCCCCCGAT
>Ga0070699_100002368_pt1 | contig 16909 bp, 13 predicted proteins | sample KBSK1503metaG_FD_65473 | JGI IMG/M metagenome (GOLD analysis project Ga0070699, IMG submission 65473) | Corn, switchgrass and miscanthus rhizosphere microbial communities from Kellogg Biological Station, Michigan, USA - KBS K1-50-3 metaG | ecosystem: Host-associated > Plants > Roots >... | reverse complement strand
ATACGTGGACGTGCACCCTCACTCGTCCCGGCGGATATCAAGCGCTGGCCATCTGGAACACCTCCGGTACGAAGTCATACATCGCACCCGGTGAATATACGCAATACCGTACCATCTATGGTCAGGTCTATACGCTACCGGCGAGCCACTCCATGAACATAGGAATCATGCCGGTTTTGCTGGAAAACTAAGCCCCACAAAAACGACAGTCCGAGGCTCTCGCCGCGAAAGCGGCAGGAGCTTCGGACTTATCGCTCTGTCCTTGGTGCCGGATAGCGCGCGTGAGCCAGGTCTCCAACCTTTCGAAAAGAGCGACAGATGCTGTCTACAAGACTGTAACCACTGAGACGGCGAAACGGCCACGGAAAAGCCGTTTTAAACTGACCTGCCCCCTGATTTCGTTCACGTAAGAATACGACAAACACGATCTGTTCCATCTCCGGTTTGAGCGGGGATGGGGTCTGGGGCAAGGGGCCGGCGTTTGAGGCCTCTTGCCCCAGTTCAGCTCTGTATAAGCTCCCGGCCTGGGCAGCGAACTCTTTCGGAGTTCGGTATCCCAGACTGCTGTGCGGACGCTCCTCGTTGTACTCGATCCTCCACGCCGCGATCTTCCGCCGCGCATCGAACAGGTTCTGAAACCAGCTCACTGCCAAACACTCTTCCCGCAGCCGTCCGTGGAAGCTCTCTACGTGCGCATTCTGCGTCGGCTTCCCCGGCTGAATATACACCAACTCGATCTGCCGCTCCACACACCACGCCAGGAAATGGCGACTCGTCAGTTCCGGCCCGTTGTCGCAGCGAATCGCTTGCGGTTGTCCCCGCTCGGCCACGATTCCATCCAGCACTCGCGTCACTCTCCGGCTGGCAAAGCCCGTATCTACTTCCAAGGCCAAGCACTCTCGCGTGTACGCATCCACCACGCTCAGCACCCGGATCGCCCGTCCGCATTACGCCGCGTCGTGCAAGAAGTCCAGTGCCCACTCCCGGTTCGCCGAAGTCCGCGCCAATAGAGGCTTTCCCACGCGCACGCAGTGTTTCCGCTTCTTCCGCGGGATCCAGTCCCGCTTCGCGGTACATCCGATGCCAATCTCTTGTGGTTCATCTGTTCTCGCATCGCCGCAGCAACACACGCAGCCGCCGATACCCGAAGCGTAGCTTCTCCCGCGCCAACTCCATCAACTTCGTGCGCAGCGGTTCGTCACTCCGCTTCGTCTCGTAGCGGTAACTCGATACTGCCATGGTCATCAGGCCGCACGCCCGCCGCTCACTGAAGGCATAGTCTTGCTGTATCTGCCCGATAGCTGCCTTCGGCGCTACGAGGTCCAACCGTTTTTTCGGATTACCGACTGCAGGGCTTCTTTGTCCAGACTCAGATCCGCCACCAGCTTCCGCAGCCGCGTGTTCTCATCGCGCGCTTCGCTTCCTGCGCCTGGCTTACATCCATCCCGCCGTACTTCGCCTTCCAGGCGTAGATCGTGTGCTTCCACACGCCTACTTCCCGCGCTACGTCCTCCGCCTTCCGTCCCGCCTCCAGTTGCTTCAGCGCCCCGATCATCTGCACCTCCGTGTGCCTGCTCTTCGACATACTCCCTTCCTTTCGCTGAAATCATACTCACTCTTGTGCGGAAACAGGGGAGCAGGTCAACACAGTCAGCTAACTCACTCTTCCGCCTCAATTAAGTGCCTGTATGAAAAGCTCCTCTTGAATCAGGGCAAATGTTCATACCTTGCCTGCCCGGAAGCGGTAGTTTGTTAGGGTTCAAAGCTCATTTGTAACTTCAGAACGCTGAGTCTATTTTCGCGCCACAGACGGTCTGGTCTTTCTAGCATCCAGTTCCCTTCTTACACGTGAATATACGAGTTTGGAAGGTAGCTCTGCCAGAGCTGCTACAGGCGCCGGTTTGGGCTGTGTTGAAGTATTCGCCGACAGCCCACCAGCTTAGGTCGTCTGACGGGTCGATCGCTGTGCTCACGTAGTCGCCCCAGTTATTACAGCTTTCGTTGTCAGCCGCACCTGCAATAATCTGAACACGTGTTCCTATTACATTGTTTGAGCTAACAACAACAAACCACAGTGAAGGGTGGCTCGAAGCACTTGACCGGGAATACGTGACTCCCATATTGCCACCGCTGTCCATTGCTATGCTCGGCATGAACAAAGAGTAGTTTAAGTTTGAAATAGTACCTTGTTGATCTATTGTAGGCGTAGACCCAGGGTTCACAATGTTATAGTAACGAATGCCCTCGCGGTCAACTCCCGACGGGTTTACGTCTACAGTTTGAGCGGTGACCAAGTGGGGAACAGAACCTATCATCCGCCATGCTAACCGGTTCATCAGTCGGTCACCTAAAGACTCTAGGTAGATACCTGTTGAAGCAGAGGCAGGCTCTGGAACACAAATGGTGCTAGCCGGGTTTTTCGTTTGGTAGCAACCAGGAGTGAAGGGTCTACTTGTTATGTACGTCGGTCCTGTGAGAACTCCCGACGGACTCATTTTGAAGAACGCAAGCCGAGTTGAGGTACATGGCATAACAGTGCAAGGAACACCAGTAGTCAGATTTCCTGGATTGACTGTTGCAAGGAAGTATGCCGAAGAACCGCGCGACGGAGGTGTTGCGCCGTCGACGTCGGCAGGGAGAGCTGTGTGTATCAAACTTGGGTGGGTGTAAGAGGAGCTTGGATAGGAATAGGAAGGCGAGAACTGCTCACACTTCATTGCAGTAGTCGTGTTTCCCGCTAGCATGTTCGTTTTGTCCAACAAACAAGTCATGAAACCAGCTATGCCATAGTGATTGCTTGCGTCTTCCATGTCAAACTCAAGGACAAAGTGGCCGTTTGCCCAACTTGAGATCTTCGGGTAGTCAGGGAAGAAGTAGTTGTTGTTCTTGTCCCTTGGCAGGACACTGTCCAACGGATACTCGTACATGTGCCATACAGTGCTAGTCGAAGAAAGATCGTCGCCTGAGCTTACGGCGACGCACATGTAATAGTTGGTGACGCCTGAGTTGTTCACGTAGACTCTGTGCATTACTACCCAGACGCTGTCAACGCGGTCGTAGATGACAACGCCATCCCCTTCTGCATAGCTACCAGCAGCACACTCTTTGATAGGACCTGACTGGTTACCATACCAGAAGTTGTTGCTCCAGTCTGAGTCTTCGGGGATGGTGCAACTTGAAGTGAGGCACCAGATCTTTCCACCAGTGGTTTTGTCGAAGGGTTGTAGGCGGCTATTCACCCACTGTAAATACTGTTTTTTCCCAACGGCTCCATTGGGGTCGAGATCAAAGGTTGGTTGTGTATTGGCGTCCATTCCCTCGAAGGAACGGGTGTAGCTCCCTGTAGGTGATAATACATGGTAGGAATAGCCGTAGACCGGCGTGTAATGTCCTACTTCTTTAGCGGTGAATGGTCCGTAAATAGGACCGGAGGCGAAGGACGTTACGCTTAGCACGCACACGAGTGTCGCTAGAATAGCGGGCCGGAGTGGAACCGCCAGCGCGGCGAATAAGGCGCCGGTAATCCACATCAATGTTCTGGATTTCACAGTGCCTCCTCTGTGGGGGCTGGGAGCCGAGGGAGGTTCAGTCGAACCGCCGCGAACGAATACGTAGGCGGATACGGCTGCGGGGCATACGTTTATGCGCAAAATAACTTATCTCAATGCAAATCATTGGAGCAAATCGTTGGAGCACACACCCTGAATGCCATGTCAGGTATGCTTTTCGCGGCCACAAGCTTCACAGCTTGTGCGGTAACGGTGACCCATCCCGCACCTTGTCCGGTTTCTGTACAACAGGCGCTCGGAAGCCCGAATAAGCGGCGTTTGTGAACCTCTAACGTATGATCACTCGCTAAAGTGGTTCAAATCTTCCCCAAGAAAGAGACCCAATGGCTGACCTAAGTGCGTTAGCGATCCCGGCCCGTTTCGGTCCGGGGCGCTTGCTGATGCGTCGGAATTGCGCACCCAGGTAACTCTTGCGAGAGAGTGGTCTGCCGCCCAGGCGTACTCCAGAAGCACGGTTCGGAGCCAGTTATTCCCCGTGCCCGTTCCGACGTTGTGGTGCTTGCCTGCGCTTTCGTTGAGCCAAATCACAGTTATTCTCCTGACAAGAGGGTTTACCTAGAAAGTCATACGTGTGGGCCGTCCGCAACGACGGTCAGTGCGCTCACCTCACAACCGAGCTCGGCGAGACGCCGCAGGTGGTAGCGTTTCAGCTTGGCGGTATTCATCCGGTCAAAGTATGATATTTTAAACTTATCTGGGCGCCCGCGTCCATTCGCCCCGGCAATAGCGTCCCTGGCTTGGGAATGGAAAAAGAAACACTCTGGGGTGAGAAGCAGAGAGTTTAGCCATAACCCCTCATCTTCATTTGAGGTATCAGATGCGCCCTTTCCTGTCTTTCACATTGTTGGCAGTTCTGATTTTTCCTGACGCCTCCGGCAGTGGGATCGCTTCCAGTGAAGCAAGTCCTCCGGCAAGCGATGTTTCTTCCCCCATTCCTGCAACTTTTTTTGGAATGATGATTAACCGGCGAACCCTGCCTTGGCCAACCTCGCTGGGCGTACCCATTGGAAGTCTGCGCCTGTGGGACACGTTCACGCGTTGGCAGGACCTCAACCCGTCTAAAGGAACGTATGTATGGACCAATTTTGATAATTGGCTTCAATCTGCCAAGACCAACGGCGTTACCGACGTCATGTTCACGATGGCGGGGACGCCGCGGTGGGTTTCTTCCGGTCCCAACGACAGCGAATGCGATTATGCACGCCAGGTTCCTGGCGGTTGTGATCCCCCCGTCGACCTGAACCCGGATGGGACTGGATCAGATCAGGCATGGCGGAACTTTATCTTTAACTTGGCAATCCACATCAAGTCTCTCGATTCGTCCAACTACTCCAAGCCTGGCTACTTTGAAATATGGAATGAATTTACCCGCATGGTTAAACCGCCCTTCGCATGGCGGGGAAGTCACGCGCAAATGGTTCGCCTCTCCCAGGATGCCATGTGCATCCTCACCGGCCGTGGAACTATTTCAGCTACGGGAGAGGCATGCACGGCAGCGAGCATGCACGTCGCTACCGTGGCTTTAATAGCAGACGCGCTTATCCTCGCTCCTGATGCCGGGCTGCGAGGCGAGTCCGGAAGACACCAAGAGTACTTTAAGACGCCTGGGGCCGTTCAAGCCGCCGATGTGTTGACCATACACCCCTACGCCCAAACCGGTCACTGCTGCGTAAAAGCGGAAGACAATATCCCTTTACTGAATACCACCATGAGGGGGATGCCCGCCCCTGCGTCCGCCTTGCCCGTATGGGTAACAGAAGGAAGCTGGGGTATGGAATTCAATCTTCCGGACCCCGATCTTCAGGCCGCCTATGTGGCACGCATTCATCTCATCTCATGGTCACTTGGCGTACGCCGGTACTATTGGGACGGATGGAATCTTGCCAACCTTTACGGAGCGCTGTGGTATCAGAAAGGAGTCCACGGCTGCAATGACGGCGGCTCCGGCCAAGGGTGCGTCAACAAAGCAGGCACCGCTTACGCGCAGACGTATCACTGGATGGGACGAAACACGATGACAGCGCCGTGCCGCGGTCCCATTCCGCCAGCTACGGGTGTGTGGACTTGCGGCTTGACCAAACCAGATGAGGCGCAGTTGCTAGCCGTGTGGGATTCGGGTCAATCTTGCTCCTCCGGCACCTGCACCTACTCCAAGTACGCACCTGACGCGAAGTACACGGGATATTACGACTTGGATGGTCCCACGCGACATGCCATCGGCGGAAGGTCTATCCAGATTGGGGCGAAGCCGATTCTGCTCGAAGCGGCAATGCGCTAGCTGAAGGAACGCCGTGCAAAAGCTGGATCGACCATCGAGGCCAGTTTCTTGTCATCGTCATCATCAATGAAATCACGATGCGTAGGTTGCTCGTAGGTTACCGGAGCTTCCGTCACAACCTGTCCGTCGGAAGAATTTGTTGCTGTCCCTGACAGTCGGACGAGGTGAGGTGTTCCCGGGTCGTTGTCCTCAACTCTGATCTGACCCCAGCGTGGACCCAGGACCGAGGGCGTGAAAGTCACCGTGAAGGTGCAAGTCGAGGACGCCGCCAAAGATTCAGGGCACTTATTGCTTTGCGTAAAATCAACGCCCACTAGAGAAATTGAGAATATGCGAATATGCCGAACCCACATTCGTCAGGGTGAAACTCAACTGGCTTTTCGTCCTGACCTTTTGGTTCTTGGCGAACAGCAAGGTACCGAGTCCAGAAGAAAATGGGAAGTTGGGCCCAAGAACTGTTCCTTGTGCCGCCAGCGCCGAACCAGTTCCAGTGAGTGATATTATTTGAGGGCTTCCAGGATAATCGTCCATCAATGTCACCGTGGCGTTCCTGGGGCCTAACTGTGATGGCGTAAAGTTAACGGAAAGCGTGCAGAAATCATTGGGCCCAATCGAGGACGCCTCACGGGGTGAAAGAGTGAAATCCGGGTCTCCACTGAGCGACATTGAGGTGAACGTCAGTGGCTGGTCGCCCACATTGCAGACAGTTATTTCGTTCGTACCGGTCGAGCCTATCGTTTGCTCTCCGAACAGGCTAGTCGTCGAGACAATGGCACATGTTCTCTGAGTAAGACCACCGGCGGCAAAGGTTTCTGAGTGAAATCGAATGCATCCATCATGTCGTTAGCGCTCACATCACGGGTTTTGGGTGCTAGCTCCCCCGAAAATAGCCGTAAGCTGTTGATTCCGCTTGGGCGCATTTTCATGATCCGTTGTGAGCCTCGGATCATGGGAAACTCCCTCGAAAATAGCCGTAAGTGATTGATTCCACGTCGGCACATTTTGATGATCCGTTGTGAGCCTCGGATCATGAGCAACTTAGCTAGAAGATCGAAGATCTCCTCAATAAACCTTAGGACACTCGAAAACTCGTAACCCGTGTGAGTAATAACGCCAGCCTTGGCGTAAGGGGAGATGATGATCATCGGAACACGGGGCCCCAATCCGAAGCTATCGATCCGCGGAGGCGCGACGTGGTCGTAGAATCCACCAAAGTCGTCCCAGGTCAAGAAAATCGCCGTGGAACCCCAATCCGGCCCCTGCATAATGGAGTTGATTTTATCGACGGTCCAATTCTCCCCATCGCAGGTTGCATAATTTGGATGTTCGGTCCTTTCATTCGGGCCAGTAAGCCAAGCCACCGCGGGAAGGTTCCCGGTCAACGCATCGTTGTCGAACAGATTCTGGTCCGCAATTCGGTTGGACCAGTCTGGACCGAATCGGATGGGCTTGATGTTGTTGTAGACATTCCATTGATACCCTGACGTGCCATAAAGCCCAGAGTAATACTTCCAACTGACTTTGCTTGCATCCAGAACGTCTCCCAGAGTTTGGATATCAAAGCATGGCGTTCCGTCCGCCAGAGAGCATCACTCTGAAGGAATTGCACGGTGAGTTGTGAGACACTGTCGCACCCCCACCCCTTGCTGGTCGGATCAGGTGAGGCCGGCACGCTCACCACTCCGTCGGACTGACTTGCAATTGTATACAGGTGGTTGGGAAGACTGGGACCGTGAAGCGAGATGAACATGTTGTCAGCCAAGGAAAATTTCTGCGCGTGTAGTTCGGAATGTCCTCTTGACCCATCTGTGTAAAAGCCAGAAGGTCGCCTTTGAGATTTCCGCCGTAGTTGATGTCGAACAAATCCATCTTGCCGCCATCGATGACTTCTATCCCGGAGAACCAGTCGTGTCCTACGTCGTGCGGCGTCTGATCGGGAGTGTGACCTAAAGGGATCGTTTGGCCGTTCGACAATGTTCCGAACTTGGTCCCATTAGCCCCGGGGAACTGACCGAAATACTCGTCGAAACTCCGGTTCTCCTTAATGATGAAAACTACATGTTGCATTTTGGGACCAGTCGCCGATGAGGTCGAAGTGCTGCCGGAGCACCCTATCATGGCCAGAAGCAGAATTATTATCGAGAAGGGCGCACCTCAATTTGACCCTAATCTGCGGACGCCCCCAAGACTGGGCTAAGTTTCCCACACGGTGTCACGGAATTGCAAAACGCCTGCAACTTTACCCTCCTGGCTGTGAACGAAGACCCATTCCGAATTTCGGCCTCCCTGGAAAATCAAATTCATTTCGAAAGTACAAGCCTGACCGAAGTACACGGGACATTATGAAGAATTGGACGGTCCCAAACGACACAGCCTCAGCGGAAGCGACCATCCAGACGAGGCGAAGCCGATTCTCCCAGAACCGAGCCCCGCTGGGGTCATTGCTTTGCGAAGTCACTCATTCTTGATGATTTGTCTACTTTTTAACGACTCTCATCCAGCTTCCTTTTGTTGAGCGTTAAGGGAAATCCACCCACCAAAAAAACCGCTGAGATTGGTTCTCGACAGATTCTCGTAAACCCCATCGAGACAAAAGGCAACAAACGTCCCGTTCGATGGTTTACGAACATCGTTCTTGCGGTGCCGCAGGAACCCATCCTGGAGGCTGGACGGTTGTTCTAGGCGCCAACCATGTACTTCCGAGATGTACTTCCGATACGTACTCCCGATACGTACTCCCGACACGTGATGGCTGATTTGAAATTTGCTACGGTAAAGGGGATCCAAGCAAATTCAAATTATGGGCGTCACTAGAATTCGGAGGCCCCCCCTGTGCTACAACCCAAACTCACTTCTCACAAACCCTCTGTGTGCCAGCCCACTAGAAGTGGCAATCTTACCTTTTGGGTTGCCTTCGCAACTTTTGGTTGTCTCTTTATGCAAAGTATTTTGGTCCGCCCCGCAGTGGCCCAAACCGTATCATCGAGCTTTTTCGGTATGCACATGCACACCGGTGTTCTCGGCCTGCAGGCGTGGCCAACGGACCGTTTTGGAACGATGCGTTTATGGGACACCAATACCGGATGGGCCGACATAAACACCTCGCCGGGTGTCTACAACTGGACGACCTTTGATGCCTGGCTCGCCAAGGCTAAAAACCACGGGATCAACAACCTGCTGTACACGTTTGGCAAGGTGCCGGCTTGGGCCTCCACTAAACCTTTAGATACCACGTGCAACTATGGACCTGGCGAGTGTGATCCTCCGAAAGATCTGAACGCTGACGGAACCGGCACGGACCAGCACTGGAAAGATTTTGTTAAGGCGATTGCCACTCACGCCGCCGGTAGGGTGAAGTATTGGGAGTTGTGGAACGAACCGAACATCTTGGCGCGGTGGACTGGAACCAATGCACAGTTGGTTCGCATGGCCGCTGATGCGAGGACCATCATCCGCGAAATCGATCCTTATGCGGTCTTGTTGACCCCCTGTCCGGCGAAGGGTATCACAGGAACCGCAAGTTGGTTGGCAGGTTATTTCAGCGCGGGTGGCGGCAACTATGCGGACGTTATTGCGTTCCACGCGTACGTCCAACATGCGGGCGCTTATCCCGTCGCAGAAGACGTCATAACCGTTATCGACAATGTCAAGAAGGTGATGGCGGCCTATGGCCAGACTGGAAAGCCCATGTGGAATACCGAAGGCAGCTGGGGTAAAACTTCGGTCACAGGCTTTACCAATGCAGATTTACAAAGTTCCTTCACAGTCCGCTATATCTTGTTGCAATGGTCTACTGGCATGTCCAGATTCTATTGGTACCAATGGAACAACACAAATAGCAGCGGGCTTTTGTGGACGCCGACTCCTACGAAGAATCCTGGCACCGTACTTAAGCCAGGCATAGCCTACGGTCAGGTCTACAAATGGATGGTGGGCGCGACCATGAGTAGCCGTTGCTCCATGGCTAGCAACTATACGTGGACGTGCACCCTCACTCGTCCCGGCGGATATCAAGCGCTGGCCATCTGGAACACCTCCGGTACGAAGTCATACATCGCACCCGGTGAATATAAACAATACCGTACCATCTATGGTCAGGTCTATACGCTGCCGGCGAGCCATTCCATGAACATAGGAATCATGCCGGTTCTGCTGGAAAACTGAGTACCCAAAAAAGAGCGACAGTCCGAAGTTTCTTCCCTCAAAGGGTAGGAATTTCGGATTTGTCGCTTTTTTGCCGGATAGTGACCTATGGCGCTACATCTACCAACGATTCTTCGGCAACCGCCGTAGCCGGTTTGCCGAGCTGGGACGCGATCCAGTCGTAAGTGGGAATCAGACCCTTTTCCAGCTTTATCGTTGGCTCCCAGCCCAGCACCCGCAGCAACTCCGTGTTGTCGCTATTGCGGCCCCTGACACCTTGAGGTCCGGTGAGGTTGTGACGCTTTGTCAGCTTCTTGCCGGCGATCTTGGCAATCAAGTCGACCAGTCCGTTAATGGTAATCAGTTCATCGGTTCCGAGATTCAGCGGTTGCCCATACTCGGAGGCCATCAGCCGAATAAGCCCCTCGACGCAGTCGTCCACGTACATGAACGAGCGAGTTTGTTCGCCATCGCCCCATACCTCAATTTCGCCCCCGTTCTCCGCCCAAGCAACCTTACGGCTGATTGCCGCCGGCGCCTTCTCCTTCCCGCCATCATAGGTGCCCAGGGGTCCGTAGACATTGTGGAATCGGACCACGCGGGTCCGCATTCGATAATCATGCTGGTAGTACTTGCAGAGTTCTTCAGAGAACAGTTTTTCCCAACCATATCCTGGCTCCGGATCGGCGGGGTAGGCATCTTGTTCTCGCAGTGGGGTCACGTCCGGCGTGTTTTGCTTGCACTGTGCGTACACACAAGCAGACGAGGAGAACAGGAATTTCCCAATCCCTTGTTGCCGGCTCGCTTCCAGCATGTGTGCATTGATAAGGATATTGTTGCGCGCGATATCGGCGTGGAAGGCCGTGATATACCCGATGCCGCCCATATCCGCAGCCAAGTTGTAGACCTCGTCACCCCCCCCCAGGGTGGCCAGCAAACAATTGTCCCATCGGCGCAGATCTAGAATCTCGAACTCGTCCGCAGCGCTGGACTCATACTCAGGATACTTCAGATCGACCCCGCGTACCCAGTTCCCATCCGCTTTCAAACTGCGCACCAAGTGATGGCCAATGAAACCACCCGCACCCGTCACCACGATTCGCTTTTGCATTCCCATTTCGTGTTCTCCTTAATACCTTTCAAAGATTAGGTTCCTGCATTGCAATTCCCCGATGTAACCGGGTCGATCACTTCGGTAACTAGTTTCCATCGCAAAATGTGCAGATTATGCACTTCGTCCCCGGGGCAGCGGGTCTTCTCAGCCCACCGTTACCCACGCGAAAGAACCTCACGGTCACCCTGACCTTTGGTTACCTGTTGGACTCGCTGCCGGCAACCCATAATTTAATTCGTGTTCTCCGAGCATTCACGTTTGCTGTACGAGAAGACGGAGGGTGTCAGCGGACTATGAGGATCAATTGGCACAAAACCTCTCATGGGCAATCTAGCAGGTCTCGGCGGCTGTCCTGGTTCTTTGGCAATCTGGCTCCAATTCTGACGCTCGCAATCGCGCTTACTGCATGCGGTGGAGTAACCAAAAGCTCCCCCTCAGCTCCAGGCACTCCTTCAGATCCAGGCATATCGTTGGATCCAGGCACAACGTCAACTCCAGGCACGCCAGCCCCTCCTCCCGGACCCGACCTCTCGGCTGCTTTCTTTGGCATGCATATGCATACCGGCGTCCTGGGTCAGCAGCCCTGGCCGACGGATTCCTTTGGTGGACTGCGGTTGTGGAATACAGGCACTGCCTGGTCGGAGATTAACACTCGCGACCGAACCTATAACTGGAGCGTGTTCGACGAGTGGCTGACAGCCGCCGATGCGCATGGTGTTTCAAATCTGCTTTATACGTTTGGCAGAACACCCACCTGGGCCTCTTCGAACCCGGGCGATACGACCTGTGCTTACACCAATGGCAATGGATCTGGCCAATGCTGGCCGCCAAACGATTTGAATTCCGATGGCACTGGAAGCAATCAGCATTGGAAAGACTTTGTTACAGCTCTGGTCGCGCACAATGCAAGTAAGTCGGGCTCACGCGTTAAATACTGGGAAATCTGGAACGAGTTCGATCAGCCCATTACTTGGAAAGGAAGCAATGCGCAACTGGCCCGGTTGGCTCAGGATGCAAGAACGATCATCCTCGCAGCAGATCCTGCTGCCCTTGTTCTGACGCCATCGAGTTCCACTGGCCTGACCGCAACCGCCTCTCAGATGAAAGCGTATCTGGCCACACCCGGCGCCAGCAACGCAGCCGATGCCATTGCTATACATCCGTATGTTCAGCAAAGCGGCATCCTTCCAATCCCGGAGGACGTTGTAACGTTAATTGGAAACGTGAAAAACATTCTATCCGGTCCGGATGCCGCTAAGCCGCTCTGGAGCACGGAAGGAAGCTGGGGGGTCACGAAGCAGACAGGTTTTACTGATCCCGATCAGCAAGCTGCCTTTACCGCCCGATATCTTGTTCTGCAACAATCAGCAGGTATTACAAGCCTTTACTGGTATGAGTGGAATAACACGATTGACGGGACGTTATGGTACCCAACGGGAACGCACAACTGTACAACGTCCGCCGGTTGCATCACCCGAGCCGGAGTTGCTTACCAGCAGATCTATGTATGGACCGTCGGCGCAATGTTGGCCAGCCCTTGCTCCGCCACCGGCACCATCTGGAAATGTCAATTAACTCGCGCGAATGGATACTTGGGGGAGGTGGTCTGGGACACTTCGCAGACGTGCCAGGATGGCCTTTGTACTACGTCCCAATTCGCACTCGACTCCCAATTCGTGCATAGTCGAGACCTGACAGGTGTGGTTACGAATGTTAGCGGATCGCCAACGGTTGCCATCGGAGCTAAGCCGATATTGCTGGAAAATCAATAATATTCTTTCTTGATTTCTAAGCTTCACCGGCCGACAGCTCATTGTCCCGTCCCGGTGAGACTTACTTCTTGTGGCGAAAAGTACCCAGTATAGCTTACGGTTAGTATCCCCGGAATCGTGCCGGTCACCGTTGGAGCAAATTGTACGCCGATTGTGCATTGTGCCAGACCTGCGATGCTCGCCCCGCACGGATTTGTCCCCACAGTGGTAAGCGCATAATCGCCGCTCACTGAGATGCCTAGACTAAGGGTTGTACTATTATTATTGGTGAGTGTAACGGTTTGTGGAGAACTTACAGTGCCTACAGTTTGTGATCCGAAGGGACTTGGCACTGACAATGATATGGGCAGCACGGTTGTTCCCGCGAGGTTCAAAGTTTGCTGGGCGACGCCAGCATCATCCGTGATGGTAATAGCACCATTGATCGTCCCCAAGTTCGTGGGGTTGAAATTAACGGTGAACTTGCAGTTTGCTCCAGACGCAAGTAAACCGAGGCATGGACTAGCGGGAGTGAGAGAGTAATTTCCGCTCGGCAATACGCTCGCAATGTTTACATTCGTGCCGCTACTATTGGTCACTGTCAGGGTCCTACTACTCGTCGTGCCTACAACCACTTTCGCGAAAAACAAACTAGTCGGCGAAAAGCTGAGGGGAGCAGTGGAACCGTTCGCCCCCGTGCCTGAGAGATCCACCACTTGTGGGCTGAACAAACTGTTGTGACTTATCGCAAGCGAGCCACTGATGTTTCCATTCGTCGTGGGACTGAACGACACGGCGATGGTGCAACTAGTCGATGCGGCCAAAGTGGAACCACAGGGAGAGGCGCCCCCGCCAAGGGCAGCAAAATTCCCACTCGCCAAAAAACCTAGGCTCAAAGAGGTAGATCGATTGTTCGTGACCGTGGCAATCTGCGAAGCACTACTACCGCCTACATTGACCGTGCCGAATGACATGCTGACGGGTGAAAGCGAGACAGGCCTAAGTCCGATGCCAGAGAGAGTCAACAACTGCGGCGAACCAACAGCGGAATCGTTGACCGTCAGGATCCCCGTAAAGGTTCCACCAGTCGAGGGACTAAAACTAACGTTGATCACGCAGCCGATCGATGGTTGCAGTTGCACACCTGCACAGTTGTCGTTTTCCCCGTAGCTGTTGCTGATTGCGATTGTGCCTACGTTCAAGGCGGCGTTGCCGGTGTTTGTAAGCGTGATCGACTTAGCAGAGCTTGTGGTTCCAATGATCTGGTAACCGAAGCTGAGATTAGTCCGCGATACGGTAGCGATCGGGCCAATCCCAGTCCCGGTGAGATTCGCAGTTTGCGGGCTGTTTGGGGCGTCGTCAGTCACTATCAGCGAACCGTTCCGCGTACCCGCGTTGGTGGGCGTAAACGTTACAGCAATCGTGCAAGAGCTGTTCGCCGCTACGCTTGTGCCACAGTTGTTAGTTTGCGCGAAATCGCCGGCGGTAGTGATATTGGATATATTTAGCGTGAATATTTGATTGTTGCTCAGCGTCACGTTTTGTGGGGCACTCGTCGTACCTATCTGCTGACTTGCAAACGGTACAGTTGCCGATAGCGTTGCAGGTTGAGTCACACCGCATCCGGGAAATTTGAAGCTTGCAATTCTGGTCTGCCAGTTGTTGGTGGCAAGAATGTATTGGTTGGTGTACCAGAACGTACAGTCGTCCACCGGATCGATTGTCATATCGCTATAGTCGCCCCATCGGCTCGATCCCGTTTGTGAAGCCGAGCCTTGCAGGATCGTAGCCTCAGCTTCCATGGTCCCCAAGGGATCAGACGCTAGGCGCGCGGTGTAACTTATTGACGGATTCAGGTTGCTGCCGGAAATACTATAGCCCAGAGCGATGTCCCCCATCTGGTCCATCGCGATACTGCCGTTCCACCGGTAGTTAGAATCAGGAGCAAATGTCCCTTCCTGCCAAATGTAGGGCGAACCGCCGGGATTGCGGATTTCGTACCAACGGACTCCGGAGTTCGTAGTGCCTACGGAGTGCGTGGCCACTATCGTTTCCGGCCCGCTGGGAAAGTTTCGATATGCCAGCCTATACATGAGGCGGTCGTGCAGCGAATCGAGACGCTGCGCCGTACCCTTCTGTGGAATACAGAGTCCCAAGCCTGCCCCACCCGCGCAAGCTTCAACAAACGGCGTCACGGGAACGTTGGTGGGCCCAGTAAAGGTTGTATTGGCGGGAGTTTTAAAATCCACGTGAAACTGCCATACATTGAGGGAGTTAGTACCCAAGTTCATGTAGTAGTTGGGGGCGCCTGTCGGCGGTGGGTTGGAGCCATCCCAGTCGGAAGGTAGCAGGTAAGTAAATGCCGAGCGGGGCTGGAAACACAAGGAGGTGGCGGCAGAGCCGCTAAGCATGGCATTTCGATCAAGGGCGCATACCAACGGGTTGACAAGAACATAATTACTATTCTGATTCAGAAGATTCCACGACAAGTAATAGGCGTCGGGCCACACGCCTAGCTTCGGGTAGTCGGGATAGAGGCTTGTCAGCGCAAAGGCGTAACGGTTATAACTACCCGTAGCGTCGGATGTGGTGGATACCGCGACACACTGGTAATACGGTCCTCCCGGCGGGGTGGCATGCTTTGTCATCACCCAACGGCTAGCTGCCTTGTCATACTGCGCGATCGGGTCACCATCGTTCCTGGTTTCGCAGGGACCGCCAAATCCCGACCACAAGGTATTGCCGGCAGCTGGCCCGAAAACCATCGACCCGGTACTCCTGTCGAATACGGCAAATTGCGAATTAACCCATTCCACGTACTGCGTTGCTCCCACCGAGCCATTGCTATCCGACACGGGCCAACCTGAGAGGTCTCCGATACCGTCAAAATTGAGGCCTGGGTTGGTTGAAACCCGTGCGGTGGCAGCTCTCGGCAGAGCAGAATTCATCGCAACCGGCCCTACCAGGACACCGGGCTCCACCGTGTTAGTCAGCACCTGCATTGCGGCTGTACCTTGCGCCGTGCGCTTAGTTGTGCTCTGTTTTGTTGCGGCATTCCGTTTGAGATGACCTCGTTCCTTCGAGGCCTTACCCGTGGAGGCCGCAGCATTTTCATCACCTTCGATTTCGGGTACAAGAATTCCGCCACCGAATTCCGTCAGCAACTCCCGTAGTGGGGGCGAAGTATCGTGTTTCGTAGCCGGATGGATTTCTACCTTGTTACCAGAATAACCTTCTACCGAGGTTCTGTTTTCTGCAGCGCTGGAAGGCGTAATGAAGCCCCCGAAAAGGATAAGGCTAATTGCGAAATAAATCGCGATTTTGGTCTGCAAAGGAGACCTCAGTTCGATGAATTGATTGGCAACATTTGTTCGGGGAAGATGCATTCAAGCGACTGACTTGATTATTCCCCCGTCTGTCCAATGTTTCAAGACAACTGAGAGTAGGGGATCTGCGTGGAGCTTTTACTGTCCCGCACCACTTAGATTCACCGTCTGGGGGCTAGAAATAGCATCGTCGCTCACCGTCAGCGTGCCAGTCCTGGTACCGGTTGCTGTCGGCGTAAAAGTAACAGTGATGGTGCAACTGACACCCGAACCCACTGGGCTCACACAGTTGTTGGTCTGTGCGAAGTCACCGCTGGTAGCGATGCTCGATATGTTCAACGGCACGCTTTGGTTGTTCTTCAGCGTGACCGTCTGCGGTGCACTGGTTGTGCCCACCGCTTGGTTGCCGAAGGATAAGCTGCCCGCCGACAGGCCTACCGCCACAACCCCGGCGCCAGCAAGGCTCGCACTCTGTGGACTGGTCATGGCGTCGTCAGTAATGGTCAGGCTTCCGGCTCTGTTCCCCAGCACAGTGGGCGTGAACGTTACATTGATCGTGCAACTGGTACCTGCAGCTAGTGGGCTTACACAATTGTTGGTCTGCGCAAAGTCACCGCTGGCGGTGATGCTGGACAAGTTCAGCGGGACACTCTGGTTGTTCTTCAGGGTCACCTTAGCCGCGCTGGTCGTCCCGATTACCTGCTGGCCGAAACCGAAGGCGCTGCCGG
>Ga0070699_100002367_pt1 | contig 16917 bp, 10 predicted proteins | sample KBSK1503metaG_FD_65473 | JGI IMG/M metagenome (GOLD analysis project Ga0070699, IMG submission 65473) | Corn, switchgrass and miscanthus rhizosphere microbial communities from Kellogg Biological Station, Michigan, USA - KBS K1-50-3 metaG | ecosystem: Host-associated > Plants > Roots >... | reverse complement strand
TGGAGCCGGCACCCGCCTGGAAATCAGGGTCGCAGACCTGGACGACGTCCGTTGCACGGGCAATCAGTGGGAAACGCCGGATCCCATGCCGGTGGTGGAATGCGTAAGCCCGGTGATCTTCGCTGACGATTTTGAGGGAGCGGACAATTTCACAACGACCTTCACTCAAACCGGAGGTTCCAGTCACACGGCGACGCTGCTGACCAGTGGCGGCAACCCCCTGGGCTACCGGCATATGGTGCATGTCCTCCCGGCCCCCGGCCCGTTCGATCTCTTCGTTGAGCATCTCTTCACCGGTGGCTCATACGACCCGGCGGTCCAGGGCGCAATCACCCTGGTGCACTACGCCGAAGACCGGATTCACCTCAATCCGCCATACGTCGGTTCGCAGATTGGCACGTCGTTCTGGCTGCTGCAGAACGGGACCCGACGCAAGATCCTGCTCACGGGCAGCTTCTTCACCAGCACCACCTGGGAAACCGTCGTGCTGCGGAACCTGACCGCGGCGGACTTTCCCGGAGCGGACTTCACTACCTCGGGGCCGGTGATCGAGTTCGGGTATGGCCGAGCCAACAGCACCATAGCGGGAAGCCCTGCCTACAGCCTGGAGCATGGGATTGATAACTGGACCGTGGTGGTCTGTCACTGAGGAACGGGTGCGGTGCCTAACGGCTATTTCCGGGGCGGCGCTTCGGCCTCCCGGGTCCGGCTCCGCTCCCGAAGAAATCGTTCCAGTCGTTCCCGCGCCTGCTCGGTCCGGATGTGTCCCGGGTCGAGCTCGCGGCCGGGCTTCGTAACCTTTCCGCAACAGAGTTTCCGCCTCCTGGTCCTTTCTTTGCCTGCCCGGGACATCCCAGCGTCCTCCGTACCTGGGCCACCGCCCAATGTCCGGCCCGAAGGTCGCGAGGTGACCGGTCCCATGCGGTTGTCAGGGCGCGGATCATCTACCAGAGCGTCACGGGACAGGCCTGCTGCTCAGTCCAGCAGTACGGCCCCACCTTCACTCCGGCGGCGAACGCCAGCACCACCGTCAACCTCAATTCCAGATGACGGAGGATCACGTTCGGTCTGGACCAATAATGGCGGCTCGGACACCTGTGGTCGGACGGGAGCTTCACCGGATTTCTTCCCTCGTTCAATCTCAACTACCGGATGAAGGGCTCCAGCGCCATCGTGGGACCGGACAACTAGGGTTGGCGCCGCGCAAGGCCACCGCAGATTCCGCCGTGCCCCTGGTTGGGTCCTTCCAGATAGGTGTAGAACGAGATCTGGGAAAAGTCGCTGCCGCTGGACGAGAGGGTCCAGCTGAAATCCTCGCGATAGGTGAAGCCCGGATCGCCCCCGATGAAAAAGCCGCGCACCGCGTGCGGGTTGGCGGAGACTACGGTGGCCTCGTAGGTGGCCACGTCGCCGGAGCCGGGGGGGTCCTCATCGGAAATGCTGATCTTGTTGTTGCCCGATTTGGCGAGGGTCAAGGTCGCCTGCCCGAACTCGACCGGGAGACAGGCCCAGTTCTGGAGGAAGGCCCCGGCCCAGTCATTGATGCTCCCGTTGGCGCCGCAGGGGATCGTCACATTGGAGTTGGGGAGTGGAGTCACGTGGCCGCTGTTGTCGGCGAACTCGACGCCGGTGACGGCCGCGGTGGAACTGGTGGATTGAAAGCCCCAGGTCGATGACAGGGTCCCCCCGGAGCCCGCGACGTCGAGCTGGGCATTGCCGTCGAGGCTGTAGTAGCAGGCGTTGGCGACCGAGTTCGACCCGCCATGGGCCGCCTGCATCGTCATCGGATGAAGGGGATCCACCGTCAAGGTCGTCACGTTGCCGGTGACGGCCTCGGTAAACACGCCGGAACCGGAGATTTCCCGGCTGCCTTGCGCCACGATGGTGAAGTCCATGCTCCCGGCAAAATCGCCCAGGCCGCCAACCGTCACCATGGTGAAATCGAGGTGGCCGCCAAACCCGATACTTGCGGTGGCGGGATCGCCGTTGAAGGCCGCCGAGCCATCCAGGGTGGTCTCGTCGAGGCCGTCCCCATTGCCATCGAGGGGAACCGTAAAGATGTAGGCGTTGGGTGGAGCGCCGGGCGAGGGATCGGGTTGGAATACCAACCCGCTGGCGCCGGCGGAGCCGGGGTTCATCAGGAAGGGCAGCCGGCCTTCGAACCGGGCGAGCCGGGGGACGATCAGGGTGACGCCCAGTTTCTCATAGGACTGGAGCGAGGCCGCCGCGGGCGGGATGGAGCTGGAGTCCGAGTCGCTGCTTCCGCATCCCAGCAGGAGGAGCAGGGGAAGGGCCAGGATTCGTCGCATTGTCGCGTCTCCGCTCGATTGGGTGGGCTTAACGTCCTCATGCTGCGGGGCCGGCGCTGCATTCTTCTGCACTGTCTATGTGGGTTGGGCGCCATGGGTTGCGCTATTCCGGCATCGCCCCATGTTTCGGGTCCCAGATAATCCTCAGGGCAACCGGTGTGGGTAGGAACGGCTGAGTCAGCCGCTCTTCGTTCGCCCCGGTTGCGGAAGCTTTGCGCCGAGAACCAGGGTTCACCACAGGTATGAACGAGCGGCGGGGCACTTTACTCTCAGGCAGCTCCGCGGCCAGGTCCGCCGCACTCGCGGGGATCCTGGCCGTGGCATTGAGCTGCAAGGCGGACCTCAAGACCGGGCCCGACTATGGTCCGGTCACCATCGAGGCCGTACAGGGTGATGGACAGTCGGCGACGGTTGGAACGCCGATCGCGTTGCCGCCCGCGCTGCTCATCAAGAACGAGGTTGGCGAACCGGTCGCCAACGTGGTCGTCAATTTCGCCGTGACCAGCGGCGGGGGAAGCATTACCGGCGCCACGATCACGACCGGCATCGACGGAATCGCCACGCTGGCCGGCTGGAGCCTGGGTACCACCGCCGGCATCAATGAGGTAACCGCTACGGCCGCCGGGCTGGAGCGACATCCATTCGTCCTCACGGCGACCGGGATCCCCGACGCGCCCACCCAGCTTATCGCCCTGGGCCCGCTCCCCACCTCTGCCCAGGCCGCGGTTCCCATTTCACCGCCGCCCGGTATCCAGGTCAGCGATCAGTACGGCAATCCCGTGGGTGGCGGCGCGGTGACGGTCACGGCGGCCCTGGTCGCGGGCAATGGTGCGCTCCAGGGAGACGACACGGTACCCAGCGATGTGAGCGGGGTGGCTCGCTTTACCGATCTCAGTATCACGGGGCGGGTCGGGACCTATACCCTGGCCTTCACCGGACCCAGCCTGCCCACCATCAGCACCAACGTGCAGCTGCTCGCCGGGCAGCCCAAGGCGCTGGCGATCCTGACTCCGCCACCGGGCGCGGCGCAAAGCGGAGTCATGCTGACCCCGCAGCCGGTCCTCCAGCTGCGCGACGCCAGCGGCAATCCGGTGCAGCTGAGTGGAGTCGTGGTTACGGTGACGATTGGCTCGGGTGGTGGCGCGCTCACGGGAACTTCCACGGTCGCGAGTGACGCGAGCGGGATCGTGCACTTCACCAACCTGGCCATTACCGGCCCAACCGGCGCCAAGGTCCTTCAGTTCGCAGCCAGCGGACTGACCGGCATCGGGTCCGGGTCTATTGCCGTCACGCCGGGCCCGGCGGCGTTGTTCAGCAAGACGGCGGGCGACAACCAGGTCACGGCGGTGGGAACTCCGGTTCCGATCGATCCCGTTGTGTCGATCACCGACGCGAGCGGCAACGGCATTGCCGGCGTGGTGGTCAGCTTCACCGTCACCACCGGCAACGGGCACACGGTGAAATCCTCAGCGACGACCAATGGGCAAGGCCAGGCGAGCAGCGGTGCCTGGACCCTGGGGACCGTAGCCGGTCCCAATACCCTGAGCGCAGCGGCGGCCGGCGTCCCGGGGAGCCCCGTGGTCTTCACGGCGACCGGAAGCAGCGTCATCGGTCCGCCCAGCGTGCTGGTGAACCTGTCCGGGGACGGGCAGACCGGGGTCGCGGGAGCCGCATTGCCCGAGTCGCTGGTGGTGCGCCTGGAAGATGCCAACGGCAATGGCGTCCCCGGAGTTCCGGTGACCTGGACTGCGCTTTCGGGCGGCGGGACCCTGGGTCCGGCCGCCGCGGTGACCGATGCCAACGGCCGGCTGGCGGCACGCTGGACGCTGGGGGCGACCGCGGGCGGAAATACCGCTCGGGCCCAGGCGGCCGGATTGCAAGCGAACTTTGGCGCGACTGGTGTCGCGGGCCCGCCCTTCCAGCTGGCGCTGATCACATCTCCCACGATCGGTCGGAGCGGGGTTCCCTTCGCCACCCAACCGGTCGTGGAGATCCAGGACGCCCTTCACAATCCAGTGCCCCTGGCCAACGTCATCGTTACCGCTTCCATCGTGAGCGGTGGCGGCGCGCTGGGCGGCAGCCCGACGGCCACCACGAATGGATCGGGTCGCGCCAGCTTCGCCAATCTTTCGCTCGCCGGCCTGGTCGGTCCCCGGGTGCTGCGCTTCAGTGCGACAGGGCTGGCGCCGGTCAACAGCGGGACGATTCAGCTGTCCGCCGGCCCGGCGTTCACCCTCATGAAGGTGGCGGGTGATGGCCAGTCCGCCGTGATCGGCACACCGGTCCCGATCGATCCCCTGGTCCTGGTGACGGACAGCAGCGGCAACCCGGTAGCGAACGTGGCAGTGGGATTCACGGTCAGCGGGGGGAGCGGGTCGATCGCCAATGCCAGCGGTACCACCAATCCCCAGGGCAAGGCGAGTGGCGGCGCATGGACCCTGGGTCCGGCAGTGGGCGGCAACAGCTTGACGGTCACGTCCGCAGGTCTTGCCGGCTCTCCAGCGGTATTCACCGCTACCGGCGTGTCTTCCGTCGGTCAACCGGCCGCCGTCCTGATCGTGTCCGGTGACGCGCAAAGCGGCCCCGTTGCCCTCGCGCTGGCCGAATCGCTGGTGGTGCGCGTGGTCGATGGAAACGGGGTGGGGGTTCCCGGGGTCAATGTCCAGTGGACCAGCGGAACCGGTGGTGGCTCGGTCTCGCCGGGTTCGGTCAGCAGTGACGGCACTGGACGGGCCGCCGTCGAATGGACGCTGGGGACAGCACTGGGACCCAACCAGGCGACCGCGACGGCCGCGGGCTTGAACGCCACTTTCTCAGCCACTGCAGTGCCGGGGGCCGCGTTTCGGCTGGTGGTGGCGGCACAGCCTTCCACCGCGCGGAGTGGATTGGTGTTCAATCCTCAGCCCCTGATCGGGCTGGAGGACTCGCTCGGCAATTCGGTGGCGCAGTCCGGCGTGGTGGTGACCGCGACGATCGGCTCGGGCGGGGGCACCCTGGGTGGCACGCCGACCGCCACGACTTCGGCCGGGACGGCGACCTTCACGAACCTGATGATCACCGGACTGGCGGGACCCCGCACTCTCACGTTCAGCGCGCCCGGCCTGCTGCCGGTAACCACGACATCCTTCTCCCTCACCGGCGGCATCGCCAGCGATCTTGGCAAGACCGCGGGGGACAACCAGACGGCGCCGGTGGCCACCGTGTTGCCGGTCGCGGTCGCGGTGAGGGTGACCGATGCGGTCGGAAACCCGGTGCCGGGCGTGACGGTGAATTTCCTGGTCCTCACCGGCGGTGGAACTATCGTCTCGCCCAGCGCGGTGACCGATGCCCAGGGCATCGCCTCGCCGGGCAACTGGACCCTGGGACCGACCGCGGGAGGCAACACGTTGCGCGCCGCCTCCGCCGGCCTGACCAGCAGCCCGCTCACCTTTTCGGCCACCGGAACCCCGGGCTCTCCGGCTTCGATCGTGAAAATCTCGGGTGACCTGCAAAGCGGCCTGATCGGAAGCGTGCTGGCCGAGTCGCTGGTGGTCCGAGTGGTGGATAGCCATGGGAATTCAATTTCCGCCGCCCAGGTGAACTGGAGCATTCTCACCGGTGGTGGAATTGTGTCCCCGGCGCTCGACCCGACCGACAGTGGGGGCCTTGCCTCGACGGCCTGGACGGTGGGCGGTCTGGCCGGTCCCGCCAGCGCCCGGGCGCAGCTGGGCGGATTGAGCGCGGTCTTCTCCGCGACGATTCTGCCCAGCACCGGCCAGGGCATGCACCCGGTCTTCTCGACCTACCTGGGTGGAAGCCAGGAGGACCAGGTGCGGGATCTCACGACCGATGCCGCCGGGAACATCTACGTCACCGGCGGAACCGTGTCGCCCGATTTCCCCACGACCGCCGGCGTTTTTGATCGCTCGCAAAACGGGAATTATGACGTCTACGTGGCGAAGCTGAATTCCCAGGGGCAGCTGGTCTGGTCGACATTCATCGGCGGCCCCAACTATGACCGGGCTTACGCGATCGAAGTCGACGCCCTGGGCTTCGTGTACGTGGCCGGACGGGCGGGAGACCAGTTCCCGGTCACGGCGGGCGCGTTCCAGACCAACTTCAACGGCAGTCCCGACGATCCGCCCTACGGTCCCCAGGATGGATTCATCTGCAAGCTCAAGCCGAACGGATCGGCGGTCGTGTGGTGCAGCTACTTCGGCACCGATGACCTTCATATCATCCGGGACATCGCCCTGGACCCGTCCGGCGACATCTATCTTGCCTCGTCGTCCACCTCGGGCACCTTCCCCTCTGCCTGGTTCGCCAACGCCTATCAGAACCAGCGAGCCGGCGGAGTGGATGGCCTGGTGGCCAGGGTGAAGAGCGACGGATCGCAGGTGATCTGGGCCACGTTTATCGGTGGCAGCGCGGATGAAGCGGGCGAGCCCTCGGTCCGGCTGGACAACGCGGGGAACGTGTTCGCGCTGTACTCGACCGAGTCGGTGGACGCGCCGGCGCCCAACGGCTTCGACAACAGCCTGGGCGGCCCGCGCGACTTGTACCTGGTGAAGTTCTCCCCCGACGGGCACCAGCTGCTCTTCGGGACCTATCTGGGCGGCAACAGCGGCGAGGATGTCGAGACCCACGAGCTGGCGATAGATCCCCTCGGCAACCCGGTGATAGGAAACAATAGCGATTCCAGGGACTTCCCGGTGACAGCCGGCGTGTACCAGGATACTCTTGCCGGCGGCCACGATGGGGTGATCACCCGCATCGCGGCAGACGGCTCACACATCATGAACTCCACGTTCCTGGGCGGCAGACAGGACGACAAGAACGAGGGGATCAGTATCGACGCCACGGGTAACATCTACGTTACCGGCTCGACCAACACCCCGAACCTGCCTTTCCTGGCCGGGGGATTCCAGCCGGACCTGGTCGGCACCCTGCAGGACATGTGGATCGTCAAGCTTTCGCCCGACCTGAGTACCATCCTCTACGGCAGTTATCTCGGCGGGAGCGATGTGGACCTGGGACGCGCCGGGGCGGTGACGCCCGGTGGCGATTTTGTCTTTGGCGGAAACATCCAGTCCTTCGATTTCAACACCTTGCATCCGCTCCAGGGCAATCATGGCGGCGGGATCCTGGACGGGGCGGTCGCCAAATTCTCGCCCGGGCCTTAGAACCACGGACCAAGGACTAAGGACTGAGGACTGAGGACTAAGGACTAAGGACTAAGGACTGAGGACTGAGGACTGAGACTAGCCGCTTGTGGACCTTCTGGCTCTGGACCTTTGGCGAGCGACAGCGGCTCGGAGTCCTCCAACCAGCCGTGAGACCTCCCAAACCTGTTCTCGGAGCGTGTCGAACTCGGCCTGAGTGAGGTAGCCTGCATCTAGTGCGACGTAGAGATGTGAGCGGACTTCTGCGGAAGATCCTTTAGCCACGCATAGAAACTGGTGAAATTCTCCCCGGCTGCCTCGCTCGAATCCTTCAGCAACATTTGCCATAATTGATGAGGCTGCGGCCTGAATCTGTCCACTCAGGCGGAAATCTCGTTTGAACTCTTCTCTGCGCGTGGAATTGTACACCGCCCTGGTCAAGGATCGGGCCTTCTGCCAGGCTAACAAGTCTTCAAATACTTGAACGGATGCCATGCCGTAATCTCACCCGCCCAACGCCAAATCCCTTATCCTTTTAACGCGGCACGATTCCAAGAAACGCAAGCCCATAGTCCTCAGTCTTCAGTCCCTTTGCCTGGAGGCGTCACTTGAAGGTTGCTGTGGTCGGGGCTGGAGCCGCCGGGACTATCGCCGCGATCTTCGCGGCGGAGGCAGGTGCGGAAGTCCTGTTGCTCGAGCGAACCGGTGACGGTGGCCGCAAGATCTTGATCAGCGGCGGCGGGCGCTGCAATATCCTTCCTTCGCAGGTTGAGGAGACCCGGTTCGTCACCGATTCCTCGCCGCACACCCTTCGCAACATGCTCCGCTCCTGGCCGCTCGGCGAGCAGATCGCCTTCTTCCAGCGCGAACTCAAGCTCACCCTGGTGGAAGAAACCGAGACCCGGAAACTCTTTCCCTCCAGCAACCGCGCCCGAGATGTCCGTGATGGTCTTCTCGCCGCGCTCAAGCGTCGGGGTGGGGAACTGATCTCCCATGCCGTAGTCACCGGGCTGACACCCCAGAATGGCCGGTGGCGGATCGAGTGGGAGAACCGTCAGCCGTTGGAGGTCGACGTCGTGATCCTGGCCAGTGGCGGCCTTTCGGTGCCGCAGACCGGCAGCGATGGAACGGGAATCAGGATAGCCAGGTCGCTCGGACTCACCATTGAACCGACTTACGCTGCGCTCACGCCGATCACCGCCGTTCCCGCGCCGTTCGGGGATCTCTCCGGTATTTCCCTCGAGGTGGAGCTGACTGCAGAGTCGGACTCCCGGAGCGCCCGGGCGCGAGGCGGGTTCCTCTTTACCCATCGCGGGTACAGCGGCCCGGCCGTGCTGGACGTCTCCCACGTGCTGGTCCGCGCTCACATGGAGGGAATGCCCGCGCGCTTGCTCGTGCAGTGGAGTCTCGACGCGGCCGCTTGGGAACAAGCACTCGCTCCAACCGGCACCCGCTCCCTGCTCGGGGCTGTGCGACGGGCACTACCTGAGCGTCTGGCTATTGCGCTGATCGGGCGCGCGGGAGTCGAGGCCGAGCGGCCGCTGGCTCAACTCCGCCGCGAAGAACGGCAGCGGCTGATCACTGAGCTGGTGCGGTGTGAATTGCCCTGGTCGGGCCACGAGGGATACAAGAAGGCCGAGGTGACTGGCGGCGGTGTGAGTCTGGCCGAAGTGGACCCGCGGACCATGGAGAGCCGGCGGTGCCCCGGACTGTTCTTATGCGGGGAAATACTGGATGCGTTCGGCCCGATCGGCGGCTACAACTTCCTCTGGGCTTGGGCAACGGGACGGGCAGCGGGGCAGGGGGTCGCACTCAAGTCCTCAGTCCTCAGTCCTTAGTCCTTAGTCTTCAGTCCTCAGTCCTCAGTCCTTAGTCCTTAGTCCTTAGTCCTTTTCCAAGCTGCCGCATCACCCGCGCCTGGGCCGCAGCGTCCCGCAGGGCAATGAAGATGGTGTCGTCGCCCGCAATGGTGCCCGCAATGTCGGGCCAGGCCAGCCGGTCGAGGGCCACGGCGACCCGGTTGGCTTCCCCCGGAGGGGTGTGCACCACCAGCAGCGCCTCCCCGGCACGCTCCACCGTAAGCACCCCTTCACTGATTCGCTGTTCGTCCGGATCGGACGAGGCCCGCTGTGCCGCCCGGCGATATGCGCCGCCCGCCTTGACCAGGCCCAACACGCTGATGTCCCGGCTCACGGATGATTGGGTGACCTGCCAGCCATCCGCGGTCAGCGCCGCGGCCAGCTCTTCCTGGGTATGAACCGGCCGGGTGCTGATGATCTCCAGGATCTTGAGATGGCGCTTGCGCCGTTCGCTGCTCATCGGCGACTCCTCCCGGCCAGCCGCGCCAGCGCGGCATCAAACCGCTTTCGCTGTTTGGCTTCCCAGCCAGATACGCTCCGGCTGCGCCGGGCGAGGACCGGCAGCCCCGGGTTGCCGATCCCGCCGGTACTGCGGCGGCGGCCGACCAGCTGGGCCGGCGAGGGCGGGGCGAATTCCTCGCCCCGTCTCAAGGCTGCGGCCACCGCGCGATACGCACTCCGGAACCGCTCTCCATTCTCGACCCTTCGCATCACTTCATCGGTGGCCAGCGCACCACCCGCGAGCGCCGCGCGGGCCCGGGAACGATTGACGACCAGGCCGGGAATCGTCGAGCCGATCATACTGAGCATCTCCTCGGTACGCTCGAGGCTTCGCATCAGCGGTTCCTTGAGGAGCTGATAGTCGCGATGGTAACCGCCGCCCAGCTTGGCCCGGAGCGCGAGGACGGCCGCCAGGTCGCCCTCCAGCGCGGCGACGCGACCTCGGGTCAGCTCGTAGACATCCGGGTTTCGTTTGTGGGGCATGATACTGGATCCGGTGACCGCGGTGGCCGGCAACCGGAGATATCCGAATTCTTCGGCGCTGTACAGAATGATGTCGCTGGCGAGCCGCGAGATGTCGTGCCCCAGCTGCACGCACCAGAACACCGCCGCCGCTTCGATCTTGCCTCGCCCGGTCTGCGGTGTTGTCACCAGCTGGTCGATTCCCCCGAAGCCGAGGGCGCGGGCCGCGGCCTCGCGCCGAAGGGGCAGAGGGACGCCATATCCCGCCGCGCTGCCCAACGGCGAACGATCCACCTGGTCCCAGAGCGACGGCAGGGTTTCCAGCGTGTTGAGCAATCCTTCCGCGATCCCGCCGGCCCAGAGCGCCGCGGAGGACGGCATCGCCCGACGGGTGTGGGTGTAGCCGGGCCAGAGCGAGCCGCGCTCCCGGCGCGCGAAGCCGAGCAGCTCGTCCGCCAGCAGGCGGCCGGCCGAGTGAATGGCCAGCAGCCGGTCCTTGAGGTACAGGCGAATGTCGCAACAGACCTGGTCATTGCGGGAACGTCCGGTGTGCAGCATCTCGCCGACCGCGCCAGACTTCCGGGTCACCCAGTTCTCTACCGCGGTGTGGACATCTTCGTCCTTCCGGCCCAGGCGGAGCCGTCCCGATTCGACCGCGCGGAGGGCGGTTCGGAGCGCGCCGCGCAGCCGACGGTGCTCGCCCTCGGCGAGCAGGCGAGAGGCGGCGAGACCCTCGACATGTCCCAGGCTGCCCAGCACATCCCAGCGCAGCAGCCGCGCATCCCACGAATGATCCGACCCCGCGGTGTATTCAAAGCTCGCGGCGGCGGGCGGCTTCGACTGCGACCAGAGCGTGCGCGCCATTCAGGACCTCGTGCCGGGTGCAGAGTGCAGGGTGCGGAGTCTCGATAGGCAAAGGGCTATCATCCCGAGGGAGCTAAGCGACCGGGGAATCTCAAACCTGAATTCGTTATGACTTTGCAAGGTATTCCTCCGCCAATTGAGCATAGAACCGCCGCGCCTCAGTTACCTCGGCGATATCCACGCACTCGTCCGGCGTGTGCGAGCGCCGGCTGGTACCGGGTCCGCACTTGAACGCATCGCACTGGCGGAGGAAGACCCAGTCGGAGCAGGTCGGGCTCCCGTAGTGCCGGGCCTTCGGCCTGATGCGGGACGCGGCCGCCAGCAGTTGAGAGGCCGCGGGAGTCTCGCACGGCACCAGGCGATCCGAGGTCACTATGACCTCACACAGGAGCGCGTCTTTGATCGCCTCGGCCAGGGCCGCATGGGACCAGCAGGGCGTGCTCCGCACATCGAGCACCGCCTTCGCCGTCGCCGGCGTCACATTCCGGCTGATCCCCGCTTCCAGCATGGTCGGAGTAATGGTCGGATGGCCGAGGATGGGGTGGGGCTGGTCCTGGCAAAGTGTCGCGACCCGCGCCAGATCCTTCGCGAGGATTTCTACCGCGTTGGTGAATGCGCCGTCTTCGGTCGCGTAGGCGGCGTGTCGCTGAGTTCCCCGCGCCACCAGGTCGATCATCATGAGTCCCCGTTGCGCCACCGCGAAATCCAGGCTGGTCGGCTCGCCGATAACCGCCGCATCGATGGTCCCGACCGAGTCCACCGCCTCGGGCATGCTGGTGTGCCGGGTCTCCTCGCCGTAGCCGAAGATCAGCAGCAGTTTGCCCCGCAGTGGCTGCTTGGCCTCGGCAACGTCGCGCGCTGCACAGAGCATGGCCGCCACCGACGCCTTGGCGTCACCGGAGCCCCGGCCGTAGAGCTTGCCGTCGGCGGTCGCGGGCTCGAACGGGTCCCGGGTCCAGCCTTCGCCCGGCGGCACGACGTCGAGATGGGACACCAGTGCGAGCACCGGTCCGGGGGACGCGCCCTGGATCGCGACCTTCACTCCGGTCGCGTCGCGCACGACGTCGAGGCCCCAGGCCCGGGCCGTCGTCTCGACCAGCCGGGCGACGGCCGCTTCCGAGCCGCTCACCGAGGGAGTGGCGACCAGGTCCTGGAGCAGGGCGATCTCAGGTGGCGAGGTCGACATCGATATACGCCGCTTTCTCCTTGCGTCCGACGATCATGGTGCCGCAGCCGGTGCCGGTGAATACCTCGAGCAGCAGGGCGTCGGTCGTCTTCCCGCCGATGATGTGGGTGCGCTCCACTCCGTTGGTCGCCGCGCGGATGCAGGCCTCGACCTTGGGCAGCATCCCGCCGGCCACGGTTCCGTTGGCCATCATGGCGCCCAGCTCCTCGGGGTCGGCAAAGGTGACCAGGGTCGAGGGATCGTTGTGGTCGCGCAGCACGCCGGGCGCGCCGGTAAGGAAGATCAACTTCTGCGCCTTGAGGGCGACGGCGAGGGCTTCGGCGACGGTGTCTCCGTTCACGTTGTAGACCCGGCCATCGCGGTCCCCGGCGAGGCTGGCCACCACCGGAACGAAGCGGGCGGCCAGCAGGGTATGCAGTACCCGGGGATCCACCGCATCCACGTCGCCGACGTGACCGAAGTCCACCATCTCGGGTGGTCCCCCGTTGACGGTGACCGCGACCGGCGGGCGCTGGTGGGCGGCGATGAGGTCGGCGTCCACGCCGCTCAATCCTACCGCCTGGACCTCGTGATTCCGGAGCGCGGCAAGCAGGTCCACGTTGAGCGACCCGGCGTACACCATTTTCGCCACTTCCAGCGCGGCATCATCGGTCACTCGGCGGCCGTTCACCATCCGGGGCTCGACGCCGAGCCGGCGGCTCAACGCCGTCGCCTGGGGTCCGCCTCCGTGCACCACGACCAGCTTGATGCCGAGCGAGGAGAGCAGGGCAATCTGCGCGGCCACGTGGTCCAGCGCGTCGCCGTCTCCCAGCACCTCGCCGCCCAGCTTGAGGACGAAGATGTTGTCCCGATAGGCGCGCACGTAGCGCAGCGCGCCCTTGAGTCCGGTGATTCCCTTGGCTGACTCGATCATTGTTCGCTCCCGATCATTTCCAGTAGCAGGGCCCGCTGGGTGTGCAGCCGGTTCTCGGCCTGGTTCACCACCACCGAATACGGCCCGTCGAGTACTGCGTCATCGATTTCCACGTTGCGGCGGACCGGCAGGCAATGCATCACGATGCCCTTACTGCCGCGGCTGGACTTGTGGCGCGACGGGGTGAGCCGCCAGTCGCGATTGGCGTTGCGCAGCTCGGCCTCCGGCTCCGCCTGGCCGAACAGCTTCACCGATCCCCATGCTTTCACGTAGACCGCGTCGGCGCCCACCACGGCTTCGTCGGGGTCGTTGATGATGGAGACACCACCGCCCCCGTTCTCCTGGCTCATCTTGCGGATGCGCGCAGTGTCGTCGGGGTCCAGCTCGAAGCCGTCGGGCCGGGCGATCACGATCTCCATGCCGAGCCGGGCCGCCGCCAGCGCCGCACTGACCGGCACCGCGGTCGGGAGTGCCTTGGGGTGCCAGGCCCAGTTGAGCACGAACCGCTTACCGCGGGTCTCCCCCAATGACTCGCGGAGCGTGAGCGCGTCGGCCAGCTCCTGGCAGGGATGCCGGCGGGCCGATTCCAGATTGATGACCGGCTTCTCGCAGTAGCGGGCAAAATTCCTGACTACGGCGTCCTGCCGTGCCATTGCCCAGTCGTCGCCCCGGGGAAAGCTGCGCACGCCGAGGACGTCGGCGTAGCGGCCCAGCACCCGGGCGGCGTCGACGATGTGTTCGACCGGGTTCCCATCCATGACCGCGCCCGGCTCGGTCTCCAGGCTCCAGCTTCCCTTGCCCGGCTCCAGCACGATGGCGTGGCCGCCGTGGAGGAACATCGCGGCTTCAAAGCTGGCCCGGGTACGGAGGCTCGGATCCATGAACACCAGCGCCATGAGCTTGCGCTCGAGGCCACCGGTGACTTCGCCCCGCTTGATCCGCGCGGCGAGAGCAAGCACCGCGTCGACCGAATCGGGCGACCAGTCTTCGACCGCCAGGAAGTCATGTTTCGTCATATCAGGCCCCGTACCCGAGCCAGCGTGTTCACCAGCAGGTCGGCCTCTTCAATCGAGAAATTGAGCGGCGGCAGCAAGCGCAGGACCTGGGGATCGGACGCGGTTCCGGTGAGGACCCGGGGGCCGAACAGCTCGCGCTGGACCTCCGCGGCGGCCCGCTTCAATCGAAGGCCCAGCAGCAAGCCTCGCCCCTGGACCGGTATCCCCAGCCGCGATGCGCCCGCGCGAATCCGGGCTTCGATCGCGCTCACGTTCTGGAGCAGGTGCTCATCGGCAATGACGTCGAGCGTCGCCAACGCCGCGGCGCAGGGGACCGGGCCGCCGCCGAAGGTGCTGCCGAGGTCACCGACCTGAAGCCCCGCACAGAGCGCGGGGGTTGCAACGACGGCACCGATCGGAAGACCGGAGGCCAGGCCCTTCGCCATCGTAATGATGTCCGGCGTGACACCAAACGCTTCCGCCGCGGTGAACGCGCCGCTCCGCCCGACCCCGCATTGGATTTCATCGAAAATGAGGACGACTCCCCGCTCGTCGCAGAGCCGGCGGGCGCCCTGCAGGAATCCGGCGGAGCAGTCCCGCGCTCCCGCCATCCCTTGCACCGGCTCCAGCAGCAGCGCGGCCACGCTGTCATCCAGCGCCGCGGCCAGCGAGTCGAGATCGTCGAACCGAGCTCGGCGGGAGAGCGGCATCCCCGCCCGGATGGCGCCGGCCTCGTACTTCGCGCCGTCACAACAGGCCAGCGTCGCCGCGGTCCGGCCGTGCCAGCCGCCGGTGAGCGTGACCACAGCCTGGCGGCCGGTGACCCTGCGAGCGAGATGCAGCGCGTTCTCGTTCGCTTCCGCTCCGGAATTGCAGAGAAACACCTTGACGAGCGGCGCCGGGCAGAGCGCGGCGAGCCGCGCCGCCAGCTGTTCCCGGGCCGGGTGGGGCACCGCGGTGGAATAGAACAACAGGGTTGCGGCCTGCCCGGCGATCGCCTGCACCACTCTCGGGTGACAGTGCCCGGTAGAGGAGACCGCATGGCCGCCGTAGGCATCGAGCCATTCGTTGCCATCCTCGTCCACCAGCCAGGAGCCGTGGCCGGAGCGGGCCCGGAGCGGCATCGGCGCGTAGACCGGCAGTAGCGCTGATTGATCCCCCTCTGCGTTGACGGAGAGGGGGCTGGGGGGTGAGGTCAGCATGGGAAAATTCCCCCTCCCTGAAGACCGGCATCCTCGGCAAACCCAAGCGCCAGGTTCATGGCCTGCACTGCCTGGCCGGCAGCGCCCTTGATGAGATTGTCGATCGCCACACAGACCTGGACCTCGTCGCCATCCGGTGTGGTCGCCACGTTGACAAGGGCGTTGTTGCTGCCGACCACGTGGGTCAGTTCCGGCGGAGCCTGGGTCATGCGAACAAAGCGGGACTTGCCGTACGCCTGGTCGAACAGGCTGGGAGCCGCCGCCAGAGATTGCCCTGGCTCTGGCGCATGGGCATGCAGGGTGAGGTAGATCCCCCGCACGAAGGGCCCCGAGTGGGTGAGGAGCCGGGCCGAGGCATCCGAGGCCCCGGTCCATTTCCGCCATTGCTCCCCCATCTCGGCCTCGTGACGATGGGAGAGAACCGAATAGGCGAACAGGTTGTTGGCGCGGGCCGGGTGGTGCGTGGTCGCCTTGGGCTGCACGCCGCTCCCGCTGGAGCCGGTGATCGCGAACAGGGAAGGGGAGAGGCCTGGGATGGCCGCCAGGGGATAGAGCGCGAGCTGGGCCGCGGTGGCAAAACACCCGGGCACCGCGATCGCCTTCGCATTCCGGAGCTCGGCGCCGGCGATATCGGCCAGGCCATAGCGAAACCGGGCGAGGTGTTCCGGCGCGGCGTGGGGGCCGTAATGCCGCTCGTACGCGCCGCGATCGCGCACCCGGAAGTCGGCAGCGAGGTCCACCACGAGGGCCGGGTTCTGCGCGAAGATGTCCCCGACCACCCTGGAAGACTCGCCGTGCTCCAGCGCGAGAAAGACGACGTCGCTGCCCCGCGCGGCCTCGGCCGGCGAGAGAGCGGCGAAGGTCGCGTCGGTCAGGCCGGCCAGGCCCGGGTGGACCTCGGCCAACGGCTTGCCGGCCTGGCTCCGGCTGGTCGCGGTGTAGCGCTCCATCTCGGGATGGGCATGGAGCAGGCGAAGCAGCTCACCGCCGGCATATCCGGCGGCGCCGATGACCGAGACCTTCATCGGGTAAGCGCCGGCGCAAGATTGGGGTTCAGCACCCCGAGAGAGGCCAGGACCACGGCGGTCAACCCGGCGGCGTCGCGCAGGGCGTTGTGGGCCGGGAGCTGGAGCGAGCGCTGGATATAGTCGCGGCCTACTTCGTTATCGGTCGCGGGGCCGGTCAGCACCGTGATGGGCAAGTTGAACGTCCGGCGCATCAGCTCCGCGGCGCCCCAGCACCCGACGGGATCGGGCGCGGCCATGACAAAGGCGGCGCCCGCGGCCGCGAGTTCAGGGTCGAGCAGAATGTCCTGCACGCCATACTCGCCCAAGATACCGTCGCCCAGCTCCGCGACGATGACGTCCGGCCTGGTCGTAGCGAGCCGGTTGAGCAGGCCTTTGGCCACCGGTACCGTCATGCCGGCGCGAGTACTGGCGATTCCGGCGTCGTTGAAGGTGAGCGCGGCGATGGCGCCCGCGTCGC